>Ga0209737_10000892_pt1 | contig 22741 bp, 16 predicted proteins | sample TergutCu122P3_FD_187284 | JGI IMG/M metagenome (GOLD analysis project Ga0209737, IMG submission 187284) | Cubitermes ugandensis P3 segment gut microbial communities from Kakamega Forest, Kenya - Cu122 P3 (SPAdes) (version 2) | ecosystem: Host-associated > Arthropoda: Insects > Digestive system...
GCTGCAATAAGTATAACGTCTTATATCGACAAATTAATTTATGTGTTCCTAATAGGCATAGGTACTGCCTCTTCCGTAATTATAGGCAACCAATTAGGAGCAAAGAAATTTGAAGAAGCGCAAAAAAGCGGCGAAAAGTCGATAGTCTTTTCGGTAATAGTGGGCTTATGCTGCAGCCTTATAATGTTTCTAACTATTCCGCTTATTCCGTTTTTATATTCTAATGAGTCGGGCGAAGTTATAAAAATTGCTTCAAACCTGATAATAGTGTTCGGTGCTTTTATGGTGATAAGAGCATTAAACTTTACATTTTTTATAGGTATTTTGCGCGGCGGCGGAGACGCCAAATTTGCGCTTATAATAGAATCAATAACAATTTGGGGCGTAGCGGTTCCGTTTTGCTATCTTGCCGCCGTTGTATTCGGTTTATCTATCGAGCTTGTTTATACTTTTATTTTCTTTGAGGAAGTTGTTAAACTAGTAATAGTGTTTTTCCGGTTTAAATCCGGACGCTGGCGCAAAAACTTGGTAGAGGACTGCTGAGCTTTAATGACAAAAGAGCCTTTGCCAAATGTGAATTTATTTGAACTCAATATCTTATATAAAAAAACATGCTTCCATTTTTCCAAAAAATGGAAGCATGTTTTTTTCTGAAATACCTTGACAGGCGATGTAAGTCGTGTTATTATGTATATAACAAATGAAAGCAGGTGAGAAATATGTCAATAACTTCTGATTTAATACGCGGGCATACCGAGACAATTATTATGGCGCAGCTTTGGAACGGCGAAAGTTATGGGTATAAAATTAACAAAGCAATTCAAGAGGCAAGCTTTGGCAAATACGAGTTAAAGGAAGCGACTTTGTATGGCGCCTTTCGCCGTCTTGAAGATAACGGCTATATCTCATCTTTTTGGGGCGACGAGGCAACGGGGGCAAGAAGAAGGTATTATATGCTTACGCCCGAGGGAAAAGACTTTTTCAAAAGGTGCCAGTCGGAATGGAATTATGCTAAAAATTTAATTGATAAACTCGTAAAGGTGGAGGATAGAAATGTATAGTAAATTAGAGGCTTATGTTGAAAAAATTTTTGAAGGCGCCGACGGTCTTTACGTTAGAGACGCAAAAGAGGAGTTGCTTGCAAATTTATACGATAAATATAACGATTTATTAGATGAAGGGAAAAGCGAAGCGGAGGCGTATCAGCTTGTGATATCAGGCATTGGGGAAATTGATGAGTTGTTTAAAAATCCTCTGCAAGACGAAAGTAAGCCGGAGGTTAAACCGGATAGAGTTATCGTAACTAAGGCCGTTGAAACTTTAGAACCGGTTAAAACAGAGGACCAATCGGTTAAGGCCGGTAAAAAAGAGCGTGGCAAAAACGAAGAGCAAAAAAGAACAATATTAATTTTACTCTGGGTGTCAATTATAGCCGTGTTTGTTGCTATTAGTTTTCCTACGGATTTATGGAGCGTAATGTGGATAATAATTCCTATCGGAGGTTTTTTGACGGTAGTAATTTTATATAACTTTTCAAAATCAACCTTGATGGAACAGAAAAGAGAGAAATATATATACGGGATGATTTGGTCGGGGGTGCTTGCTGTATATTTGTCTGTAAGTATGATTATTAATGAAATCAGGGAAAGTAGGTTTCGTGATCCTTGGCGGGATGATTGGACCTTTGTAGAAAATAGGTTTTGGGATGTATGGTCGTGGTCGTGGTTTATTTTAATCTTAGGGGTAGTAGCGACTGCTGTTATTAAATATATGTTAAACCGGCGAAAGAATAAAGATTAACCGTTAATACAAAATTTTTAAATTCATTTTTTATATGAAAAAGATACAAATTAGTAATTTGATTTGTACAGGTATATTATTGCGTCAAAAAAAGGTTGCACAAATGTGATGTAAAGAAAGAAGTAAAGAGGAAAAAAATAATGACAGAAAATTACCAAAGAAAATATTTTTTAGACAACATCAGAACAATTTGTATTTTAATCTTATTTCCGTATCATACGCTTATGATGTACAATACTTGGGGCGAAAATTTTTATATACAAGGTTCTCCAAGTAATGTTACACTTGGGTTTGTAGGTGCGGTATGGCCCTGGATTATGCCGTTAATGTTTGTGATTGCAGGAATGTCCGCAAGCTATTCACTGCAAAAAAGAACCGCAAAAGAATTTGTAAAAGAAAGAACAATCAGCCTTTTTATTCCGTTGGTTGCAGGCGTATTAATGCTTTGTCCTATGATGGTATATTTTGCGATAAAATCTAATAATGCGTATGCCGGCAGTTATTTTGAAAGTTATGTTCCGTTTTTTACTACAAACGACAATTTTTCGGGAGCAAGGGGAGGCTTCACACCAGGGCATTTATGGTTTATTCTGTTTTTATTTGTAATTACGTTAGCTATGTTGCCTATTGTGTTATTGCTTAAAAAAAGTAAAAAGAGGATTCCGTTCGAAAAATTTCCGTTAGTCTTAATAATTTTCTTATTTATACTGACTTTTTTATCTTCATTCCTGCCGGATATCGGCGGTAAGAATCCGTTTGAATACTTTGTTTTATTTTTATTAGGATATTATGTTTTATCCAACGACAAAATTTTAGATAAATTAGAAAAATATAAATGGTTTTTATCAGGCGGCTTTATAATAATGATAGTTCTTTGTATGCTTTATCTTTTTGTTTTAGATATGGGTGAAGGATTTGGGGATTTGGTAGTAAAAAGCTTAGTTGTAAGATTGTGCGGTTGGATTGGCATCCTTGCTATCTTGGGAACGGGCAAACGGTATCTGAATCAGAATAATAAGTTTACGAGATATTGTTCTAAAGCTTCGTTTCCGGTTTACATTTTACATCAGTCAATATTAGTAATGGTTGCTTACTATGTATTTATGTTTGCAAATACCATCGCGCTGCAAGCGGTTCTGGTAATTTTTATAAGCTTTATAGCAACAGTGGCTTGCTACGAAATAATAAGAAGGATTCCATGCTTTAGAGTTTTATTCGGCATAAGAGTTAAGAAGAAAGTTATGTTACAAGAAGAAAAAATTAATGCAAATGAAGATGCTATTGTGAAGCCGGATAATGTTGAATAATGGCTGATTAGCTTTAACAAAGGTCTAAGCTTTTAAATAAAATTATTATTTATATATACAAGAATACAAATTAGTCATTTGGTTTGTACTGGTATTTTATTGCATCAAAAAAGTTGCAATTTAATATAACAAAGGCGTAAACTTGAAAACAAATTTAACGCATTCTGCGCGGTTTTTTAAGCGCCTTTAAAGTTCTCTTTGATTATCGTCAAAATTTAGCTGGCTTTTTGCCGGTAATTACATGAGAAGAAAAAAAATTTTAGGAGGGAAAAAATTTTGAAACCATTAAATCCGGTAAAGTATTACCGGGAAAACAAAAAAAAGGCTATGCTTGTTATTGTAATTCTGTTTTTGACCGTTCTTGCGATTTCCGCAATAAACTCAATAATCCGTTCGGCGGCAGACAGCGCGGAGACTACTACGGTACAGTATTTAAAAACCGCATCGGTGGTTTTTCTTCCGCCTGATAATGCGGACACTTTAAAAAAGATAGAAAATTTCGATAGCGTAGACAAAGACAAGCTATTAAAAATTAACGGTTATGAACAAACCTATTACTATTCCATAGCGGCCAACACCGAAGCGGTAATTTTATTTTCGCAAAATTCACTTAGCGAGCTTGTACAAAGATTCGGACTGACTGTAAAGAGCGGCAGGCTGCCCGATTCTGACAAGTACGAAATTGCGATGCACGAGGTGCTTTTAAAAAACAGAGGGCTAAAGGTAGGCGACGAATTTGGCAGTGATGTTAATGAAAACGAATGGATTGAGGGCCGCTATAAAATTGTAGGCAGCCTTACGGGAAACACGGTTATTAGTGTAGGTACGAAGAACCACAATGTTGAAATGGCAAAAACTTTCGAAGACGAGTGGTTTGGACAATTGCTGATTTTTCCTTCAAGCAAAGGAATTGAAGCTATGAACGCCGACATTGAGGCTCTTACCAGAAAAGAAGTAAACGGTATGATTACTTACAACACAAGACGCATTCAGTTAGACGGTGAAATTGCCGGCTTTCAAAACGTGTTAAACATTATTATGGTTATTATGGTTATCGCATTGGGAGTATCGTTAGGCGCGGTTATAATGATTGCCTATAATGACCGTAAAGGAGAGTTTGGTATTTTGTCCGCGATAGGCTATTCAAAGCGCGAAATAAGAAATTTTGTCTGTAAGGAAATAGGAATTTTAGCGCTTGTGGCGTCGGTCGTAGGCTATGCGCTTTCATTGGCGCTCTTATCCTTATTAGATATTGCGATTTTTTCATCAAAAGGTTCGCCTTTGACAGTGTTTACACCAATGGGATTAGTATTCGCAGCTTTAGTACCTGTTATGGTGTTCATTTTCGCGGCTGTGCCCGTTATATTGCGCTTGCGAAAAACAGATTTAGTTTTAGTTATAGAGGGAAGGTAACGTGAAAGAACATTCATCGGCATATACGGGCTACGCTCAACTCGCCGTCTCGGTCATGTATCAGAAATACACTCCCTTCAACGCATTGACTGTTGCCCGTCTCTGCCGCGACTATTCTTTCACGAAAATTATGTGCCTACAAGGCACGAGGAGGAATTTTATATAAATGATTACAACACAAAATTTAAAACTTTCTTATCCGGACGGAGTAGGCCGGGAGAAAATTATCTTTAACGGACTAAATTTAAAAATAAATAAAGGCGACCGAATGGTGTTTGTAGGCCCGTCGGGTTCTGGAAAAAGTTCGTTAATTTACTTATTATCTCTTTTGAAAATTCCGACATCGGGACATGTTCTTTTTAACGGAAAAGGTTGTGTTAAACCTTCGGAAAAACTGAATATGCGGTACAAAGAATTCGGATTTATCTTTCAGCAGCATTTTCTTTTAAGTTATATGACGGCGCTTGAAAACGTTATGCTTGCCGTCAAAAAAAAGGACAAAAAAGTAAAAGAAAGGGCTTACGAGGTTTTAGAGAATTTAGGCCTAAAAGAACACGCAAATAAAAAGCCGTACCAGTTGTCGGGCGGGGAACGTCAGCGTGTCGCTATAGCGCGGGCGCTTGTAAAAGACCCGAAAGTTATTTTTGCCGACGAACCTACCGCGTCTTTGGACCGTAACACCGGTCTTGCTGTTGTCAACATGTTAAAGCAGGCAACAAAAGATAGAATTCTTATAATAGCGACGCACGACACAACATTGCTTGACGGCAGCGAAAGAGTTTTGCATATTCAAAACGGTATAGTAATCGAAAAATAGTGAAGAATTATGCATCGGCGGATACGGACTACGCTTTTCAAATCTTCTCGGTTGCGTATCAGAAAATACGCGCCCTTCGAATATTTGAAAACTGTTGTCCGTCTGCGCCGAGCCTGAGCCGAGCGAGGGTTTACCCGAGCGAACGCCTGCGAAGTGCAACGAAGCAGTATCCTTTCTTTGAAGTTTTTTAATTATACTAAAGAAATTGAAAAATAAATAACAAACTGTGAGGTATAAAAATGTTTTCAAAAACAACAAAAGCAATAATAATTACGCTTGCCTTAATTCTGTTTTCGGCAGCGTTGATAGGATGTTCAAGATACTATTGTAATGGTCATATTATGGGTAACGGAAACTTGAAAGACTACACATTTTCGCATGAAGGTTCAATTAAAAAAATTGAAGTAAATCTTCCTGTTACATTAAATATTACATCCGAAAGTAATAATGAAGTTACGTATAGCATTGAAGAAAATTTAAATGACATGTTAGATATAAAATATAGTAACGGTGTATTAAAAATCAACGGAAAGCATTATAGAAGTTTCGAGAACAAAAAGGATATTACATTCAATATTTGTTCCGATACGCTTGAAGAAATAGTAATAGACGGCTTAGCAACAATTAATGGTACAATTACCGCTAAAACGTTTAAGCTAAAAGCTTTTGGCGATATAAAGGGAGAACTTACCTTTAACGCAAAAAATGTGTATATTAAAGCGGACGGTATGGCAGACCTAACCTTATCTGGCAAAGCAACCGAATTTAATTTAAATGTTATGGGAGAAGTAAAGGGAGAATTTACATTTGACGCAGAACGTATGAATATTAAGGGTGATGGCATGGGAAAGTTAACCTTATTTGGCAAAGTAACCGAACTTAATATAGATATTATGGGTGAGATAAAAATTACTAATAAAACTACAAAATAGTGAAAAGGTTAACTTTTTTATAATTTTCGTAAAAGTACAAATATTTGGTTTGCAGACCGGACATCTGTATTTACAATGAGTAACTGAAAAAAATAAAAATTTTGTTAATTTTCAACCTTTTTGTCTTTTAAAACGACATGTATATAGAAGATAGGAAGCTTTGGACAGGCGCGTTGTTATTATTTGCAAAAATGATGGACGAAACAATGATAGTAGGTCTGAAATAGATGCCAAAACCCAAAAGAAACAGTCAAAAGACTGTTTCTTTTGGGTTTTGAAACAAGAATTTGTATTATTTATCTAACTGTCCTTTTTTAGAAAATATGGTCATTACTGATTTATTTTTTAAGCGTAGTTGTTTTTACAGCTGCAACAGTATCAAGTCTTGCAGTCGCATCTACCTTAAGAGCCGTATTTGTTTTAGCGGCCGCGCCGACCGCAAATGCGCGTCCCGATAACTCTGCTTTGAGGTTTTCGGAAGGATGAAGCACATTGATTAAACGTTCATCTACTTTTATTACTCTGTCTTTTAAGATGTTCATCGCAGGATTTACATTAGTAAGCCAAGCCGGCGTAAAAATATTCACTAATGTAGGAATTCGAACATCAATTGTTTTCGGTCCGTTAATCTGTCCGCAGAAACCTACGTCTGCAAAACCTCTTTTTAAGGCGTCCGTTTTTGCCTCGGCGGCGTCTTTAAAACTTCCAAGCTTTGCAACAAGCGCGCCGTCCGATTCGCAGCTTGCATAGTGAACCAACAATTCACAATTATCGTCCTTACCTGTAACGTAAACATTAATAGGCGTAACCGGTTGGCCTGTCGATTTTCTTAAGTAAAACTCTCTTTTAGAATAAATTGCAGCCGGCGGCGTTTGCACGGTTTCGTCTATTTGACCAAAACCAAAAACCTTTCTGCAGTTAGGGTGTGTCAAAAATTGAGCATCGCTCCATTGGTTGCTTTCGTCTAAACTTTTTATAAACGAAATAATTTTTGGGTTTAGTAATAGTGGCGTATTTATATTAGCGATGTTTAAATTTTGCATAAAGTAGTGACGCTGGTTTTTCATATCTTTATTAATGGTAATTTTGCCGAAATCATAATTGCCCAAATATACTTGGGCCCATTCTACGTACCAATCGCCCGCTACGCCGATCGCCGCTTTCTTTTCCAAATAAAAGTTTTTTATTTCCGCCAATTTTACATGGCGGGGTAATTCTAAAATATAAGAATCTAAACTTCCCTTCTCAAAGTCGTTTTTGCCCGGTTTGTCGCATAAAACTTTAAAGGCAGAATTGTCCTTTAATTCTACACCAAAAAATACATCATCGTCGGTACCGGCTAAGAATTTGTCTTTTGTTTTGATATAAACGATCAATTTGTCGCAGCTGTAAACAGCCGTAGCGGGAGAAAATTGTTTGTCGTAAGCTGTCAGTTTCACCGTCGTCATTTCGTCTCTCAAATTTAAAACGAAGACGGGGAAATATAGTTTATTGTTGGCGTAAACATTGCCAATACTGTAGCTTTGGTCGGTTAAACCGTAGCCGGATATTTTAACGGAGGAAACGTTTAAAGCGGCGCTTTGTGTACCCCTTCTTATTATATAGTGCTTAATATCGGAAGCTAAAATATTCTCCGGTAAAACCAGTTTAGCCGAAAGCGCCTTTTGTCCGTTTAAATCCCTGTTAAGTTTGTAAGCGGTTTCCGTATATTCTTTTCCGTTCTTTAGCGCTACTCCAAAACTGAAATCGTAAACAGTAAGATCCTCAAGCGTGGCAATAGGAATTTTATTCGAGGCTAAATCGGTTTTGGACACACCCGTCGCTTTCTCCGCAGCAAAGGCAATTTTAGACGCGCTAACCGTTGATGCAGCAGTTGCTTGATTTTCTAAACATATAGTTGCATAAATAGATTCAAGGCATTTCTTTACTTCTTTTTCAGGCGTTACTTTGTTAAAAATATGGTCGTTCAAATTTACTGTTCCGACTAAGCACAATTTTGCCATATTCAGAGAGTCAGCAAAAGGCTTAAAGGTTTGTTGCGTAGTATTAAAATTCTTTCCAAAGTTTCCAAGCTCACAATCTACTATTTCCGTAGTGTCCTTTCCGTCTTTAAAAAGAGGGGAATTCATATAAGTAGCGGGGTTTTTAAGTATGTCTTTAGCTACGTCTACGTCTATACCGGTGGCGGTATATATTAGTTTTTTTATTAAGTTATTAATTAGCTCATTAATAAATTCTTTAATTTTATTTATCCACGGGCCAAATAAAAAGCCGACTATATCGTCAATAACTTTCATCATATTTATTAAAAAATCCGGAATGCCAGTGGCATAAATTAATTCATTTTTTGCCCAAGATTCAACTGCTGTTATAGCGCCGCCTAAGGATTTTTCGTCGTCGTTAAGAAGCGCTCTTGCAATTTTATCGCTTGTTATTATCCAGCCCTTTATTGCTTTATTTACATCTTCCATCCACTTTTCAAAGTATCCGGCTTTATTTGTCTTAATAAAATAACTAAAAATATTACTGCTGTTCTCATAAGGCTTGTCGCTGTCGACAACCTTTTTCAAATAATTTCTTAATTGCAATAACAGAGTAAGGGGCGAATACGATTCAAAGCCGGTATCGCTTTGCAAAATATATTTATTATATTCGCTTGAAGTTAAACCGCTTTTAACCTTGGAGGCATAAGTGTTGGCGTATTTTCCAAAGCAATTAATTATAAAATCTACCGGCGCCTCAATTTCAATGGCCGGGCCGCTTTTATATTGAATAGGAATCTTTTTGTCTATGTATGTTTCTAAAGCGAAATGCCGCATAATGTTTTTTACGCCTTCTATTCCCATACTTATGCCAATTTCCGGGAACGGCCCTTCTGCATACTCGTTAACATATGTATGTGTAAATAAATCGGCAGAATAGTGCGCCATAAATCCTAAGGTAAAAGCAAGCGCCTGTTGACCGTTATAATCAAAATAACCAAGACTTGCGTTTAGTAATTTTGCAATAAGTGCCGGTAGATTGTTAAAAATATTTGAAGGCTCGGGTATCCTAATGCTTAAAAGTTCTTCAAACATAATTTTTAGCCATAAACCTGAGTTAAAATTTTTTCTTGGATGGATTATTGCTTGTCCGAAATAGATATCCGGATAGCAGTCTGGGCCAATTGCTCCCGCTCTAAATGCTTTGGGATGGTTTAAAATGGCGTTTTTAATTACGTCCGGAACAGTGTACGTGCCGAGCCCCGGTATAGTTAACGGACCTTTTTTTAAATCATCCATGAGTAGATTTGCTAAATAAACATGTCCTTGTACCTTCATTTAATTAGCCTCCTTTTAAAAAACGCTTTGTACGTCTTTAAGTAATTTTACTCCTAAAAAAACAAAAAATCAATAGTTTTTAATTTCTGCAGAATAAATATAAAAGGCACAAATTCTCTGTGCCTTGCTCTTTTACTCTCGAATTTAACTATTCTCTTTTTTCTTTTTAGAAAATATGGTCATAAAAATTTGAAAAATAGCAAGCGCTATCAAAAAGCCGCCGAAAAGCTTTTGTAAAATTCCCGCATCGATATTTTTTGCGATAAACGCGCCTCCCACCGCAAAAATTACGCCCGGAATGATAAACCACGGTAAAACTTTAAAATCAATCAGTTTATTTTTTGCGTGCAAAAATATGGCGGCAGCGGCCATAGGAATAAATGTTATTAAATTGATTCCTTGAGCGGCGGTTTGGTCTATTCCAAAAAATATAGTAAGAATAGGTATAAGCACCGTTCCGCCGCCCATACCCATGCCGCCCAAAACCCCGCCTAAAAGTCCCGCGAGTATATAGAATAGAATATTCATAAACCTCCAATATTAAAGGGTAAAATAATAATACTTAGCAAGTGTGAATCTAAATCCTCTAGCATCCTTAGTTTTTAGAGGGAATTGCCGGCAAAAATTTTATATAATTAACTTAACTCCGGCGGCAAGCATAATTACCGCAAAAATAATCAGAATAACTTTATTCGGGATTTTTTTAAGTAATAGCGCGCCCGCGATTCCGCCCGCCAAAACTCCAATACCGACAAAAGCGGTAATGTCTAATTTTATGTCAAAAAAGCATAAATACATTATCGCAGAAACAATACAAAGCGGCAAAATTATAACAATGGCGGTAGCGTGCGCTTTTCTTGCAGGCAAATAAACTAAATAAATTAAGGCTGGAACGCAAATCATTCCGCCGCCGCCGCCGAACAAGCCGTTTATTATACCGATTATTGCTCCTATAAGTAAAAGAGAGGGCCTATTTTTTTTAAGTTCCATAAAATTAATTTGCGCTAAATTTTTAAATATTATAGTAATTAAGGCTTAAAATGATTTGATTATTTTTAATTTTTATATTAAAATGTAATGTAGTAAATTATCGCTTAAAATAAGCGTTACTTTTTTCAAAACTCTAATAAAATTTAAAATTAGAAATTTGAGATATATTTTTCTTTCAAGGAACGGGTGAAACTATGAAACTTCCGACTACAATAAAATTTACCAGACTGTTTTGTATTTTAATATGTATTATACTTTCCGCAAGTTTGGTTTTATTTGCGGCGTGTTCCAATCGTCTTAATTTAGATGATAAATACGAAGATCCATTTGAAAAAGTAGAAGAAGGGGATGAAGAGGACATTGAAGTTCAAGTTATAAAAAACGGCAAGTTTGATTTATATAATGAAACCTCATCTACGGTTTTTCCTGTTAATCCCAAAGATTGGTCTTATTCTGCCGACAGTTTTGCGGGCTCAAATGCTCCGACATCTTCGGGTGATTTTGCTCGTTACGGAATCATCAGCGTAGATGAGGATATTTATAAGACTGACCTAAGTAAATTTCAGACATATTCCATGAAAAATAAAGCAGGCGGAGCCGTAACGCTTGATAATCCCGGAGCCCCGTCTCAATTTTACGATCCGTCAAAAGAAGCGGGCGAGGGGAATAACGACAAAATTTTAATGGTTCAAAATATTAAACCCACGGCGGCAAAGTATAAAAGCAGTTCTATAACCGTGCCTCAAAACAGTTTCGCTAAAATTTCGGTTTTTGTAAAAACCGTTTTTGTTAAGGCAGACGGCGAATATTTTGAATATGGTACCGATAATCTAAGTCCGGGGCAAGGCGCAACAATAGCAATCACGGGCGGAGTTAACTATCCCGTTATTTTAACGGAAATTTACACCGATCTTGATACCAACAACGGTTGGGCGGAATATCAGTTTATTATAGAAGGCTCCAATATGTCTTCTAAAACCGTTAATTTAGAATTGGGACTTGGAACCGGCGGGCCTCTTAACAGCCAAGGTTATATTGAAGGCTTTGCGTTTTTCTCAAATGCGGTAATGGAGTTTATACCTCAAAAAGAGTTTAACAAGTTAAATGATACATTAGACGCGAGCAATGCTGATGTTGAGATAATAGAAATTTTTTACAACTCGACTTTAATAGGAACACAGAACACCGCTTACAAAAGAAAACAAGTTAGCGACAAAAAACAAAGAGTATCCTTTTCGTTTAATAAAGATTATAATGATACCATATTAGCAAATACCGGCATTTCGGTATTAGATTATACAAATGCGGCAAAGCCCAACAGTAAAATACTATCTCCCATTGATATGCCTTATGCGGCTAATTATAACGTAGAAACATACAGCGATATTTTGTTGATGCCTAATATGTACGAAGATACTTTAAAGGAATATCCTTTCTCTAATGAAGGTATTATAGCAATCGATAAGAAGAACAATACTAACACCTCGGTGGGGCTTGGTTACTACGATTTTATCAACGTTAAAGAAAACGAATTTTATAAAATCAGTTTTTGGTTAAAGACATCCGAGTTGCAAAGCGGCAGCGTCAGTATTTATTTGTATTACCATGAAATAGGGCCGGACGGTGTTTTAAACACCTATTCTAAACAGATAGTCGGTATTGATACCACAAAACATAATTTATCGGAAGAAGATAAGAAAAGCGTCTTAAACGGCGACAAATACGACGGCTGGAGACAATATAGTTTTTATGTAGACGGCGGTTTATTTGACTATAACGGCACAAACTCAAAGGATTTATCTTTAGAAATTTGGTTCGGCGCGATTAAGAATATTTACAAACTAGAAGGCGGAAGTATTGTGCCGACATATACGGCAGGTTCCGGAACCGGATTTTTATCAAAAGATTTTCCTAAAGAAAAAAGTTTTTTAATGATGGCCAATTTAACAATAGAGGAGTTAACAAGCTCGGTTTACAGTCAGGCGCAATCCGCGGAAAACAGCATTACCGGTTTTAGTTTAACTAACAAGACATCTTCGTCTTCAAGTATTTCCAACGGTTCGTTTAATAACGCTAAACCGTCCGAATATAAAGAAGACACTTCGGATATTGACCGCCCGTTATCTCCGGCCGATTTTAGTTCGGTTTATGGCTTTGGACAAAAAGGCTGGCAAAGCGCTCTGGCACAAGGAACCGTTTTAAGCGGAATTGTCAACACAAATTTATGGGATACAGGTAATTATTTATGGGATGACCTTTTAAATAATCCGGCGTTATTAACGGTTATACAATTGTTTGATCTTGCAAAGCTGAAAACAATAAAGGTTCTTAATTTAGATGTTGTTTTAGAATGGAACAGTGTTTTAATGATATGCAACCAAGATGAAACGGCATTCGGGTATTATACTCCTTTTAAAACCTTATCGTCAAATTCAATTTACGAAATTAAGGTTCAGGTTTTAACCTCTTCCTTAACAGGCGGGGGTAAGGGCGCGAGTGTATATTTAGTCGATTCGCGGGGACAAAGATTTACAAATTATGTTTTAGATTCTGAAGGCGAAAGAATTGCGCCTTATGAAAGCAATGCTTTAGTTTATAACCCGTTCTATGACGAAACTTACGATAAGGACAGTGACAAATATAAAAATCCGTCCGATCAAAACGATAAAGAAAATAAGTTGTTGCGTAAAGGCACAAAATTTGTTCAGGCAAACACAATACCCGCTTTAAATCCGTATTACGACGAGAATTTTGACGATACTCTTACATGGAAACGCGAAACAACAAAATACTATTTCTTGCCTAATGACGAGTTTAAAGGCGATACAGATTTATATTTTAATGTGTATAATCCTTATGCGACAATTAAAGAGTATTATGAGCAGCAAGCAGAGTTTAAGGGTATTGAATCGGATAGTAAATTTACAGTATTTACATTCCTTGTTAAAACAGGTTACGAGAGTTTGTCTTTGCGGCTGGAACTTTGGAACGGACAAAGATATTTAGACAAAAATGAATTTAAAGCGGACTATATCCCGACTAAAACGGAATATGAGGCAACTTATTCGAAAGGCATCGTATTTTTTGATAACGCCGAAATGGCTACCGTAGATAAGGACGATTTCTATCAATTCTTATTCTATGAAATCAAAGAGTCTTTTGATGAGGACACGATGTATTATAACAAAGATAATACAAAAATATTCGATGTGGCGGCGTATAACAGAATGGCAAACCCCAATATTGCCGATGAAGAAGATGTCAAAGAACCCGACGAAAAGAAAGATCCGGAACCGTTCAACTGGGCAGCTCTTACAGCTATTTTGGTAGCGGCCGTATTAATATTTGCATTAGGCGCCGTAGTAGTAAGAAAATATTTTATGAAAAAGAAAAATGAGGAAAAAACGGTAACAGTTGCTCCTTCATACAAGAGAAAAACAACCCCCAAACAAACAAGTGTAAATAAGACTAAAAAATCAGACAAAGAATAATTGAAAACACAATGAAAACATTTAAAGCCGCAAGATATCTTGCGGCTTTATTGTTTCATTGTGTTTAAGATTCTTCGTCTCTTTGTTTTCTCAAAACGTGTTTCATATGAATTCTTTAGGAATGGTTCAAAAGCATGTTCAGACGGACAACAGTTGATAATTCGGCGACAGGAGTGTACTTAGCGTACACGACTTAGCCGAATTATCAAGCGTAGTTCGTATCAACATGTTTTTCGGCCATTCCTACACTTTCTTCGAGTTTTTTAAAATCAATCTTCCCCACATTAGTTTTAGGAAAATCTTTTACAAAGAAAATCTTTTCCCGTTTTGGAACCGCATACTTAATTAATTTTGATTTTAAATGATTCTGCAGTTTTGTCTTTATGAGTTCTTTATCGGAATTGTTATCCTTTAAAATTATAAACAAACTAATTACTTCACCGTGCTTTTTACTGGGAACGGCAATGGCGCATGCCGACAATACAAAATCTAATTCCTCGCTGTAGCGTTCTATTTCAAGAGGAAATACCGCAATGCCGTTTACTTTTGCTATGCGCTTAATCCGTTGCTTAATAAAAATGTAGCCGTTTTCGTCCACGTAGCCAAAGTCCCCTGTTTTTACATATCGTCTATTATCGTGCTCAAAAAACACTTTTTTATTAGTCTCGAATGCATTCAAATACTCGGACATCTGCGTATTCCCGGCAAAGCAGAGTTCTCCCTCTTTTACTATCTTATTGTTTTCGTTTACCGCTATAACGGACAGGCCGGGCAGCGCCTTTCCGACCGAGCCAATAACGTTATCGTCCTTTAAATTTACCGCCGTTACGGTAACCATTTCGGTTAAGCCGTAGCCCTCCTGTAATTTGGCTTCAGATTTTCCGCTTTCTAAAAATGCGTCAAAGCGTTGCTTTAAGCTATGCGACATAGCCTCGCCGCCGCAAAAACAACGCAAGATATGCTTGGTGTTTTTGTTTATAAATTTTTTGTTTTTCAACAAGGCTTCATAAATTGCGGAAACTCCCAAAAAATAATTTATGGGTAGTTTTCTCATGGTTTTTACAATAAGTTTTGGGCTAAACATCGGCATAGCTACAACTGTTGCGCCGAGGATTAAGCTGCCGTTTATTCCTATACTAAGCCCGAATCCGTGAAACATCGGCAGAACGCCTAAAACAGTTAATCCGACAAAGTCTTTTTGTCGCTCTATCATATACGGAACATATACGGCGTTGGAATTTACGGCAAAGGAAGACAGCGCTATGGTTTTAGGCTCGCCCGTGGTACCGCCGCTGTGAAGGTATAAAGCTGGCTTTAAATAGTCGTTATTTGGCACAATGTCCGTTTTAATTGTTTTTTGACAAACTTTAAAATCAATATAATTTAATCCTTTAAAATTGAAAAATTTGCGGTTTATAATCTTATAAAAAAACCCTTTAATTTTAGGCAAATGATGAGCCGCGCCGCAAACAATGCACTTAAAACCGTTGGAACAAAAATTACTGTAGTTTTCTTTAAATTTTAAATCCAACGTAAAAACAATATTGCTTTTTGTATTTTTCATAATTTCGCATAAGGCAAGTCCCGGCGTTAAAGGATGCACCATATTTATAACTGCGCCGAGTTTAGAAACGGCATAAAAAGCTATAAAGGCCGACGGGATATTAGGCAGGCAAACAGTAATAACATCGGATGCGCTAACGCCGATGTTTTGCAAAAAACTTGCGGTTTTATCAATCTCTTTTAAAAAGTTCGCAAATTTTATCTTTTTGCCCATGAAATAAACCGCCGTTGCATTTAAATGGCGGCCTATATTTTCCGTCAAAATATTATAAAAAGATTGTTTTGGGTTATTATGTTGTTTAATATTATTCATCTATTCTCCAAAATAACGTTATATATGCATCGCAAAACTTTGTTAGACTGTATTTTTTTAGTCGTGTATCAAATACTCCTGTCGCAAGTCCCGGACTTCGGGCATAGCTCTCGTCGGATTTACTAAAATATGCCACTCTGGCTATTTGTTTAACGTGTCGCCTTAGCCTTCCTCGTTTGCGCGTATCTTTACATTATTAAATTAAAACGGCAAACCGTAGATTACTGAAATCAAAACAAATATACCGTAAATTAAAACCTGATGCAATACATATATCCACAGTGCGTATCTTCCGACAAATTCGACAGGTTTTGTAAACTTTGTATCTAATTTAGGCAACAGGCTTTTTCGCTCATTATAAAATAATTTTGCAAAAACAGAGCCTAATAAAAATATGCCGCTAAAGGGAATAAGAGGGAAATAATCCGTAGTAGAAAAATTAGGTTCGGGATAGCCTATAACATTATTAAACCACTGGAAATTAGAAGGTAGCTTAAATGAAACCGCGTCGCTTACAAGGCCTTTAATTATAAAAATTAAAATGCCGGTTGCAATTAAACTCAAAGCAACAACAGTGTATTTTGAAACGAGTCTTTTTTCTTTTATGACTCCGAATGTAATAAGCATTAAAAAACCGGTTATTATAAGCAGCAAACAAAGTTCTAAATAAGACCGTGAATGCATTAAAGCACTCATTGTAATTATACAAAGGCCGATTGCAAGCTTAGAATAAATGCTTTTGTCAAAGCTGTCTAAAATCGCATAAATAAGCATTGAAAAGCCGAGAGCGTGTAAAACCCCGAATTTAATGTCTATAACATCGGGGATAAAAGACGATACGACCGTAATTATATAAGCAAAGGCAATGGCTTGCAGCGCGCGGGAGAAATTAGATTTGGAAAAAGTACTTGAAATTCCGGCGATAAAAAAGAAAAGAAAAACTACTATCGACCATGCGATTGCTCTGAGGTCACCGTTCCAATAACTGATGCCGGAACTTCGCATGTCCGCATTTTTCCATATGCCGCCAAAGTACCAGACATCGTACATTATATGGTCAACAATCATCAGTAAAACGCAAAGTCCGCGTATTAAATCAATTTCCCAAATACGCTTTTTGACAGGCTTTGATGTAAATTCAAGATGCTTTTTATCTGAGCTTTGTTCTGCAATCTGTAACCCGCTATTTTGTTGTTCTAATGCTTCTTCCATTTTTCTTGTTTTTCCTAAAGACACGGCAGGACGCAACTGTTTTTATTTTAACACAACGGGACACAATAAAAAACTATGTCCAAAAATATTATTAGTTTTTATTTACAATGACGCCGCCGCCGAGGCAGTAATCGTTATCGTATAAAACGGCGTACTGCCCGAGCGTTACCGCTCTTTCCAAAACCTTAAACTCTATATAAACTTTATTATTTTCTATTTTAACTAAAACCTTTTTGTCTTCTTCCCGGTACCTGAACTTTCCAAAGCATTCAAACTCCAAATTCTCAGGTATTTTAGGAATAAAATTAAAATTCTCGCAAATTAAGGACTTTGACAAGAGTTTTCCGCCTTCGTTTTGCTGAACGAAAAGAATATTATTTTTGACATCTTTATCTACAACAAACCATCTTCCGGAGCTTCCGGATATTCCGCCGATATTTAGGCCCTTTCTTTGGCCTATCGTATAAAACATAACTCCGTCGTGTTCGCCGACGCATTTGTTTTCAAGCGTTAAAATTTTGCCTTTTTTTACGGGAATATAGTTTTTTAGAAACTCTTTAAAATTACGTTCGCCTATAAAGCACAAACCGGTGGAATCCTTTTTAGCGGCTGTCGACAAATTTAACTTATTTGCAATTTCTCTGACTTTTGGTTTTAATATGTCGCAAAGCGGAAAAATTACCTTTGACAGTTGTTGTTGATTAAGCTGATTTAAAAAGTAAGACTGGTCTTTATTTTTATCCGCCGCTTTTTTTAAATAGTACAAACCGTTTATTTTTTCAACTTTTGCGTAATGTCCGGTCGCAACAAAGTCCGCGCCAATCTTTAGCGCATGTTCTAAAAAGTTTCCGAATTTTATTTCGCGGTTACACAAAACATCCGGATTCGGCGTTCTGCCGCTTTTGTATTCAGATAAAAAAAATTCAAAAACTTTTTCAAAATATTCTTTGGAATAGTTAACGGTGTAATAGGGGATATCTAAACTCGAGCAAACTTTTGAGACATCGGAAAAATCCTGTTCGGCAGAGCATTCTTCTCCTTCCTGCCAGTTTTTCATAAAAAGGCCTATAACATTATAGCCTTGTTCCTTTAAAATGTAGGCGGCAACGGAGGAATCCACACCGCCGCTCATGCCAACAACCACTGTTTTTTTCAAAATTCAACCTATTTTTATCGGTAAATATCTTTAAATAAGTTTAACACACCGCAATTTTCTTAGCAACTAAAAATTATAGACGAACGCCCATTAGTATGATATAATTTAAAGGCAAATTAAATTTATGTACCCGTAGCTCAGTTGGATAGAGCGTGGGACTCCGACTCCCAAGGCCGAAGGTTCGACTCCTTTCGGGTACGCCATGAGGGTTATTGACTTTGTCAATAACCCTCAGCTAAATTTTTCCTTTCGGAAGTGTAATTATTCGCTCCGCAAATGAAATTTGCCCTTGCGGGCAAGTGAAGGAAAAATTTAATTTAACTGATTTTCAAAAGACAATCAATTTCAATATGAGCAGCGAATACTTCCGAAGGCAATTTTACCTAAACGAAGCTTCAATTTCATTGCCGAAAGCAAATCCACTAAAATGCTTGTTACTGACTTTCGCTACGCTTTATTAAACCTCATGAAACCATTTAAAGTTTAGACACAATAAAATTTTCCAGTACTGTCTCTGTAATTTTCGTGGTTATTTGAAAGTGTCCACAGTTAGCATTGTAAAGCTTTATAAAATAGTTTAAATTATCATGGACAAAGTTGAGATACGCGGCATTTTCAAATGTATTAATTTTGTAATATATATTTTCCGAAAGCGCAATTTCCATCGGCATTAAATCGAAATATTCCATATAAGTTTCAAAATAGTAATCTGAATTTAAAAGGATTCTGTAGTCAACTGCTAATACTGCTTCTTCAGAACATATAATTAGCCACTCTTTAACAACATAGCTGACAACGGGCTCATCTTCTTTAACGGACGGCTTAAGAGTTTCTTTATAGGCTTCTGAAAAACTTGAGGTTTTTGTGTCGGATAAAAGTATATTGCCACTTGGATTTTCTATATCATCAAATAAACTTTCAATACTTGTATACCAAACGGCGTTTACATCCTTTGCATAGTAAGCTAAGGGAGGGACGTGCGGTCTTTCAGGAGGCCTTTCAGGCGGTTCGTCGGGCGGAATGATAATTTCATCGGGGAGTTTGCCGGGAAGAAAGGTGTCGGAAGAAGAACCGGTATTGACAAAATATAACATGGGCATCAAAATTACAAAGGCCATTGCGGCTACCATTATATTACAAAAAATAGCAAGATAACTTTTTCGGTTTTTGTCCGGTTTTTTACTATTTATTGCCCTGCTGTTGAGTTCAATATTATTTATTCGTGTCCATTCTTCAAATGATTTTTCTGTCTTCAAAACTTTTTTAAATATCTTTTTCATTTTCTTACCCTCCAATATCCGTTGTTCTCAACGGTATTGATTTTCGGATTTAGAAGAATAAAAGATCTACAGTACCAACATTAGCAAAATGTTTCATCAAACCAAATAAATTAAAAAATTTGTTTAATCTGTATGCCCTTCTACACACATGTCGTTTTAAAAGGCCAAAAGGTTGAAAATTTCTTACAAGAAATTAAAATTTTTTTAAATGTTGTAAGTTCTTTTTTATTTCAAAAACATGACTTTTAATTGTGCCTATGGGAATATTAAGCATAGATGATATTTCTTGGTATTTGAAACCGTATATGTAATGCAGTGTTAATATTTCGTTTTGTATAGGCTTTAAGTTTTTAATGTTGTCGATAAGTTCTTTTTTAAGATAATAATTTTTGTCGGGAGAAAAAAAGATACTTTCATTGCTATCTTCAATATTTACCGGTTTAGTTTTTTCTCTGATATAATTTACCGTCGAGTTTTTAACGGCGGTGTAAATCCAGGCGTTTGGGTTCTCGATATATTTAATTTCTTTTGCTTTTTCTAATATATATTTAAGCAAATTAGAAGCTATATCTTCCGCGACAGCAAAATTATTCACTCTGGTTTGAGCGTAAAATTTCATCTTTTCGTAGTATTGATAGTAGATTTCTTCAAGTCCCCGCATATTTCCGTTACGAATCATGTCAAGGCAAGAGTTAAATTTCTTCGGTAACATTTCATCCATTTCTCATACATAAATTAATCTGATATAATTCAAAAACGCGCTAAAGCCACGTATCGTGGCTTTAAAGTACTTAAACAGCTAAACGCAAACAAGCGCCGCTTCTTTTTATCATTTGAATTGACAAAGTTGCCATTTATAGAGGGATAAATTCTAAAACAATGACATACCATTCACCATAAATATCAATATCCTTAAGACGAATAGTTGTAGGCTATCACTTACATAACAATTTTTATGTGGTGGGCAATGGGGGACTCGAACCCTCGGCTTTCACCATGTCGAGATGACACTCTACCAGCTGAGTTAATTGCCCGTATTTTCTTATATTTATTATAATATAACCGATGTTAAAAGTCAAATATTAAGATATATTGACGTAAATAGAATATCCGCAACTTGCATTCGGTTAATCTTTATTGTATAATTAAATAAAATTACGGCCGGAAGATTTTTAGCTTGTTTGATACAATCTCACACTTAAAAACATCGCCGTTAATAATTTCGCCGTCGGCGTTAATTAGGGGCTTTGCGTCGGAAATCAGTTCTGCCGTTTGACATACAATATGTTCGGTAAACTTTTTTTTCAGTATATTGCCGCTCATAAAGGATACAAACGCAAAAGGAATTCTTAAGCGGTTTATTTTTTTAACAATAATTACATTCAAAAGATTGTCGTCAACTTCCGACAACGGCGAAATTTTCATGCCGCCGCCAAAGTACCTTCCGTTGCAAACCGAGGTAATCATTGCTGTTTTAAAAAATTCCTTTTTACCGTCTATTTTAATGGTATATTTGTTCCATTTGAATTTAAGAAGAGAAACTATTAAAGCTAAATAATATCCTATTTTACCCTTAAATATTTTTGCTTTGTAGTATCTGTTTAAAACATCGGCGTCAATGCCGATTCCGGTAATATTTAAAACGCGCAAAGCGCCGTTTACCAAAATAAAGTCGCAGGGCTTTGCGGGCTTTGTTAAGATGTTTTCTAACACATCGGTAATTTTTTTAGGATTAATGCCGATAGCTTTACAAAAGTCGTTGCCGGTGCCGCAGGGAATAATTCCAAGATTAATGTCGAAATTTTGCATGCCGTTTAAAACTTCAAATACTGTTCCGTCGCCGCCGACCGCTACAATGTCGCCGCAATTTTTAGATGTTAACTCTTTTGTAATAGTTTTAGCGTCATCCTTGCATTGTGTAAAAAACAACTTAAAACCGACTTTTTTATCGGTTAAATATTTTTCTATTGTTTTTACAACTTTTTCAATTTTGCGGATTTTTGCTTTGGAATTAATGATAAAATTCAGCATATGTTTTCCTAAACGTTTTTTTAGTATTAAATAAATTATCACACATTATGCAAATTAAAACAAGCGAAAATTTAATAAAGTTAGCTAAACTTTTTAACTCGGCATTGTATATAACGGGCGGGTATGTCCGAAATTGCCTTTTAAATTTAAAAACTTCCGATATTGATATTTGCGGCGCAAAAACCACAAAAGAGGTTATAGATTTATTACAGGATTCGGAGTTTGTGTGTAAGAACGCATATCCGAGAATGGGTACTTTAAAAATATTGTGCAAAACCGGTGAGAGTTTTGAATACACGGCCTTTAGAGAAGAAGAATACAATTTCGGGCATACGCCTAAAAAAGTAAAATTTGTGGACGATATCGGCCTTGACGCAAAAAGACGCGATTTTAAAATAAACGCCGTTTATTACGATATCTTGTCGCAAAAAATTGTCGACCCTGCCGGCGGATTACAGGATATAGAAAATAGAGAGATATCTTGCGTAATTGACCCCGATGAAGTTTTTAAATTTGACGGTTTGAGGCTGTTGCGCCTTGTTAGGTTTTCCGCCGAGCTAAATTTTAAGATAGAAAGGAAAACTTATTTAGCGGCAATAAAAAACAGCGAAAAACTTTCGGAAATTTCTATAGAGCGAAGAACCGACGAATTTTTAAAAATAATTAATTCGCCGCAAAAATACAATTTACCCAATAATTTTTACGCGCACTATTTTGCGCTTAAAAGATTAATAGACCTAAAGCTAATGCAGTTTTTGATTCCTCAGCTTTTAGAAGGAGCCGGACTTAAACAAAGGCCGGATTTTCACAAATACGATGTTTTAGAGCATTCGCTGCAGGCGTTTAAATTTTCAAATTCTAAAATTCGTTTGTCGGCGCTTTTACACGATATAGGAAAACCGTATGTTTTTTTAAAAACCGGTAAATATTCCGGCCACGATAAAGAGGGCGTGAAGATCGCCGATGAAATTTTAACAAAGCAGATCAAAGTTTCCTCAAAATCAAAAAAGGAAATTTTACGGGAAATTGAAGCGCACATGTTTGATGTAAGGGGCTTAGAGAGTACAAACAGCGTCAGACTGTTTTTCGTTAAATACTACGACAATTTAAAGAACA
>Ga0209737_10000893_pt1 | contig 22739 bp, 18 predicted proteins | sample TergutCu122P3_FD_187284 | JGI IMG/M metagenome (GOLD analysis project Ga0209737, IMG submission 187284) | Cubitermes ugandensis P3 segment gut microbial communities from Kakamega Forest, Kenya - Cu122 P3 (SPAdes) (version 2) | ecosystem: Host-associated > Arthropoda: Insects > Digestive system...
CCCGCGTCGCTATGCCGCGATGCGGCATACGCGCCGCCTTGATGCCCGGGAGGAGATTGCGTTGGGCTCACATGTGGGTACCCCATGATATAAATATTTCTCTAAATAAAATTGACTGAGGAGAGCGGATGTGCAATAGTAAAATCCAGGCTTGTGCAGTTTATGTGCGAGCTGTTTACAAATGAGGAGCCACAATGAAAAAAGACCCCTCCCTTCCCCCCAACCCGGATCGAACGTTTGAGAAAAAGTCAGCCGATGCGGCATACAACGACATCACGGCGAACGATACCGAAGCCCACAAAAATGAAGAAGATGAATATGAAGCGCTTTTCGAAGCCACGCTGGCCGAGGCATTGATGGTGTACCACGGAAACCCTCCATTGATGACGCACCATGAAAATGAAGGCGAGATCGAGGTCGAAGGCGAGCACAAACTTGATGTGTGCTGCCTGATAGCAAAAAACTTTACGGGCATTCGAATGAGTTCCTGCCATGAGTGCGGCAGATTGCTCGTAGAGGCATAGGGCTGTTCATCCGGCATGCCCTCCTCCTCCCACAAGAAATGCGCGAACCCCTCCGTCGAAGCCTCCCTCTTTGAGGGAGATGCCGACATCCCCCTTAAAGAGGGGGACAGAGTTCCCCTGCAAAAAATTGTAGGGACGCGCACTGCGCGTCCGCGCCCCCGGTAGTCGCCAAAAGGCCGATAGTGGCACAGGGGGCGTGGCCCCCTCAAGGTCACCATGTCTGTCCTATCTGGGACAGGTGTGATACAGGCCAAGATTTTGATCCTTCCACACAGGCAGTTTTTTAAGTTTGCAGTAGTTGCTCTGCGACATGCCGGATTCGATGAAAATATCCTCCAGAAGATCTGCCCTGGGATTGAGTTTCCAGGCAGAAAGATCCTGGTTAAAGGTTTTTGCGCCCTTGAACATGCGCCCCATGGCCTTCACATTTGAAGTATCCCATCGGGCGATATCCTGGTTGAATGCAGTCGCTCCATGGAACATGCCTGCCATATTGATGACCTTTGAAGTATCCCAGTGGCCAATATCCTGGTTGAATGCAGTAGCGCCCTTGAACATGTTCGCCATATTTCTAACATTTGAAGTATCCCAGTGGCCAATATTCTGGTTAAACTCCCGGGCATTCATAAACATGTGTGTTGCATCGTGCCATCTTGCGGTATCAGGCATATCGTTTGGAGGGAGGAAAATGTCGCCCACACCACAGAAAGCTTCGGAAGTAAACACGACGGAACCAAAGCTGGTCACGCCCCGAAGATGAACCGTTTCACTGCCAATGGGTTTGCAATAGAGAAAGGGAATACCATTGGCATCATTCACAACATTCATAGTGAATTGTCCCCAGCCATCATAAACACCGGCGATTCGAACGTGGTAGACGCCCTTATCGGCATAGCGATGTGACCGGTTCTGGACGTTGGCACAGTCTGTCACTCTGATAGCCTGGGAAAAATCTGTATGACCTTCGTCGCCCCAGAGGATTTTGAAATCACAGCTTTTCTTCTTAAAAAGTGGTGGAGGTTCGTATCTTCTTCTTAAAGAATCCTCAAGAAATGGAAGAACGAGTTCGGAATCCTTTTCTGTGACTTCCCAGACCGTTTCGAAGACCGTTTCGAAAACTGCAGAGCGAGAGCTGCAACCTAACATTGTCGTCAAAACCGCCGCTAAAACCAACACCTTTGTTCGCATATACATGCCTCCTGAATGGAACAGCCTTTCAGACACACATCCACCGGAGTACTGTAAAACACGCTGGCTGCCTAAGCAAAATAGTTGAGATGAACAAACGCTGCTGGGGCGGCTATTGAGCGTGCCGCCCAATACGCTGCCCCGCGTCGCTATGCCGCCATGAACGGCATACGCGCCGCCTTGATGTTTGGGAGAAGATTGCGACAAACCTGTGTGCACGGTGTACCCTACTGCGCTCCAATACAGGTGCGGCTCGTGCTATTTTGCGAACGAAAAATCAGCCTTCCTTAATCTTTCGAATTCTGTTCAGACTTCGCTAATCCTTTTCTCAATGAGCTGCTTCAATTCGCGAAAATCCTCAGGTTGTACGCTCAAATCTTTTTGCAGAAGATCCTTCACGACGGCATTGAGCTTCTCTCGACCAGCGACCGGTTTTCCGTCATTAGCATGCACGCGAAAGCAATCCGAATGGATGATTTGAGCAAGTACTTTTTTACCCTGGATCATGTGGAGCCAATCGCCAACCCCGACCATGAGCCGTTCCTGTCCACCCATCATGTTTTCGAGGTGTTCATGAAACCTGCGCTCTACCTCATCGCCAGAGACTTTTTGAGTGACATTCTCTTGATGCTGGTTAAACTCATTGGCATCTTTCAGTTTTCGCAAAGCTGTTGCCTTGCACGAAAAACCAGTAAGATCTTTAAATTTTTCGATCCAATTTTTTTTGAGTTCCTCGCGAATCGATATCACAACATGATTTGTCACATCAAGAAACAACCTCTCATTGGCAAATTTGAGAATTTTTTGCCCCAGTTCATCCTGACTGACACAGCAATACTGTGACTGGCACAAATAGTCTGGTTCTAAAAAATAATTTTCAACTTCGCGCCTTCGCCAAACCAAAAGATTGTGCGTTGCGGGGTCTGGGAAGTTTTCCCAGCACTTCGTTACAAATTCGTCCTTGTGGTGATCGCGGTCTATGAGGAAATAGTAGGTTGGATGATGCTTGAACAAAGCTGCGGCGACACTTTGTACCGAATAAGACGGTCCCAATGGCTTGATGCCAATTTTGTGTTCAAAGAGCTCTTCTAACACTTTAGGGTCGGCAGAATCGTTGTCGTTTCCTTCAACAAACAGCACGTGCTGGCCTTGGAGCTTGACTTCTTCTGGACGAATCCCTGGTTTTACATGCATCATCACTCTCCCTCCGAACTATTTAAGAGGAGAATGCGGCGGTCTTCGCTGACAGAATCCATCACGTCTTCGGAGTGCGTTGCCATGATGTATTGGTTATGCGGTGCCATCGTCACGAGTTTTCTCACGAAACTGCGATGCCACTGCACATTAAGGTGCAGCTCAGGTTCGTCAATAAACACCACGGATGGATTATTCTTGGTGTGATACCAAACGAGAAACAGTGTCGAGATGATTTCTTTCTGCCCAGAGCTGAGCCCATCGAAAGTAAAAGACTTGCCCCCATTCGTGGGTTTGACCATGATATCAACGGTGTTATCCGGCGATGGGCGCAGATGGCTGATTACTCCACCCGCATAGAGTTGAACCAGTTCGTTGAGCATTTCGATAGATTCATCCTGCTTTATGCTCTCCTCAAGCTCAAACAATTTAGCCTTGCTCATCATGGAGCGTAATATCAACAACTTGAAGGCACTCATGGGCATTTCATAGCGCGAAAATAAATTGCGTTGTCGGCTGCGTCCTCGATCCACCATCATGCCAAGTTCAGGGCTACCTTCTTGAACCTTGCGATAACTATGAAAAAGCAGAAACCTGTCCGCAATAACCGGGTCGGGCGAGAATCCGCTAATCGCTTTGACTAAAGCATCAGCAGTGCTTTCAGAATCCAGTAATGCATCCTCAAGTATTTCTTCAAAACTCGGTTCGCTGGATACGCTCACTCCACCATCGTGACCTATCCTGAGTTGAACGGATAATGATGTCTCACTCATAACGACATCGCCTTCGATTTCTGCAACTTCTGCGCCAGCCTTGATGAGCAAGTCCGGGATATCCATGCGCAAAGACTGATCACGCAGCATAAAGCGATCTTTTTGTATGACGACAGCAAGCAACAGCAAGGTACAACACTCAAGAACCGATGTTTTACCCAAACCGTTTTGGCTGCCCATCACTAATATATCTGGATCACCAGCTAATCTCGGCGTAGGAAAATCCATCGAAAAATCGTCGATGCCTTTGTAATTTCGTATAGCTATTCGGCTAATTCTAATGGGTTCGCTTTTCCCTTCGTCCTTAAAAACACCATTATCTTCTGGCGTTGAATTCGTGATTAACTCACCGTTCAGTGCACGGTCAAATATTTTGGCCAGTCCGTCGACTTTTTTCAGCGTCGATTGATGCATTTTAACAAACTCTTTTTTTTCGAAAGCTTTGGCTTCATCCTTTCCTGGTAAGAAAAACTCGTCGATAAGGTCGTTTTTTCGCATCAATGACTCCATTCTGGGGCATTCTATATAATCCTTGCCATAGAGATCACTGAGCGCTTTCGATAAATCAAATTTTTTATCGTTAGCAATTGCTGGAGATTTGCCGCCATGTACAGCGAACCGATGCTCCAGTGCCTCGAACCCAAAGTTCGCATCTCGCATTTTCCAATGAATCCAAGTGCAATCCTGATGTTTCTCAACGAAAGCGAAGAATCGTTCCAGCATTGTCTTCTCAAGTCTGTCGTAATGCTGTTCGATCACGTCAGTCTGGATGCCTTCTTTCTCTGCGATTTGATGGAATGAGAACGAAGTTGTCTGATCGCAGGCTAGCCTCTGCACAGCAATGGAGGTAATCCTAGGCGTTCGTCCACCTGATATATCATCAAAGCTTTCGCAAGAATAATGAATGACCAGAGCAGTCGATGCGTGTTCTCGAATGCTCTGCATCTTTTGCAATACTGCATTTCTGTGTTTGAGCAGTTGTTTTCTGTTCATCCTTCTTCTCCTTCCCAATCCGCACCACCGTCATCGACTTGCAAGCCAACCCTTTCTAGCACAAATTCGTGGCCACATCGTGCGCTATTTCCCCTGCGAAAGACGTCGCCCTCTATCCACAAGCAATGCGCAGCATTGCAGGGGGTGTGGGGGAACAAGTTCCCCCACGAAAAAATCAAAAGCCGGGCGTTGCGGGGCCGGCGATTGAGGCCCCGCACAGGGGGTAGACGCGTGTCGGCACGCTGGCGTGCCGACAGCGGCGTAGGGGGCGTGCCCCCAAAATGAAAAAACAAGGGGCAATGGCTCGTGTCCAAAGGCAAAGGTGCCTGACCCAAAGCAATGCGCAGCATTGCAGGGGGTTCGGGGGAGCTGACTCCCCCGACTACTTAAGCTGATAATTGCCCATGCCAAGGATGTCATCGACCTGGAGCAGGAAGTCATCCGTCAGCTTCGCCGAACGTTTCAGGCGCAGTTCTGCCGAGGCCTCGCCCAGCGAGACTTTTAAGTAGCATGCCGTGGGCTCGTTTCTGCCTTCGGGAAGCAAGCCGGCAAGTGCTTTGACTGCGGCTTCGTCGTGTGCATCGGCATCAAGCATAAACAGGATGCGGGAGACGCGGGTCGTGCGCAGGGATTCGAGCGTTTCGACCATATCGATCATGATTTCTGGCTTTCGAACCTCATCCTCGCCCTGGAATTTGAGTTTGCCCGATACGACGACGGGTTTGGCCGACTCAAAGCGGTCTGGCGGGATTTGATCCAGCGTTCGCTGAAAGCAGAGGAGCCCGACTTGCCCGGAACGATCCTCAAGCGTGCCCAAAAGCATCTTGTTGCCCGTTTTCGTCGTTTTTACAGAAACACTTTTGAGAATGCCGCAAAGGGTGACGCGTGCGCCTTCGGAAAGTGCCCCCAGGCTGGATGTCGTTTGATTGGCAAAGAGCTCCGCCTCCTGGGTGTAGCGATCCAGCGGATGGCCGGAGACGAAAAAACCGATGAGGGAGAATTCGTTCTCAAGCACCGTCTGCTCCGGCCATGGCGCGGCTTCGGTGTATTTGTCGCGAAGTGCTGGCGTCTCTTTGCCTTTGCCAAGAAGATTAAAGAGCGAGGTTTGGCCCGCAGACTTGTCTTCACGTGCCTGTTTGCTGCGTTCCATGGCTGTTTGCAGACTCGCAAAGAGGCTTGCTCTGGCTGCGCCGATGTCGCCGATATGGCGAAGCGGTTTTGGCCACGTCGAGTCAAATGCTCCACTCATGACCAGTGCTTCGAGACTGCGCTTGTTGACGCGTGAGTCGACGCGTTCGCAAAAATCGAACAGGCTTTTGAATTTGCCATCGGCACGTGCCTGCAGGATGGTCTCAATGGCTGCTTCGCCTATGCCCTTGATGCCGCCGAGGCCAAAACGGATGCGTCCCTCTACGACGCTGAAGTCGAGATCGGACTCGTTGACATCGGGCGGCAAAATGCTGATTCGATTCTGGCGTGCATCGTTGATCGTTCGTATCACCTTGTCGGGGTTGTCGCGATCGCAGGTCAGGAGTGCCGCGTAAAACTCTACCGGATAGCGATGCTTGAGGTAGGCCGTTTGATAGGTGATGAGCGCATAGGCCGCAGAGTGGCTTTTGTTAAAGCCGTATCCGGCAAACTTGTCGATGATGTCGAAAATTTCATTGCCGAGTTGGGGGTCGACCCCATTTTGGGCGGCACCCTCCACGAAGATGCTGCGCTGTTTGGCCATTTCTTCGGGGTTTTTCTTTCCCATGGCACGGCGCATGATGTCGGCGCTTCCAAGCGTATAGCCGGCGAGCACTTGGGCGGCCTGCATGACCTGCTCCTGGTAGACGATGACGCCATAGGTCTCGCAGAGGATGTCTCTGAGCAGTTCGTGGGGGTAGACAATGTCGCGCAGGCCATGCTTGCAGTCGACGAACTGGTCGTTCATGCCTGAGCCCATTGGGCCCGGACGATACAGGGCCACTGCCGCCACGATATCCTCAAAGCAATCCGGCTTGAGCTGCATCAGAAGCTTCTTGAAACCGGAAGATTCGAGCTGGAAGACACCCGTCGTCTTGCCGCTGGATATCATCTGGTAGACGCCCCTGTCATCAAGCGGGAGCAGGTTGATATCCAAAGTGGGCTCACCGCGCTGGGATCGCGTTCGATTGACATGGCGCATGGCATGCTGAATGACGGTCAGGGTCTTTAGCCCCAGGAAGTCGAACTTGATGAGACCCGCCTGTTCGACCTCGGACTTGGCATACTGCGCCACGATTTCGCCGTTTGCCCCACGGAAGATGGGCACATAATCCCACAGCGGCCCCTCGCTGATGACAATGCCGGCGGCATGCATGCCCGTTTGGCAGTACAGATCTTCGAGCTGGGTGGCGATATCGTAGAGCTGGTGGATTTGGGGATCCGAGTCGACGATTTCTTTGAGCTTGGGTTCGTCTTTGAGCGCCTTGTTGAGCGTGATGTTGAGGTCGTCTGGCACGAGCTTGGTCAGTTCCCGCGTCTCGGAGGGCAGGAAATTGAGCACGCGCCCCACGCTGTTGATGCTTTGCTTGGCCTTGAGCGCACCAAACGTCGCAATCTGTGCCACATTGTAGGTGCCATAGTGCTCTGTGACGTATTTGATGACCTCTGCACGCCTGTCCATGCAGAAGTCGATATCGAAGTCTGGCATGCTGACGCGTTCCGGGTTGAGGAAGCGCTCGAACAGGAGCGACAGGGGCAGCGGGTCCAGGTCTGTGATGGCCAGTGAGTAGGCGACGAGACTTCCGGCACCGCTGCCGCGTCCGGGTCCTACGGGAATGTCCTGTAATTTTGCCCAGCGAATGAAATCCCACACGATGAGGAAGTAACCCGGGAAGCCCATCTGTGTGATGACATCAAGTTCGAGTTCCAGGCGTGCCCAATACACTGCCGCGTCCACAGCTTTGCCGCAGGCCTCAAAACTTTCCAGGCGTTTCTCCAGGCCTTCGCGCGCTACTGCCTTAAAATAGGCATCAATGCCTTTCTTGGGATCGTTGATTTCGTGCTGTTCGAGAAAGGTCTCAGGCACCTTGTACTGGGGCAGGTAGACGGCATTGAGCTGGACAGGGCAGTCGACCGATTCGGCAATTTTGACGGTATTCTCGCACGCTTCGGGGGTGTCCGAAAAGGCGGCGTACATTTCTTCATCCGTCTTGAGGTAGAAATCGTCGACGACCGAGGCGCGCAGCACGTCCACATCGATTTGTTTTTTGAGGGCCATGCAGACCAGCACGGCGTGCGCAAAGGCCTCATCTTTGGTCAGGTAATGGCAATCGTTGGTGGCCACCAGGGGCAGGCTGTATTTTTTTGCAGCCGCTTTGAAATGCTGATTGACGGTTTTTTGGATATCAAAGCGATTGCTCATCATTTCGAGGTAGAACTGCCCATCCTCGAAAGTCTCCCGCATGGTGCGCAGCACCCCTTCGACGTTGCCGTTTCGCAGGGCGGTTTGAGCAAGCTCACTGCCGAGATCCCCGCTGAGAATGGTCAGGCCTTCGGCATGGTCCCGAAACCAGGAAAAATCTATGCTTGATGTACCCGTCAATGCATCATGTCGCTCGATATTGGCGCGTGACAGGAGCGCCATGGCATTGTGATACCCTTTGAGGGTTCGGCATATCGCGGTGAGGTGGTAGATTTTTTCCGGGCTGTCGGGGTGGGCGGCAGTGACGTTGAATTCGCAGCCCAGGATAGGCTTGACGGCGACGTCTCTGCCCTTGCAGGGCTTTGATTTATTGATGAAGTCGATGGCGCCGTGCATCACGCCGTGATCGGTCATCGCCACGGCCTTAACCTTGCGTTTGGCCACGGCATCAAAGAGCGCCGGCAGCCGGATGGCGCCATCAAGGATACTGTATTGTGTGTGGACGTGAAGATGAACGAATCCAGACATGGCGCTTTATTCTTGGATAAAGTGTGGGACGGACGGAAGCAGAGGCCGAACGGCGCCGCATGGCATGGGTATCAGTTTTTGTCGAATGAGCCCATGGGAATGTTGCGGATGAGTGCTTCGTTGGCAGAACGTCTGGTTTCGTCGATGAGCATTTGCCGTGCGTGCAGGATGGCTGTTTCCGTGTCGAACGGTTTGGCTTCCTGGCGCCACTCTGGGATAACAAAGGCGCGCCACGTCGGGTCGCAGGAGATATCGGTTGGGAGTGGCCGGCCGATGGGGGCTTGTGCGAGTGCAGCGACGGCCTTGGGACAGGAAAACAGGAACCCGTCGCGTTCGGTGAATGGGCCGAGCCGGCATGGGTCGCCAAAGCGCTCGTTGGCGCGCGTTACGAAGGCAAAATTGAAGAACCTGGCACTGGCGTGGTGACCCTTTTGGTTTTGCATTCGAGGGGCGCCTTTGGCGGCATGGGGATCGTCATCTGGTGGAGGATCGAATACATTGTAGCCCATTTGGGCACTGCTGACCAGGCCATAGGCGATCTGAAGCGCGCGCCAGCGCGTTTCGCCATGGACAAGCGCGTAGCTGACCTCATACTGCTCAGGATGCCAGAATGCCTCGGGATGCGCATGGATAAGTGCGTCGATGCGCGCTTGGCTCAGGTTGACCTCGGGTACGGGCTGGGCATTGAGGTAAAACGTCGTGAGTGCTTCCTTGATGGCCAGGCGGCGCGAAGCATCGTCGAGCAGGTTTTGGGCTTTGGCATCCTGTGCGATGAGGATCATCTGCACCAGGCTCCAGAAACGATGGATGTTGAGTCCCTCATTGTCTTCAAGCTGACGGGCGAAGTCTGGGAGCCAGGTCTCGGAGAGTTCGAAGTCGGCGAGTGTCATGGGCTCATCGTTGATGGTAGCCAGGATAGTGGTCTGGGCTGTCAGGGTGGCATCCTCCTGCCTGGGGGTACAGGCGAGGGCGGCAGCCATGAAGACGATAAGCAGGAGGGCTTGATAGGGTCGACGATTCAGATGCATGGGCAGAACCTGTTTTTTTTGTGGGGGAACTCGTTCCCCCACACCCCCTGCGATACTTCGTATCGCTTGTGGGTGAAGGCGAAGGGTTATTGTTTTTGGCAACATGCCTTGCTTCACGAACAGGAGAAAGGTTATCTGCCAGTGTCACTTAACCTGAAAACGCTATAAGATATTTGTGGCTTATATCATAGCATTCCTTTTTCGCATCTTTGGCAGGCATATCTCTTTTGAGAGTCTGGAACCTCATCCTGGAGGGATCCCTGCAGTTTCCGCCCATAAGAAGCGGTGGCGTATCCGCTTCGCGGATAGCCGCCGCCGCAGCCCGTATTTGCCCGTTTACGGGCAAAAAGGGCGCGCACCATCTACTCTTTCATCCAGGTTCAAAATGTTTGTGGCAACTCGCTCTAAAAACATCTGGTCATGTTCTACCAGGACCATACTGGGCTGATGTTCCAGAATGAGATTTTCAATCTGGATGCGCGAGACCATGTCAACGCCGTTAAGCGGTTCATCCCAGATATACAGATGCGCTTCCTCGCAAAGGCTTGCGGCGAGCAGTGCTTTTTTCTTCTGCCCGGTACTGAAATCGGCCATGTCCGTGTCGAACTGTTTCCGCTCAAAGCCAAACCGGTGCAGCACCGCCCGAAACAGGCTTTCATCAAGGTTCCGGGTGTTTGCGAAGTCTTTCAGGTTTCCGCGTAAAAACGAGGCATCCTGCGGGACATAGGAAATGCGCAAAGTTTGTGGCAGATAAAGATTTCCCTGAAAAGGCAGAGGGTTGCGGGCCAGCAACTTTAGCAGGGTAGATTTGCCGCTGCCATTTTTACCTTGCAGCGCCAGCCGTTCTCCGCTCAGTACGGTGAAGGAGATCTCGCGCAAAACGACAGTATCGCCATATCCAACCGAAACGTGGCTGCACTCAGCCAGACGTCGGGTGTGGAATTTCAGAGGCCGCATCGACAGCGGCGCCTCGTTTTCCAGATTGTGCAGGAGCAGTGCCTTTTCCTCTACGGCCTTGTTGCGTCTGGTTTCCACGCTTTTTGCGCGCTGCATCATTTTGGCAGCTTTATGGCCGATGAATCCGCGATCTACCGGGCCGTTGCCGTATTTGCCTTTTTCAGTTGCCCGCGACCAGTCGGCACTGCGTTTTGCACTTTGTTCCAGACTTGCGATTTCTTTTTTCAGTTTGTCGTTGTCTGCCAGTTCCCGCTGATTCTGCCGTTCGCGATTCATTTGCCAGGAACTGAAATTGCCGCGCTGCAACTCGATGTCCGCCCTGTTGATGGACAGGACATGGTCAATGCAGCTGTCGAGCAGGCTGCGGTCGTGGGAAACCAGGATAAAGCCCTTCTTGGCGCGTAAATATTTTCCAACCACTTGCCGTGCCCGTGCATCCAGATGATTGGTCGGTTCGTCAATCAGCAGAAAGTTATCCCCTCGCAGGAACAATGCCGCCAGCAACAGCTTTGTCGCCTCGCCGCCGCTCAGGGTACTGAACGGGCGCGCAAGGGTTTCCAAAGAGAGTTCCAGCAAATCGGCTTCTCGCTCCAGGCGCCATTTTTCCAGATCCGCGCAGATGCTTTTGACAACGTCAACACTGCTCCGGTCAGGGTCAGTCACAGTGAAAGGGAAATAGTCCATGGCGACCGGCGTCTGGATGGATCCGCCAAACGCATACTCGCCAAGCAGCAGCTTGAGGAAAGTGGTTTTGCCGCGTCCGTTGCGGCCAATAAGTCCGAGCTTCCAGCTGGTGTCGAGCTGCAGAGAGACGCGATCAAAGATCGTCTGCCCGCCGTCGTGGGCAAAACTGAGATTGGAAATATTGATCAAAGCCATACAGGTACCTTTTTTGTGGGGGAGCTCTGCCCCCCTTTTTAAGGAGGGGTGGACGTCGCGAAGTGGTGAACGGGGTGGTTGTCCCCACCCCCCCTGCCGGGCAGAGATTATCTGCCCCTACGACGCATTGCCTGTGAGTAGAGGGCGAAGAGTTTCGATTGAAGCCACATGATGCCTCGTATGCGAGCAGAAGCGCAGACCACCTGGGCTTGCAACTCCGAAACGAGGGCATGCCGTGGACGGCTACTGAATCGTTAAATCAGACAAAGAAAAATTTCCGCGTACAGGAAAACAGGCTGGGGCGTGTACCTCTGCCGTTTTCACATGACAAATCAGGTTAGCGGTAATTCTTCATCGGACTCTGTCCTGAATTGGGGATTTAAAAACGCTGACTTTTCTGTCAGCAAAGCCAGGGATCGGACTCGAACCGATGACCTGCGCATTACGAATGCGCCGCTCTACCAACTGAGCTACACTGGCAAACCGCGCCGAAACGCGATATATTTCGAGAAAAGCCAGGGATCGGACTCGAACCGATGACCTGCGCATTACGAATGCGCCGCTCTACCAACTGAGCTACACTGGCACGCTCTGTGTTCGCGGACATAGCTCCGGCGAACGCGAAATATTCTAGCAGCCTGGCACGCAGAAGACAACAAATTTCGGCAATAAAAAACCTCACCGCGGGGCATATCGCTGCAGGAGAGCGGCGATGTCTGGGTTATTGTAGCAGGCCGCGAGGGCTGTGCCAATGGATTGGGCATGGCGCCGCATGGTCATGGCCTGTGCGTCGTCGGCCTGCTCGGTGGTTTCCTCGATCTGGCGCATGAGCGGTTTGTGTGCGTCGAGGATGTCGGCCATGGCTTTGGCCATGGCCTGGCAGTTGCCTTCGTGTGACTGAGCAGCATCAAGGAGTGTTGTTGCCATGTCGATCATCTGCCGCGTGAGGGGATCGCCGGCTTCGTCATGTGGCGGTGTTTCGGGTGCCGGTTCAGGCTGGCCAATCGCCGGTGAGGGGATCATCCATGCCGCAAAACACATACTTGCCATGAAGGCACAGATCTTTTTCCGATTGCGTTCAGATGCCATGGCTTTGGTCTCCTAAATTAAGATTCTCCGGCATTCGCAGATGAAAACCCGTTACAATAGGGGTGTAGCACGCTACGCCCTTACAGAGTTGTGCACATCCCAGCAGGGGGTGTGGGGACTCCCCCTGTCGGCAAATACTCCCTCTTTGAGGGAGATGCCGACATCCCCCTCTAAAGAGGGGGACAGGGTTCCCCCCCAAAAAAGAACTCGACAACCTACAGAAACCCACATGGTCGTTGTGGCACGATGCGCCAATCTGTGTTAATATGGCGACGCGGTGGGGGCGTCAATGGCATTTCGCCGGGCGAGGTGTGTTTTGTGGTGTGGCCTTTGTGCAGGGTTGGCGGGGGGAAGCAGTTTATTGATTTTCGTTTTTTCATTCGTTTCTAAGGATAGTCAACATGCGTAGAAGTGGCATTCTTCTTCATCCCACGAGCCTGCCGGGTCTGGCGGGCGTGGGTTCGATTGGTGGTTCGGCCCGCGAATTTGTCAAATTTTTATCGAAATCTGCCCAGGTTGTCTGGCAGATGCTTCCGCTTGTGCCCACCGACGATGGGGGATGCCCATACAATTCGACGTCAGCCATGGCTTTTAACGCGAGCCTTGTGGATTTGCAGGATCTCTGTGGTTCTGAATTTGCCGAAATTCTAAACGCCGGCGACCTGTCAGATGCGCCCTCTCCAGGTGCCGGTTCGGTGGCAGATTTTGCCATGGCTCGCCAGTACAAATCGGAGAAGATGGCGCTGGCATTGTCGAGGCTCAAGGCGGGCAAAGAAGCTGCACATGTGGCACTCCGCGGCGAGTTTGTGGCCTTTTGTACGAAGTTCGCCTATTGGCTGGATGATTTCGCGCTCTTCGACTCTTTGCAGCAGACGGCCTATGGCCCGCTTTGGACGGCCTGGCCAGAGGGTTTGCGCGACAGGGACTCCGGGGCACTTCAATCGGTCATAGCCGATCTCGCCAAACCGATCGAACGGTGCAAATTCGCGCAGTTTCTCTTTTTTAAGCAATGGCAAAGCCTGCGTGCACTGGCACATCAGCATAAGATTCAGATCATGGGGGATGTGCCCATTTTCGTATCCCATAATTCCGTCGATGTGTGGTGCCATCGCGACATTTTCGAACTTGATGCGCAGGGCTTTTCCGGGGCAGTGGCCGGCGTGCCGCCCGATTACTTTGCGCCCCAGGGCCAGCTTTGGGGCAATCCCCTTTATGACTGGAAACGTCTGGCAAAGACAGACTATGCGTGGTGGATTCAGCGCCTGACGTCCCTCAGTGCGTTGGTGGATATCATTCGAATTGACCATTTCCGCGGGTTTGAGGCGTTTTGGAGTGTGGCAGCGACCGAAAAGACTGCCATCAACGGCCAGTGGATCAAGGGGCCCGGGATGGCGTTTTTCGATGCCGTAGCCAAGGCCTTCCCGAATCTCGAAATCGTGGCCGAAGACCTGGGGATTGTAACGCCAGAAGTCGAAAAGCTTCGCGTCAGTGCAGGTTTTCCGGGCATGCGCGTGCTGCAGTTCGGTTTTCCCCTCGACGAGGCAAACGATCACCATGCGCTGCACATGCACAGCCAGGATTCTGTCGTCTATTGCGGCACCCACGACAATGATACCACGGTCGGGTGGTACCTTTCGCTTGATGAAGCGCAGCGCGATCGCGTGCGGCGATACCTCAGCATCGACGGCAACGAAATCGCCTGGCAGCTCATACAGTCGGCCGAGTCGTCGGTTGCGCAGCTCTGCATCGTCAGTGCGCAGGATCTGCTCAGCCTTGGCTCTGACGCACGCATGAACGTACCGGGCATCGCAGAGGGGAACTGGACCTGGCGGCTCGAACGCCAACTGCCGGATTGGACGGCATCGCGCCTGCGAGGACTGACCGAACTCTATGGACGTGCGCCCTGGCAACAGAAAAAACAGTAGAGACAAGGCATGCCTTGTCTCTACATGTGTGGCGATTTTTTGGAGGGGGCCGCGCCCCCTGCGCCGCTATCGGCCTTGGCGACTGCGTCGCGCGGGCGACCGGGACGGTCGCCCCTACAGGCCGATACGCGTCTACCCCCTGTGCGGGGCTCAGGCGCCGCCCCGCAACGCCCGGCTGGGGCGACTGCGTCGCCCGGGCGGCAGATTGCCGCCCCTACAGGCAACCGGCAAAATTATCTTCCCTATTCATGGGGCTTGCGCTAGAATTTAGGCCACCTGTCGTGGGTATCAGACATGGCAGACGGCAGGTTTCGGAGATTGGACTCAAGGAGGGTTGGCTATGACGAGTTCGTCAGTCAAATCGTTGCAAACATCGGATCCTTCCATTCGCGTGTGGTCCTCTGAGCCGTCTATCTCAACTGTTCGGCGTCGTTCGAGGGCTTTGCCCGTCGTGGTGATCGTCGTGGTGGTATTGACGTTGGGCATGGTGGGGCTCGGCGTGGTTCATGTCGTCAATACGGCGAAATCGCAGAAGGCCAGCGTTGCCGAGGAAGAGGCGAAGGCGCGCGAGATCAGGCGAGTGAATGCTCAGCCGATCAAGACTCTGGATGAATTTGTGGTGGCTGGGGACACGGTCGCGGATGAGGGGGTGATTTACTTCAGCCTGTTTTCGACGCCTTCTGGTGCAGAGGTTTACCGCGATGGCATCTATGTGGGGACAACCCCCATTGAGCAGATGAAGCTCAAACGCGTTGACGAGGCCTCGAAGTTTGTCGTTGCGCTTGAGGGTTACGAGCTCGGAAGGCGCACCATTCGTTTGGATGAGACATTCTCTGAGAGGGTTGTGCTGGAAGAGAGAGTGGTGGCCGTCGCAGCCCCTGTGGCCGCATCTGCGACGGCAGATTCTCCGAGATCTTCTTCCAGCGTGACGTCGAACAATGCCGTCGTCGTTAACAGGGGTCAGGGGACAGCCACGAATAATGATAATGCCATCGTTCTGCCGGACTAGCGTTGTCCAGCGAGTTTTGTCCCCTGCTTTAATGTGAGGTGAGTGCATGAGTGAGGAACATAGCGATTCTCTGTCATTTGACTTTTCTGTATGTTGTCCGGATGCCACTGCCAAAGCCGAACCCTACCATGCCATCATGTTTGTCGATGAATCCGGGGTGACGAATGGTCAGCTTTGGGGGCAGGAGAACAAGTTGATGCTGTTTGAGGGTATTCATGCTGCCCAGAAGCTTCTTGAGGCTTTGAATAACCCCAGCTACCAGCTTCGCGGTGTCACGGCAGCGCATCTTGAGGCGCTTCAGATCCTTGAGGCCGATGGCCGGGTTCAGCTTTTTGTCATCGCCGGGCTGACGCCCAGCGGCGATATTGAGGCGCTGCCGCTGTCCGAGCATATCATGCGCAGGTCCAAGGCTGGCAATCCCCCGCCTTTGCGTCCCGCTGCGAAAAATTAGTGCAATGCACCTGCTGGGTTCTCTGGCAGGTTTTTGGACGAGGCCTCCATGATAATCGCACTCTCAGGCATTGATGCTGCCGGGAAATCTACCCATATTCAGTGGCTCAGGCGCTACTTCATTTCCCAGGGCAAGACCTGTGCGGTTTTATGGTATCGCCCGGGGTACTCCCACGAGCTCCAGGCACTGAAAGATGCGGTTCGTCCTCTTTGGCGCCTGTGCCAGGGCGTTTGCGAGCGCATCGGGCAAAAGTTAAAAACGTCGGGTTGTCTTGCAGGAGGCGGAAGGCCGTCTGAACAGGCTGAAGCTGCATCTTCCGGTGAGGCCCATGCAAAACCGGCGGCTGAGCGAGCGCCGGCAAGGCTTTGGCTGGCAGTGGCACTTTTGGATGCCACGTGGCAGTGGGGTGTGAAGCTTCGCTGTCTTGCCAGGCGCTATGACGTTGTCATTTGTGACCGCTATATCGAAGATGCCAGGCTGGATTTGCTCTTTCGTTGTCCCGATGACACCTGGAGCGATGGCGTTTTAAACCGAATGGCATCGTGGCTGCCAAAACCCGATGTGGCGCTTCTGCTCTGGCTGCCTTACGAAACCATGAATGCGCGCATTGAAGCCAAGGATGAGCCGTTTCCAGACGATGTGCATACGCGGCAGCTGCGCTATCGTGCCTACGAGATGATCGATTCGCAGGGGGGCTGTGTTCGGATAGACGCCTCCGGCACCATCGAACAAACCCACCAGGCCATTCTTGAGGCGATCGGCGTTGCTGGTTAGTTTTTAATGCAGTTGCACTGCCCGTTGACGCATTCTCCGGTTGTGCCGGGCAGGATGACATCACAGACGTCGTCGCAGGGGATGGTTTCATCGCAGCGCAGTGCCTCTTCTGCGATGCATCGGCAATTGCCATCGTAGCAGGCCACCACCAGCGCGTTGTTGTCGTATGTTTTGCAGAGGTTGGTGCAGTCTTCGGCAACATCGCACATTTTCTGAGCCTCACATGCTATCAGGCATATGGCGGCCAAGCCAATCGCAAACACGGTTGTTATTCGCATATATCTTTCCTGTCGTGGTGAATGGATGTACAGCATTCGGCGTCACCAGAGGGGCAGTGGGCTGCGTCGCACATGAGTATGTCGTCGAGCAGGGTGCCAGGATCGGGCATAGGTTCGCCAGCCTTGCGATTTGCCTGCACGGTTCGTGCCATGTCCGAGAATAAGGCCTGCCAGCGCAGGCCGCAAGCTCGAAAGATGGCCTCAAAAATGCTTTGCTGGCGGCTCAGGTCTCGTTCCACGGCTGCACCGATTTCTTTTCCGATGGCTTCGATAACCTGAGCAGCCAGTACTTTGGCGCGTTCAGAGACCTGGCGTTCGACGCGTTTTTGGAGCAGGGTCGACAGCACGGGGATGCCCAGCCAGAAGGAAGTCGGCGTACTGAAGCCGAAGCTCGCGACTGTCTTGCCCGATAGTCCGCCATGCACAAGCTCCGAGACGGCCGGCATAAAAACGCCCTGGGCAAAGGTGACTTTAGCACGGGAAGGCATTTTGGGCAGTGTTTCTTCGATGAGCTTGTTCATGACTGACAGGGCGATTTCGGCCAGCTGGCGGCCATAGTCGAGGCGCAGGTTGACGACGAAGTCGAGAAACTCAGCCAGGATGAAGCCTTCGAGAAAATCTTCGACGTCTTCGGGCATGGCTTTGTCGATCTCGCGCGGGATGGCCTGAAGAAAGCCGTGCGTGAAGTCGAGAATTTGGCGCTGCGCCTGGGTGCGTACCTCGCGCAGCCGTGTGGAGGCGTCATCCAGGCAAGCCGCGAGTGATGCACGAAGGATGGGATGCCGGCTGTCGTCATGATGCAGCATGGCACGAAGCGATGCGGCATCAAGCGCTTCAATGACATGCAGGAACTGGCCTGCCCCAAGCAATATGCCAACCATCTCGCTGATGGCCTGACGAACGGCACAGTCTATGGCGCTGGCCCTGCGAGTTTTTACGGTATCTGCGATCAGCGTGTTCAGGTCTTGCATGTCACCGATTTCCGGCCGAATGGCGGAAACCATATACAGTGGCACATAACCAAGGATTGGCCACAGTGCTGCTTCGACATAGGCGCATACATCCAGCCATTCGTCCGGGGTGAGGCGGTCGCACTTATTGATGACAACGGCGCGCCTGTTTGGATCGAGCGGCGTCAGGTAGTGTGCAATGAGGCGTTCTTCGGAGCGCGTCAGGGCCTGTCCGCCATCAATGACAAACAGCACGAAATCTGCCCGTGAGATTTGGTCTGCCAGAAAGACCTCGCGCAGTTCCGTCACTTCGTTGAGACCGGGGGTATCGATGAGGACGCAGGACGGGCCAAACCTGGCGTCATCGACCCAGAGATCGATGCGTTGGGCCTGGGTCTGGAGGCGCCGTGCATCCCAGGCTTCCCAGGGCAGGGTTGTCACATGTCCGGTGGCGTCAGTGACCTCAATGCGTGGTGTGCCCTGTGCTTCTTCGCCCAGGTGAACGTGAGTTTCGACCTGGGTGGTTGGGATGATCCCTGAGGCCAGCAGGGGCTTGCCCACGAGGGCATTGATGAGCGATGACTTGCCGTGATTGAACTCTCCGATGACGAGGATCTGAACCCGCGGCGTCGAAAAAAGTGTCTCTGCCCGTTCGTTCCAGAGTGTGGCAAGCATTTGCAGACCGAGCGTCTCCGCATATGAAACGAGCTTGTCGTAGCGCGACCGAAGCATGGAGAGGTTCGAATCAGCTTTCATGTTGGATACTTCCCCCTGAGACGTGAAATACTTTTCCCTGTTGTATGGCGGGGAAGTGCGTTCGCGATGTCGTGGTTAAGAAAGTCTGGGCAGACAGAGAGGCCAGATGGGCAATGAGCCTGCTGTTTCGGTCTGGATCGAGTTCGCTTGAGACGTCGTCGAGCAGGAAGATCGGTTCGATGCCGCATTCCTCCTGCAGGCAGGAGATTTCGGCCATCTTTAGTGCCAGGATCAGAGCGCGCTGCTGACCCTGGCTTGCATATTCCCGTGCGCTCCGGCCGTCAAGCTGTAAACTCCAGTCGTCACGATGCGGCCCCACGCAGGCCGAACCTCTGGCCAGCTCTCTTGCGCGCGACGCTCTCAGACGGCTTTGGAACGTCGAACAAAGGCTCGCCTCGATATCGGTATGTCTGCCATCCAGGACAATGGCCTGAGGATAAGTGTCGGGCTGATAGATCAGTTCGCAATGATGGCCCGACCCAAATATCGTCGAAAAAACAGCTCGCACATAAGGGGACAGCGCACGCAGGTATCGGTAACGCGAAGCCAGCACGCGGCTGCCGGCCTCCACCAGCTGGCCGTCATACACATCCAGCAGGGCCTGATCAGGAGACGGCTGGCGAAGAAGGGCGGATTTCAGGCGGATAAGGCGCTGGTATACGTCGAGATCCATCAAGTAGACGGGCCTGAGATTAAACACCATCCGATCAAGGAGCGTTCGCCGTGAGGAAGGGCTTCCCTGCAGCAGGCCAACATCGGAGGGAACAAACAGAATGACGCGCAGGGCACCCAGATAATCCCGAACGCGCTCGCAGGGGGCTTTGTCGATAAAAGCGCGCCGCGTCCCCTGCTCCAGCCATACGTCGAGCCGCATCAAGCTTTCCTCCCGCTCGACGTTTGCCCCGATTTGCGCCTGCGAAGCGCCAAACGACACGAGCTCGCCCAGGCGAGCACTGCGAAAACCCTTCAAAAAAGCGAGTGTGAATATGGCTTCTAAGAGGTTGCTCTTGCCCTGGGCGTTGGCGCCGTGGAAGATGTTAAACCCCCGGCAAAAATCCAGTTCGGCTTCGGCAATGTTTCGAAAAGACCGAACCTGAAGGGAGTCAATGAACATGGACTAGGGTCTCACATCGACAGCATGTCGGATTTCGATGCCGCCGACTTCGACAGGTGCTGGATTCTCGCGCCGTATCTCCCGGGGGAGAGAAGACTCTGGCGGGGGATAGGATTCGTGGATTTCGACAGAAAGCCCATCCTCGAAGATGCTGAGCGTCACATCAAGCCCTGCCGAATCGCCCGTCAGGAAAACCTGGCGCTCGACAGACTGGCCTTTTTCGATGCGTGGCAGCGTCTCAAGAATACCCTGTGCCAGCGGTTGGACACGGCCTCTTGGCGAGCCAGTCGGTTGATAGGAGACGCGCCCCTGCATCATGGTGCTTCCTTCGTGAGGCGTGATTCGAAGCATGGCGCCCTCGGGCAGCGCTTCGCGTATGTCGACGGCAATGTTAATGACAGTGCCGTCCGATTCTGGTGTGGCCGACAACTCAAGCAAAGCGGGCAGCATCATGCCATATTGCGGATATTCGCCCGGTGTAGGCAAAACGGGCGCTTCTGCCTGCGGCTCATCTTTGGGCGGCGGTGACGAAATGCCGGAAGGTGCCGAGGAGCACGCCGAAAATAATACCCACAATCCCAACCACGTCCAACGATGTCGCATGCTGCCACCTCTGTTTAAGCTTTGGGCTCCAGCCATTGAATACGCGCTCGCGTCATGTCGCGGAGCGCATCGCAAATCTCGGAACACGCATCGGCACGCACGACGATTTCAAAAGCGATGCCATCCGGCGTATACGCTTCGTCCTTTATTACCAGTTTTCGCTGTGTGATCATGCCATAAACCGCATGCCCATCCGAAAAATCCACCAAAAAACGCAGGGTCTGCATCGGGACATGCTCGGTGCGCTCTGCCTCCCTGAGGCATTGCGCGACCGTATTGCCATAGGCGCGCACTAAGCCACCCACACCGAGCTTTACACCGCCAAAATAACGCACCACATGGGCCAATACGCCGTCGAAAGACTGACCGTCGATGGCCGCGAGCATTGGGCGGCCAGCGCTTCCTCCGGGCTCACCGTCGTCGCTGAAGCGGTAAACCTGCCCCAGGCGCCAGGCCCAGCAGTTATGGGTAGCCTCGGCAACGCGCAGCTGTGCGACTGCATCCATGGCAGCCTGAGCAGAAAGAATGGGCAGGCATCTGGCCACGAAGCGGGACTTTTTGATGTCAACCTGTATCTCGTGCGCCCTGGCGAGCAAATACGTGACCATGATTTCATTTTTCTCTGCGTGGGGGAACTTGTTCCCCCACACCCCCTGCGATACTTCGTATCGCTTTGGGTAAAGGGAAAAACGTTATTGTTTCTGGCAACACCCCTCGCCTTGCGAGCAGAAGAAATGCTGAATGATACCATTTCCGAGTCAAAGCATGAATCGTATGCCTGAGCATGCATTGTTGAACATGCGAATGTCCAAATTCCCCTCCATTGGAGGGGTGCCCGAAGGGCGGGGTGGTTCAGCAAGACTCAACACTTGACTTAAGCCGAAACACGCCAAAATTGAAAAGAGCAAGGTTCAGGCGACGTACCCGCCTCAGATCGTACCGTTGCTGCCTTCCGGCCCTGGCGGATTTGTTCCTACGCGTCACATCACCTGAATCTTGCTCTTTTCGTACGGAGAGGGTGGGATTCGAACCCACGGTACCCTTTTGGGATACACACGATTTCCAGTCGTGCACCTTCGGCCACTCGGTCACCTCTCCTCAAAAAAAGCCTCAATTGCGAAGGAGGAAAAGGGATTCGAACCCTTGATACGATAAATCGTATTCGTGATTTCGAGTCACGCGCCTTCAACCGCTCGGCCATTCCTCCACATAAAGGCTATTTTTGTTTTCGCAGTCTGTCAAAGAACGAACGCAAAAGCGTCGAGGATGCCTCCGCCATCAGGCCTTCTTCGACCCGAATCCGATGCGGAAGTCTCGGGTCCTCGCCCAAGGCAAACAGCGAACGCAACGCACCGGCCTTCGGATCACGACACCCGAAAACCACCCGGTCAACGCGCGCCTGCTGCAAAGCCCCCGTACACATGATGCACGGTTCGAGCGTCACATAAAGGGTGCTGCGTAAAAACCGCCAGTCGCCCAACGATTCGGATGCCACCCTGAGTGCCTCAACCTCCGCATGACCAAAGACGTCGCCGTCCTCCATGCGATGATTGCTGCCCCATCCAACCAACTTCCCCTCGACCACCAACACAGCGCCAACGGGAACCTCACCCCTTGCAAAGGCAGATTCGGCAAGCGCTAATGCAAGCGACATATAGTGCTTGTCAAGGCTCGCCATCTCGACCCCACGCACACCGAAAGCGGATCCAAACCATCAGCCCGCAACGCCGCAGGCCAGCGATCCATCCGATTGCGCCATCAGTGCAAAAGAAAGCATACACTGAAGTGGATTCGAACCACCAACCTACGGCTTCGTAGGCCGTTGCTCTATCCAGTTGAGCTATCAGTGCAAAAGAAAGCATACACCGAAGTGGATTCGAACCACCAACCTACGGCTTCGTAGGCCGTTGCTCTATCCAATTGAGCTATCGGTGCACAACAACGAAGAGGGAGGGATTCGAACCCTCGATACGCGATAAAACGTATACTCGCTTAGCAGGCGAGCGCCTTCAGCCACTCGGCCACCTCTTCAGGCGTATTCTGCTTATCAAACTCGCCCGGGATCCGGCACAAAACCAATCCCAACGCGATGTGCGCCTTCTACGCGTATTTGCTCGACAAGGCAAGATCTTTTTTCATCGGGGGAACCAGGCATGAATTGTTGCCCTTTATTAAGGGGCGGGCGACCGGGACGGTAAGGGGCGGGCGACCGGGACGGTCGCCCCTACTACGCGCGTTTGACCTGCACATGTTTTTTTGAGGGGGCGGCTGCCCCCTGCGCCGCTATCGGCCGCAACCCCCCGTCGCCTGCGGCGCCACCCCCTTTAAAAAGGGG
>Ga0209737_10000894_pt1 | contig 22737 bp, 23 predicted proteins | sample TergutCu122P3_FD_187284 | JGI IMG/M metagenome (GOLD analysis project Ga0209737, IMG submission 187284) | Cubitermes ugandensis P3 segment gut microbial communities from Kakamega Forest, Kenya - Cu122 P3 (SPAdes) (version 2) | ecosystem: Host-associated > Arthropoda: Insects > Digestive system...
CGTCTATAAAACAATGGCTGTCCTCCGGGCAGTTGCTCTGCGCTGCTTTCCCGTCGAGGCCGTCCTCGGGCCCGGCGGAAATGGTGCAGTCGTCATTAAACCGGCACCCTGTGTAACCTAGTGTAACTGCTAATAAAAACACCAGCCCTCTCGCCGGGGCTTTGCCAATGTTTGCACAACGCTTTTTCATAAAACTGCCTCCGTATACTCTCGTATACTCTAAATGTTGGGCCTCCCCACGGGCCAAAAGCGTACCCCTGCTACCCCGTATAGCATAGGCCCATTTGCTTTTAAACGGGGGTTTGCAACAATTTTTTGACGACGGCAGGATTTTGGGCAGTGCTTGGTTTCTTGAACTAGGATTCTAATAAGATTTATAAGATTACCAGGATTTTTGCAGTGCTTGAGAATGAAGCACTGCCCAAAAATCCTGCCAATCTTGTGAATCTTATGAAAATCCTGGTTCAAGAAATTGAGCACTGCCCCAAAAATCCTGCCAATCTTATAAGTCTTACGAAAATCCTAGTTCAAAATCTTATGAAAGTCGTGGTTCAAAAAACGGGGCAGGGGCAACCCCGCCCCCGGGGGGGTTGACAGCTGGTGCCGCCTGCGTTACAACGTCATGCAGGAGCGTGTGATGCCTGCAAACCAACTTGTCCAAGCGCGTATAGACGGCGCTATAAAAGAAGAAGCCGCGGCGGTGTTGGCGGCCATGGGGCTGACGCTGTCTGACGCTGTGCGCCTTTTGCTGACGAAGGTGGCCCGCCAAAAGGCCCTGCCGTTTGAGTTGTTTGAGCCGAATGAGGAAACCGTCGCCGCCATGCTGGCCGCGCGGCGGGGGGAAGTCACCCGCGTTGAAAGCCTCGACGACTTGTTCCGTGAGCTCAATGAGGAAACCTGAGTATACCAGCAAATTCAAACGTGACTATAAGCGTGAAGCCAAAGGGCCGCACCGCGCCACGCTGGAGGAGGCGCTCCGCCTTGTCCTCTCGGCTTTGCTGGAGGACCGGCCGCTGGAGGCACGCCACCGCAACCACCCCCTCAGTGGCAACTGGGTGGACCACTGGGACTGCCATATAAAACCGGACTTGGTGCTTATTTACCAAAAGCCTGACGGGGACACCCTCCGCCTGGTACGCCTGGGCTCCCATGCGGAGTTGGGGCTTTGAGGGCAGTGCCTTGACAACCCCCTGCCGCCTGCGTTACAACGTCATGCAGGAGCGTGTGATGCCTGCAAACCAACTTGTCCAAGCGCGTATAGACGGCGCTATAAAAGAAGAAGCCGCGGCGGTGTTGGCGGCCATGGGGCTGACGCTGTCTGACGCTGTGCGCCTTTTGCTGACGAAGGTGGCCCGCCAAAAGGCCTTGCCGTTTGAGTTGTTTGAGCCGAATGAGGAAACCGTCGCCGCCATGCTGGCCGCGCGGCGGGGGGAGACAGAAAGGGTGACGTTGGATGAGTTGCAAGCCGTCTTGGATGCGGAGGATTGAGCAGACAAAGCGCTTCAAACGTGACTTAAAGCGCGAAGCCAAAGGGCCGCACCGCGCGCTGCTTGCCAGTGGGTTTGTCAACATGGTTGAGACGCTGGCCAGGGACTTGCTCATTTTTGAACCACGACTTTCATAAGATTTTGAACTAGGATTTTCGTAAGACTTACAAGATTACCAAGATTTTTGCAGTGCTTGAGAATGAGGCAGTGCTCAAAATCCTGCCAATCTTGTAAGTCTTATGAAAGTCGTGGTTCAAGAAATTGAGCACTGCCCAAAAAATCCTGCCAATCTTGTGAATCTTATGAAAATCCTAGTTCAAGAAATTGAGCACTGCCCCAAAATCCTGCCAATCTTGTAAGTCTTATGAAAGTCGTGGTTCAAGAAACTGTTGCAAGTCCCGGTTCAAGACAGAGCCCCGCTCAAGGCCTCTGCCGCGCCGTATGCAGTATGCGCAAAATGCGGACGGCGTCTTCTGTTATTTCATAATAGAGTATATAGCGGCGCAGCACCAACTCGCGGGTGCCGGGGGTGCGGCTCGCATGGCCCATAAAAGGCACCTCAGCTAGCGCGGCGGCTGTTTTCTCAAACAGCGCGTCCAGTTTCAGCGCGGCGCGGGGGTTGTATTGTTCAATATAGGCAAAAATCTCTTCTCTGTCAGCCTCTGCCGCGTTGTCCCAAACCAACCTCATCCGCCGTCCTCCGGGCCTCAGCGGCTATTTTCCGCCGCGCCCTCTCGCGCCACACAGCTGCCTTCGCTTCCATTTCCTCGGACGAAATATACTGTGCTGAGTCCAAGGCCTCCTGCACCTTTTGGCGCACCCACGCGTCATGCTTTGCAACAGCCTCCTCCCCAAGCGCCTCGCGCTGGCGCTCTATGGCCGCCTGCAGTTTGACTTGGTTTTTGAGGGCAGCAGCCACTTCCGCGGGCAGCTCCGCCTCGTTGTATTCCCCGTTGGCGTAGGCCTCGTAGGTGTATGGCAGGGGTGTCTTCGTCATGCCCTTCCTCCTTCAGTTTGTCTAGCAAGAAGGGTGCCGGGTGTCAACGCCTCCCCAATTTCTTGAACCACGACTTGCAACAAGACCTACAAGATGGGCAGGATTGGGCACTGCCTCATTCTCGGGCACTGCCAAAATCCTGGTAATCTTATAAATCTTATTAGAATCCTAGTTCAAAAATGATGAAAGTCGTGGTTCAAAAATTCTTGCCCTCCCCCCATACCTGCCATATAATAACCATTATATAGGAGGTTTCATGCTAAGCTTCAAAGTGACAACGGTAGGCTCGTCCGCGGGCTTTATTTTAACGAAGGAGGCCATGGCCCACCTGCGGGTGGAGAAGGGGGACACGGTTTATTTGACGCAAACACCGGATGGTGGCTACCGGCTGACGCCCTATAACCCTGAGTTTGCTCGCCAAATGGCGCTGGCTGAGGAGCTGATGCACGATGACCGTGAAATTTTGCGGGCCCTGGCGAAGTGAGCCGCTGGCGTTGGGTGGCACCGGCGGTTTTGTACGCCCTGCACGAGCGACAACTGGCCGAGCACGGCGGCCAGGAAGGCATTCGGGAGCTCAACGCTATAGAGTCCGCCCTGGCCAGGCCACAGCAGCTTTTTGCCTATAGCCACCCGGACGCCGCCGCGCTGGCTGCCGCCTACGCCTTTGGCCTTGCGCGAAACCACGGCTTTGTGGACGGCAACAAGCGCGTAGCCTGGGTGGTGGCGCGCCTTTTTTTGGCGGACAACGGCTACACCTTGCGCTTTGAGGCGGCCGAAGCCGTGCGCCTCATGGAAGCCCTTGCCGCCGGCAGCCTCGAGGAAGGCCAGCTGGCCCAGTGGCTGAGGGAGCACCTGGGGTAGGGCGCTTTGTCTTCCCCCTAAAGGCGAAGGGGCTGCTCAAACAAGTCCTCCCAGGCGGGGTTGGTGGTCTCAACGAGGCGTAGCTGCCAGACCCGCCTCCATTTTTCAAAGGCCATGGCGTGGTAAACAGCGTCCTCAGCCGTGGCGTATTTCTCGTACCAAACCAATTGGTCCGGGACGGCCCCTGGAATTTTGGCCTTTTTTGCTTTATGCTCTTTAATGGCTCGAAGCAAATTGCCTGTAACACCTATGTGCAAAGTACCACGTCGCTCACTCGCGAGAATATAGACGTAAGCATGCGTCATGTTTCACCTTTGTGTTTTAATGTTGGTTGCGTTTCCCCCGTCGCCCTCATGAAGGCTTTGGACCCGAAACGCCCTCCCCCTCGCAGGCCGGGCTTCGCTTGGGGCTTGCCATAACCTGCGCTACTACGGTGCTACGGCTATAGATAAACACCTAAGCCCTGTCAACCCCCTTTGAACCCCCTTGGAACTTTTTTGTCACTCCCGCAAATGCGAGAATTCAAAACCTGCCCACCGGAGGGCGGCCGGGCCCTGTTTGGAAGCGGCCTGCGTAGCTCCGCAGAGGCGAAGCTTTTAACAAAGCTCCCGAGGTTTGGCAATAAAAACAATCCAACCTAGCGCCGGTACACTTTGCGGCGGTGGCCCATGTGGACAAGCAAAACCAGCAGTTTGTCTTCCTCAATGCTGGCAATGAGGTGCAGCTTGTCCACGCGCCACTTCCACAAGGTACCCAGGCGGTGGCCTTTGAGAGGCTCCCCGAGGCTGCGCGGGTTGTCCAAGGGGGCGAGGCGTTTGTGGAGGAAAGCCAGCACGCGCTGCGCCAGGGGTGTGCCCAGGGCTTCCAGGTTTTTTTGCGCCAGCGAGGAAAACTCAACCTTCCATGCCATAGTGCCTCAGCAACACCTCCAGCGGCGTTGGGGTGGACTTGCCCGCGTGCACCCACGCCAACTCGCGCTCCGCCAAGCAAATGTCCTCCAAGCTGTCCAAGTGCTCGCAAACGGCTCGGGTGACGTAATAAGTTTTGCTGCGCCCCGTCTGCGCGGCCAAACGCTCCAAGCGCACTTCAATATCCTCGGGCAAACGTATAGAAAGGGGCATGGGGGACTCGTTTCTGGAGCAAGAATTTCAGAAGATTCTGAAGCAGGATTTTCACAAGACTTGTGAGATTGCCAGAATTTTTTCGGGCAGTGCCTCATTTTTTTGAACCGGGACTTGCAGCAGTTTCTTGAACCAGGATTTTCATAAGATTTACAAGATTGGCGGGATTTGAAATGTAGGGGCGCGATTTATCGCGCCCATCCTGCAGTGCTTGGTTAGAGCGTTGTTGCGCGATACAATGAATGACGGCATTGCCACATCAGGGCGCGATAAGTCGTCCCCCTACATTTTTGGCACTGTCCAAAAAATCTTGCCCATCCTGAAAATCTTGTTGCAAGTCGTGGTTCAAAAACTGCTGCAAGCCGTGGTTCAAGAAACAATGCACTGCCAAAAATCCTGCCAATCTTGTAAATCTATCCTGGTTCAGACAACAACGGAGGAAGGGCATGATGGAGACACCCACGCAACTGGAAGAGGCCGTACGAGAGGTGGCGGAAGAAACCTGTTTTCAACATGAGGCGCCCACAAGCCTGCACGAGGCGCAGGACGAAGAGGCCTGCGAGGACGAAGCCGAGGACGAAGCTTATGGCGGTGCAGCTTATGACGACGAGGCCACCTGGCCCGAGGAAATAAAAAAAATGAAAGCCCGCTCCGAGGCCTGGGCCGCCCAGGCGCGGCGCAAACTCGAAGAGAGCGGCCGGGCCGCCGCCTATGACGCGTGGAAGCTGCGCATGGTGCAGAAGGCCTTGGACTCGGCGCAGTATATTTCTCACGAGGAAGTGGTGGCAGAAACCGAAGCTTGGTACCAAGCAGCGCTCAAAGAATTGGAAGCCCAAGGCAGGAGGATGGAGGACGAGGATGAAGAAGAAATATACGCATTCGAAGTCGACTACGAAGACGAAGACGAAGCTGACAACGAAGCCGAAGCTGAAACTGAAATGGGAAGCCAAAGCCAGCACAGACCGCAGAGAAATTCACGCTTATATTAAACGGCATAACCCCGCCGCCGCTGCGAAAATGATGAGGCTGTTTGCCAAACAAGCCACCCTCCTCACCCATTTTCCCCTCATGGGCTACACAGGCTACGCCCCAGGCACCCGCGAGTGGATGGCCCACCCCAGCTACGTTTTTATTTATAAGCTGACGAAGGACACTGTATGCATTCTGCGCGTCCTGCACACCGCTCGGCATAGGCCCTAAGCACACTCAAAAAAAACACCCAAAAAAACCTTTGCAAACCTCCGCTGCCCCATGGCACTGTGCACCCCCGAGGGGGAGGCGCCGTTTTCATTTTTCGCCGGAGTCCACTGTGGAAAAGAGGGCCGCTACGCTTCACATTGCATGGCTTTGTTGTGCGCCCAGCGCGCAAGCAGCCTTGCCCTCACCTCGCCTCTGCCCCGTTTGCCCCCTTCCAACACCCCAAGGAGGACAGCCCCTATGAAGAAAAAATTCCCTCAAAAGCCTCCCCAAACCAAAACCTCCCCCCATACCGCTGCCAAAACCTCCGCCCAACGCCCCAAGGCACCGGCTGCAAAAAAAATACCGCCGCCGCAGGTAGCCAAAACACCCAAAACCCCAACACCGCCTGCACCCACAACCGCCCAACGCTTTAAATGGCCAACAGCAACACGCGAGGAAAAAGCCGCCGCCATTGAGGCGAAAATAGTCCAGCTGCAGGCCTTCCAATACCGGCCCCTGCACGCACTGGCCTTGGAGGCCCACCACGCCGTTTTGTACGCCGCACAACTGCAAGAGGAAGTGCGCCAAAGCCGCTACCTGCTGCAACAAGCCCATAAACTCCACAAAGCCCAGGTGTGGGGGCGCGTTAGCCAATTGCAGCTACCCGAGGGCGCGCAGGAGGCCGCCCCAGAGGAGGCCTCCAAACTGCGCTTGCTAAAGCCACCTGAAGAGGACAGCCACCACAAAAATGCCGCACCCGGTGACAGAAAGTTGCAACCGCCGGGAGAAGCATGCGAGAATGCGCCGCAGACTCAGCAGAGTGCCGAGGAGTTAGCGGCACTGGAGGAAAAACTCATGCAGCGCAGAGGAAACCTGTTAACCAAAGCCATGGCGCGCCGAGACGCGCACATTCATGCAGCCTTGCGGCACACCAACACGCGGCTGCAGCGCATTTTGCAAGAAATGCTGGACAAGCTGCAACCTCTCCTCCTCATTGGCCTGCTGGCCGGCCTGGGCACTGCCTGCAACATTGGCAATGACTGCACCATTTCCGCCGGGCCCGAGGACGGCCTCGACGGGAAAGCAGCGCAGAGCAACTGCCCGGAGGACAGCCATTGTTTTATAGACGACGCCTCGGTGTGGAGGGAGGTGGAGGGCCAAAAAGGGGTATGCGTGGAAGGCCCGCCGGGGGGGGTGCCGAGGGTTGCGCACTGGAGTGTACAGCAGCCGTTTCCGCAGTTGCCGGGGACGCCGCCGCCGCCGCAGCGGCCGCGCGGTGGGGAAATTAGCCCCATGGAGCCGCCGGAAGGCCCCCCGTGGACAGCCGAGGAGAGGGCCCAATACGAGACTTTGTACTTGAGGCACTTAGGGCGCATACACACGGTGCCGGCGGAGTGGCCCTCGTGGGAGGGGCACAGGGAGGCGTGGCAGGTACGGGCTACAGTAGAGGGCATGCCGGCGGACGAGGGGCACCTGCTGGAGGCGTGGTATGCGCTGCCGGGGGAGACGCCCGAGGCGGCCAAGGCCAAGCCCAGCCAAAAAGCCACGTGCAAGGAGGTGGAGCGCAAGGGGCGGTATGGTTTTGAGGTGGTGTGCGAGTTTAGCACGCTGCCGAAGGTGGACGGCCCAATACAGGTGTATGTACAGTCCGGCTTTTCCCGCCGCATGCAGGACAACAAGCCCCTGCGCCTGGGCGTCCAACACCGCCTCTACAGTGTGGCCGTGCAGCCACCCCAAGTAAGGCGCCTGGAGGCCTTCCCCACCCAAGTGCTGGCCGGGGACACACTCACCGTATGCCTCGAGGCCGAGGCCACCGCCGGCGTACGCACGGCTGCTTTGCACCACATTACCCATGGCATTGAGGGCACTCCGGGGGGGGAGTTTACATGGGAGGAGGTGCCGGTGCCTAAGGGCAGCACTTACCAGCAGTGTAAGGCAGCCACGGTGCCCCTCAACACCAGCCTGCCGCCCTTAAGTGGCAATGCACGCCGCGGCACTGGGGCCTTTACCCTCAACGCAGCCCTCAGTGTGGCTGACAGCCTCTGTGAGGTGCACCACCCTTGTACAGGCCCCTCCAAAGAGGAAATTGCCGCCTGTGAGGAGGACTCCAAACTCCTCTCCGCCGCCGCAGCCCTTTGTAATAAAACGTATGCCAATATGCTGAATGTGCCTACATCGCCCGCCCAGCCTCAAACCCTCCACCTCCAAAGACTGACCTGCGAAACTGAACGAATAGCCCAGTTTGGAAGCCCAGTAAGCCACCCTCCCGCCTGGGCCTCGGAATGCAAAGTCGTCGAAGGCAAGGAAGTGTGTGAAACTACTATCGTTTTCGGAGGGAAAGTAGACGACCCCATGAGCCTCACCAACTCCCTCTTCTTCCTCAACACCTCCTCCTGCACCCCACCCTCCTCCCTCCACTCCGGGCCCCTCCAAGGCCCTCCCGTCTCCCTCCCTTCTACCGGCAAAATTGGGGTGGCTCTTGGTGGAGGTGCTCCACCGAACAATACTTCTAAGCTCACTACTGTCAGCACCAGAACCAAAAATTTTGTAGACACAGCCAAACAGTGCGAGGCCGGCTCCGGCAGCTCCGCTTACTTCGACAAAGGCCTCGCTCTCCTCTCTTGGCCGGGGAAATCAGGAAATCCTTTGCAGGAATGGGCGTTTGCCAGTGTGAAGAATGCGGGGAATCAAACACTCCTCGTCGCCTATCTCCCCGATGCCGAAGGACCCTCCAGCTCCGCAAGGTGTAAGGAATCCGCCTCCGCCCTCCCCGGGGCTCTCTCTCTCGGCGGGGTGTTTTGAACCAGGATTTTCATAAGATTTACAAGATTGGCAGGATTGAGCACTGCTTCATTCTCGGGCACTGCCAAAATCTTGGTAATCTTGTAAGTCTTACGAAAATCCTAGTTCAAAATCTTATGAAAATCCTAGTTCAAAACCAGCCTAACCCTCCTCCCCTGGGGGCGGGTGGACTTTGGGCCTTAGGTAGCCAATAAAGAGGGCGGAAACGGCGGCCACAAAGGAAGCCGAGAGGATGGCGAGTTTGGAGGTTTTTTGCAGGCCCATGGCCGCATCCCCGAAGGCGGCGGGGGAGAAAGCCAGCTGGGAGATGAAGATGGCCATGGTAAACCCAATGGCGCTGACAAGCCCCACCAGCAGAATGCCTCGAAAGCGCATGCCTTGAGGCATTTTAGAGAGGCCCGTTTTAATGGCAATGAAGGAGAACATGAAAATGCCGAAGGGCTTTCCAAGCAAAAGGCCCAAGGCGACGCCCCAAAACACCGTTCCTGTGCCTTCTGGCAATTGAATGCCGTCAATGAGGACACCGGCATTGGCCAGCGCAAACACCGGCATGACGAAGAAGGCCACAGGGCCATGCAGCTTGTGGATGAGTTGGTCCACAAAGGAAATGCCTTCGCGGTAGAGGCCGCGCAAAGAGAGCAAAACGCCCAACATGCTTTCCATGGAGGGGTTGGTCTCTTTGCTTAAACGGTGGAGGCTTTGGTGTTGAGGCCCGGCCAGCTCCATGAGTTTGGAGGGGGTATAGCCCGCCAAGGCCGGCGTCATAAAGCCAAGCACCACGCCCGCCAGGGTGGGGTGAATGCCCGCGTTATACACCCCTATCCACAAGAGGGTGCCAGGAAGGAAATAGGGCCAGCCGCGCACCCCCAGGTTTTTCATCACCCAAATAATGCCGACGGCCACCACCCCCACCAGCAAGCCGGCCGCTTGGACGCCTGTGGAATAAAACAACGCAATAACCAAAATGGCGCCCACATCGTCAATGACGGCCGAAGCCAACAGCAATATGCGCGCCGCCGCGGGGACGCGCTTTCCGAGAATGGCCAAAACGCCCAAGGCAAAAGCCGTGTCGGTGCCCATGGGAATGCCCCAGCCGTTGACGGTGGGCAGTCCTTGGTTGAAATACATATAAATGAGTGCGGGCGCCGTCATGCCACCAATGGCGGCGGCAATGGGCAAAGAGGCGCTTTTAAATTGAGCCAACTCTCCGTGGGAAAACTCACGGCGCAACTCAAGGCCAATGAGGAAGAAGAAAAAAGTCATTAACCCGTCATTAATCCACCACTCCAAATTCCTCTCAAAGTGCCACTCGCCCAAAGTGAGGCCTATTTGGAATTGGCGCCAGAGGAATTCATAGCTTTCATTGTGCCAGTTGGCCCAAATGAGGGCGGCGGCGGCGGCGGCAAACAACACCAGGCCGCTGGAGGCCTCCAGCTTCAAAAACAGCTCCACGGGTTTGAGGATTCGCCGGGCAACTTTTCTGGCCTTGGCGGAGGTACCTCTGGGGAGTGTTTTGTGCATGCCAGTCATCTGAAAGTGGTTCCGTACTGAAAGACGTTATTGCGAAGAAAGAAACATGCTCCGGGTATGCGGGGCTTTTTCTCAATTTGAGAGGGGTTTGGCCACTGTTTTTTGCGCTTTTTTTAGGGTGGCCAGGGCGAGGGGGCGCGCAGCCGAAGCAAAGCAATTTCCGGAGGGGCGCCCACGCGCATGGGGGGCCCCCAATGCCCAGCGCCGGTGGTAACATAGAGTTGGGCCTTCCCCTCGCGGTAGAAGCCCTGCACATAGTGGTTAACTCTGGCGGACACAGGGTGGAGGGGCCACAGCTGCCCCCCGTGTGTATGGCCTGCAAGCATGAGGTCCACCCCCGCTGCCTGGGCCTCCTCCCATAGGCGCGGCTGGTGCGCAAGCAGCACCAGGGGCGTTGCTGGGTTCCAGCCTTCCAGCGCACGTTGCACGTCGGCGCGCTGCCCCACCGTCCGGCTTGCCCTCAAGTCATAAACGCCGGCAAAGGCCAGGCGTGCAGGCTCCCCCACCTCTGCCTCCGGGTGCCTCAACGCTATGCGCTCTATTTCCACGCGCTCATTGCCCAAAACGCGAAGGCCCAGGCTTTTAAAATGCGCCTCCCACGCCAGCGGCGCGTGGAAATACTCATGGTTGCCCATAACCAACAGCACCCCGTGTTTTGCGCGCAGGTTTTGGAGGGGCGCCACCGTCTCCGCCATGCCCTCCGGCTTTCTGTCCACCATGTCCCCAAGCAGCACCACCACGTCCGCCTCCAGCGCGTTTATTTGGGCCACCAGCCGCTCGGCAAAAGCGCGCCCCAGCCCGGGCATGCCCAGGTGGGTGTCTGAAACCACCGCCACGCGAAAGCCCTCAAAGGCCGGTGAAAGCTTGTCCAGCACCACCTCCCTCTCTTTCACCTGGGGGCCTTGGGCCACCACCAGGGCGCCATAGCTGCACAGGCTCGCGGCGAGGAGGGCCGAGGAGGCCGCCACCGCCTGGCGCAGGCGCAGGCTTGGCTTGCGGAAGAGGCGCCAAAGCCCCAGCAGCAAGGTGGAAAGCGCGAGGGTGCAGGCGGCATAAAACAAAAAGCCCAACCAGAAATAGCCCACCCCATAGAGGGCGCCGGCCCAGGGCTGGTGGAAGCGGCCCCAGCAGAAGTGCCCCAGGGGGAGTGAAAGCCACAGCAGGCACAGCAGGGAAAGCACCAGGGGCCTTTTGCCAAAGGGCCAGAGGGGGGGCCTTAGCCAGTGGGCATAGAGGAGCCATGTGCCCAGCCCTTGGACAAGCAGCATAACGGAGGCGAAAATGAGGTGGCGCAGCATGCCTGGGGGCTTAGCACAGGCGGGTGGTGTTGGCTTGGAGTTGGGCATGCGCTTCCAACAGCATGGCCTCCGTGCGCTCCCAGCCTATGCAGGCGTCCGTAATGGACAGCCCATAGCGCAGCTGGGACAAGTCCTTGGGGATGGGTTGGTTGCCCTCCTCGAGGAAGCTTTCCACCATGAGGCCCACGAGGGAGGCATTGCCTTGCAGGCGTTGTTGCAGGCACTCGGCAAACACGAGGGGTTGCAGGAGGGGGTTTTTTTGCGAGTTGGCGTGGGAGCAGTCGACGACAATGTTGCAAGGCAGGTGGGCCTTTTGGAGGGCGGCCTCCACCTGCGCCACATGGGCGGCAGAGTAGTTGGGGCCGTTGTAGCCTCCGCGGAGCACCACATGGCAAAAGGGGTTCCCCTGGGTGCGGATGATGGAGCAAAGGCCCTGGGCATTAATGCCAAGGAAGCTGTGGGGGCGCATGCCGGCCAGCAAGGCATTCACGGTGGAGGCAATGTTTCCGTCCACGCTGTTTTTAAAGCCCACGGGGGTAGAGAGGCCGGAGGCCATTTCACGGTGGGTTTGAGAGTCAATGGTGCGGGCGCCAATGGCTGTCCAGCTAATGAGGCCCCCCAAATATTGCGGGGAAATAGGGTCCAACGCCTCCGCCGCCGCGGGAAGGCCCAGCTGGGCCACCTCCAGCAAAAACTCCCGGGCGCGCTGCATGCCCTCGGCCACACAAAAGCTGTCGTCCAAGTGCGGGTCGTTCACCAGGCCCTTCCACCCTACGGAGGTGCGTGGCTTCTCAAAATACACGCGCATAACCAGCAGCATGCTGTCCTTTATGCGCTGGGAGAGGGCAAAGAGGCGCTGGGCATACTCCAAGCCTGCGGCCGTGTCATGAATGGAGCAGGGGCCTACCACCACAAACAGGCGCTTGTCCCTGCGCGCCAAAATGTTTTCCAATTGCTTGCGCCCTGCACGCACCGTTTCCGCGGCTTTGTTGCTGAGAGGCAGCAAGGCATGCATTTGCTCCGGCGAAGGCATGCTGTCAAAGGCGGCGACGTTGAGGTTTTCTATTCCAATGGCCATAGGTGCCCCCTAGTGAGTTTCCGCGGAAACTGCAAACGCCTCGGCATTCCACCCCCAGGCCTGCATGTGGTGCAGGTGGAAGTGGGCCTCTTCCACGCCCTGGGCGGCGGCTTTTTTCAACCACTCCACGGCGGCGTTGTTGTCCTTTTCCACCCCTTGGCCCTTGGCGTACAGCAGGCCCAGGTAGGCTTGGGCCTGGGCATGCCCCTGGTGGGCGGCCTGGGCCAACCACTGGGCCGCCAGTTGGGCCTCCTTGGGCAGCCCGCGCCCCTGGAGGTGCCAAAGGCCTAAGGCAGTTTGGGCCCCCGCGTCCCCCGCGCGCGCGGCTTTGCCAAACCAATGCACCGCTTTGGCCTCGTCCCTGGGGGCCCCTTCTCCCCGGGCGTACATGTCCCCCAGGCGGAAGTGGGCCTCGGCACTCCCCAGGAGGGCGGCCCTTGCGGCCTGGGCCGAGGGGTTTTGGCCCGCAGCTTCCGGTGCCTCCAGGAGGGCCAGTTGCTGGCGGGCTTGGGCATGCCGCTGGCCTGCGGCCTTGCTAAGCCAAGCCAGGGCCTCGGCAGGGCTGTGGGGCACCCCCCGGCCCTCCAAGTGCCGAAGGCCCAAGGCAAACTGCGCCTGGGCATGGCCCTGCGCTGCCGCCTGCCTTAGCCACTCCAGGGCGGTGGCCTCTTCCTTGGGCACCCCCCGGCCCTCCTCGTATACAAAGCCCAGCTGGGCTTGTGCCTGGGCAAGCCCCTGCGCTGCCGCCTGCTTAAACCACTCCAGGGCTTGGGGGGGGGCTTCCAAAAGGCCCAGGGCAAATTGTGCCTGGGCGCTGCCTTGTTGGGCGGCCTGGTTAAGCCAGTGGCGTGCCATGCCTTCGTCCGCCTCGAGGCCAAGGCCCGCAAGGCCTTCCATGTACCTCTGCCCCAGCCAGGCCTGGGCCTGGGCATTCCCCAGGAGGGCGGCGGAGAGGAGCCAAAGGGTGGCCTCCTCCTCGTTGTGGGGCAGGCCCTCCCCGGAGGCATAGCGCAAGCCCAGGTAGAGTTGGGCTTGTGGCTCGCCTAGCAAGGCGGCTTCCAACAGCCACTGGGCGGCGCTGTGGGCCTCCCAGGAGAGGAGGCCCAAAGCCAGGGAGGCGGGGGCATGGCCTTGGGCTGCTGCGCGGCCAAGCCAGGCCAGGGCTTTTTCGTCGTCCTGGGGGAGTTGGTGGCCATAGGCGTAGAGGAGGCCCACCTCCGTTTGGGCCTGGGCCTCGCCCTCTTGGGCGGCCTGGAGGCGTTGTTGGAGGGCCTCGTCCTCCATGGCTTCCTCGGGGGGGTGGGGCTGTGCCCAAAGCCCCGGGGGTATGCAGCCTAGCAGGCCAGCCAGGGCCAGGGCCATGGAGGGCGGGGCGGCCTTGGGGAGGAAGCTGGGCCTCATGGTGTTTGCCGGACGAAGGCGTCGTCTCCGTAGAGTACCTCATAGGCCAAGGCGGAAGGGGCGCTGGCTTTGTCCTCTTGGGCGGTTTGGGGCGTCCACGCGGCGGCCCATAGGTAGCGGCCGCTGGTGGAAAACCTCAGGCGGCGGATGGACCAGCCCAGTTTTTTCTCCCAGGGCTTTTCCCCCGGGCGGTGCAGGAGAATGCGGTTGTCAAAGCCTCCGGTGGCCAGCATTTGCCCGTCCGGGGAAATGCCCGCCGTCGTCACCGTACCTCGGTGGGGAAAAAAAGCCTTCTGCTCTCCTGTCTCTATGTTGATGAGGGCGCCGCCGTCTCCTGCGCGCAGCGGCTCCTTCTCTTTGCGTTGCTCCCTCTTGGCAACCTCCGGGGTGCGCTCCGCCTTGGCCTCGGAGAGGGCCACCCCCAGGGTTTGCCCGAGGGCATCCAGGCTAAAGTCATTCACGTAGCTGTCAAACACAAACTGCTTTTGCTTCTCCAGGGAGAGGGTGCCCCCCTCGTCCACGTGCAAGCGCCATTGCACAATGCGCTTGTCAAACCCGCCGGAAAACAGGTGGCCGGCCTTGTCAAAGGCCAAGGCGCGTACCTCGTCCTCGTGCAGGGCTTCCCCAAATACGCCCTCCTCGGGCAACACCTCCGGCAAAGGCCAGGGCAACAGCGCCACCCAGCCGTCTGCGGCACCTACGGCCACCCATGGGCCGTGTGCGTCCATGGCTACCGCCACCAGCGGCCTTCCCAGCGCCACCGTTTGTTTTAGCGTGCAGCTGGCTGTTTCCAAGGCGTAGAGGTTGCCGTTGCGGGAGGCCGCCAGCAGCCAGTCGCCTGTGGGGGAAAAAGCCATGCCCTCTATGTCATAGGCCACGGCATTGAGGGGCAACTCACAGCGCAGCTGGCCTTGGGTTTTTTCCCCCTCTGTTTCCAAGTGCCACACGGAGGCGTACACTTGTTTGAGGCCCATGCGGGAGAAGGCCACGCCCTCTTGCCTGGGCATGGGCGCTATTGTCCACACAAAGTCCTGGTTGTTGAGGACGAGGGGTTTTTTTTGGAGGCCTTTGGGGGGGCCGGCCACCCAGGCTTCCGGGTTTTGCACAAGCGCTTCTGTCAGGTGGGCCGGCGTTGGTGAGAGGGTGGCGCAGGCGGACAATACCAAGGCCAACCCACCGGCGGCCACAAATAAACGACGCATTAACTTTCTCCTTTTGGTTGAATTTCCTCAATGCCCTTGGGGCCCAGTTGCAGAAAAAACCACTCCCGCCGGGCCTCGCGCTGCGCATTAAACCCTTTTGTCCCCGCGGCGCCTTCTATTTTTACCTCCAAAAGCGCGCGGCGCAAAGCCTCCCGCGTTTGTGCGCCAGAGGCCAAGGCTGCTTTTAGCAGCAAGCCCGTGTCAAAGCCTATGGCCGCCACCCAGTTGGGTGTTTTGTTGTCTCTGCCGTAACTCTCCCGGTAGGCTTTGGCAAACTCGCGCGTCGCCTTGCGTTGGCTGTCCTCATAAAAGCCGTCCACATACACGGAGCAGCTGACAAACTTGCCGCCGCGCTCCACCAACTCGGGCAGTCCACTTTGGCCTTTGCGGGAGGCCCAGGTGCTGGGCCCAAGGAGGGTGACGGTTTTAAACTCTTTGTCCTTGCTGGTTTTGCGGATCCGCTCCAAGTCCTTGGCGTCGCAGGCGTTGGTAATAATGTCCTCCACGGCCAAGGCGGGGGCAATGAGGCCCACCCGCCTCCACTCGTCGGGAATAAACAACACGTCAAACTCCACCATGGGAGAGAGGCTGCTGCGCAACCTCTCCAGGGCTTTGCGGCGCCCAAAGTCACTGGTGGCCTCCTGGCGTATGCGCGCGGCCTCCTGCAGGTACTCCGGGCGCTCCTCGAGGAAAAAACGGCCCGCCAGGCGCTTGGCCTCGTTGGAAAAAGTGGTTTGGTCATGCTCATAGCGCTCTGCGCCGCGCAGTTGGAGGCCCTCTTGGGAGGCCGCCTCCCAAAAAGCCTCCAGCATTTCCCTGCCAAAGGGCGTGTCCGGGTAAAGCACCGCCGCGCTTTTTGCGCCGCGCTCTCTTTTGCTCCACGCCAGCAAGGCGCGCGTTTGCGCCCTCGCTGTTAGCATGTTGCGGAATATATAGCCGCCCAGCAGCGTAATGTCCTCTGCGCGGGAAAGCGTTAGCAGTGGAATTTGCAAACTCTCCGCAATGTGTGCTGCGCGGCGGCTGTCCTCCCCCAGCATGGGGCCCACAATGGCAATAACCTGCTCCTGGGCAAGCTGCTCCACCAGGGGCCCTGTTAAGGCCGCGTCCCCCTGGTTGTCCACCACCACCAACTCCACGCCGCTGCCTTGGAGGGCCAACTCCAGGCCGCGGCGTGCCTCTTCTCCTACAAAGCGGGAGCGCCCGGAGAGGGGCAGCAGGGCGCCCACTTTTTTCGGGTTTGTCCTCTCCATGCGCTCCATGCGCTCAAGCCATGCCTGGGCCTTGGGGGCAAAAGGCGAGGAGGGTGCCCTTTGTGCCAGCAGGGCAAAGCTTTCCTTGGCTTTGCTCCTTTCCCCCACATGCCAAAACAGGCGGCCCAGTTTCCACTGGAGGAGGGGCCAGGCTGGGTGGCTTGGGCCCAGCTGTGTGCTGGCATTCCAAATAACCTCCATGGTGGAGTGGAGTTGCAACTCCTCCATCAGCATGTGGTGGGTGGACTCATTGGGCTCCTTCGCCCAGGCGTTGGCCGCCAGCACCAGGGGGTTTTCGGCTTTGGGCCCAGCGCCCGCCCTGGCCAAAGCCATTTCCGCCTCCCTGCGGTGCTCCGCGGAAAGCTTCGGCAAAATGGGGCGCAGCAAAGCCTCGGCCTCCTCCGGGGCATACAGGTGCAGTGCGGACATGCCCCATAGGCGCCGGGCTTCCACCACCTCCTGGGGGGTTTGGGCCCCCGGCAAAAAACGGTGCATGGCCTGCCTTGCCAAGGCATAGTCCCCCCGGGCGTAGGCCAGTTGCCCAGCCTCCCAGAGGGCCTTGTGGGCCCCCAGGGTTTGGGGGAAGCGCTCCGCCACCTCCATAAGCGCCGTTAGGCCGGGGGCAGCCCCCTGGGCCTGGGCTATGGCCATGGCCTCCTCCCAGGCGGCCTGGGCCTCCGCGTTGTGCGTGGGTTGGTATTTGTTTTTAATGTCAAACACCTTCGTTGGAGGTTTGGGACAGGCCAGCAGGCAACATGCCAGCCAACAAAAAGTCCACACCAGGAGGCGAGAGGGAGAGTGTTTGGCAACCATGGGAAGCTTTTTAGTTTTTTAAATGAAAAATTAAATTAAAAAGAGCTGAAATGCGGCTTAGGGGGCCGCATGAAAAAGGAATGGGCAAAGCCGTTGGCATTGACTTGGGCACCACCAGCTCCTGCGTGGCGTTGAGGGAAGGTGGCCAAAACATTGTTATTCCAAACGCGGAGGGCATGCGCACCACCCCTTCCGTGGTGGCCATTTTGGAAGACGGGGAGCGCCTGGTGGGGCAAGTGGCCAAACGTCAGGCAAGCTTGCAACCAGAAAGTGCCTTCTCTTGTGTAAAGCGTTTTATGGGGCGAAAGTTTGAGCACCCGGAGGTACAGCGCATGGCAAAAGCCATGGGGGCCTCCTTGGTGGCCTCGGGCAACGGGGATGCGTGGCTGCAAGCCCATGGGCGGCTTTTTAGCCCCCAGGAAATAAGCGCCCATGTGTTAAGCAGCCTAAAGCAGGCGGCGGAGGCCTATTTGGGAGAAGCGGTGGAGGAGGCCGTTATTACGGTGCCGGCGTATTTTGATGATGCGCAGCGGCAAGCGACGAAGGATGCGGGGCGCATAGCGGGGCTTTCCGTGTTGAGGATATTGAATGAGCCAACGGCCGCTGCATTGGCCTATGGCCTGCTGGAGGCTGCCCCCAAGCCAAGTGAAAAAATAGCGGTGTATGACTTGGGGGGCGGCACCTTTGACATTTCCATTCTCGAGTTGAATGGCGACATTGTGGAAGTGCTTGCCACGGCAGGGGACACGTTTTTGGGAGGGGAGGACTTTGATGGGCGCATTGTGGAGTTTTGGGCCCAACATTTTTTGCAACGCCACCAGGTGGAGTTGCGCGAGGACAGCACCGCCTTGCAGCGCTTGAAGGAGGCCGCTGAGCGCGCCAAGAGAGAACTTTCCAGCGTTGAGGAAGCGGACATAAGCCTGCCCTTTATTGCGGCCAGCCATTGTGGCCCGCAACACCTCAACGAGGTGTTGACGCGAAAGCAGCTGGAGGCTTTGGTGGAGGACTTGGTGGACAAAACCTTGGGGCCTTGCCGCGCGGCCCTCGAGGATGCGCGCCTGAAGGTGGAGGACATTGACAAGGTGCTGCTGGTGGGCGGAATGACGCGCATGCCCGCGGTACAAAAGAGGGTGCAAAGTTTTTTCGGCAAGGAGGCGCTCAAAAACATAAACCCAGAGGAGGTGGTGGCGCTGGGGGCCAGCATTCAAGCGAGCATATTGCAAGGCAGCCTGAAGGACATGTTGTTGTTGGATGTGACGCCCCTCTCTTTGGGCGTAGAAACGGCAGGAGGCGTGTTTACGAGGATGATAGGGCGCAACACCACCATTCCATGCAAAAAGTCCCAGGTGTTTTCAACGGCCGCGGACAACCAGCCCTTTGTTTCCGTGCATGTATTGCAAGGAGAGCGCGAAATGGCCGCAGACAACATAAGCCTTGCGCGCTTTGAGTTGCCAGGCATTCCCCCTGCGCCGCGCGGCGTACCTCAAATTGAGGTGACTTTCCGCATGGACGCCAACGGCATTGTCCACGCAAGCGCCAGGGACTTGGGGACAGGCAAGGAGCAGCAGGTGCAGGTGGTGGCGCGCTCCGGGCTTTCCGAAGAGGACATTGAGCGCATGGTGTTGGAGGCCAAGCAACAGAGGAAACAGGACGAGGAGAAGCGCGCATGGGCCCAGCTGCGCAACAACGCGGAGGGGCTTTTGTTAATGGCGGAACAGTCCATGGAGGCCTATGCCCACCTGCTTTCTGCCGCAGAAAAACTCAGCCTCGAGGAGGCCATGGCTTGCTTGAGGGAGCGGCTAAAAGGAGGCGACTTGAAGGCACTGGAGGCGGCATTTGGGCAGCTGGAGGCTTGTGCCCATAAAATGGCGGACGTGCTTTATAAGGACATTTGAACCGGGATTCGCAACAAGATTCACAAGATTGGCAAGATTTTTGAGCAGCACACTGTAGGGGCGCGATTTATCGCGCCCTAACCAGGCACTGCAGGATGGGCGCGATAAGTCGTCCCCCTACATTTCAAATCCTGCCAATCTTGTAAATCTTATTAAAATTCTGGTCCAGATTGAATTTGGCTTGGCTTTGTGAGAAGCTGCGCCAAGGCAAGGGTTTGGAAACAGCTTTAGGGAGTGGCGACGAAACAGGAGGCGAAAAGCCATGCAAGCCAAAGGGTGGGTGTTGTGGAGTTGGGTGTTGGTGGTGGTGTGGGCAGGGTGCAAAAAAAGCGGCGAAGCTGACAGCGAAGCCCCCGCAACCCAGGAGCCTCCGGTGGGGTGTGCCACCCTCACCACCTTCCTTTTTGAGAGCAGCTCCACCTATGAGGGACGCGCACAGGCATGCAACCTTCTCCTGAGTTGTGCAGGGGGTTTTAACTCTATACTCCTTGGAAAAGGCGTAGAGGCCACGCTGCAGCAGGGGGCGCCCTCGCTGAGCATTTCTCAAGGCCTCGAGGAGGCACATTGCAAGCTAACCTACGCGCATGTGGAGGGGGCCCCCGTCCATACGCTTGAAATTTTGGATGTGCGTGGGGGCCAAGGCGGCATCAAGGCGCAGCTGTCCACGGAAGCCTTGGTGTATGCCAAGCTGGAGAAGGAAGCCAAATTGTCCCTCCACTGGAGGGGTGAGGATTTGAGTGTTGTAGCCCTGGAGAAGGCCGAGTTGCGAGGGGAGGCCTATTTGACAGGCCTGCTTGTCCTCGACGCTTCGCACAATGCCAGCACCACGTTGTTGGAGGGCACGGCCGAGCTTTTGGTTCTGGGGGTACGCGGAGGCCACCACCACTTGGGGGGCTTGCTGGCAAGGCAGGTGGAAGCGGTGGCCCTGGAGGGGGCGCATGCGGTTGTCCGCGCAAGTGAAATAATGAGGGTGGCTGTCGCCTCCGGCAGCAGCGTGGACTACAACAAGCCCGCCAAATGCACCTATGCAGACATGGAAACGGGGGCCGGTGGGGGCTGTTTTTAGAGTGCTTCCACCGACAGCGGTGTTCGGTGCACGCTCGAAAAACATGTCGACACTTGTTTGTTTTGTCGACACATTGAGCTCATATGTCGACGGCATCAACATATCGACAAAACATGTCGATGTTTTTTGAATTTATCGACATATCTTTTGACATCTCCATAAAATGGATACAAGCTCTGCACTTGTTAACCCAAATGAATTCAAAAATATGAGCCATGTTTCTTTGCCCAAGTGGCACCCACAAGTCCCGTACAATGACTTGCCGTTGCTCCCTCCAGCCGTCGAGTTGGAAACCAAAGGTGTACTCAAATGTTGCATTGAAGCTCGTGCCGCATTGGCGGAGCTCAAGCAAGCGGCAGAGCTTATTCCAAATCAGACGATGTTGATAAACACCATTCCAATGCTGGAGGCACAAGACAGCTCTGCGATTGAAAACATTGTTACAACAGCGGATTTACTTTTTCAGCATGCGCAAAACGATGCGCCGGCGGACCTTGCAACCAAGGAGGCGTTGCGTTATAGGTCTGCTCTGTACTGGGGGTTTAAGCAGCTGCAAGAACGCCCCTTGTGTACCGCAACGGCTATCGGCATTTGTCGGACTCTGAGGGAAGTCGACATGGGTATCCGGCGTTCGCCAGGCACTCAACTTATCAACGACAGTACGGGCACTATTGTCTACACACCACCCGAGGGCGAGAGCCGCTTGCGCGACTTGCTGAGCAACTGGGAGTGTTTCCTGTACAACCACCCCGACGTGGACCCGCTTGTTCGTATGGCTGTTGGACACTACCAGTTTGAGGCTATTCATCCGTTTACGGACGGCAACGGGCGTACGGGACGAATTCTCAATATTCTTTATTTAATCCAGGAAAACTTGCTTAGTTTGCCAATTCTTTATTTAAGTCGACATATTATAAAACACAAAACAGACTACTATCAATTGCTTGCAGATGTAACCCGCCATCATGCTTGGGAGCCATGGCTGTTATTTATGTTGCAAGCCGTTGAGGAGACTGCCCGCTGGACGACGCACAAAATTGGCGCTATCCGCCAGCTGGCTGAGCACACCGTCAAGTACGTTCGCACATGTCTACCTAAAATGTATAGCCGAGAATTGGTCGACACCATTTTTGAGCAACCATATTGTCGAATCTTCAATCTTATTGAAAAAGGCATCGCTCAACGCCAAACGGCTTCGCATTTTCTAAAGCGCCTGGTCGACAAGGGTGTGCTCAAGGAATTATCCACAGGTCGAGAAAAATGTTTCATCCACCCCAAACTCATGTTGCTGCTGACGCGTGACAGCAACACCTTTATTCCATATAACTAAAACTCTATGGCTGGCACCCGGAAGCTTCGAGTCCGGTTCCGCTCAAGGCCTCCACACCGCATTGAGGGCATTTTCTTTTTCCAGGGTGCCGGTGGTTTTGCTTTCCTGGAAGCTGGCGCTGTAGGCGTGGAGCCTTCCGCCTCTCTCGGCTGTCCACAATACGGTGGCCTTGTCCTTCCAGAAGGGCATGAAGTCCGCTGCCCCCGCCTCGTTGGGCTCTGTAAGCTGCCATACGGCGCCGTCATGCAGCCCCCATATAAAAATGCGGGGGCTTCCAAGGGCATGGCTGGCGGGGGCATTCCATGCCACATACTCTCCGCCGGGGCTGAGCCGGAGGCGAGAGGAGGGTGCCCAGGAGAGCCCCACCTGCGCCCTCCTGTCCAACTCCACGCCGCGGGTGGTGTCCAAGGCGACAAGCACCATGTTGCCACCCTCGAGGCGTACAGCCCACAAGGCCTCCTCGCGAAGGAAGTTGGGCGAAAAACAGTCGCCTGCCAGTTGGCGAAGGCCACTGCCGTCCACGTTGACAAGGCCTATATAAAAGCGGCCCCCTTCCGCGTAGCCAAAGGCCACCTGGTTGCCGCTGGGAGAAAAGGCCGGCGCAAAGAGGGTGGTGCCTGCGGGCAACGCGTGTGCCGGCACCACAAGCCGCTCCGCGCCGCCTTGCAGGGGCAGCACATAAAGCTGCTGCGCTGTTGCCTGGGCAGGCCTGGCCACATAGGCCAGCTGCCGGCCGTCCCTCGAGAGGCTCAACTCCTCAATGCCCTCGGTTTGTGCCAACAGCACCGGCTTGTCCACGTGGGCGGCCTCGGCTGCATAAATGTACTTGTCCGCAGGGCTTATATAAATATAGCCCTGCCCCGAAGGCACAGGCAAAAAGCTGTCCCCCTCCCAGGGGAGCACCTCACACGCCAGGCAAACGAGGGCCCCCCCCAGGAGGGCAAGCATTTGAACAACGACTCGCGACAAGATTTAGAAGATTAACAAGATTTTTTGGGCAGTGCATGGTTTTTGAACCACGACTTTCATAATTTCTGAACTAGGATTTTCATAAGATTTTGAACTAGGATTTTCGTAAGATTTTGAACTAGGATTTTCATAAGATTCATAAGATTGGCAGGATTGAGCACTGCTTTATTCTCGGGCACTGCCAAAATCTTGGTAATCTTATAAATCTTATGAAAATCCTGGTTCAAAACACCCCGCCGAGAGAGAGAGCCCCGGGGAGGGCGGAGGCGGATTCCTTACACCTTGCGGAGCTGTAGGGTCCTTCGGCATCGGGGAGATAGGCGACGAGGAGTGTTTGATTCCCCGCATTCTTCACACTCGCAAACGCCCATTCCTGGAGAGGATTTTGGTTTTTCCCCGGCCAAGAGAGGAGAGCGAGGCCTTGGTTGAAGCCGTTGGTGGTGCCGCCGTGGGTGCAG
>Ga0209737_10000895_pt1 | contig 22701 bp, 17 predicted proteins | sample TergutCu122P3_FD_187284 | JGI IMG/M metagenome (GOLD analysis project Ga0209737, IMG submission 187284) | Cubitermes ugandensis P3 segment gut microbial communities from Kakamega Forest, Kenya - Cu122 P3 (SPAdes) (version 2) | ecosystem: Host-associated > Arthropoda: Insects > Digestive system...
CTCATTTGTCTCCCAGTCGTGGTAGGTGGAGTCCCCACTACGGACGGACAGTGTCTGCCCGACGATAGCTGTGTCATCGGAAGTAATACCTATGGTTGCGGTAACAACTTTCACTGCAGAGACTCGGTGGATAGGCCTGTTGGAATCGGTGTTTGTACGCCTGATACCTGTAATGCTGACATTGACTGTCCGGGAGACTGGGTGTGTCAGGGTGGGCAATGTGTCCCCCCGGGTGCTAAGTGTACCCAAAATAGCCACTGCCCCACAGGGTGGGACTGTTTGCTGGGTGTCTGTGTCCCCACCACCTGTACCAACAGCAACCAGTGCCCCCCGGGCTGGTCTTGTAAAGACGGAAAGTGCGTCCCTGACAAATGTACCCTCAAAGATAACAATACCTGCCCGGGTACGCTTATTTGTCTCCCAGTTATAGTAGGTGGAGTCCCCACCACCGACGGACAGTGTGTTCCCGGCGACAGCTGTGTCCTCGGCAGCACTGACACTGACTATAAGTGCGAGGATGGCTCCACATGCAAAAACTCCATGCATAGACCGAATGGGATAGGGATCTGTGTGCGCGATGGCTGCGATCCTCTTAACCCTGGAAATTCATGCCCGACAGGCTGGACTTGCGAAGTGCCGGGGGTATGTGTTCCTCCCAAGTGTGAACAAGACGACGAGTGCCCAGAGCATTGGGAATGCATAGTAGGGCCGCTGCCAGGGCCAGGGGTCACGCAGGGCGAGTGCAAGCTTCTGGACATCAACGTAGAGGTGTCGCTCAAAGGAAACCTCAAGTCTGTGGCTTGGACAAAGGGCCAGTTGGTGATGGGAGTCGCTAGGGTCGTCAACGAGGGTCTTGCTCACCTCTTTGATCCCAAAGGTAAGAAAATAGCGGAGGAAAGATTAGCTCCGGGGGGCTCAGTGCAAGGCATGATAACGCTGGGCGACAGCGGACGCGTGGCTTTCACGACTGCAGATAGAATCGCTATGGCGGGTGAACCCAGCACCCCGTCGTGTTTGGTGAAGGACATCCCGGATGCCCACAGCTCCTATCATAGCATTAAATATGGCCCCACCTTGATTGAAGTTCCTCGGAATGGCACAGGAAACTGGCGTTTTGCTGTGCCTGTGAATGGCGACTACGACAGTGGCAGCATGCATGGCTTGGACAACTGGCTGTTGGCTTATCGTCCCGATGAAGGTACGCCAAACTGTAAAAAGAACCCGCAACATGGACTCTATCCCGGGTTTCCCTGGACGCCGAGTTCTCCCTTGGCCTGTGTAGGCACAGAAGTGCGTTTCTGGCAGCAGAGGGATGATCAAAAACATTGGCCTCAAGGTCCCATGCAGCTTCTCTCCGAATGGGGCTGGCGCAACTCAGATTTTAATTGGATTCCTGGGAGTTTTCAACAACGGGAAAGTCCACTCAGGTTTGAAGAGGTGACAGGTATTGCGGCGGACGAAGACAATCTGTGGGGAGCTGTTCAGTCGAGGAGTGGTTTCACGTTGGTGCGCTATAACTGGACAGATAGCGGAGTGGGTTTTGTCACCACGGGGCTTGAATCTTCCTCACCGCCGGCCTTGGACAGAAGTGGCAATGCCTATGTCGTGGTAAGGAAGACGGGAACAGGCAACTACGAGCTTCACCGTTATGGCCATGACATGCCGCCCAATGCGCCTCTCTATGTGGGCGGCCCCGTTCTAAGTCTTGGGGCGGCTAAACCGGTGGGGAGCCCCATTCTGGGCGAACGTGTGGGTACCTATCCGGCGGAGGTTTATGTCGTCACAACCAACGGCATGCTGCATACCTTCCGCGCCGACGACTTGGCCCCCCTGGGGAGCCCCGTCGATCTGAAAATGGGCGACTCCGTCAACATCACCGCGCAACCCCTGTTGGTAGGCGGCCGTCTGTGGGTAGTAAGCGACGGCGGAAGAGTGCGCGCCGTGCCCGTCAAAAGCAAGGGCCTGAGCCGCTCAGCCAAATGGCCCAAAATGCACCGCGACAACTGCAACACCAACAGCCTTCTTTCTGACAATTTGCCAAGTTGCTTCTAGGCGGTTTCTGAACATGGGGGGCCACGCCGCCCCCAAAGCGCCGCTCCCAAAAGGGGGCGGCGTTTTTTTGTCCCTTCATTCGGCGGATTTGAAAGCAAATTTGAAAGGAGGAGTGGCGGCGTTTTTTTGTTGACACATAATAACTACAAAACTAGTTATGTAGTTATGAGAACGCAATACCTCAAAGAGCTCCCTGCGGACTGGCGTCCTGCAGCCGGCATTTTTGCCGCTCTGGGCGATGAGACTCGACAAAAGATTCTCCTGATTTTTGAGCCCAAAGAAGAGTTGTCCATCAAAGAAATTGCGCAGATGTTTCCGTTGGGGCGCACGACGGTGACGCACCATTTGGGCGTTTTGGAAAAGGCCGGCATTCTTTCCGTTCGGCGCGAAGGCAGGCTTGCACTCTATAAACTTGTCTATGCCCCGGTGCTGGATGCTTTGAAGAGACTGCGCCAACTCATCGCCAATGACTTGGAGACGGCAAACTCCCAAAGGCGGCGCATTCAGGCGAAGGTGCAAAAGCAAGCAAAGAAGAAGGCAAATGCTCCAGGCAAACCCGCAGCCCCCCAGGGCATGAAGCACTCCAAAAAAACAGGCAAAGCCACAACTGGGCGCGGCTGAGGTTGCATTCTAAAGACAGAGAAGGCCATGAATACTCCTGACAAAACCGCTTCTGAAACCGAAATGCATGTCCCCCCCAAAACCGCTCGCCGCCGCCTCTTTGGCATGGGGACGGCTTATGCCATGGGCACCTTCAACGACAACTTTTTCAAACAGGCCGCACTTTTGTTGGCCGCCGCGGCTGGCATGCAAGAAACTCAGGGCCTGGCCACCTTTTTGTTTGCGCTGCCTTTTGTGCTTTTTTCCGTATGGGCCGGCTGGCTGGCGGATCGTCTTCCCAAAAAGGACATTGTGGTGAGCTCCAAGTTTTTGGAGCTTGTGGCCATGCTGGTAGGCTTGTGGGCCCTGCTGACGATGAGTTGGGCGGGGGTTGTAGCCATGGTCTTTTTGATGGGGCTGCAGTCCACCCTCTTCAGCCCGGCGTTAAATGGCTCCATCCCCGAAAACTTTCCGGCCAGCCAGGTGCCCAAAGTCAACGCGCTTCTCAAAACGGCGACGACTGTCACCATTTTGCTGGGCATGGCGCTGGGCGGCATTGTGTTGGACTTGCCTTTGCCCGAGTTTGCGCGCGCTTTTTCACCGGAGGGGGCCCATGGCTTCGGGCGCCTGCTCGTGGGGGGGCTTGCGGTACTGGTTTCCCTCATCGGCCTGCTTGCGGCCTTTGCCCTTCACAAGTCTCCCGCGCAGCGCAGCGCCAACCCCTTTCCGAAGCTTGGGCCTTGGGACTCTGTACGCCATGCCGCGGCCTGTCGCCGTGAGGACAAGCCGCTGTTTCTGGCTCTTATCGGCGAAGCCTTCTTCTACGGCTTCTCCTCCTTCGTCGTGCTTGTCATCATCAACCTGGGCATCAACCCGTTGGGCTTTTCCAAAACGCTGACAGGCCTGCTTCCCGTGGCGCTCATGCTGGGCATCTGCATCGGCGCGCTGGTGGCAGGAAGGCACGCAGCTTCCAGCTGGCGGCGCTTTATGTTTCCGGCCGGCCTTGGCATGGCCGTGGGCCTTTTCATGGCAGCCCTGGCGCCGCTTTTTCCGGGCACCGCCGCTCGCCTTGCTTTTCTCATTCCCGTCTTCACCTTCACCGGCATGTGCGGCGGCTTCTACCTCATTCCGCTGGTCAGCTTCATTCAAATAAAACCCAAGGCCTGCGAGAAGGGAAAAATCCTCGGCATCTCCAACTTCGCCTCCTTCGTTGGGGTTGCCCTCTCTGGCCTTCTCTTTATGCTGGTTGGCAACCTCTCCCCCGCCTGGCTTCTTGTGGGGAGCGGCGCCTTCGCCCTCGCCTTTATGCTTTGGGCTTTCGCCTCCCTCCGGGGGGGGCCGGCCGCCTCCCTCGCAGACAGGGCCCAAAGCCTGCTGGGGCTTTTGCTTTATGGGCTGGTTTCACTCCGCTATCGCATCAACGCTGTGGGGTTGGAGGACATTCCTGCCAAGGCCTCCTGCGGAAAACCCATTTTGTTTTTGCCCAACCACCCCGCCCTTGTGGACTCTAGCATCGTCTACGCCTTGTTGGCTGGGCTTCGCCCCCGCCCTCTTGCGGATGAGCGGCAGGTACGCCGTGTACCGCTGGGCACCCTCGCGGCCAAATTTGTCCGCGCTGTCCTCATTCCAGATGCGGAGAAAACCGGTGCCCACGCCAAAGAGGGGCTGAAGGAGGGGCTAAAATCCCTGGAAGAAGCCCTGAAGAAGGGGGAGCATATTCTCCTCTATCCCTCGGGGAAAATTTATCGCTCCTCCAAAGAAAGCATAGGCGGCAACTCCGGCGTATCCAACCTCCTCTTAGCGGCACCGGAGGCGAGGGTGGTGCTTGTCCGCATAACGGGCCTGTGGGGGAGCTCCTTTGGCTACGCCGCGAAGAGGGGGGAGCCGAGTTTCACCAAAGCATTGCTGAAGGGGGCGCTGGCGCTTTTGGCCAATGCGCTTTTCTTTATGCCGCGCCGGGAGGTGAAGGTAGAGTTTGTGGAGCCTTCCAACTTGCCGCGGAAGGGGGAGAAGAGGGCGCTCAATGCCTGGCTGGAGGCGTTTTATAACGAGGTGGAGCGCCCGCCCATGGCGGTGCCGCGCTTTTTCTGGCAGGGGAGGGTGCCGGTGGAGCTCCCGGCGTATACACAAGCGGGGGCAGGCTCCGCAGGAGGGGTGCTCTCCGTGTCTCCCAAGCAGCGCGAAGCGGTATACGCCAGCCTGCGCAAGGCCGCCCACTTGCCGCCGGAGCATGTGCTTTTGGAGGAGATGACTTTGGGTGGAGAGCTCGGCCTTGACAGCATTTCCCTCATGGACTTGGTGGCCAAGCTGGAGGCGGAGCACGGCAACCCCATCCACAGCCTGGAGGCGCTGGTTACCGTAGGCGACTGCCTGGCCGCGGTGGCAACGCAGGCTAAGGCGGAAGAACCCCAGGAGGACAAAGACAACCAGGACAAGCCCGCCCCCGCTGGGTGGTTTGCGCCTGTTTCCCCTGGGAGACTTCGCCTTCCTGAGGGGGCCGCCACGGTGCCTGAGGCCTTCCTCCGCCTTGTCCGCGAGGCCCCCAACATGCCGCTGGTGGCAGACCGCAGCGGCATGCGTACGCGCCGGGAAGTTTTGACAGGCGCGGTGGTGCTCGCAGAGCGCTTCAAAGCTTTGCCGGGAAAGCGCATCGGCATTATGTTGCCTTCTGTCCCCGGGGTGGTTGCCATATGGCTGGCCGCACAGCTTGCAGGCAAGGAGGCAGTGTTTTTCAACTGGACAGTGGGGGAGGCGAATTTGCGCCACTGCATTTCTCTTTCCGGCGTGCGCTATATTGTCAGCGCCTCGGCCTTGCTTGGCCGCCTAGAGCGCGGCGGCTTGCGCATTAACGCGCTGCCGGTGACGTGGGTGCGCTTGGAAAACCTGGCCGCCTCGCTGACGCGCCGGGAGAAGCTGAAGGGCTTTTTGCGCGCGCGGTTTATGCGCTCCCTGGCGGCCTATTCCATTGCGGAAACTGCGGTGGTGCTTTTCACTTCGGGCTCTGAGGCCCTGCCGAAGGCTGTGCCGCTGACGCATACCAATGTGCTGACGAATACGAAGGACATTATTGACGCGCTGGAGCTTAAGACGAGCGAAACCATCCTCGCCATGTTGCCGCCCTTCCACTCCTTTGGGTTGGTGGCGGGCCTTCTTCTCCCGCTGGCGCTGGGGCTTAAGGCCGCCTACCACCCCAACCCGACGGAGGCGGAGGCCCTCGTCTGCCTCACGAGGGACTACCAACTCACTTTGCTGGCTGCCCCCCCTACCTTCCTTGAGGCCATGTTGGACAAGGCCAAGGGCACCACCTTCTTTTCCAGTTTGCGCTTTGCCTTCGTCGGCGCCGAAAAATGCGCCGAGCATATATACCGCGCCTTCGCTGAGGCTTGCCCCGCCGCCGCCCTCTGTGAGGGCTATGGGCTTACGGAATGCTCGCCTGGGGTTTCCATCAACCGGCCAGGCAACATTGTCATCGGCAGCATTGGCCATGTACTGTCCACTGTTACCGCGGTGGTGGTGAAAGAAGAGGAGGGCCACATTGTGGGCCGCGTCCCAGCGGGGGAGACAGGTATGCTTTTGGTGAGGGGCCCGAACATTTTTGGAGGCTACCTCGGGGGGGCGCCCAACCCCTTCGTCAGCTTCGAGGGCCACACCTGGTACCGCACTGGAGACCTGGTCAGCATGGACGAAACCGGGAGAATGACATTCCGGGGGCGGCTGAAGCGTTTCATAAAAGTGGGAGGGGAAATGGTGTCGCTCCCGCAAATAGAGGGGGTGCTGCTGGAGGCCTTTGCGAGGCACCCCGGGGCGCCGAAGGAGGGCCCGGTGCTGGCCGTAGAAGCCACCCCCGAGGAAGCGGGGGCGGAGATAGTCGTCTTTTCGGTATTGCCCCTGGAGCTTTCGGAAATAAACGCCTTGCTGAGGGAGGCGGGGCTTTCCGCACTCTATAACGCCAAGAGGGTGGTGAAGGTGGAGGCCATTCCTCTGCTGGGCAGCGGGAAGACGGACTACCGAGCGCTAAAAGCACAATTAGAATAAAAGTCTCTACCCCGGCGGAACCGGCAAGGCTTCAGGCTCGTCCTGGACTTCGGGTGGCGCTGGCGCCTTCGAAGCCTCTTTGAGCTCCGTCAACAAGCGCTGGGCGCCGTAGACTTTGTCGAGGGCTTCCACAATCCCCATGGACTGTACAGCCACGGTGCGGTTGAGGCTGGCCTCAAAGCGATAGTCCCCGCCCAGGGATTGGATGTTGCCGTCAAACACCAGGCCGATGACTTCCCCTTGGGTATTGAGGATGGGGGAGCCGGAGTTGCCGCCGATGATGTCGTGGGTGCTCACCATGTTCAGGGCTGTGTCGAGGTCCAACCTGGACTTGGCTTGTAGCCACCTGGCCGGCAGCGCATAAGGCTCAAAGTCGGTAGCGCGCTCAAAGAGGCCGCCCATGCGCGTCAAGGGCGGAATGGGGCGGCCGTTTTCTTCATAGCCTTGCACCTGGCCGTAGGAGAGGCGCAGGGTGAAAGTCGCATCCGGATAGAGCGCTGCGCCAAACAATTGGAAGCGAAGTTTGGCCAGGCGCTCGCCCTGCTGCGTCAGCGGCGCTTCCACTTCGGTTTCCCAGGTTTTGCGCAGGGCCCGGCTTTCTGGCTCAGCAAGCTTTGCAAACAAAACCAGCGCGTCTTTGCTTTGGGCAATGGCCTGGGCGCCGCCCTGCCACAGCTGCTTTCGCAGGTTGACGTCTGCCAGCTTGGTTTGAGACACCAGGCGCCTGGCAACAAGCTCAGGCGTGTCTTTGCCCAGCAGTTTTTTGACGAAGGGGTGGTCCACCCCCAGGGCTTCACGTATTTTTTCAAGCTCAAACCTCAAGAGGGCAGTTTCAAGCTTAGGGTGGAGGGGGACATTGCTTGTCAACCACACCTCCATATTGGGCAAGTTGGCCTCCGTATACTCCGAGAGACGGTTGACATTGGGCTTGTGCCTCTCTGCTGCCGCCCTCACCAGGACCTTGGCGAATTGAAACAGCGTAGAAACCTTGAAGGCCTCTTCAATGGCGACATATTCCGCGGCATGGCTTGTTTGTGTGGCCACAATGCTTTCAATGGAGCTCCACACGGAGGCATATTCTTTTTGCAATTCCGTACAGGCGTTGACTTTGTCCTGAAGTGCGCGCTCCGCCGCTATTTGGGCATTGAAAAAATGTCTGTCCGCCAAAGCCGCATGCCGGCCCTTAATAACTTTGAGAGCATTTTCGACGCCAAACAACCAGGTGGTTGCTGTGCGGCGCTCTTCAGCGCCGTGCTCGGAATAAGCCTGAAGCATGGCGCGCAACTCAGAGAGGCGGGCGATGCGTCGCGGCCACACATGGTCTCTGACATAGCGAAGCTGAGCAGTTGTCAACAGGCGACTGGTAGCGCCGGGGTTTCCCGAAACAAAAGCCAAGTCCCCTTCATAGGGCTCTTCAAAGCTCCATTTGAAATAGTGGGGAGTGGCCATGGCCTTGCCGTCGGCGCCATAGACGCGCAGGAAGCTGACGTCCAGGTTATAGCGGGGGAAAGTGAAGTTGTCCAAGTCACCGCCGAAGAAGGCCACCGCCACTTCGGGGGCGAATACCAGGCGCACATCTGAGTATTTCCGGTATTTATAGAGGTGATAAAAGCCCCCGCGATAGAGGTTAACCACTTCACAACGCAGCTCAGGGCTGTCTTGGCAGTCGTTTTGAAGCTCGGAGGTGACGGCAGTGAAGGCATGTTTGAAAGCGGGGCCATAGAGGTTTTGGGTGGCCTCCTTCACCGGTTTTGTAATGTCAATAATTTCCACAAGCTGGTTGAGCTCCATGTCCGGGCAACGTTTTTCCTGAGCGGCTTTGGGCGCCCAGAAGCCGTTTTTGACATAGTCCACAGAGTGCGAAGACAGGTGCTCAATGCAGTCCACAACGCAGTGGTGGTTGGTCATCACCAGGCCTTGAGGCGAGACAAAGCTGGCAGAGCAACCTCCCGCAATGCGCAAGGAGGCCAGTTGCATGTGCTCCCAAAACGCGTTGGGCGCTTCAAACCCATAGTCCTTTTTCAGCGCGGCTTTTGGCAAAGCATCAAAAGTCCACATGCCTTCGTCTGCCCAAACCGCCCCGCTCATCAGCGCCAGGCTCAGGGCAACCAACCTTCTGTTGTGCATACGCACCTCTTTCTTAAGTCTTCTTAAAACCCGCGAAGAGACAGTCCTCCATGCATGGCAAAAAACGACAGACATGCCAATTCATTTCCTGCGTGTTTTCAAACTCAATTCCAAACCGTTTCGAAGTACCTCGCCCCACATTTTGGGGCGAACGAAATTCGCCTGCACTCTGCTCCCTTCGCCCCTCGGGGCCGGAGTTAAGTGCAGGCGAGGGAGACGAGCCTCAGTGCAGGCGAGGGAGACGAGCCTCAGTGCAGGCGAGGGAAACGGAGCCTCAAAATGCAGGAGGCAGCAGAAGCCAAGAAGGGGGCTTATGCGGCATTTTCTTTTTTCTCAAGCAGCAGGCGGTAGAGGAGGGCGCCCACAACAGCGCCGACAATGGGGGCTACCCAGAAGAGCCACAGCTGGTTTAAGGAGGCTCCTCCCTGGAAGAGGGCGACGCCAGTACTCCTGGCCGGGTTGACAGAGGTATTGCTGATGGGGATGGAGACAAGGTGGATGAGCGTCAAAACCAGGCCGATGGCGACGGGGGCAAACCCGGCAGGGGCGCGCTTATCGGTGGCGCCGAGAATGACAATAAGGAAGAAGGCAGTGAGGAGGGCTTCCGCCAGCAACACCGCCATCAGGGTATACCCACCGGGCGAATGCGCGCCATAGCCATTGGTGGCAAAGCCGTCAGCGGCCAAAAAGCCTGCTTTGCCGCTGGCAATGAGCCACAAACACCCGCCGGCCGCAATGGCGCCCAGCAGTTGGGCGGAGATATAATGCAAGGAGTGCGCAGCTGGAAAACGCCCGCTGGCCACAAGGCCCAAGGTGACGGCGGGGTTGAAGTGCCCGCCTGAAATATGCCCGACGGCATAGGCCATGGAAAGCACTGTAAGGCCGAATGCCAGAGAGACACCGAGGTAGCCAATGTGACTTGCGGCGAAAACAGCGCTTCCGCAACCGGCAAACACAAGCCAGAAAGTGCCAAAAAACTCAGCAAACAATTTTTTATTCATGAACAGGTGCCTTCCGTATGCAGGTGAATTTTCAGAGTGGGTTGTTTTCAAAGACAATGTTTCAAGACAATGTTTCAAGCATTCGAAAGAAGGAAGAACAGTCTCCCTTCCGTCTCCCTTCCGTCTCATTGTGCGGGGAGCGAAACTAGCTGAGCTCAACGGAAATTTCTATCCGTTTCTCTGAAACAACGCTGATTGGGTAAGAAGGGCTGGTTTAGGTTGAGCAGCGAAGCTTACATTCCTAATGTAGCTGAAATATCAGCACCTATGGCTCCACGACGCATTTTCAGAAAAACGGGGAAAGGGTCGAAACGCATTTTATAGGTTTTGTAGGGACGAAAAAAGGTGGGGAGCTTGCCCCTTATCTCCATTAATAAGAGCTACAGCCTATGTACCTCACTCTTGTCACGCTTTTTGTTGCCATTGTCCTGTTCATCCGTGGCAAACCCAGGGCCGACTTGGTTGCGCTGTGCGCGCTGCTCATCCTGAGTTTGGGCGGCATTCTCACACCGGAAGAAGCGCTTTCGGGTTTTTCAAGTTCAATCGTCATGATGATGATTGGCCTGTTTGTGGTAGGGGGCGCCATTTTTCAAACCGGGCTTGCCAAAGCCCTGAGCGGCAAGTTGCTCAAGCTGGCAGGCAACAGCGAAAACAAACTTTTTTTGCTGGTCATTCTGGCGACTTCCGCCATTGGCGGCTTCATCAGCAACACAGGTACGGTGGCCATCATGCTTCCCATTGTCGTGAGTTTGGCCATGGCCGCCAACACCAGCCCCAGGCGTTTGTTGATGCCCCTGGCTTTTGCCAGCAGCATGGGGGGGATGATGACGTTGATTGGTACGCCGCCCAATCTGATTGTTAACGACACGCTGATAAAAAACGGCTACCCAGGCTTGTCGTTTTTCTCCTTTATGCCCATTGGCATTTTGTGCGTCGCCGTAGGCATTTTGCTTTTGGCGCCTTTGGGCAGAATTTTTTTGTCTCAAAAGTCGGAAGAGGACAGCGACAAGAAGAAGGGCAAGTCCCTAAGTGAGTTGGCCCATGAATACCAACTGGCTCAAAACCTTTTTCGCGTTCGCGCGGTGGCGGGCTCTTTCATTGTTGGAAAGACATTGGAAGAGCTTGAAGCCCCCTTGCGCTATGGCGTCAACGTCCTGGAGATAAGGCGGAGGCTTCAGGCCCAAAACTCTTTCCGCAAGTCCATCCACCAAAAGACAGCGGATGCCAAAACCGTCATTCTTGAAAATGATGTCCTCTATCTCCTGGGGGATTTTGAGCGCGTCCAGCTGTTTGTCCAGGAGAACAAACTCAGCCTGATGGATGCCAAACAACAGGCGGAAGGGCAGGCGCCGCCGGCTTTTGCGGGGCAGCTGAGGTTTGACACCATCGGCATTGCCGAAGTGGTGTTGTTGTCCAATGCGAGGCTGGTGGGAAAGCCTGTCAAAGCGTCGGGTTTCAGAGAGAAATACAAGCTGAATATTTTGGGGATTCAGCGCAGCAACAAGTACCTCCTTCAAAACCTGAAGGAGGAAGTGATGCAGTCCGGCGACGTATTGTTGGTACAAGGGGAGTGGGGAAAGATAGCGCACCTCACAGAGAAGTCCTCCGAGTGGGTGGTGGTCGGCCAGCCTCTGGAGGAGGCTTCCCAGCTGCCGTTGGACCACAAGGCGCCTGTCGCGGCCGCCATTATGGTGGGCATGGTGCTGGCCATGGCGTTGAACCTTCTGCCCGCGGTGACGGCCGTCATGGTGGCTGCTTTGTTAACCATTCTCACCGGGTGTTTTCGCAATGTGGAGGCGGCCTATAAAACCATCCGCTGGGAGAGTGTGGTGCTTTTTGGCTCCATGCTGCCCATGGCTTTAGCGCTGGGGAAGACGGGCGTTTCTTCTGCGGTTGCCACCCAGTTGACGTCGTTTTTGGGCGGCAACTATGGCCCTTTGGCTTTGCTCGCCGGCATTTATTTTCTGACTTCTCTGTTGACGCTTTTCATCAGCAACACAGCGACAGCGGCTTTGTTTGCGCCCATTGCCATGCTCGCAGCTCAAGAGATGAATGTCCGCCCCTACGCATTTATGTTTGCCGTCACCGTCGCCGCCAGCATGTGTTTTGCGAGTCCTTTTTCGACCCCCCCCAATGTGCTCGTCATGTCTGCGGGCCGCTATCGCTTCCTCGACTATGTGAAAGTAGGCCTGCCCCTGCAAGTGGTTTTGGGCCTGGTGATGATGGTGGCTTTGCCTTTGTTGTTTCCATTCCATTGAAATGGAATGCAGCAGTGAAATGAAATGCACATTGAAATGAAATTCAACGTTGGAGTTGAATTCAGGCGCCAGAGGCTTTAAATGTTTCCATAGCCAATGAGGGGTTTTTCGGAGGGGTAGGGTATTTCCATGAGTCGTTTGAGGGCTTGTTTGTTTTTCGCTTTTGCTTTTGCTTTTTCCTTTTTCTTTCCAAGTCAAAGCCATGCGAAAAGCGCCATTGAAACAGCGGGGGATCTGCTTTCTTATATGCCGGCCTATGTGATGGCCTATACGCTCTGGGTTGAAGACCATGAAGGCAGCATGCAATTGGGGGCGGCGACCTTGGCGACCATAACGGTCACCACAGGGTTGAAGTACGTGGTGGGGAAGCCACGCCCCACCCAAATGCCCTGGGAGAGGGGGACTTCCTTCCCCTCGGGGCATACCTCTTCCGCCTTCGTGGGGGCGGCTTATGTCCACCGCAGACATGGAATCCTCCCCAGCCTCCCCCTGTATGCCGCGGCGGCCTTTGTGGGTTATTCCAGAGTCCACGCGAAAAAACACTATTGGGTGGATGTGGCCGCAGGCGCCACCTTGGGGACGCTTTTGGGTTATGTGTTTACGCATCCCTATGAAGAAAAAGCCTTTTTTTCTGTGGGGGCCGACACAAAAAGTGTCATGGCTTCGCTCCATCTGAGGTTTTGAGTCTGAAGCGTCTGTCGGTTTGACCGGTTTTAAGACTGTTTTCCAGCGCTACGCCCCCCCCGTTTTGAGGCGAGGGTTGATTCGGGCCAGGCAAAGCCACAAAGCCTTTAGCGCCGGCACTGCACAGGTGCAGGCCGGCGCTCGGAAGTTGTTTCGGGTACAGCGTTGGGCCCGTCGACTATCTCAAGAAGACAAACACTTCAATGCAGCCTTCTTTTTCATTCAAAGGCTCCAGGGCCTTGCCGATGAGGGTGCCGGGGGCATAGTAGCCCTGGGCATTGGGGTGGGCTTTCATGGCCCTCCCCGGGGAAGAAGAAGAAGTCAGCAAATCCCCCCGGCGGATGGGGCCGCCTTCGTCGGTGACTTTGCAGGGGACGCGTCCACTCAGGGCGACAGGGTAGTGGTTTTCCTGAGGTTTAAACTCTTCATCGTGGCCGTTGAGAACAAAGCCGGGGGCTGTCGAAATAATTCCAAGCAGAAACGGATGGTTTGACTTGTCCGACAGGCAAATGTGGCCCTTGTCCTGGGCCAGGCATACAACATCCCCGGGCTCCAGTGGGGTTGTGGATTCGAAGTTTTCGGCGAGGTCGCTAAAACGCGCATACGCAGCTCCTGACTTTACACAACCATGTGCTTCAAGGTCCCAAGTTCTTATGCCTCCTCCCCAGCCAGAAGTTGCTGGTGTTGCTGGATAGTTAGATGTGCCGAGCTTTCCTCCTATCGTTATATTGCCAACAACATGCAAGTTTCTGCCAAAATGCGCATCGCCGGAAGAATTTATAGAAGAGACAACATTTCCATTTTTTCCAACCCCAATGGTGGCCTCGGAATAGATATCCCAGACATGAAGTCCTGAGCCCCAATTGGGTGGCCTCTTCGTTAAACTGGTTGGGACAATCGTCAGCCATGGGCCGGTGAAATTGATGTTTCCTGCCATGGTGCCGGCCGTCAAAGCGCCAACCACTGTCAGCGGGCCTGCAATTCTTGAGCTGCCTGTGCCGTTGACGGTCAACCCCCCGCCTACTGTGAGGCTTCCACTGAAAGTCCCATTGCCTTTGCCAGATAAAAAGATGGTGGTTGTTGGTGTGCCCGAGCCACTTCGGTCTCGAAATGTAATGTTTCCCACTTTTGCATTGTGGTCATGCTCCATATGCAGCGTGTATTCATTGGGGTTTCCTGTCATCCCCAAGCCGAGCCCATTGAAACGAAGCTCGTTATAGACATTCGCTTCGAGTGAAGCACATCGAAAGTCTTTCGCGGATACCCTGTCTTCAGCGGTTAAAGCTCCATGAATGGTTGCAGTCGAGTTGGCAGTGAACTCCCCAGAAACAGTGGCAGCGCCATTCACGGTCAGCGTTCTGTTGGCATTGGCACTCCCAATGGTTGTATTCCCAGAAAGCGTCAGCGGGCCTGCAATGGAGGAATTGCCCGTGCCGTTAACGGTTAATGCCCCGCCCACGGTGGTGTTTCCAGCAATGCTGGCCGTCGAGTTGGCGGCTAACGTGCCTCCAACGGTGGTATTGCCTGCAATGTTGGCCGTAGAGCCGGCGGTGAGCGCGCCGGAAACGGAGGTGGCGCCATTCACAGTGAGTGTCCTGTTGGCGGCGGAGGTGCCCACAGTGGTATTCCCGGAGAGGGCAAGTGGCCCCGCAATGGAGGAATTGCCTGTGCCGCTGACGGTGAGCGCCCCGGCAATGCTTGTGTTGCCTGTGAGCGTGGGCGCCGACAAAGTCCCGGCAATGGTTGTATTTCCATTCACCTTCAACGCCCCGCCAACACTCGCATTGCCTTGCATGTCCGCATTCAGCCGGACGGTGAGGTTTCCCACATTCAAGTCACTCTCCGCCGTGAGGTTGGGGCTTGTCAGCGGGTTGAAATGCAGATGCCAGGACTTTGGCTCCTCTATGCGGCCCTCCTTGCTGATGTTGACGCTGGCCAGCGCCGCAAAGTGGTGTACCACGCCCTCGGGGGGGCGGGGGCCTCCCTCCTTCCAGTTGAGGGCCTCGCCGTCCCTTATGAGCAAAAGCCAGTAGTCCCCGCTCCGGTAGAAACCCTCGCTGTACGCTAGCTCCACCCCTAGCTCTGCTTTTAGGGAGTTTTCTTTCTCCTCCTTGCAAAATACGCCATCCCAGCGGCGGATAATCAGCTGCTCCTTGTCCTTGAATGCGTCGAAATGCTCAGGGCTCAACTTCAATATGCCGTTTTCAAACGCCAAGTGCCTCATGTCGAGCAAGAGCCCTGCTTCCTTAGGCGTGCACAACTCTATCCAGGCTGCGTCTTTGAAGGCTTCCTGCAGGGGTACGCTGTTGTTGGACAGCGCGTAGGCCTGCGCGTGCTCCAAGGAGGCCTTGACTTCGGCGCATACGGCGGCGTTGTCGCGCGACCACTTGAAGCGTACGGCCGGGTTGTTGTCGTGGATTTCTATGCGGTAGAGGCGGTTGTCTTTGACTTTGACTTCTCTATCGCCAAGCACCATTTTCCCCGTGCTTACGGACAGCCACCAGTTGTCCTCTCCTAAACCGGGGGGCAATTCCCTTGCCGACGCTTCCGGCCAGCGGCCCCCTTCGAAGGCCTCCTTCCACTTGTCGGCCCCCGCCTTCGGAATCTCCTTGTGCCTAAGCTTCCACTCCGTCTTCAGACGCGTCGTCGTCTCCAGCCCCAAGGCCGGGTCTACCAGCTCGCTGTCTTCTGCGGCATTTACCTCCCTCGTCCACGCATCCAAATAGAAGAGAAACTCTCCGCCTCCTTCGGGGAGAGCCTCCTTCGTCAGCTCTACGGGCGCGTCGTTTTCTACAAACAGCCCGTCAATGTAGCAAACCCCCCGCGTTAGGGTGAGCTTCCCTGTCTCCTTCTCCAACAGCAACGTCATCGCATTGCCTGCGGGCGTTCCGCTGCGGCCTACCAAGTCGCGGAAAAAAGCTGTGTTGCGGTGCTCGGAAATCTGCACTTGCTCGTTCCAGTCGGAGTCCAGCTGCAAACGGCCCTGCTGCATCAACACCGCGCTGTAACGCTTCTTCTTGTCAAAACTAAAACGGCTAAAATCACCTTTCATGTTCGTCTCCTCACGTTTTTGGGTTCGTTTTTGGTTTATTCCCTTCGTCTGCCGACACCTTCAGAAGGTGCGGTGGAGACTACTTGGCTTGAGGAGGAAGCGCCGAAAGCTTTTAAACCGAGGGTGCGGATTTTGCGTATGGCGTTGTCGGCGGCGGGGCAAGGAGCGGAAAATTTTCCCAAAGCAACTTAAGCCCCAGAAGGAGAAGGAAGAGCGCAAAGAGGCGTTTGAGCACAAAAACGGGGAGGCGGTGGGCCAGCCGAGCCCCCAGGGGGGCGGTGAGGACACTGGCCAGGGAGATGCCCAGCGTCGCCTGGAGGTGGATATAGCCCAGGGTGCCCGGGGGGAGGCCCACCTCTCCCAGCCCCGCGAAGAGGTGGCCCAAAGCCCCGGCCAGGGCGATGGGGAGGATGCAGGCAGCGGAGGTACCAATGGCATGCCGCATGGAGAGGCTGTAAAACACAAACCACACCACCAGGAGGGAGCCTCCCCCAATGCCTACCGCGCCGGAGAGCAGGCCGATGAAGCCCCCGCCCAGGCTCAGCCCGAGGAGCCTGGGCAGCTGACGTGTTTTTTGAGGGGGGCGCCCAAAAGCCATTTGAAGGGCCACAGCAATGGCAATGAGGGCAAACCCCACGCGTACAGCGCTGCCCGGCAGGAGACTGGACAGCAAAGCGCCGCCCATGGAGCCAAGCAACAGGCTCGGCGTTATGCGGGCAAACAAAGGCCAGTCCACACAGGCGCGCTGGTGGTGAGAGCGCGCGGAAGAAACCGCTGTAACCAGAATGGTTGCCAGCGAGGTAGCCACAGCCAGCTGCGTAGCCATGTCCTTGTCCATGCCCTGCATGCCGAAAACAAGCATGAGAGAAGGCACAATGAGAAAGCCGCCCCCAATGCCCAGCATGCCGGCCAAAATGCCGACGGCAGCGCCCAAAGCCGCATACATTGAAAACAGGAGGAGCCATTCACTCATAGAGGTAGCTGAGGTAGCTGAGGTAGCTGTTGCGCTTTGGATGACACAAGTCTAGACGGAAAGCATGTCCATACTCGCTTCGGATAAAAAAAGCATCGCACGAGTGGCGCGTGCCATAGAAGACATTCGTCAAGGCAAAATGGTCATTTTGACGGACGACGAAGACAGGGAGAATGAGGGAGACCTGGTGATGGCGGCCCAGAAGGTGACGCCGCAGGCCATTAACTTCATGGCGAAATATGGCCGAGGCCTCATTTGCCTTCCCCTGACGGAGGAGCGCATTCGCCAGCTGCGCCTGCCGATGATGGTTTCAGACAACAGCTCCCCCTTCCAGACGGCCTTCACCGTCTCCATTGAGGCGGCCAAGGGGGTGACAACGGGTATTTCCGCGGCAGACAGAGCCAAAACCATTTTGGCGGCTGTGGCGCCGCGCGCCAAGCCCAGTGACTTGGTACGCCCCGGGCACATATTCCCCCTGCAGGCGCGAAGCGGCGGCGTTTTGGTGCGCACAGGGCAAACCGAGGGCTCCGTAGACTTGGCGCGCATGGCGGGTTTGTTTCCAGCAGGCGTGCTGTGCGAGGTGATGAAGGACGATGGCACCATGGCGCGCAGGCCGGACTTGGTGCGCTTTGCCAAGCGCCACGGCCTGCACATGCTGTCCGTGGCGGACTTAATTGTCTACCGCCTCTCCAGGGAGCAGTTTGTACGCTGCGTGGGGGAGGTGCCCGTGCAAAGAGAGCCCCTGGGGGAGTGCATGGCCTATGCTTTTATGGCGGATGCCCAGCCCGAGGTACACTGGGCGATTGTGAAGGGCAAGCTCTCGCCCAAGCTTCCGGTGCTGACCCGCGTACACCGGGCAGAGCCCCTGGAAGACTTGCTTGAACAGATGGACGCGAAGGGGCCTTTGCACCAGGCCTTTGAGGCCATCGCCAAGGAGGGGCAAGGGGTGCTCCTCTATTTGCAGCCCCCGACAGGAGGGGCCGGGCCTTTGGGTCGCTCCAAACCCGCAGGGGGAAGAGAAGCCCACCCCGAAGGCCTAAGGGAGGTGGGGCTTGGGGCCCAAATACTGCGCTCCCTGGGGCTAAGGCGCCTTCACTTGCTTTCTCAAGGCATAAAGCGCATGGTAGGCCTGGAAAGTTATGGTTTGGAGATTGTGCGCTACAGCAATTTGGGCGGGGCCAAAAAAAGCCCGGCTGCCAGGAAAAGCCCGGTGGCCAGGAAAAGCCCGGCGGCCCCAAAGCCCCCGGCTGCCAGGAAGCCTCTGGCGAAGCCCGCCCCCTCTGGCCGCCCCAAGCGCTAAGTACCCGGGAGACATATGCCAAATGCCATTGAAGGAAACTGCGTCATTATAAAAGGCCGTTTTGCGGTTTGCCAAAGCCGCTTTAACGAGGTGGTGACGGAGGCCCTGCTGAAGGGGGCCCTGGACATGCTTAGGCGCCTAGGAATAGAAGAAGACGCCGTAGACGTTTTCCGCGTGCCCGGCGCCTTCGAGTTGCCCGCACTGGTACGCCGCCTGGAAGAGACACAACGCTATGTAGGCATTGTCGTTTTAGGCTGCGTCATTCGCGGACAAACCCCGCACTTTGAGCACATTGCCTCTGCGGTTTCAAGCCAGCTGGCACGCATAGCCGCCTTAGCACAGGCCAGCATTTCCTTTGGGGTGTTGACATGCGACGATGTGGCCCAGGCCATGGACAGAGCGGGGTTGAAAGCCGGCAACAAGGGTGCCGAGGCCGCGGCCTCCTGCGTAGAGACAGCCAACCTCTTTGAGAGGATTTCCAAACTTGAAACCCGCTAACCTTGGCATGCGCAGGCTGGCCCGCGAGCGCGCCTTGCAGGCCCTCTACCAGTTGGACATTTCCGGGGGGATTTCCATAGAGGAGGCCCTGGAGTGGGCCTGGGCAGCCAACGCCCAGGAGGAGCCAAAACAGGAGGGGGCGCACCGTTTCGCAACGGAGTTGGTGCAAGGGGCATGTGAGTCCATAGAGGAGATAGACAGTTTGGTGGAGGCGCACAGCCACCACTGGCGCCTAGAGCGCATGTCGAAGATAGACCGCAACATTTTGCGCCTGGGTGTTTTTGAGTTGAAATACCGGCCAGACATTCCGAAGAAAGTCACCTTGAATGAGGCCATTGAGCTGGCTAAAAAGTTTGGAACCGAAAACTCTTCGGCATTTATTAACGGTTTGTTGGATCGCCTGGCCTCTAGCATTCCAAAGGATTGAGTTGTGACACCTCTGGTCCCCAGTTTGCAGGCTTTAGACAGCTTAAGCGGCATAGACAGCTTGTGCCTGTGGATTCGAAGGGACGAGCGCCCCTTGCGCGGGCTGACAAGCTTTGTGGACTGGCGCGTATGCGGTTATTTGTCCCGGCTTTTGCAAAGCGCTCATTTTAGCGGGGAAGAAGAAGAGGCCCTCCTCCTGTCCCTGAAGGAGGGTTTGCCCTGCCGGCGGGTATTTATGCTGGGCCTGGGAGAGCAGCGGGAGTGGACGCCCGAAAGCGTAGAGCAGCAGCTGAAGAAAACCCAGAAGAAGCTTCGCCTGGCCGGGGTTTCCAGCCTGGCCATGGCGACGCCGGAAGCCGCCCCCGAAGAGCCCTGGCAGAAGGCTTGCGCCCGGCATTTTGCCTGGGCCTCCACCTTTGTATTGTTTAGGCCGATGAGCGCCTTGAAAGGGGGTTAGAGACGCATGCCGCCAAAACCGCCAACGCCGCCTTCCAAACCGCTCTCGCTGGAACAAACCCTCGCCCGGTTTTCCAGAGTGCGTGTCACCCTCCTGGGAGACTTGGTGGCCGACCATTATATATACGGCAGAAGCGAGCGCATAAGCCGGGAGGCCCCGGTATTGGTATTAAAACACGAAGGAAGCGAACTCAAACCCGGCGGGGGGGCCAACGTAGCGGCGAACATACGAAGCCTAGGGGGCCACGTCACCGCGGTAGGGGTTTTAGGAAAAGACGAGATGGGGCGGCGCCTCTCCCAGCGGATGGCAAAAGCCGGCATACAAGTGGAGGCGGTGAGTGCAGCCTCGTTGAAGACGGAGACGAAGACGCGCATACTGGCCGGGGCCGAGGGGACAACCTTGCAACAAATGCTGCGCATAGACAGCGCCCCCCAGCCCTTGCCCAAGGCCCTGCGCCGCCGCCTGGCTTTGAAGCTGGAGGGGGCGCTCAAGGGCAGCCACGTGGCGGTGGTGTCCGACTACGGCGCTGGGGCCCTGTGCCCCGAAACCTGCGAGGTGCTGGCGGGTTTTGCAGCCTGCGGCGGCAAGCTGTGCATAGACTCGCGCTATGGGCTGCTGTCCATTCGCGGCGCCAGCGTATGCAAGCCCAATGAGCCGGAATTGCAGGCGCTGACGCAGATGCCGACGCAGACGCCAGGGCAGTTGCGCGCGGCGGCCCACCGGGCATTGGAATTGCTTTCATGCGAGTGGCTTTTGACAACGAGGGGAAAGGCGGGGATGGCCCTCTTCCACGCCTCCGGGGAGGAGCTGTTTCTCCCGGTACACGGCCCGGAGGTGGCCGTAGACGCCACAGGGGCAGGGGATACGGTGATGGCGGGTTTTGCCTTGGCGTTTGCGGCCTCCAACTCGGCTTTTTTGGCGGCAAGGCTGGCCAACATAGCGGGGGCTTTGGTTGTACAAAAGCAAGGCACCGCCACCGTATGCAAGAAGGAACTCTCAGAAGAAATGCGAAGGACACTGCCTGAAAAAAGGACACTGCGTGGAAAACTGCCTAGAAAAGCTGCTGACGTTTGAGCTGGCCGTTAGGAAGGTCCAGGCCCTTCGCCTTGAAAACAAAAGCCTGGCGCTGGCCAACGGCGCCTTTGACTTGTTGCATGTAGGCCATGTCCGCTATTTGCAGGGCGCCAAAGCGCAGGCCGACCTCCTCCTCGTGGCGGTAAACTCCGACGCCTCGGTACGCGCCCTCAAGGGACCCTCCCGCCCCGTCATTCCACAGGAAGAGCGCGCAGAGCTTTTGTGCGCACTTTCCTGCGTGGACTGGGTGCTGATATTTGACGAATTGGATGTACGTCACCTCATTCGCGCCCTCAAGCCGGATGTACACGTCAAAGGCCGCGACTACCTCCCCCAAAGCATACCCGAGCGGGAGGAGGTGGAGGCCCAAGGCGGCCGCGTAGCCGTAGCGGGGGACGAAAAAAACCACAGCACCACAGCAGTGCTCTCCAGGCTTTTGGGGGGGAGCAGATGAAAACAGTCCATGTCCTTTTGGCGCCCAACTATGCCGACTGGGAAGCGGCCTTGGCCTTGTGCGAGCTTCGGCGCCTGGGCGGTTTTCGCATTGCGGCCGTCAGCCTGGATGCCACGCCCGTGTACAGCCTGGCAGGCCTTGCCCTCAAGCCCGACATAGAGTTGCCCCGGCTGAATTTGCTGCATTCGGCTTTGCTGGTCATCCCCGGCAGCGAATATTGGCTGCGCCAGGAGCGCCCCGACTTGACGCGCCTTTTGCGGCAGGCGGTTTCCATGGGCTTGCCTTTGGCGGCTTCAGGCAGCGCGGTGACGCTGCTTGCGCGCGCCTGCGTGTTGGATGACAGGCAGCATACGGCCAACAGCCAAGAAGAGCTCTGGCGCTATGCTCCCGAATATAAAGGGGAGAATTTTTTCTGCAAGGAGGAGCGGGCAGTGAGGGCCTCCAAGGTGATAACGGCCTCCGGCTTCGCCCCCGTAGACTTTGCCCTGGCTATATTTGGCCAGATGGGCATTTTAGAAGGCGGCCAGGAAGCCTGGCGTTTGAGCTTTAAAATGTAGGACCTAAACCGGCCTAACGGCCCGTATGGTCCAAACTGATCCACCCGAGGCCGCTTTTGAGTTTGCCCCATTTTTTCGCGCCGGGGCCGTCGGCTTCTTCGACAATGGTATAAGAGCCCCTGTCGTTGATCGCGCCATTGGTGGCGTGGTGGGTGCCGGGCCCTGTGCGTATGTTGAGGGAGGAGGCCAAAACCCGAACAACATAAGGCGTAAAAGCAGGAGGCGCTATTTGCGGGAGCCTAGCGAGGAAGGCGGCCCAGGCTGAGTCATTGGCGGGGCTGCCGCAGAAGGGCTCCGGACATATTTTGCCGGTGACGTCAAAATGTCGCACAACGCGGGAGGTGGGGATGCCGTATTTGGCCATGTATTCCCTCGTAAGCGCCACCGCAGCCTCCACCGTCGCCTTCTCAAAAGACCAGCGCCCGGACGTAGCTGTCTGGCGGCAACACAGCTCAATGCCAATGCTGTTGGCGTTGCGGGCGGGGTTATGGTAGGTTTGTGCCCCACAATGCCATGCAATGTCTTTGTCGGCCACGCAGCGAAAAACCTCTCCTGCGTGTCCAACGAAGAGGTGCGCCGAAGCCTGCAGGTCATTTTCGGCAAAATAGCGGCAATGTGCCTCTGCCCCCCCGGGTGCACCGGTATAGTGAATGACAATGTATTGAATGTCTGCCCTCGTCCTGTTGGCCACAGCCCGGTTTGCATCCCTCATCGTCAAGTAGTCTGTAATTCTCACTGTCATAACGCAACGCCTTCCTTTGTCTCTTCCTGTGTCTTTTTTCGCTTAAGGCCCCAAGTTTTCCAGCCTTAGCATGAAGGAACTTACAATGCAAGATGAGGGAGGAGACGAGGAAAGGCCCGAAGGCCGCTTTTCAAAAGCCGGCCGGGGAAGAAGGAGGCATGGTTTCAAACCGGAAGAACAAGCGAAGGCATTCATAGACTTCGGGGTATACGTGGTACAAAGAGGCGGGGGCGACAAAAAAAGTCTCCGACAGCACGGCGAAAAATTCCGACGGGTGTTCCGCCGCGTAGGCGTTTATGCCCACCTTTTCCCCCAAGTCGACGCGGCGGCAAAAATCCGAATAAGCACGCCCCATGGTTTGCTGCCAGTGTTTGGCCGACAATTCAGGAGGCAGGGGCGGACAGCCGTTGG
>Ga0209737_10000896_pt1 | contig 22599 bp, 23 predicted proteins | sample TergutCu122P3_FD_187284 | JGI IMG/M metagenome (GOLD analysis project Ga0209737, IMG submission 187284) | Cubitermes ugandensis P3 segment gut microbial communities from Kakamega Forest, Kenya - Cu122 P3 (SPAdes) (version 2) | ecosystem: Host-associated > Arthropoda: Insects > Digestive system...
GTGGACTTCTTCACAGAGGATTTACGTCAAAACCTAATTCACGCAGAAGAAGATTAACTCCTGTTTTGGCAGTTTTATTTGTTGCATCTCCGGTATTACCGATAACTCAAAATTATAATGAAAATAATCGTTCAAACGACTGGATTCCTTATGATTACGCATATAATTTACTGATGTCGTGCGAAAGAGATGGCATAATTTTTACAAACGGCGACAATGATACTTTCCCGCTGTGGTTTTTGCAGGAAGCGGAAGGAATTCGTAAAGATGTCAGAGTTGTAAATTTGAGTTTGGCAAATACTCCGTGGTATATAAGACAGCTTAAACGGCTTGAACCGAAAGTGCCGATAAGTTATACGGAAGCGGATATTGACGGCGGAAAAGTTACACACCAGAGAAATCCTTTTAAAGACCCCGTGAATTTTTCACTTCCGAATGCGAAAATTGACATAGTTTTCCCATCAGCGCAGGAACTACCGATTTTGCGAGTGCAGGATTTGCTTATTGTGAATATTATTGATGCGAATGCTTGGAAAAAGCCGGTTTATTTCTCTTCAACCGTCAGCGATGACAATTTGGTCGGATTTGCACCTTACTTGCGTTTTGAAGGAATGATAAATCGCGTTATGCCTGAAGTTGTTGCAAATGAAGATTACATAAATTTTGAGAGAACTAAATTGCTTCTTGACCAAATTTATCAATTCAGAAATTTAGGTGATAATTCTACACCAATCAGTGAAACAGCTCGCGGAAGTATTCGTAATTATTCGGTAGTATTTCTTCAATATTCGCACGGATTGCGCTCAAAGGTTAATTCTTTGAAATTTCAAATTGCGCAGATTGACAGACAACTTGCCGATACGACAGCAGAAGGTTTTGCCGAAATAAAAATGGAGTTTGAAAGTAAGCATAACGAGCTTGAAGCAAAAAAACAGGAAATGATTGACGAAATTATAAACAAAATGGACAGATGTGTTGCACTTATGCCTTGGGATGCTCGTCCGAGAAGTTTCCGTCACGAATTTTTGGTAGAGCAGGGGCTTTTTGATTTAGCTCGAGAGCGTTTGGAACAAGCGTTATTAGTTGAACCGAACAATCCGTATTATCTTCGCCAGAAAGACGATTTGGATAAGAGGATTTAAATCATCTGCTTTCGTTTAGGATAAATAATTAAACCGCTGGAATATTTCAGCGGTTTTTTATAGTGAAAAACAAATATTAAATGAAAGGAACAATAAAATGAAAAAAGAAGTTATTATTGGAATAACAACATCCATAGCTGTGTCCGTGAGTGTAACATTACTCGTTGTTAATGTTGAAGAAATTTCATTTTTTAAGCAAGAAATAACCAACAATGTTATTAATTCGCGGGGTGATGGCAATAGACAAAAAGACAGAAACAAATATAATGAAACGGATAGAAACAGAAAACCGAAAACTCAAGCGGACGAAGTCATAAAAACAGAGCAAGATACAACACAAGATACGATAGAAAACGAAGTAGACGTTTTTGCCGAAGAGGAAATATAATAACTAAACTGCCGCAAAACAGCTAAAACTATGTGTTTTACTCTCTGTTTTCGGCGGTTTTTGTGTTTTGCAGATTTCCATTCTTTTCGGGCATCTCGGCTCAAAAGCGCAACCGATAATTTCTCTTGAAGCATCGGGCAAACTGCCTTCTATAGGTTGCAGTTTTTCGTGAGTTTTTCCGATTTTAGGAATTGCGTTTAAAAGTCCGATTGTGTATGGGTGTTTTGGTGAGCCGAAAATATCGTTTTTGTTTCCACTTTCAATTACTTCTCCTGCGTAAAGCACAGAAATTTTATCGGCAATTTTTCGCACAACGCCCAAATCGTGCGTAATAAACAAAATTGCCATTCCGATTTCTTTTTGTAAGTCTGCAATTAAATCCAAAATTTGTTTTTGAATTGTTACATCAAGTGCGGTTGTCGGTTCGTCGGCAATCAAAAGTTTTGGTTTGCAAATTATTGCAGCTGCTATCATAATCCGCTGACGAAGTCCGCCTGATAATTCGTGCGGATATTGCATTGCGCGTTTTTCGGGATTCGGCACTTTTACCAAATCAAGCATTCTGATTGCTTCTTTCAGAGCGTCTTTTTTTGAAATATCAGAGTGGTTTGTAAGAACTTCGGCAATTTGGTCGCCGCATCTATAAACGGGATTCAGTGAATTCATAGGGTCTTGAAAAATCATTGACATTTCTTTGCCGCGAATTTTTCTGAACTCTTCCGGAGAAATTTTTCGTAAGTCCTTGCCGTCAAATAAAATATCTCCGTTTGTGATTTTTCCGTTTTGCTCCAACAAATTCATAACGGAAAATGCCGTAACCGATTTTCCGCAGCCCGATTCGCCTACAACACAATGTGTTTCACCGGCATTTACAGATAAAGAAACATCTCGTACAGCGTGAATTTTTGCCTGCTTCATTTCAAAATTAACAGCAAGATTTTTAATTTCTAAAAGAGGCTTTTTCATCTTATTTCCTGAAAATTTCGTAAAACAAACCTAAATATTCTCGAATAGCCCTGCCTGAATTCGTAATTCTGTCGGAATTTGGGAAAAAAGCCCAAATGGTTTTTGGTCCGTTTTGTACAATATAGTCGGTTGCAACGGGAACAACAAAAATTCCCTCCCGTTCAAAATTTTTCTTTGCCCGTTTTAGATGCGATGCCGAAGTCACCAAAAATATTGAGTCGCCGCGAACAAAATCTGCCGTATATTTTGCTTCTTCTCGAGTATTTCGAGCGTTATCAATAGTAATGATTTTTGATTCATCAACACCTAAATTGATAGCACATTCTTTCATTAGTGCAGCGATTGAGCGTCCACCCATTAAATCCGCACCTGTTACAATTAAATTGTTAGCATCTGTCAAATTAAACACGCTAATACCTTCTACAAGCCGAGTTAGTGTTGTCCTAGAAAGTAGTGCGGAAACAGTCCTGTTGCTTTCGGGATTTCGTCCGCCGCCTAAAATAACAATTGTTTTGATGTTCGGATAATTTGTCGGCTCACAAATAGGAATGTCTTTTTCAAGTGGACGAGCAAGCATATTTTGCCCGATTTCGTAAGAAAAAAACAGTAAAGATATTATGGAAAAACCAAAAATTAGTTTAGAAAGAATTTTTTTTCCAAACACAGAAAGAATTGCGGAAAATATCAACAATCCGAAGAAAAATGTCAGCGGAGCAAAAAATTCCATAATAAATTTCAAAAACCAAAACATTTCATTACTCTTCTTCTACTGAAAATTCACTGCCCCAAGGTACATCGCGTTTGCCGGCATTACCGAAATTATCTTCATCTTCTTCATAAGAATCGTCATCATCTTTTTCCGCTTCTCCCAATTCGTCTTCATCATCATTTTCACCAAAAAACAAATCTTCTTCCTCGTCTTCAAACTCATCTTCATCCTCGTCTTCGTTTTCATCATAAGAAAAATCACTATCAAATTCTTCTTCTTCATCGAATTCGTTATCATTTTCGTCAAATCTCGACATAATTTTCTCCTATTTTTACATGTTTTTGCATGAAAATAATATTTTTTCATTACAATACAAAAGAAATAAATAAATTTTCGGCATATTTTTGAAACATATAATCGTTAAAATATATCAAATAAAATAAAAAAAGCATAATCTATGGCAGGAATAAAGTATTTTATGTTAAATTTAACAAAGGATTTTTGTTGAAGAAAATTGTAATTATTTTAGTTGTTGCGGTTTTTTCAAGCATTTTTGCCGAAAAATCTATTTATGGAAACGATAACCGCTTTTTGTTTTCGTCTCCCGAATATTCGGCAAGCGGCGAAGCGAAAAACGCATTGTCTGCCGAACCGATTCCCGCAAACAATCCCGCATCAACAATTTTGGCGGAAAAAACTACATTTTTTGCAGGATATACCGGATTTTGGAATAATTCGTTTTGGACGGGAAATACTTATGCAACATTAAAAATTGACCCGAAAAGTACAATTTCGGCATTTGCAGGATATTTAAGCATTCCCGATATTGATTCCGTTGAACGAAAAATTGAATTTGAAGGCGCGGAACCTGACTATAAAATTACGCAGGTTTCAAGCAGTGAGTTATCGGTAAATTTAAACTATGCACGAAAAATTTTGGATTTTGAGCGCTTTGATTTGTCGGCAGGTGTTGCACTCAACGTTATGCGCCGCCGCCTTGTTGAATGGACGGGTTACGGAATCGGTGTGGATTTAGGTTTTTTATTTTCCACAAATAGAGGAAATCATGTCGGACTTCAATTTGATAACTTGACAACACAATATACGCACTGGAGCAAAGATTATCACGAAAATGTGCTTCCGAATTGCTTTTTGTCCTATGGTTTTTCAAGAGACGTAAACGAAAATTTAGGAATCAAACTTTTTTACCGCTCGCCTGACTTGTTCGGAAATTCGGGAGTTGTAGGAAATACACTTGGTAAAGAAGCCGGTTTTGATGAGAATATTAACAGCGGTTCAATTCGTAAACATCCTGAAAATTTGTTTATTGCGGCGGGATACGGAACAGAATTTATTATTAAACGGATGGTTTCGCTTCGTGCCGGAATTACGGATAGCCACAAACTTACATTCGGCGGCGGAATAAAACTTTTTGATAGAGCAGCGGTAGATTTTGCCTATATTTATTCGTCGGCATTGGACGGCACTTACGGCGTTTCTTTGAAATTTGAATTGTAGGAAAATTTATAAATGAATATGCCGCTTGTTTCAATAGTAACTCCATGCTATAATTGTGAAAAATATATCGTCGAAGCGATTCAAAGTGTTTTAGCACAAACATATCAAAATTGGGAAATGTTAATTGTTGATGATTGTTCAAAGGACAATTCGATTGAAATCGTAGAAAACTTTGCAAAAAAAGACAGTAGAATAAAAATTGTAAAACTTGAACAAAACAGCGGAGCAGCAATTGCAAGAAATAAAGCTATAGAATTATCTCAAGGAGAGTATTTAGCGTTTCTTGATAGTGATGATTTGTGGTTTCCCCCAAAATTAGAAAAGCAATTGCAGTTTATGTTGGATAACAATAGTGATTTTAGTTTCACAAAATATGAACATATTGATGAAAATGGAAACTCACTTGGTAAAACAGCTAAAATAATCAAAAAACTTAGTTATAAAAAAATGCTTTTTCATGATTTTGTTGGTTGTCTTACAGTTATATACAAACAGGATTTAAACAATAAAATTTATAGCCCAATTTTAAAAAATTGTAATGATTATGCTCTTTTTTTACAAGTTTTAAGGAATAAAAAAAATGCTATGGGTTACAATGAAAATCTTGCAAAATATAGAATTTTAAGCAAAAGTTTGTCGAGAAATAAGTTCGGGAAAATGTCATATTTTATTGAAATGATGACAAAATATGAAAAACAAAACGTTATTACCGCATATTTTTATCTGTTTATAAACCAAATCATAAAACTTTTTTGGAAGTATGAAAAAAATAATTAATAACGTTTTATGGATTTGTTTTCCCCAATAATCTAAACATCAGTTTAAATGGCGTAATCCTCAAAGCCCAAATCACAATAGTCCTTGGAAAAACAAATGCAACAGGACGATAAAGTAATTTTTTATAATCCAATAGTTTTTGTGTTGTTTCAGGAATATTTTTTTCTTCTTGCAGATAATCGGTTAAAAACCATAAATACCTGCAAATTATGCGATAATTTGCTTCTTTACGAATTTTTGTATATTTATCTGCAATTGCATCCAAATTGTTTAAATTCCTTACAAAATTATTTTCCAATATTGTTGCTTTGCTTATTTTACCTGCTTGAGAAGCCGAATTTTCCCTGTAAATTCGAGTAAATGTAATTTTACTTGCATAATATATTGTTTGAGACAGAGCGAATGCTTTTTCGTAAAATTCAACATCCTCGCCCCATTTAAGTCCTTCCGTATATCGTAAAGTGTTTCGGATTAATAATTCTTTGTTGAAAACTATATTACACATGCAAACTTTAATTTTCATAAAATATGTTTTAAGAAATGAAATTTTATCGAGAATAATTCCATCGGATTTTAATGTTTTTACTTTTTTTATATTTCCATTTAAATTATTTTCATATCCGAAAACAAATGTATCTGCAGTTTGATTTGCTAACAAAGAACGATAATAATCAAGCGTTCCGTTTGGTAATGCATCGTCTGCATCAAGAAACAGCAAATATTTTCCTTGAGAATTTTTAATTCCTAAATTTCTTGCCGCAGAAACTCCGCCGTTTTTTTCTAATGAAAAAACTTTTATATTTGAGTTTTCTTCAGCAAATTTTGCTGCAATCTTTAGTGTGTTGTCTGTCGAACCGTCATTCACAACTAAAACTTCAATGTTTTTAAGATCTTGTTCGACAAGTAAATTCAAAACGCTTCCGAGGAATTTTTCTCCGTTCCAACAAGGTATTATTATTGATAAAAGAATTTGTTCTGACATTATTTTAAAAAACCTTCTTTTTCAAAAATCAGTTTCAGTTGCTGTGCTTGATTTTCTATACTCAATTTTTCTTTAATACTTTTAAAATTAAAATCAGGAAGTTTTTCTCCGGCGATTAATTTTTTAATTAACTCTGCCATTTCATCTATAGAGTCAAGCAGAATTCCGAATTCGCCGTATTTTTTAAATATGTATTCAAAATAATCGTTTTTTAGTGCAATAATCGGTTTTTCTGCAAGCAGCGCTTCAAATAAAGCTCCGCTTGCAATATACTTGTAAGAATCTTTGCCGTAAACAAATAATATATAGTCAAGCTCTGCAATTTTTTCGCCATATTCTTCTCTGGATAAAAATCCCTCAGGAATATTTACACCGGCAGATTTTAATTCTTCTTGATATACATTTACGGAGCCGACAACAGATAATTTCAACTTTTCGTTTAATAATTCTTGAGAAAGTATTTTTGCTAAAGAAATAAAATCGAAAGTTCCGCCTTTAGTTTTTCGGACACTTCCGACGAGTCCGATATTTAAAGGTGTTTTGTTTTTTTTATTTATTTTAGGCAGAGATTTATTTATTTCTAAATTTGGGTGGTCTATCGAATATAATTTGTTATATATATCACTTGAAATATGTTTTTTCAAATTGTTTTTAATATTATCACCTAGAACTAAAAACATAATATCGTCAGATAATCTTGTGTTATTACTTGTAAAAAAATTATTTAGAGATTTTGCGCACATTTTTTCTAAAATACCGGGGTTCCTTTCTTCGCCGAAACACCATTCTAATTCTCCATGACAAAACATGGCAACATTTCTTTTCAGAAATTTATTAAAAAAGTTGATAAACGATAAAGAAAAAGGATTTACATTATTATAAAAAGCAATAGTGTCTTTTTTAATTTTAAAAAGTAAAAAACAACAGATAAATACTCCTAACATATAATGTAATACGGAGCGCAATTTGCTGTTTCGTGCTACAACAGGAATTGTTTTGAAAGAAACATTATGTAAAATTTTATCGTCTATAATATATTTTAATGCTTTTTGTGCACTATCGCTTGAATAATATGTTATTTTGTCGGAAATAGTCAAACATTCTATAAGTAATATAGAATTGAAAATTTCATGGTAGTGGCGAGAGCTAACGCTGTCAATAATAGTTATTTTTTTCATTAAATTGCTCCGTTTTTTCTGTTGCTGATTTTAGTTGTATAATATTTCATGGTTTTTCTTATGCCCAGGCGACAAATTCTTTTTGCAAATATTATTATCCACACAACCGGTGCGGTTAGCAACTTACGAATATATACAAAAGTAATAATTTTATAATAAGAATTTGGGAAAAAATCTATCAATATTTTTCCTCGTTCTATTTTATTTGTTAATTTTGCCGTAGCTGATACTCCATCATACATAAATACGGCAAAAACAACATTTATGCGTTTTGTTGATGCTTTATAATTAAATATTGCATTCATAAAAAATTCAGAGTCGTTAGCGTGCTTATATATTATTTTATATTTTCCTATACTATCGAACAATTTTTTCTTTATAAACGATGCTTGGTGTGGTATAACTTCTAAATGAGCCCAATTCACAGGGTTATGTATATTCCGTTTTTTTGTTCTGACAAACCCGCTTGGATTATTCATTTCTGTTTCTTTGGGGGATTTCACATAAATATCGCCGTAAATAATATCTTCGTCAAATTTATTATCAAAGATTTCGGCAAGTGTTGTGTTTTTATAAGCATAATCACCAGAATTTAAAAACCAGCAGTATTCTCCGTTTGCTTTATCAATTCCTTTGTTCATTCCTTGATAAATACCGCCATCCGGCTCGCTGCACCAATACACTAATTTGTCGGTTTTATCGGCATATTCTTTTATAACATCAACACTTCCGTCTGTAGAACCGCCATCAATAATTATCCATTCGTAATCAGTCCAAGTTTGGTTGATAACACTTTTGGCAGTATCAATCAAACCATCTTTGTTGTTGAAATTTACGGTTATTATAGAAAGTTTCGGCATTTTTCCCTTTTTTGATAGAATATTCAGATAAAATAATAAATTTTAACTTTGGTATGCAATCTTTTTTATTGAATTTTGCTTGGTAACAATTTTTTTCTTTTTGTAATTACATCATTTGCTATAATATTTATCATTGAAAAAACAATAATAAGCAATGCTATTGATGCGCCCCACATTGAATAATAAGGTCGCTGTGCATAAACGGAAGCAATTGCCCATAAAACAAATCGATATTTTTTTGACAACACGCCGCCGATTAACAAGGCAAACATACACGCATAATAAATCCATGAAAGTAAAATTCCACTATAAATCAAAGGTCCTAACGGATTTGTAAAAATAAATCCGTGATTTTTTTCCACATCCGGATCGCCTAACAAAAAAACATCAGAAAAAGATTCAGGGTTTTCCAGCGCTTTTAAACTTCCTTCTATTTGAACGGAGCGGTTATTATTCATAATACCGCCGTTTTGAAAACGAGAAAACAACATTTCCGAAAATAAATCATAATATCTGAATAAAAGAAATAATGTTCCTGCAAGCATAACTATTATATATAAAACAAAAAGTTTCTTTTTGTAATACTTTCCAAGCATATAAAAATTAAACATAATAAAAAAGATTACATGAGCAGCACTAAAAGTTATGCTTCCCGCCAAAAGCATAAAAAATGTCAAAACATCATTTTTACCGGTAAAAACTCTAAATACTGCAAAAATACAAAGAAAAAACGAAAAAGTGCCGGGTTCGTCATATATTCCTGCGGGACGAATAAAGTTAAGATATGGCAAATAAATATTTGTGGTGGTGGTTAAAAATAAAAAACTTGTTCTGCCGTCATGGTTTTCAAGTTCAAAAATCGGTGTCCCGCCAGCCATTGCATAAGCAAAGCCGATAAATGCTCCTGCCAACAAAATAATAAAAAACGGAGTTCCTATTTTAACGATTATTTCAAGATATTTTTTTTTGTAAAACATTAAAATTATTACGGAAAAAGTTACAGTCATAAGAGAAATAAGTTGTGAAAGCACACCATATCTTAATAAAAAACTAATTAATCCCAATAGTATAACTAATAAAAAAATAAAAACATAATGCCATTTAATATAAAAACCTTTTTTCATCAATGACGCAAAAAATAAAATAACTATAGGAATGAAAAAATAAAAAAGAAATTCTTTATAGAAAAAGGGTCTCAAAAAATGTACGACCAAATCTGATGTCGTAACAAAAATTGCAATAAAAATATATATGCAAATTACTTTATCAAGAAGTGTAAATTTATCATCTTTTATTGACATCATCTGAAAATCTACCTTTTCAAAACTTTATCATATAATTGAATATACTTATTTGCTACCACATTATAATCAAATTCATCAACAATTTTTTTTCGTGCATTTTTAGATAATTCATCGTATTTCTCATTATTAAGTACCCAATCAATGCCTTTTGCAAAGTCTGATGTGTCAAATTGTTGCGCAAGATAGCCGTTTTTTTTGTGTTCTATCATATCTGAATTGCCGCCAATATCAAATGCAACAACCGGAAGACCGCAAGATAGTGCTTCCATTATAACATTAGACAAATTTTCGCGCTTACTTGGGTGTGCCATAACATCACAAGCATTGTAAATCGAAATCAAACTTGCATTATCGTTCAAATGTCCTAAATAATGAACCTTACAGGGAAAATTCGGTGGATTTTTCGGTTCGCTTGAACCAAAAACCACAAATTCGATATTTTTAACCGATATTTTTCCTAATGCTTCCGTCAATTCAGCAAATCCTTTGTATGGGGTTGAAGTCGCTGACACAGCGCCGAATAGAATTAATTTTTTATAAGCCGGTAAATTCCATAAGTTTCGTGCGATTTCTTTGTTAATAGGCTTGAAAACATTTGTGTTTATAGTATTCGGTAAATTCACAACGGGTTTATTTGAAAACACAGAACTGCTTTTTGCACAATTTTGAAGCCATTTGCTTAACCCGATAATTGTCATATTATTTACTTTTGAAAATGATTTCTTTTTTCTTTGTAAAACATCAAAACTTAAATCTTTTGTTCTTTTACTTCCTAAAAAACCGCAATTACCGCAATTTTTTGTGTATTTTTCACAAAGACCTGAATTTTTGCTAACATCATCGCAAACACAATGACAGCCGCCTGTAAAACCCCATTGGTCATGGAGCGACCAAACAATAGGCGATTTAATTTTAGCAATATCTTCGATTGACAAAAAACCGCCGCAAATCCAATGTAAATGAACTATGTCGGGGTTTATTTCGTTGATTGTTTTAACTAATTTTTTGTTAGAAACAACTTGTGATGAAAACGGACCGAAGTTTTTGGATATTGTGTTTTTATATTTACGAAGAGGAAGTTTTTCTAAGAATAATATAATTGTTTTACCTAATTTCTCCCCAAGATTTTTATTTTGCAGAGTTAAAACGGAATTTATGTCGCTTTTTTTGTCGGCAACAAGCATTTGCGAATCAACACCGTTCTGTAGTAATGCTTCGTGAAGACGGAATGCCGCAATTGCTGCTCCGCCGAAAGTATCATTTGTATTGATTATTAGAATTTTCATTACAAGATAATTCCTAAATTTTTTCCAATAAATTATGTTTAATCAAACTATTCGCTCCGGTGAATTTTTCAGATACATTTTCATCATAAAAATTAACGGCGTTCTTTGAATCTATTTTTTCCATATATATTTTATACTGCCTGCATCCTTCAGCCATAGCATTTTTCTCTATTCTATCTTTATAATTTTCAATATCTTCCGAAAGAAATTTGTAATGTAATAATGCTATGCTTTTTTTATTTTTTTGGAAATTCTTTTCAAGGGGAAATATATCATGAGTTAAATAAACCGTTTCTTTGTCCAAGAAAAACAACGGCGTTTTTTCTAAAAAAACTTCTGCGCCCAAACATCTGTAACGCATACCTCCGGTAATCATCGAATATTTGGTTAAAAAATAACCGCTTTTATCAAAATAATCAATACCGTCATAAATATTATTTTTTTCTGTTTGGTTAAGATTTAATTCTTTGGGATACATATCTACCATAATTCCGCTTGCGCTGCTCATATTTTCTTTTTGCAAAGAATCAACAAAGTTTACAATAGACTTGTTTTCAAAATCATCATACACAAGTAATTCATCGGAATCTAATGCTAAATACCAACGATTTAAACCATAATAAGCAAGTATTCTGTCAATCCAAGCCGTTTTACGAACTGTTTGAAAACTTTCTGAACTTTTAAATAATTCAACATCATTTTGTGCCAATAAAAATTCTCTTGTTCCGTCGGCAGATTTATCATCTAAAAAAGCAAATTGATTTACTCCTAGTTTTCTGTGATGTTCTAAAAAAACTTTAAGTTTTTCTATATCATTTCGTATAACACAAATGGCTATTAAGTTTGAATTTTCTTTGAATCCTATTTTTTTTTCTATTTGAATATCCGATTCCAAGAATTCCTTAACAAAAGAAAACAAATATTTTGTGTTGGCAAAGTGTAAAGCCATTTTTCTGAAGTTTTTAAGCCAAATTTTTATATCGGGAATTTTTAAGCCGGTTGTTTTTTTTCCGGCAAAACTGATAAAAAGCAGTTGAAAATACAATTTTATTTTTTGTTCCCAAAGCCTTATTTTTCTGTAAACTTTTTTAATTATCATTTTAACCTCTTAATTAGTTGAGCTGGGTTTCCTCCAACAACCGCATATGGTTCTATATCTTTTGTAACTACGCTTCCGGCGCCGACAACTGCTCCTTCTCCTATAGTTACTCCTTTTAAAATAATACAGTTAAATCCTATCCACACCTTATCGCATATTTTTACGGGAGCTGAACTCACAGTATCCCAATTTTTGTTTTGGTAAAGATTGTCTATATCTTCGTTAACATAAAAAGGATACGATTTTTCATGGTCTTCAATTCTATTATTAAAATCTAATGAGTGTGTGTTATTATCATAAATCGAACAACCATAAGAAATCATTACATTATTGCCTATTTCTATTTTATTTCGAGAATTTAAATTGCTATTACCGATAAAGCTATTTTCTCCTATAATAATTTCTCCCTTGTCCGACGGAAATAATAACTTACATTCGACAACAGATTTTTTGCCTATTCTTACAGATATTCCTTTTGAACGCGGAACACAAAAAGCAATATTTGCCGTATGGTATAATACTGCTGACTTATCAATATCTAAATACGGCGCTGCAGTTTTAAGCATTTTGTTAAAACGGAGTTTTCGCAAAAATTGTTTTATTTTAGAAATCATTTTTTCACCTTTTACAAATCACTTGTAAAATACTTTTTGCCCCAAAGAAAATTCAATTTATCTGAAAATTTTGTTAACAATAGAACTTATTCTCTGTTTTATTTTTTTCGTAATTTCTCGCATAATCAAAACGGCAAAAAATCGTTTGTTCGGTGTTTTCTTTAATAATTCTTTGCATTTCGGCATTAAAGAAGAATATTTTTCATCTGATAAAATATTCTTCTTTTGATTGTTCAATATTACACGAATTTGTTTTAGTTGTTGTTCCAGTAAATCAACATCTAAATTACTCAAAATATCTTCAACTATTATTAAATAACTTGAAATAGACGGAAATAAATTCGGAGTAGTCATAATACTGTCAGGAACATAATATCTAATATAACAATATTCTTCGGTAAAAGCAAAACTTCCAATCTTTTTCATCATAAAAAAATGCCAGTGAAAATCTTCGTGAATAAGTTTTTCTTTGTAATACAAATAATTTTGCGTAATAAATTTTTTTCTAAAAAGTTTGTTAACCGGATTTACAGGTAAAACCTCGGAATATTTTCTTTTTATTTCTAAATTACCGCTAACAAATTCAGGTAATTTTCCTTTCAGTTCATAAAAATCGTTTTCAACTCGCGGATATTGATACATATTTCCTTGAACAATATCTACGCTCGGATATTTTTGAGCAAATAAAACAAGCGAATTTATACAATTTTCCGTAATTTCATCATCAGCGTCCAAAAAGTAAAGATATTCACCGTTAGAATTATTTATACAGGTATTTCTTGTTATTGCAACTCCACAATTTTGAGCGTGTTTAATTACTACAAATTTTATATTTCCCGTGTAGTTGCCAACCAAGCGTTCTGCCAGTTCAAGCGACTTGTCCGTTGAGCAATCGTCAACAATAATACATTCCATGTTTTTATAAGTTTGTCTGACAATAGAATCAAAACAACGCTCAAACCATTGTTCTTTGTTATAAAGTGTAATCATTATTGATACTTTAATCATACGATTTACCATTTCCAAACAAACTTTCTTTCAAAAACCGTAAAGCATCTTCTCTTTTATGCTCAAAATACTTTTTTGCTTTGTCATATTGTATGTTTTCGTCAAATAATGCCATAACTTTTGAAATATTATCGTTATCCATAACAATTCTATTTTTGAGATCGACATCACTCAGCAAATCATCTAAACGCGAAAGTCCGCGTTTTGGATTTGCAATACAAACAAAATTCTTTTCAAACAAAAGCGCCATACAAACACAATGAAAAGAATCGGTTATCACAAATTTCGTTTCTTTTATTTTTTTAAGCCACGAAGCGACCGGAATAAAATGACAGCTTTTCTCAATTTCTTTCATTGGATAAATAATATTCGTAGAATATTTTTTTTCTTGTAATTTCAACAGTAATTCCTGCAACAATTCGCTGTAATCAAGCATACAACAAGCAATATCGGAATAATTTTCTTCTTGTTGCAAATTTTCTGTTTCAATAATTTTATTAAAAAACTCAACATCCGCAAGCAATGTCGGGTCAAGAACTTGAATTGCATTTACACCGAATGTTTCTTTGCAAATTTTCACACCGGATTTCTCACGAACGGAAATTGCCGAAAATTTAGATATTAAATCTTTAATTTTTAAGGTTTCGGGATTGTCATTGTCTAATTCAAAATAATCAAGTCCGAAACTTGCAGCATAAGATATTTTTTTTGCGGGGGCGTGAATAAAATCCAAAAAAAACGATTTTATGGTGTCTCTTGTATAAAACCATCGCCAAACTTGGTCGCTTCCTACGATAACCGCATCATAATCAAATTTGTATTTTTTTAATTCACTGGAATACAAAAATGTTTTTGGACTTCTTTTAAGCCATTTTATACGAAAGTTTTCAAAAACTTCCTGCCCTGTAACTTGTGTTTGCGGTTTTTCTTTCGGTCTTTTTTTTAGCAACTTTAACAAAAATTTTTTTAATTTTTGCAATATTGAGCGTAAAGTTATTTTTTGTTTAGTTTCGGCAAATTTTCGCAAAAAATTTATATGCTCAACTTCACATCCCAGTTTTTCTAATGTATTTGCTAATGCCGCAGCTTGCAAAACTGCTCCGTAATTTGCATTTGCAAATTGCATATTCAACACACCGACTTTTATTTTATTCTCATTCATCAAAATTTTCTGTTTATATTTTCTAATGATTCAATCACTTTTTTCGTAAACAATTTCCTTCCTTTTTCATTCATCAAAAAGGAATCCAAATACAAATCTTCACTCTCAAATTCCGATGAACGATAAAAATCCAGAACTTGCACTCCGGTGCGCCCTTTTACTTTTTCAGCCATATCATAAAGCGCTCTTTGCATAAAATCTAAAGGGATATGGTCTTTCAAAGTTTTTGTTATAGGCATAATTCCCAAAACGGGTTTAAGTGAACGCTCTTTGCAGAATTCTACCATTTCACAAAGCAAATCAGTATTAAATTCTATCGCTTTCATTTTTTCTTTAGAAATAGGGTCTGCAAAACTTTTTATTGAAAATTCTTTTTTCCAATTATTTATACGATTTCGTGCGTCTGTTTCGACACTTGGATATTTCGGACTGTCTTTACCGCGTAATTTTTTCACCAATTCTCTAATAGAAGTTTTTGGCATAGCGCACAAAGGATTATCTATTATTTTTCTAATTTTCTTCAAAGTTTCTTCACTAAAATATTTTACCAAAATAGGATGCAAAAAATAATGATATTTGTCGTAGAATTCTTTATGATAATCAATTACCATTCCTTGTAAAGGACATAGCAATAATAACATCGTTCCGTTTTCCTTGATATAACTATGGTAATTTTTTAGAATTGCAAATGAACTTGCAGTATTCTGTGGCTGCATTGCCCAATTAGTCGCATTTATCTTAAAATCGGAATAATCCAAGCCGTATTTTACTGCCGTACTTCCCAAAGATACCAAATCCAAATCGAATGTTTTCCAATTTTTCATTTTAACGGCATCGCCATAGTTTGATTTATACCACCAAGTTTTTTTAACCTGCCTATTAAGAAAATTAATGGATTTGTCGGTAATTTTTTTAATAATTGTTCTCATTTTAATACCCCGGACAATAAATACTTTCTGTTAAATATTGAAAATTTTCATTCAATGAATTTATTTTTTGAATGTCGGAATCTTCCATTTCAAAATTAAGGGTGATGTTTTGCCTTATCCTTTCCGGACTTGAACTTTTCGGAAGCGGAATATATCCGTTTTGCATATTCCATTTCAGCACAATTTGTTGAGAAGAAACATTATATTTTTTAGACAACTCCGAAAGAATATTATTATCTTTAAGTTGTTTCCTGTTCAAGAGCATAAGGGGGCTGTAAGTTTGTAATGCTATATTTTTGTTCCTGCAAAAATCCACTAAACTTAACATGGTATTAACAGGAGAAATCTGTACTTGATTGACCATCGGAACAATTTCGCAATTTTCAATTATTTTTTTCAAATGCCTTTCGCGGCAGTTAGAAACTCCGATGTAGTTTATTATGCCTTGCTTATGTAAAATTTCCAATGTTTTCCAAATTTCCAAAAAATAATCAGGATAAGGAAAATGTATCAGGACACAATCTAAATAGTCTACTTTTAATTCCCTTAAACTCGTTTCCACTTGGTCTTTTACTATAGCAAAAATGTCTTTGTTTTCGTTAGCTTCTTTTTTATAAAATGTTTGCCCGTCATTTATACCTTCCCAATGCATTTCGCCAACTTTTGTTTGAATAAAAATTTCTTCTCTTTTTATTCCGGTTTTTTGTTCTGCAATTTTAATAGAATTTCCTAAATGACCTTCGTTGCAGTAATTGTGAGCCGTATCAAACATTCGATAGCCGCTTTCTAAAGCAGCAATAACCGCATTTGTAAGCACATCACCTTTTAACGGATATGTTCCTAATCCTATGTTCGGCATTTTTAACATAACTCTATCCCAACCCCGCCCCACGAAAATCCTACACCGAATCCGGCAAGAATAATTTTATTGCTTTTCGTAAATTTTCTGCTTTTAAACATTTCGCACAACATAATCGGTATCGTTGAAGACACCGTATTCCCGACTTCCGACAAATATTCCAAAAATTTTTCGTCGGGAATTTTAATTTTCTTTTTCAAGTAATCAAGCATATATTTATTTGCCTGATGAAATGCAAAAAAATCAACATTTTCTTTTTTCCAGCCGTTTTTTACGAGAGTTTCATTTATAAGTTTCGGGACATTCGAGAGTGTAAATGAAAATATTTCGCCGCCGTTCATAAAAATATAATCATCGGAGCGCAAACTTCCGGTTTCTTCATCAAAATGAACTATTTCGGTTTTTTGCGGATAACGGCTTGCACCTGTTTTAACGATTAAATCCTCAGCACCGCTTCCGTCTGTTCCCAAACAAAACTCGCCTATTTCAGCAAATCCGTCAGTTGAAATAAGTGTTGCAGACGCAGCATCCCCGAAAATGGTTCTGTTTCCTTTATCTTTCGGATGAATTCGTTTCGTGTATGTTTCACCCGTCAATAAAAGCACATTTTTTGAAATTCCTGCAGCAATCAAACCTTTTGCGAGCGACAAACCATAAATATAACCCGAACAGCCTTGATTAAAATCCAACGCTCCGCAATTTGTCGGCAGTCCTAATTTATCTTGAATTATACAAGCGGTAGTCGGCAAAAAATAATCAGAGCTTTGCGTGCAAAACAGAACGAAGTTAATTTCAGATTTGTCGATTTTAGCGCTTTCAAACAATTTTTCAGCCGCTTTAATTGCCAAATCGCTTGCCGTTTCGTTTTCAGCCGCAATGTGTCTTTTATTTACTCCGACTTTTTCCGCAATTTTTTCAACACTCCACTCGGGAAATTCCTTTACCAATTCTTCGTTTGTAAGAATTTTTTCCGGTAAATAATAATCAATAGCTTTAATATATGCATTCATTTTAAGATTTTCCTTTTTAACTTTTCAAATTCTTCAGAGGTAATTGCTTCTAAATCTAACAATTCTTTAGCCGTTTTTAATCGAGTTGCAATATCTTTTGCTTCTTGTTTTACACTGTGTTTCAGCTTTACCATTGCCAAATTAAATTCAACGGAAGTTTCGCTACCGGTGGTTTGAAGGTCTTTTGTGAAAAGTTCACTTACAAGTTCTCCGCTCCTTTTCATAAGTGATTTTTGCTCTTCGTCGTTTGTTTCTACGGGAAGTTTTGCAATTGTTCTTGATAATTCACGCATTTTTGCAAATGTTTCGATTATTTCAATCGTTGTTTCGGTTGCCTGTTTGCTTTTTAGTATTGTAGCAAGCATGTATAATCCTTTTTCTGTAAACGCTTTCGGAGTAACACGCGACATGCTTGACAGGGTGGTCGAAATTTTCGACCGCAATTTTGGTATCTCATTATTTTTCAGGGAGATAACATATCCAACAGGGAACTTGTCAGGATTGTTGCTTACTGCCTCGTTAATTCTTTTTGTTTCTACGCCATACAACTCTGCAACATCGCTATCAAGAATTACATTCTGACTGCGAATAGTCAAAATTTTATTTTCTATCTGCGCTAATTTTACGATTTCGTTCATTTCTTTCTCTCTTTTATCAAATCAAACAAATCTTGAATTGTTTCGGCTTCCTGAATTTCTTTTCCTTTGAGCGTAACATCGTATTCATAATCTACCATCTCAATAATTGCCAGCAATGTTAAAGAGTTCCAATTTTTTAAATCTTTAAATTCTGTGTCATCTGAAATTTCTTTTGCTGAAACATCAAGCGTATCGGCAAATTTTTCAATAAATTTTTGTAAATCCATAATAAACTCCTTTTTAATATTTCCACAAAACATCTTCATCAATAATTCTTGCAGGATTTCCCGAAACAAGCGAATATGCGGGAACATCGGAAACCACAACCGAATTTCCTGCAACTATTGCTCCTTGCCCTATGTGAACACCCGACATAATAGTGCATTTTTCACACAACCAAACTTTATCTTCTATAATAACCGGTTTGCTGTTTTTATAGCCTTGTCTGCCAATATAATGTCCGCCGTTATTGTCGCGAATTGTAACATCGCGTCCCATCATAACACCTTTGCCGATTTCTATTCTATCAGAACAGATTATAGTGCAGTTTACATTTGTTCCGCCGTTTTTATTGCCATTGTCTATTTTTAGTGTTGCGCCTTTATGCACTTCAATATGACTGCCGTAAGCAACAAACCAGCCGCCGCTAATATCAATAGTTGCGTTTTCTTGCATTAAAAGCCGAGTTTCCAGTTTTGAATTTTTAATCAAACTTTTTTTGCCTAAATTAAATATGCCTCTTATATTTAGATTCGCATTTTTTGCAATTTTAATTGCACAAAAAGGTGTTGGAAGTAAAAAACCATCTTGAATTTTCAACAAATTGTTATATTTTAAAAATTGCATAATTGCAACCCAATTAAATTGAGTTCCGGAAAGAACATTTTTTGTAATTTGCAAAAGATGTTTGAAATTTCGCAAAACCGGCTTTATTTTGTTTTCAGGTTTCGCTTTTGGGTAAAAATGTTTTTTTGCAACTTCCGTAAAGGTCATTTTATCCAAATCGTTAAAAAATACACTTCTGTCAACTTTTGGCGGAAGAAGAGATTGAGTAAGAGCCGAATTTCCATCAAAAATAGTATTGTAGTCCATTGGAATAAAATTCATTCGTGACTTAACACTTTCAAAGTAATCTACGCCTTTTTGAGAATTAAGCAAAACCATAGAAGTTCCCAAATCCTTTTCCATTGACTTGTTATACTTTTCAATGCCCCAAAAATCCGCCAAAGTAACATCAGCAATTCTTGGAAAACCTTTGAATTTACAATCATAACAGGACGGACGGCAATACGCATTTGTCTGTAAATATCCGATAGTAAATAAACTTTCATTTTTGGTTTCGTATTTTACTTCGCCGTTTTTCAACGCCACTTTTTGTGTCAAATTTCGCCAGCCGTATTCTTTGGATTTTGCTTTTGCATAAACAACCGGCGAACCGTATCGGGCTTCAAATGTATCTAAATATTTTCGCCAAACTTTAGGTGAATTTATTCCGCGGCAAATAAAATCGGCTATTATTAAATTTTCGTAATCTTTACCCAAAAACGCACGGAGCCCAGCCATTTGACAAGGACAACCGCAAACTAAAACATTTTCGCCGTTTTGAAGCAATTGCTTTATTTCTTTATAAAAACCGTCCAAATTACTTTGGCAGTATTTTGAACTTCGCAGTTTTAAAATATCTTTTTTATTGTTTGATATAAAATGTTTGACAGAAAAATCATCGTTAAAAATTGCCCCGCCGACAAATCCTTTTTGTTTATACATAATATCAGCAAGCGCCGAAAATGCTCCGCCGCTTGTGCTGTCAAAAATTATGCCGATATTTTTGTGTTCTGCCGCATAAACTATTGATTGCGGTAAATCGTTCTTTTTTAATTCTTCCGAATGAATGACAGGGCAAACTTTTTTGCATAATCCGCAATTATTACATTTTTGTTCGTCGATTTCGGGATACCAAAAACCTTCAATATCGGTTTTATATGATATTGCGTTTTTCGGGCAAACATCTCCGCACGCGTTGCAGCCGCAACATTCTTTTGGGTTTTCAAGTATTATCATATTTCCTCAAAAAATGTTAGAGTTTTATTAAACCTTCAACCCTAAATCCCATTTGTAAACATATCTATACTTATTGTTGTTTAACCCCATCGCAGCCAAAGCGCCACCTGCTTTTGATGCTATTATTCCGTCGCACTGGGATAATAAATATACTTCTGTAAGATAGTCAAGTGCTCCGTCATACAATACATTTGAGTATTCACAATAATCTTGACTTGACACATCATAATTTTCAACTCGTTTCCTTCCGATAAATATAAGTTTTTCTATGGGAAACTCATTGCGAAATGCTTCTATTGATTCTGCTTCTTCCGTACTGACAAAAATATAGTCAAAATTTTCTTTTTGAAACACATCTTTTGTTTTCTGAATTGTTTGTTCTATAGACGGCATAATAGGGTGGTTTTTAATGTTTATGTTGTTGTAACCGGCACCTCTATGAAAAACACCTAATATATTTCTTCTATCTCCAAACAGCATTTTTTTTTCACACTCAATGTGTTCAAGCGTTTTTGAATTAAACTTGCAGTACTGTGAAACAAAATCATACCATTTCGAAACAAACTCTTTTCCCTTAAATGTATCTGGATATAAAGTCCCTTCATACGGGTCTGAAGACGGAATTCTTGCAGGATTATAATAACCCATAGTTGAAAGAATTACATTTTTTGCCTTTTTAATATCTTTTAGTGAATAACCGCACGGCTGTTCAAAAAAGTATTCCCAAGCATTTGATGTTTTCTTATATCCTATGTCTATTGGGTCTTTTTCATTACAAAAAATCTTGTAGTTTTCCATATTGACAACAGGAATATATTCTTTTGAAATTGCATAAATTGCGTGGTCTAACACGCTGTGAAAATGAGAGAACAAACCGGAATTAAGCCCGCTTCTACGAATAACATAAAATGTTTTGTCGGGAAAATCTCTGCCAAAGTGTTTTATATGTTCTTCTTTTACATTGTCATATTTGCCACAATATGTCTTTAGTCTTTTTAATTTTCTATATATTTTACCGCCGATTTTCCACAAAAAAGTTTTTTTAATACTAAAAATGTCAAACCTGCCTTTCTTTGATTTTCTCATACGAAAATATGTTTTTTTCAAAGTATAAAACAAGTAAAACCCTGTTTTAGCGGAAATTCTCCTGTAATTTGTTTGCAACTACACATTCCACTTACAGCAAATAATATTTTACAGGAGGATTTGTAAAAACAATTAAAGGATAATTCTAATGAAAGTAGTAATTTTAGCAGGCGGGCTCGGCAGCCGCTTATCCGAGGAAACCGGAACACGCCCAAAACCAATGGTAGAAATTGGCGGGAAACCTATATTATGGCACATTATGAAAATATATTCGCACTACGGTTTTAATGATTTTGTCGTGCTTACCGGCTACAAGTCACACTTTATCAAAGATTACTTTATAAATTACTACACAAGGTATTCCGATATAACAGTTGATATGGCGAACAACTCTGTTGAACTGCACACTAACAGAACAGAGCCGTGGAAAGTAACGATGCTCTATACAGGTTCCAATACTATGACCGGCGGCAGACTTTTGCGGGCGAAGAAATTTTTGGGCAATGAAAGATTTATGCTTACTTACGGCGACGGAGTAAGCGATATCGATATCCACGAACTTATCAAATGCCACGAAACATCGGGAAAACTGGCTACCCTTACAACAGTTCGTCCAGCCGGACGCTTCGGTGTAATAAAGGTAAAAGATGATGGTAGCGTGAACTCATTCAGCGAAAAAACAGAGGGTGATAACACTTGGATAAACGGCGGTTTTTTTGTGATGGAACCAAAAATATTTGACTACCTTAACGACGGAGACGCAACAGTGCTTGAACGAAAACCGCTTGAAAGCATAGCGCAAAACAATCAGCTGAACGCATATAAACATTATGGCTTTTGGCGAGCAATGGATACGATGCTTGACAAAAACCAATTGACTGATATGTGGGAGAGTGGAAATGCTCCTTGGCGGTTATGGGAGAAGTAATGCTTGATTTTTACAAAAACAAAAAGGTTTTTTTAACAGGGCATACCGGATTTAAGGGTGCTTGGTTGTGTAGAATTTTGTTGCAAGCAGGAGCA
>Ga0209737_10000897_pt1 | contig 22547 bp, 15 predicted proteins | sample TergutCu122P3_FD_187284 | JGI IMG/M metagenome (GOLD analysis project Ga0209737, IMG submission 187284) | Cubitermes ugandensis P3 segment gut microbial communities from Kakamega Forest, Kenya - Cu122 P3 (SPAdes) (version 2) | ecosystem: Host-associated > Arthropoda: Insects > Digestive system...
GGTCTGCGCTCGCTCCTTGCCTCGTTATATGATAGCATGAAAATTCGCGCCGGAACTAAAGGACTTGCATTCGAAATCAACATTGAAGCGGCATTGCCGGAGATGCTCGTGGGAGACGCGCCCCACCTGCGGCAGATTTTGTACCACCTGCTGGATAACGCAATAAAATTTACCGAACAGGGAAGCGTATCTCTTCGCGTGCAGGCGGAAGGTGAAAACGAACGCCAGATCTCCCTGCATTTTCTGGTGCAGGACAGCGGCATCGGCATCGCGCCGGAACAACAGGCGCGCATCTTTGAAGGTTTTACCCAGGCTGATGGAAGCGCAACGCGCCAGTACGGCGGCACCGGCCTTGGCCTTGCGTTGAGTAAAAAATTGGTGGAATTGATGCAGGGCAAACTCTGGGTGGAATCCGAAGCGGGTACAGGCAGCACCTTCCACCTGCAGGTATCTTTTGACCATTTTTTGACGTACTGATTGCGCGTCTGGAGGCGAACACCAGCCGCACGCGCTACACGGAGTGAATATGATGAACAAAAAAATCTGTATGGTTGGGGCTTTCGCGGTCGGCAAGACCTCTCTTGTCGATCAATACGTGCATTCAATTTTTACAGAGCGCTATCTGTCTACCGTGGGGGTGAAGATCAGCAAAAGGGTATGCTGCGTTGGAGAGCAGGACGTCAATTTGATGCTGTGGGATATGGAGGGCAAGGACGAATACAACGAGATTAACGCCTCCTATCTGCGCGGCGCCATGGGCTTTTTTCTCGTCGCCGACGGCACGCGCAAGGCTACGCTGAATACGGCGCTGCTCATCCGCCTGCTTGTTCTTGATATTATCGGAAGTGTTCCCCATTGTCTGCTCCTCAACAAATCGGACATGGCCGCAGACTGGCAGGTGACAGCAGACGACATTGCGCATCTTGAACTGCAGGGCCTGCAGGTGCTGAAAACAAGCGCCAAAACAGGCGAAGGCGTTGAAGAGGCTTTTTCCATGCTGGCCGAGGCCATGATGCAGGGAAGCTAATGATTTGTGCCGGGCCTGGCTTTGCGGCCGCGCAAGGCGTCAAGGCAGAGATAGATTGCGGGCGTGGTATACAGCGTCAGGATTTGGCTGAGCAATAGTCCGCCGATGATGGATATGCCGAGCGGTCTGCGCAGTTCCCAGCCGCTGCCTTGCGACAGGGCCAGGGGCAGCGCCCCCAGCAGGGCGGCGGCCGTGGTCATCATGATTGGCCTGAAACGCCGCATGCAGGCCGTATGGATGGCTTCCTCCGGCGTCAGCCCTTCCTTGCGCTGCGCATCCAGCGCAAAATCCACAATCATAATGCCGTTTTTCTTGACAAGGCCAATCAGCAGAATAATGCCGATAACCGCGATCAGGTTCAGATCCGTGTTTGTAAGAAGCAGCGCCAGCACAGCGCCCACCCCGGCCGAAGGCAGGGTGGACAGAATTGTCAAGGGATGGATGGCGCTTTCGTAAAGAACCCCCAACACAATGTACACCGTAATCAGAGCGGCCAGGATCAGCAGGGGCTGGCTCTGGAGCGAGGCCTGGAATGTCTGCGCCGTGCCCCGAAAGCTGGCGGTGATATTTTGCGGCAATCCGAGCCGGCGTGCGCTTTCCTGCACTGCATCCACTGCCTGGCCGAGGGAGGTGCCGATAGGCAGGTTGAATGAAAGCGTCACCGAGGGAAATTGTCCCTGGTGGTTGACCGAAAGCGCGGCAGATGCGTGCTCAACCCTGGCTACGGCCGCAAGGGGCGTCATCTTGCCCCCGCTGGTCTGTATGTGGATATCGGCAAGGGATTCGGGGCGTTGCCAGTATTGCGGCGCAACCACCATAACGACATGGTACTGGTTGAGCAGGGTATGGTTGACGGATACCTGGCTTTGTCCGAACGCTCCGTACAGGGCGGAATCTATTGCGGCAGGGCTGATGCCGAGGCGCGAGGCGGCGTCTCTGTCGATGATCACCTTGGCCTGCAGACCCCTGTTCTGCTGATCGCTGTTTACATCGGTTACCTGAGGCAGAGCGCGCATGGCCTCCTGCATGCGGGGCGCCCAACGGTTGATGTCTCGAAAATTTTCGCCCTGCAGGGTATACTGGTACAGTGCGCCGCTTTGGCGTCCGCCTACGCGCAGTTCCTGCACCGACTGCAAATAGGTGGGAATGCCCGGAATGGCGGCAAGCTTGCCCCGCAGGCGGGCGATGATCTGATCGACGCTGTGTTTGCGCTCCGGCGGGGCTTTGAGCGAAATGAACATGTTTGCCGTATTGCCGCCCCCTGTATAGCCTGCCACATATTCCACATCCGGATCGTTGCGCACCATGTCAATGACCTGTGTAAAACGCATGGACATGGCCTGGAAGGAAATGTCCTGATCCGCCTGTATGGAGCCCGCGATGCGGCCGGTATCCTGTTGCGGGAAAAAACCCTTGGGCGCTATGGCATACAGCCAGACATTCAGGGCCAGGATGAGCAGCGTCAGGCACATCATAAGGCGCCTGTGGCGCAGGGCCAGATGCAGGCTGCGGCCGTAAAAGGCGTATATGGACGCAAAAAACGCGTCTATCCTGGCAACCCAGGGATGGTGTTTGCGTTCCGCATGCCCTTGCGGGCGCGACAAGAGCCGCGCGCACATCATGGGGGTTGCCGTCAGCGAGACCAGCAGGGAAATGCCGATGGCTGCAGAAAGTGTTATCGCGAATTCCTTGAATAGCCGTCCCACCATGCCGCCCATGAGCAGAATGGGAAGAAACACGGCCACCAGCGACAGGCTCATGGAAATAACGGTAAAGCTCACTTCCTTCGCGCCGTCCAGCGCTGCCTGCATGGGGTCAATGCCGCGTTCCGTGTGGCTGGCGATGTTTTCCAGCACCACAATGGCGTCGTCCACCACAAAGCCCGTGGCAATGGCCAGCGCCATCAGGGACAGATTGTTCAGGCTAAAGCCAAGTACATACATCACTCCGAAGGTGCCCACCAGCGAGGCCACGATGGCCACGCCCGGAATAAGCGTGGCCCGTATCCTGCGCAGGAAGCAGAAAACCACCAGCACGACGAGCAGGCAGGCGGCGACAAGCGCAAATTCAACTTCTGCCAGAGAGGCGCGGATGGGGGGGGACCTGTCCATCACGAGGTCCATGTTCACGCCTTCCGGCAGGCTCGCCTGGAGCTGCGGCAGAAAAGCGCGCACATTGTCCACGGTCTTGATGATATTGGCCCCGGGCTGCCGGAACAGGATAATGAGTATGGCCGGCATCCCGTTCATCAGTCCCAGGTTGCGCACATCCTCCACATTGTCGCTCAATGCGGCGATATCCCGCAACTGCACGGCGCGTCCGTTGCGGTAGGCGACTACGATGTCCTCATAATCCGCCGCAACGCGCAGTTGGTCATTGGCTTCGATAATCCAGCCGACCTGTTCGTTTTCGACCAGTCCTTTCGGCAGGTTGGCATTGGTGCTTCGCAATTTCTGCTGGACGTCCTGGATGGGGATGCCGTACGCGGAAAGCGCGGTGGGGTTGAGCTCCACCCGCACCGCGGGCAGAGCGCCGCCGCCGACAGTCACCTGCCCTATGCCGTCGATTTGCGACAATTTTTGCTGCAGCACGGTGGAGGCGATATCGTACATCATGGAACGCTGCACTTCACGGGATGTCAGGGCCAGGATCATGATCGGCGCATCCGCCGGATTCGTTTTACGATAGCTGGGATTGCGGGGCATGTTGGCGGGCAGGTTGCCCTGGGCGGCATTGATGGCCCCCTGCACATCGCGGGCCGCGCCATCGATGTTGCGATCCAGGTCGAACTGCAGGACGATGCGCGTTGAGCCGCGCGAGCTGTAAGAGGTCATCTCGGTCAGGCCCGCGATCCTGCCGAGTTGCCGCTCCAGGGGCGCGGCAACAGAGGTGGCCATGATTTCCGGATCCGCCCCCGGCAGGGCAGCGCTGACCATGATCGTGGGAAAATCCACCTGGGGCAGCGGCGAGACAGGCAAAACCCGGTAACTGACGATGCCTGTCAGGATAAGTCCTATGGTCAACAAAATCGTGGCCACAGGGCGTTTGATGAAGATGCCGGGCAGATTCATGGCTGTTGCATATCCCTTTCAGGGCATTTCGGCGTAAGAAATCGTTTTCACGGTTTGAGTCTTCTTTTCTCACGCTTGCCGAAAAACCAGTAATGGCGCTGTGCGGAAGACAGTTTGCCCTCGGCGACAGCCCGCGCTACGTCAGGATTGGCGGCGAGATATGCCTCTTCGTCAATGCTGCTGCGCTCCACTAAACTGTCCATATAGGCCTCGTATTGAGCAAGGGGCTGCCGTTGCCGCGTCCAGGCCTGTTCTCGGACACCGCGCAAAGACACAACAACCACAAAAAAACCGGCTTCGGCCAGAATACTGGCCAACTCCGGCTGGTATGTGTCCGGGACGTATGAGTCCAGAACAAAATCTTTGTTTCCTGCAAGCTGTATATAAACGGCTGCTAGCTGCGGCAACAGCCCGTTTTCGCACACGGTATGGGTTATGGTTCCGCTGTCGATATGCTTGGTGCCGGGTTTGGGACGGACCAGGGCGGCTAGCTCGGCGGGCACCTTCAGCGCGCTGCCGGCGATGCGGTGATACACGGCGTCTCCGGACAAACGCGGGATGCCTGGCTTGATCATGGCCTCAGCCGTGCGCGTTTTGCCGGAGTAATGCTTGTCCATGAACAGAACGGCCAGAGGCAAGGCATTGTATACGTGGTAAACATGACGGGGCAGGGGATCCCCCGCCTGCTCGACGCTTGGGCCGATATATTTGAAGGTGTATGGGCTGAACATGCGGTGCAGCCGGGTTTGTGTGGGAAACAAGCGGGTGTCGATGGATCGTTTGACCGGCACGAACTCGTCGGCTTCGCCCGGAGCGATGCCCTGCTCCAAAACCAGCAATCCACCGGGGTTCAGCCGCTTCATGAGCATATTCAGCAGTTGTTCTTGGTCATTAGCGTAGTGAATAGCCGACAGACATAAAATGATATCGTATTTTTCGGGCCCCAGTTCTTCCCAGTTCATGCAGACAAAGGAGCAGTCCTCAAACCACAGCCGCGCCTGGTCAATAAAGGCCGGGTTGGAGTCGATGCCCTTGACCTTGACTGCGCCCTGAAAGGCAGCCCAGCCGCAAAAAAAGCCCGCATTGCAGCCCACATCCAGCAAGGATTTTCCTTTCAGCGCGGGCAAATATAACGCGACCAGCTTTTCAAAAGAACGGGAATCTCCGGCTTGCCAGGGGAAGGATTGGTATGACACTGCGGTTTTTCCTGTGAATACAAGTTTACAGTGCAGGCACGGCAGGCTGGTAATAGTATCGATTTCACAATGCTACGTAAAGCATGAAGACATTCGTCCGTTTAAGGCAATGAGCACAGGCTAAAGCAGTCTCAATCCCTTTCATTTCAGGGTTCTATTCATACTCTCCAAGTGGATACCCTGAGCTGTTGTCTCACAAAAACGCTTTGTATGGCTGAAGCCCAAATCTCCCTTCATCAAAGAAAAAACACCGTGGACTCAGGGCGCGCTATGGTCATTTCGTGAAGTTTTTTTAAAAGCTGCTTGGACCTGAATATCTGCCTTGGCGTGTCGCGGGCGCGGAACTTTGAGTGCTCTACTTTCTCGACGAAGCCATACCCAGATGGTGCTAACGCCAAGGCTGACGCCGAATTCTTTCATGATAGAATATTGCAGGCGCTCAAGCGTCCAGTGCATTGGCTTGCCGGCAGGGCTTTTACGTTCATCAAGCCATGCAAGGACCTCGTTTTTCTGAGCGAGTGTCAATTTTGATGGTTTTGGTCTTTTGGGCTTTGGATAGAGCCCCTCCAGTCCGTTGTTTTGGTATGCTTTTGCCCATCTCCAGATAGTTTCTGCTGCTACCCCCATTACCTGGGCTACGGTTTCTATTGGAAAGGAAGCGGCAGCAACAATAGACTGCAATTTCTGGAGAATTTTATGATGATCAAGCAATTCCATGTCGGCCTTGGCACTAGAAGCCAAGCCCTTTAAAAATACTGACTTTGGTCGTGCCATGAGCATATCCTCCTGGAAGAAGGATAAGTCATATTATTTGCATTAGCAATGAAAAATACTATAAGTACAACAGCACTGCGGCGCGTATGGTCGTTCTATAACGATATCCGCGAACACCTTTTTTAACAACAACATTATGAGGGGGTTGTCGAATACGCTGCCCTTGACAACAAGATAAGCACAGCCGTTTACGACAACAACACATACAACGTGTATTCCTGCACAACGGCCAAGGGAGCCTGGAGAGCGTTTCAGTAAGCTTTTGCCTTATCCCGCCCGCTTGCTGCCGAACCTGTGCGCCAGCCGGTCAAAGGCCAGATAGATCACGGGGGTTGTATACAGCGTCAAAATCTGGCTGATAATCAGTCCGCCGATGATGCATATCCCGAGGGGCTGGCGCAGCTCGGATCCGACCCCGCCGCCGAAGGCCAGGGGCACGGCGCTGAACAGGGCCGCCATGGTGGTCATCATGATGGGGCGAAAACGCAGCAGGCTGGCCTGGAAGATTGCCTCCTCCGGCGGCATGCCGTGATCGCGTTCGGCCTCCAGGGCGAAGTCCACCATCATGATGCCGTTCTTTTTCACAATGCCGATGAGCAGAATAATGCCGATGACGGCCAGCACATCCAGTTCCATGCCGAACAGGCGCAGGCCGATAAGCGCCCCCACGCCGGCGGAAGGCAGGGTGGACAGGATGGTGACGGGATGGATGAAGCTTTCGTACAGAACGCCCAGCACGATATAGACCGTGATCAGCGCCGCCAGGATCAGGAAAACCTGGTTGTCGAGGGAGGTCAGGAAGGCGCTTGCGGTACCCTGGAATTTCCCCTGCAGGATGGGCGGCAGATGGGTGTCCAGGCTTGCCTGCCGCACGGCGTCAACGGCATCGCCGAGGGCATGGCCCGGCGCGGCGTCAAAACCGAAAGTGACCACCGGGAATTGCCCCTGGCGGCTGATGACCACCGGGCCGCTTTGTTCGCTGAAGGAGGCGATGGCGGCAAGCGGCGTTTGTTTGCCGTCGCCGGTGCTTATGTGGACGGAAGCCAGCGCCTCCGGGCCGGCGCGCATTTCTGGCAGGGCAGTCAAAATGACGCGGTATTGGTTGAGTTCTGTAAAAATGGTGGAAACCTGGCGCTGGCCGAAGGCGTCATACAGCGCGTTGTCTATCTGTTGCGGCGTAATGCCAAGCCGGGAGGCGGCAACCCGGTCGATATGCACGAAGATGCGTTTGCCGTCGCTTTGCTGGTCGCTGCTGACAGATTGCAGTTCAGGCCGGCGGCGCAGGCTTTCTTCCAGGCGGGGCGCCCAAAGGTTGAGCATGGCCTGATCCGTGCTGTCCAGCGAGTACTGGTAGGCAGTGCGCCCCTGGCGCGTATCCACGGAAAGATCCTGGGCGGCCTGCATGTGCAGGCGGATGCCGGGAACCTTGTCCAGTTCCCGCTGCAGGCGCGCCATGACCTCCGGCGCGCTTGGCCGCTGCCCGTGAGCTTTGAGCAGAATCTGGATGCGCCCGACATTGAGCGAGGTATTGATGCCGTCCACGCCGATGAAGGAAGAGAGACCCTGTACCGCCGGGTCGCGCAGGATGACTTGGGCCAATGCTTGCTGGCGTTCGCTCATGGCGGCGAAAGAGACAGCCTGCGGCGCTTCGGAAATGCCGGTGATAACGCCCGTATCCTGAAGCGGAAAAAGCCCCTTGGGCGCCGTAGCGTATAAAAACACGGTGAGCAGCAGCGTGCCCACGGCGATCAGCAATACCAGCGGCTGATGTTGCAGCACCACGTGCAGAGTGCGCCCGTACCACGCGACGATGCGCTCGAAGGCTTTGCCGGTGGCCGCATACAACTTCCCCTCGCTGCCTTGGGGTTCATGTTTGAGCAGGCGGGCGCACATCATGGGCGTCAGGCTCAGGGAAACCGCGGCGGAAATAAGAATCGCCACGCCGAGCGTGATGGAAAATTCACGGAACAGCCGTCCGGTTATATCCCCCATGAACAGCAGGGGGATAAGCACGGCGACAAGGGAAAAGGTCAGTGAGATGATGGTGAAGCCTATTTGCTTCGCCCCGTCCAGTGCGGCCTTCATGGGAGAGTCGCCTTGTTCCACATAGCGGGCGATGTTTTCAATCATGACGATGGCGTCGTCCACCACGAAACCTGTGGAGATGGTCAACGCCATGAGCGACAGGTTGTTGAGGCTGAAATTCATCAGGTACATCACGCCGAAGGTGCCCACCAGCGAAAGCGGCACGGCCACGGCGGGAATCACCGTGGCGGACAGCTTGCGCAGGAAGAGGAAGATAACGGCGACTACCAGCGCAACGGCCAGCATAAGCTCAAACTGCACATCCTGCACGGAGGCGCGGATGCTCATCGTGCGGTCGGCCAGAATATCCACCGTCACGTCCGGCGGCAATGAAGCCCGCAGTTGCGGCAGCAGGGCGCGTATCCGATCCACCACGGCGATGACGTTCGCGCCGGGCTGGCGCTGGATATTCATGATCACGGCGGGCTTGTCGTCCATCCAGGCGGCCTGGCGCTCGTCCTCCTCGGCGTCCAGCACTTCCGCCACATCGGAAAGGCGTACCGGGGCTTCGTTGCGGTAGGCTATGATCAGCGGCTTGTACTCCGCGCTGGAGAACAACTGGTCATTACTGGTGATGGTAAATGCCTGCCTGGGGCCGTCAAAGCTGCCTTTGGCCATGTTGACGTTGGCCTGGTTAATGGCGTTGCGCAGGTCTTCCAGGCTCAGGCCGTATGCGGCCATGGCGGCGAGATTGGCGTGTATGCGCACAGCAGGACGCTGGCCGCCGGAAAGGCTTACCAGGCCAACGCCGGGCACTTGGGAAATTTTCTGGGCGAAGCGCGTATCCGCGAGATCCTGTACGCGGGTCAGCGGGATGCTGTCTGAACGGAGCGCCAGCGTAAGAATGGGCGCGTCCGCCGGATTGACCTTGCTGTATACGGGCGGAGCAGGCATGTCCCTGGGCAGGTAGGTCAAAGCCGCGTTGATGCCCGCCTGCACCTGCTGTTCCGCCACGTCCAGGCTGAGGTTGAGGGCGAACTGCAGAGTGACGATGCTGGCCCCGTAGGCGCTGTCGGAGTGCATCTGCGTAAGGCCGGGCATCTGGCCGAACTGGCGCTCCAGCGGTGCGGTGACCGAAGAGGCCATAACCTCGGGGCTGGCTCCCGGATAAAAAGCGCGTACCTGGATGGTGGGATAATCCACTTCCGGCAGGGCCGAAACGGGCAACTGCCTGTAAGCGAGCATACCCGCCAGCATCAGCGCGACCATGAGCAGGGTTGTGGCTACCGGGCGGCGTATGAAGAGTTCGGAAACATTCATCGGAACATGCCGTTATATACCTCTTCGCGGATTCTTTCGCGGGGACGGGCAAACAGGGCTTGCGCCGGAATGCCCTTGCCTTTGGTAACCATGATGTCCGACAAGCCCACAGGGCAAAGCATCGTGAACGCAACACCTGAAATAGCTTGCTATTTTTGCAGGTTATTGTATTTTTACGCGTATGTGATTCTTTGTAAGAGAAGATGGGAAAGAAAGCAATGGCGGCAGGAACGAGCCACATCCGCAACGCCAAAATGCCGCTTAAAAAAATGATTTTACCACACAGCGCTGCATAGCCCCTCCTGTCCCGACATGATTCTTGACGCACAGGACTTTATACCAGTATACTGTCAGGTCACGCTATCCGCTGGAAATTCCCAACAGCCCCCTGTCTCTGATGGATGGGAAAAGCCCGGATGGCCTGGCTGCCCTGATGCAATTCAGTCGTACAAACTATAGGAGGCGTACATGCCAAATAAACTTGATTCATTGGAAAAAATTCTTCTCATGGGGCCAGGGCCATCCATGGTCCATAGCTCCGTGTATGCGGCCATGGCCAAAGATACCATCGGGCACATGGACGCATCCTTCATTGCCCTGATGGATGAAATCAAGGAGCAGTTGCGCACCTTGTGCCAAACTAAAAATGCGGTCACCATGCCCATGTCGGGCACCGGTTCGTCGGGCATGGAAACCTGTTTCGTCAACTTGGTGGAGCCTGGCGATGCGGTGCTCGTTCTGCAGAATGGCGTGTTCGGCGTGCGCATGGCCGATGTGGCAGGCCGTCTCGGCGCGGATGTGGATGTGCTGGAATTTGAATGGGGCACCCCGGTCATCCCTGATGACGTGGCCAAGGCTCTGGGTAAAAAGAAATATGCCATTGTGGCCGTGGTGCATGCAGAAACCTCCACCGGCGTGCGCAACCCCGTGGAAGCCATCGGCAAGCTGGTCAAAGAACATGGCGCACTCTACCTGCTGGACTGCGTCACCAGCCTCGGCGGCATTGAAGTGGCGCTGGATCGCTGGGGCGTTGACGCATTCTACAGCGGGACGCAAAAATGCCTGTCCTGCCCTCCCGGTCTTGCTCCCATTTCCTTTTCCGAGGCGGCAATCGCGAAGCTGAAAAACCGCAAGAAAAAGGTGCCCAACTGGTACCTCGACCTCACGCTGATCATCAATTACTGGGAAGGCAATACCCGCGCCTATCACCACACCGCGCCCATCAACATGAACTATGCCTTGTACCAGGCGCTGCGCCTTATCCTCCAGGAAGGAACGGACAAGGTTTTTGAGCGCCATAAGGCGATGCATGACCGGCTTGTTGACGGCTTGGGCGCACTGGGCTTTACGATGTATGTCAAGGAAGATTTCCGCCTGCCCATGCTCAACGCCGTGGTGCCTCCCCCGGGCGTGGATGAGGCGGCACTGCGCAAACAACTGCGTCAGGATTACATGATTGAGCTGGGCAACGGCCTTGGTCCCCTGGCAGGCAAAATTATCCGCATCGGCGTGATGGGCGAAACAGCCCGCAAGGAAAACATAAACCGTTTGCTGTCGGCGTTGCGCCAATGCCTCTAGTGTCGCGTCAAGCGACACTAGCCGCAACCCCGCACAGGGGATGCGCGCCGCCGAAGGCGCTTCAGTCGTAGCTTTGAAAAAGCTTACGAATGAAGACAGCATAGATGGCGTGAGCAAGCCGGAAACCGCGTTTTCTGGCGCAGCGATCTGTACGCTATGCCATTGTATGCTTTACGCTTGAGCAGTTACACTTTTTTACCAGGAGTTTACATGGCCAACGTAGACGAGTCTACTTTAGAGCTTTTGAAAACACGGGCTGCCGCTGTCGGTATGAAAGTGGTTGAAGTTAAAAACCTTGAAGAGGCTATAACGTATGCTGTAGACGTATGCGACAAAAAAGAGATAGCCCAGCATTACCTCAAAATGAAAGACGGCAAGATGTCAGGTCTTGACGCGACAGAGATCATTCACGCTGAGAAAAAAACCCTGGCAGCTCCCGCTTTGGATGATGCAAGCTTTGAAAGCCTGTCCAAACAGTGCGCGGAAAAAGGCATCGTTGTCGGCCGCGACAATCTGCGACAATGGGAATGGATGGCCGGACATGACGTAGGCTTTGTCATCGCGGACAGGATCATTGCCGACAACCCCACATGCGTGTTTGCCTGTATGAGCGAAGATGTGCGTTTTGCCCTTTCTGTCGGCGAGGAATATGTCATTGTCGCGCCAAAGTCCCGGGTTGTGAAAACCTCCTTCGATCTTACGGACTACCTGAACGATATCATGTCCGGTCCCATGTATACGGACTTTATCTCCTCTTCCAGCCGTACGGCCGACATTGAGCGTGTGCTTGCCATCGGCGTGCACGGTTCTCTTCTTATCCACCTTGTTGTTACGGAGGAGTAGCCGCATGCAAACGCCAAAAAACATGAGCTCGTACCGCGAGGAACTCAAAACCGCCCTCGCCGACACCTTCGTTCGTGAAACACTTGACAGAATTGCCGTCCAGTACCGGACCACCCGCGAAAGAATCTTCTCCGTAATCAACGAAAAAGAGCATATAGCCGACAACGCCGCCGCCAAAGATTACGCCATGGATCATTATGATGAGCTGTTCGAGCAGTTCAAAAAAGAGGCTGAAAAGCGCGGCGCAATCGTTCACTATGCGGCCACCGGGGCCGAAGCCAATGCGATCATCGCCAAGATCGCCAGGGACAACAATGTAAAGCTGGTGGCCAAGAGCAAGTCTCTGACCTCCAAGGAAATCCTCCTCAATCCGGCTTTGGAAGCCCAAGGCTGCGAAGTGGTGGAAGGGGACCTCGGCGAATGGATTCTCCAGCTTCGCGACGAGTATCCCGGCCATCTGGTGCTGCCCGCCATGCACCTTTCCCGCTACCAGGTGGCCGAGACCTTCTCTGAAGTCACAAAGCACAAACAGGACGGGGAGGACATCCTCAAACTGTGCATGGTGGCCCGCCGTGTGCTCCGCCCGAAGTTCGCCGCTGCGGACATGGGTTTTACCGGCGCCAACTTTCTTGTGGCCGAAACCGGCACAGTGGGCGTTTGCACCAACGAGGGCAATGCCCGATTAGTCACCACGATACCCCGCGTGCAGGTCACCCTCGCCGGCATTGACAAGCTGGTGGCCACCACCCGCGAGGCCCTGAACGCCCAGTATGTTCTGGCCCGTAACGGCACCGGGCAGCCCATCACCTCCTATGTGACCTGGATGTCCGGCGCCATGGAGCATTCCCAAAATCCGGACAAGAAAAAGATTTACCATATCGTTGTGCTTGATAACGGCCGCAAAGCCCTGGCCAGGGATCCCCTGTGCCGCGAGGCATTGCGGTGTATCCGCTGCGGCGCCTGCGCCAACATCTGCCCGATCTACCGTTTGGTTGGCGGGCAAGCCATGGGCCACGTCTATATAGGCGCCATCGGCCTTATCCTGACGTATTTCTTCCATGGCAAGGACAAAGCCAAAAATATCGTTCAGAACTGCATCAACTGTGAAGCCTGCAAGCAAGTCTGCGCCAGCGCCGTCAACCTGCCTGCCGTTATCGCAGAAATCCGGGCTCGCCTGAATGAAGAAGACGGCTCGCCCATGGAGTCTTCTTTGTTGGCCAAGGTGCTCTCCAACAGGAAACTGTTCCATACGCTCCTGCGCTTCGGCAAGTGGGCGCAAAAACCCGTGACCCTCGGATCCCCCTATATCCGCCACCTGCCGGAAGTATTCCTCAAGGGTCAGGGATTTCGCGCTCTGCCCGCCATTGCGAACACACCCTTCCGCGACAGGTGGGAGAAGCTCAAAACCATGAACAAGCCGGATGCCCGGGTCAAAGTGGGCATCTTCGCCGGTTGCGCCCAGGATTTCATCTATCCCGAACAACTCGAGGCTGCGGTCAAATTGCTCACAGCCAAGGGCTTTGCCGTTGACTTCCCCGCGAGCCAAAGCTGTTGCGGCCTGCCCGTGCAAATGATGGGCGAGCGCAAGGCCGCCGAAAATGTGGCCAAAGCGAATATTAACGCCTTTGACGCAGCCGTCTACGACTACATAGTCACCCTGTGCGCTTCCTGCGCCTCCCACATGAAGCACGCGTATGCGCGCACCCTCAGGAACCACCCTGAACTGACCGTCAAGGTGGAAATGTTCGCAATGAAGCTTAGAGACTTCAGCTCCTTTATGCGTGATGTGGCTCTACTCTCCCCTGAAGACTTCAGAAAGTCTGGAGAGCACGTGTGTTACCACTCCCCTTGCCACTTGTGCCGCGGCATGGAGATAACCGAGCAGCCTCGCGCTTTGATTGATATGGCCGCCAACTACAAGCAGGCTGAAGAAGAAGACGTTTGCTGCGGCTTTGGCGGATCCTATTCCATCAAGTTTCCGGAAGTGGCCAGCGAGGTGCTGGAGAGGAAGCTGAACAACCTCGAAGCCACGGGCGCATCGACTCTGGTGACAGACTGCCCCGGCTGCGTTATCCAACTGCGCGGCGGTGAAGAAAAACGCAACAAGAGACTCAAGGTGGAGCATATCGCCGAATTGTTGGCGCGCCAATTGAAGTAGGCTGCCTGTACGTACCGTAATGCACCCAGCAAGAAAGGGCATACGTTTGCGCGTATGCCCTTTCTTGCATCTCATCCCTTATCACAAAACCTGCCAAGCTTCCGGCAGCCTCTGGCTTGCAGGGAAAACGCGAATACTGTGCACTTCTTTTCCCCGTCAATGGCAAGAACGCTGCCAAGGTTCGCATCTTTGGCGGGATTTTCTGCCGCTGCCTATTTTTGCTGTTGCCTGGGCGCCCTGGGGCTGTCGGCGTCCCTTGCCTCGACCTGTATACCGTTTCGCAGGCGTTCCGTGCCTTCGATCACCACCCGTTCTCCGGCCTGCACGCCGGAACGGATGATTATCTCGTCCCGGATGCTTTCACCTGCGTCGACCCTGCGCAGTTCAACCGTGTCGTCATCGCGCAGCACGTAACACTGTGCGCCCTGGGGACCGCGCCGCACGCCCGCTGCGGGAACAACCACCGCGTTGGGCACAAGATCTATGAGCAGCCGCACGTTGACAAACTGGTTCGGAAACAGGCGCATGTCGTCGTTCGGCAATTCGGCTTTCAGGCGCAAGGTGCCGGTGGTCGGGTCGATCTGGTTGTCCAGGCTGGTCAGCTCGCCCGAGGCAAGAAGCTGCGTTTGCTCGCGGTTATAAATTTCCGTTTTTAAGGATATGCCGTCCTTCATCTTGTCCAGCACCTTGGCGATGTTGTCTTCCGGCAAAGGAAAAATGACGCTGATGGGCTGCATTTGGGTCAGCACGACGAGGCCGCTGCGATCCGAAGCATGCACAATGTTGCCGGGATCCACGAGCCGCAGCCCCGTTCTGCCGGAAATGGGCGCTGTGATGCGGCTGTAAGTCAGTTGGAGCTTGGCGGCCTCAATGGCGCCCTGGCCGCTTTTGACGATGCCTTCATACTGGCGCACCAGCGCTGCCTGCGTATCGTATTGCTGTTTTGCGATAAGGTCCCCGGGCACCAGTTGGGCATAGCGCCTGAGATCGAGCTTCGCGTTTTCGAGCAAGGCCTTGTCGCGCTGCATCTGGCCTTCCGCCTGGTCCAACTGGGCCTGGAAGGGGCGGGGATCGATCATGGCCAGCACATCGCCCTGCTGCACCATGTCGCCTTCCCGAAAACGCACTTCCATAAGCTGGCCGTCCACGCGGCTGAGAACAGTCACCGTATTCAGCGGGGTCACCGTTCCCAGGGCGGGCAGATATATGTTGACGTCCCGTTGCTGCGCCCGCTGGGCGGTCACCAGCGGCTTGAAGCCAGGCGCGGACGATGCTGCTGCCGGCTGCTTGGAGCCTCGCTGCATGGCGAAGAAAACGCCCAGCGCGAGTACGAGAAAAAGCGCAAGCAGCACATAGGGAATACGCGGCTTATTTTGAAGAAGACTTCTGAAAAGATTGAACATATGCTTCCTTTGGGCCTATTGCGCTTGGAAGGCGTAAAGCGCTTCCCACTCTCTGCGCATACGCCTTGAACGCTGATTTCGCAAGCCGTACACCCCATATTTGAAGAATATATTACCTGGCAATAAATATATTTCAAGTTGTTGCTTGTTAAGCCGCCGTGCCGCCCCGCAGGCGAGTTCGGCCCTTGGCAATTTTACTTTTGAGTTGGCGCCGGAAAAAGGATACAAGCAGGCATGCAGCAGCGCAGGATTCTTCATCTCGTCCAGGGACTCGGCCTTGGCGGCACGGAAAAGGCAGCCTGCCTGCTGGCCCGTGGCCTGTGCCGCAACGGCCGCTTCGAGGCGGCCGTGTGGAGTCCGCAGGACGGCCCGCGCGCTGCGGCCTTGCGGGAAAGCGGGGTGACGCTCTTTCTTGGCGGCGATGCCGCAACGGCCCTGCTGCGTTTTGCGCCGCAGATCGCGCACCTGCATCGGGCGGGTTGGCCTCAGCCGGAATTCATGCGCCAGGTGCGCGCCGGACTGCGTTTTCTGCCGGATGGGAAGCATCTGCCCCGCATTGTCGAAACGAACGTCTTCGGCCGCCACGATCCCTCTCCGGGCGGAAAGATCATTGACTGCACGCTTTTTGTCTCGCATTTCTGCGCGCGGCGCTTTGCTTTGGTGGAAAACAGGCAGATCGCCATGCCACGTTACGGAGTACTGTACAACCCGGTGGACACGGTTTTTCTCGGGGAACATTGTCTCCCCCCCCAGCGGCGCGACTACGGAAGACCCGTGCTGGGGCGCATTTCCCGGCCCGACAAAGGCAAATGGTCGCGTCTGGCCCTGGATATGCTGCCGCATCTGGCACGCATGCGCCCGGATTTTTGTTTCCATGTGGTGGGCGGTATCCCGGAGGCAGAAAATTTTGCGCGTGAACACGGTCTGGAATCGCGGATACGCTTTCTTGCGCCAGTGCACGACGAAGCGGAACTTGCCGCCTTCCTGGACGCTCTGTCCGTACTGGCCCATGCCAACGACACGGGCGAAAGCTTCGGACTTGTCATTGCAGAAGCCATGGCCGCCGGACTGCCGGTGGTCACGCACCCGTGTGAAGGGTTGAAAGACAACGCGCAACTGGAACTCGTCGAACACGGCGTGACGGGATTAGTGGCGGAAAATGCAGAAGAATACGCGTCCGCCGTGGCGTGGCTTTTTGCCCATCCGGAGGAGGCGCGCCGCATGGGCCGCGCGGGGCAGTCAAAGGCCGGCCGCCTGTATGCCGTGGATGTAGTGGTGAGACAATTGGAGACCGTGTATGAGGCCTTGCTTTCCGGGGAAACAACATGACGCCAGATGTCGCGCGTGAATTTTTCAGCCGTTATACGCAGGAAGTGCTGGCCTGGAATCTGGGACAGCCGAATTCCGACCTGGCGCCGGAAGATGGGGAACAGGCGCGCCGCGCGGCGGACAGGGCCCTGCGCGTACATGCTGCCAGCAAGCGTTTCTGGCTGCTGCTTCTGGGTTTGGGCGATGGCGCGCTTGCCCGCGTGCTGGCAGAAAAACTGCCCTCGGGCAGGGCGCTTGTTATTCTGGAAACGGATACAGAGATCATCCGTCGCGTCTGGCCAAAGCTGCAAGCGGACTGCGGCGCGCAAAGCCCCGCGCTGCTGGCGGATACTTCCATCTGGTCACTTTTTTTTCTTGTCCGCGCGGCGGGCATGGATAGGGAAAACTGTACCCTGTGCCGTAATCCGTCATCAATTTCGACGAAATTGCTCACATGGCAACGGCTTTTTCTGGAAAGCCGTATGGAACGCCTGGATCATTGCAGCGGGGATACTCCCCCGCCGCTTTCCGTGGCCTGCATGCTCCATCCGGAGGAGCCAGATTTGGAGGATTTTTTCGAGCACTTGCCGCCCTGGCTGCGCGAGGTGTGCGTGCTTTGGGACGGCGCCGCTCCATCCGTTGATCTGCGCTGCCAGGCGCCCTTGCGACACTCCTGCCGTCCGCTGGGCGCGCATTTCGGGGAGCAGCGCAACGCCATGCTGGCCCTGTGCCGGACAGAATGGTGCCTGTACCTGGATGCGGACGAACGCCTCAGTTCCCGCACCTGGGAACTTTTGCCACAACTGCTTGCCGCGCCGGGGCTGGGAGGCGCGCTTTTCCCCCGCCGGACTTTTGAGGGGGATGAGGAACACGTGCGCATGGGCTACGGTCTGTGGCCGGATGTGCAGTTGCGCCTCTTGCGCAAAAACGCGGCCCTGCGTTTTGAAGGCGCGGTGCATGAAAGAGTGGAAGGTCTGGAAGGAGGTCTGGCCTTGGCCGCTGACATGCCGATCCTGCATTACAGCCATGTGCGCAAAGACAGGCGGAGTCTTCAGCGCAGGCTGGATCTTTTCAACCAGGCCGCCGGGGAAGAGCGGCACCGTCTGAGCGGGAGTTATCCCCGCCTGTCGCGTGTATTTTTTCATAATCTGGACAAGGCCCTGGCCGGGCGTCTTATCATACTGCCGCCGATGTAGGGAATGTATAATGTTGTTATATTCAGCTGTTACGTGTATCTGCTTCATAAGCGGCATTTTGAGCGGCATGGCGGGATTTGGCGCGCTGATCATCATGGTTCCGGCCTTGCTGCTCATGATGGGAATGGATGTCATTGTTCCGCTGAGCGTATTTTGCGGCATTGCGACACAGGGTTTTATCGCCTTTTCCTTCCGGCGCTTTATCCGGAAAGATTCCATCGGCCAACTGTTGATCGGCAGCCTGCCGGGCATATGGCTTGGAAGCAGTCTGTTGCTGTATATGCCTGAATTTGTGCTACGGGGCGCCATGGGGGTTTTGCTGATAGGGTATGTTTTGTGGAGCGTTTTCGGCAAACTGCCGCCCCCAAGCCGCCCGCCGGCGGCGATCTGGGCGTATGTGGCGGGTTTTTTCAGCGGCGCTTTCGGGGGAGCCTTCGGCATCAACGGTCCGCCAGCGGTCGTCTACGCAACGCGCACCAACTGGTCGCCGCAGGAAATCCGCGCGTTTCTCGGCGTGTTCTGTGGAATACTTTTTGTTATTACCGCGACAACTATGTTCATGCGCGGCCTGATCAAGCCGGAAGTGGCGACGCTTGCCCTGCTGGCCATACCATCCAGCCTGATAGGCAACTATTACGGCCAGCGCATCGCAGCCCGTATGGAGGCGGCACAATATATGCGGCTGGTCTTCCTGCTGCTTTTCATTATGGGGTGTTCTTTGTGCTGGCCCGTTCTGCGGGCGCTGACTACTCCCTGAATGGTGTATTGCGCGTTTACTTGCGCGGAATTTTCCAGATCGCCGGGGAACGCTCCAGGCGCTTGACGAGCAGGCGCTGCTCAAGCTGCATTTCTTCGGGGAGTTCTCCGTTCCCGGCAAATTGGGCGAAAAATTTTTCCTGGCCCCTGGCTTCGGCAAGGGCGCTTTCGCGCTCCACGGCCATGAGTTTGCCGTAACTTGCGCGGTCAAAGGACAGTCCTTTCAGATTCAGGTCTTCATAATAGGGCATGAGGCCGATCGGGCTTTCCACGGCAGCGGCCCTGCCGCGCACACGATCCACAATCCATTTGAGCACCCTGAGATTTTCGCCGTAGCCGGGCCAGATGAAATTGCCGTTCTCATCTTTGCGGAACCAGTTGACGCGGAAAATTTTTGGCGCATTGGGCACGGCGCGGCCCATCTTCATCCAATAGTCGAAATAGCGGCCCATGTTATAACCACAGAAGGGCAGCATGGCCATGGGATCGTAGCGGATGTCGGCCTGGCCTTCGGCTGCTGCGGTTTTTTCCGAGCCGGTGGTGGCGGCCATATAGACGCCGTGGGTCCAGCTAAAGGCTTCATAGATCAATGGCGCGGCCTTGCTCAGACGGCCGCCGAAAAGAAAGGCGCTGATGGGCACGCCTCCGGGATGTTCCCAATTTGGGGCGATGCTCGGGCATTGGCTGGCGGGGGCGGTGAAACGGGCATTGGGATGCGCCGCCGGCCGGCCGCAGCCAGGAGTCCAATCCCGGCCCTGCCAGTCGCTGAGGCGGTCCGGCGCTTTTGCGCTCATGCCTTCCCACCACACATCGCCGTCGTCGGTCAGCGCCACGTTGGTGAAAATGGTGTTGGACCTGACGGTATCCATGGCGTTCTTGTTGGTGAGGCGCGAAGTGCTGGGCGCCACGCCGAAAAAGCCCGCTTCCGCATTGATGGCGTAGAGGCGGCCGTCCTTGCCGGGTTTGATCCAGGCGATGTCGTCGCCTACGGTATGGATTTTCCAGCCTTTCATGGATGCGGGCGGAATGAGCATGGCCAGATTCGTCTTGCCGCAGGCGCTGGGAAAGGCGCCGGCTATGTATGTGATTTCTTTGTCCGGGCTTTCCAGGCCAACGATCATCATATGCTCGGCAAGCCATCCCTGATCCCGCGCCATGACGGAAGCGATGCGCAGAGCATAGCATTTCTTGCCCAGCAGCGCATTGCCGCCATATCCGCTGCCGAAAGACCAGATTTCGCGGGTTTCCGGGAAGTGGACGACATAGACATTTTCAGGACTGCAAGGCCAGGGGACGTCTTTGTCGCCCGGCGCCAGGGGAGCGCCCACGGAATGGACGCAGGGAGCGAAAAAACCGTCGTCGCCCAGCACATGGAGCACCCTTTTGCCTATGCGGGTGGTGATGCGCATGCTTTGCACGACATAGGGCGAGTCGGTGATTTCAATGCCGATTTGGGCGATAGGCGAGCCCACCGGCCCCATGCTGTACGGGATGACATACATGACCCGGCCCCGCATGCAGCCTTTGAACAGCCCGTCCAGTTTTTGCCGCATCTCTTTGGGGGCCACCCAGTTGTTGGTTGGACCGGCGTCGTGCTCTTCGGCGGAGCAGATAAAAGTGCGATGTTCCATGCGGGCGACATCCGCCGGGTTGGAGCGGCTGAGAAAACAGCCGGGGCGTTTGTGGGGATTCAAGGGTATGAAGGTGCCGTTTTGTACCAACAGCTTGTTGAGAGCGTTTTTTTCCCTTGCGCTGCCATCGCACCAGTGGACGGCAGCAGGCTGGCACAGCCGCGCGATATCGTCCACCCAGGCAATAAGTTTCGTATGGGCGGTGGTTGCATCGGTACGGTTCGTTTTCACAAGCATACCTCCTAGTGTCATGTCACGCCTCATCTGTCGCTTCGGCTTGAAGATCGCTACGCCGGAAAATACCTCACTCAAGGGCATAGGGCAATGGGGCCTCTGTGTTTCTTCTGCTCTATTTTATAAAATTTTTCACTGGGATATGCGTATATGCTTTGTGCGCAGGCTATGCGGCGGCAGGCAGGGGGCTGTCGCCTTTGGCTTGCCTCTGGCTTGCGTCTGGGGCATAGTGCATAGCTAGAGCGGTGCAGCTTTGAAAAAACATGCCTGCTCTGTAAAGATTTGCGGGATGTCACGCGCCATAAAAACCAGCTGGCCATGCACGTGAGGTAATTTCTGGAATATTCGCAACCCTTCCCTCTTGTGTCGTATACCCGCAACGAAGATACTCTGCATATCCAACTGGGAGGGGTATGGCGGATGGGCGCAGAGATTGCTGCGGATCTCAGCGAACTGCCCTTTGATCTCGCGGACGGACGAACTGCCAGAGTGGTGTACGAGGCGCGGGAACTGGAATATTGGGACACCAGCCTGCTCGTCTTCATAGTGCAGCTTGAGCGTATCGCCAAGGCATACTCGCTTTCCGTCTCACGGGATGCCTTGCCGGAAGGGCTCAGCCATCTTGTGGACATGGCCTTCGCAGCGCCTCCTGGCGCAGGCGCGAAGGCGCCCAGGAACGAAGAGGATTTTTTTGTCAAACTGGGCGGGCTTGTGTTGACCATACCCGCCCAGCTTGCCGATATCCTGCATTTCCAGGGTGCGCTAGTGCTGTCACTCTGGCGACTGTTGCGCGGCAAAAGCGACATGCGCCTGGAAGATCTGCAGAAAGCCGCCCTGGAATGCGGCTGGCGCGCACTGCCGATTATCATGCTTACCAGCACCCTGTTCGGCATGATTCTGGCTTTTATGGGAGCTGTGCAACTGACGCAGTTCGGAGCGCAAATCTATGTGGCGGGCCTTGTAGGCATAGGCATGCTGCGCGTCATGGGAGCCGTGCTGGTCGGGGTTGTCATGTCGGGACGCACCGGCGCGGCCTATGCGGCCATTATAGGCACCATGCAGGTGAACGAAGAGGTGGATGCGCTGATCACCTTCGGCATCTCTCCCATGGATTACCTGGTGTTGCCGAGAGTGCTGGCCTTGTCCATCATGGTGCCCCTGCTCACGCTCTATGCCGATCTGATGGGGATAATAGGCGGTTTTCTCGTGGGGGTATTCATGCTGGATCTTTCGCCGCACGCTTATTACAGAGCGACAGTCAACCTTGTGGCATTGCGGCATCTTGTTGTGGGGCTTGTCTACGCGACAAGCTTCGGCGTCATTGTCGCCTTGTGCGGCTGCTACCAGGGCATGCGCTGCGGACGCAACGCGGAAGCTGTGGGGAAAGCGGCGACATCTGCAGTGGTATCGTCCATTGTTTGCATCATTGTGGCGACAGCCATTATTACCGTCCTATGCAATCTGCTGCAGCTATGAACGAAAAAACGGCCCCTTCCTGTATTGAGGTGACGGATCTCGCCCTTGCTTATGACGATTTCGTGTTGCTGCGTGATGTGAATTTCACGGTCCGGCAGGGGGATATTTTTATCATCATGGGGGCCAGCGGTTGCGGAAAAAGCACGCTTCTGCGCACGATCATGGGACTGCAGGCTCCCGCGTCAGGCGCCGTGCGCTATGGCGAAACGGATTTGTGGCGCTGCTCGGAAGACGAACGCCAGCGTCTGCTGCGAAATATCGGCGTGCTGTTTCAGGGCGGCGCCTTGTGGACATCCATGACGCTGGCGGAGAATATCGCCCTGCCGCTTTCCCGGTACACCACGCTCAGCGGCGAGGAAATCTACGAACAGGCCTGCCTGAAGCTTGCCCTGGTGGGGCTTGCCGGCTTTGAAGAATATTATCCTGCCGAAATAAGCGGGGGGATGCGCAAACGGGCCGGACTTGCCAGAGCCCTGGCTCTCGATCCGCACATACTCTTTTTTGACGAGCCCTCCGCCGGGCTTGATCCGATCAGCGCGCGCAATCTGGAT
>Ga0209737_10000898_pt1 | contig 22534 bp, 21 predicted proteins | sample TergutCu122P3_FD_187284 | JGI IMG/M metagenome (GOLD analysis project Ga0209737, IMG submission 187284) | Cubitermes ugandensis P3 segment gut microbial communities from Kakamega Forest, Kenya - Cu122 P3 (SPAdes) (version 2) | ecosystem: Host-associated > Arthropoda: Insects > Digestive system...
GGCGCAACTGAAGCGGATATTAGGTTGATGCGCGAGATAGTAGGTAAAAAGATTGGGGTTAAAGCTTCCGGGGGGATTCGTACTCGTGAGGATGTCCTGCGGATGGTGAAGGCTGGGGCTTCACGGATTGGGACTAGTCGGGCGGTGGAGATATTTACGGCGGGGGAAGGTTGATGATGTTGTTCGCTCTTAGAATACAGTATCATCTGCCTTGCATTCAAAATATGGATTAGGACGATTAAAGGTATTGCTTTGATTAGGAGTTTTATATGGCTTTACAAGTTAAATTGCAAGTATTTGAAGGTCCGCTGGATTTGCTTCTGCATTTGATTGATAAGAATAAGGTCGATATTTATGATATCCCAATTGCGTTAATAACTGAACAATATTTGGAGTATATCCGCCACTTGGAAAGCGAAGATATGAACTTGATGAGTGAGTTTCTTGTCATGGCGGCGACTTTGCTTGATATAAAATGCCGGATGCTACTGCCACCGGAGATAAACGAAGAAGGTGAAGAGGAAGATCCCCGCGCCGAGTTGGTTCAAAAGTTGCTTGAATACAAAATGTACAAATATATGTCGGCTGAGCTAAGAGACCGGCAGGTTGAGGCACGCCGCAATCTTTTCAAAAACCCGACTTTACCTGATGAAGTGCGTAATTATCGTGAACCATTGGATTTTGAAGAACTCGTTGGTGATGCAACGCTATCAAAGCTTCATGAGATTTTTAAATCAATGATTAAGCGGCAGGAGGACAAAATTGATCCCATCCGCTCATCATTCAGTGAAGTGGAAAAAGATGAAATCAGCATGGAAATCAAAATGGCATATGTTGAAGCTTTTCTCGCTGAACATAAGAGTTTTAGTTTTACCCTGTTGCTTGAGCGGCAAAAAAGTAAAATGGAAATTATCGTGACTTTTTTGGTCGTCCTGGAATTAATAAAGCTAGGACGCATTACCACAAAACAAGCAGATCTTGAAGATGATATTATCATCGAAAGAGCAAAGAAAAAAGCGAAAACCAGCAGTATCGCCTAAACTCAAATCAATGATTCGAAATCTTGGAGGAATATGGAACGAAACGAAGCAAAAACTGTCTTGGAAGCGATTCTTTTTACGATGGGTGAATCGGTGGAAGTAGAAAGACTGGCGATGGTTATTGAAGAGGAAAAGCAAGTTACCCGTGAGATACTCTTAGAGATGAAAGCCGAATTTGAAAAAGGCGGACGTGGCATAACCCTGCTTGAGCTTGAAGATTCATTTCAAATGTGCACCCGTGGCGATATGTACGAGTACCTAATAAAGATTGCCAAGACCCCGCGCAAGTTTGTCTTAACTGATATTCTTTTGGAAACGCTTGCCATCATCGCTTATAAGCAGCCAATTACGCGGATTGAAATAGAAAAAATCCGGGGCGTCAGTTGCGACCATGCGGTGAACCGCTTACTTGAGTTTGAACTTATTTGCGAATTAGGACGCCTTGATGCTCCGGGTCGTCCCCTGCTTTTTGGAACGACGGAAGAATTTTTGCGTTGCTTTGGTGTTAAATCATTGGCCGATTTACCACAAATCAATCCGGTTCAGGTGGAAGAGTTTAAGCTACAGGCCGAAAACGAAGTGAAATTGCAATTAGATGTATAGAAGACCGGTTCCTCTTCATATATTGTTATAACGAAAAAACGGCAGTTTCATGCCGGAAAGTTATGACACTATGTATAAAAAAGTAGCGGTCGTTATCTTAACCCTCATCATATTTTTTTCAAATAATACATATCCCATTTTTGCCGAACAAAACCAGCCGGATATTGATTTGCATGCCCAAGCAGCCGTTTTAATGGATGCAAAAAGCGGTCGTGTTTTGTATGGGAAAAATGCTGATGATATTATGGCAATGGCAAGCACAACAAAAATCATGACTTTAATTCTTGCCTTGGAATATGGAGATATGTCCGATTATGTTGAGGTATCGGGATATGCTGCCAGAATGCCGAAAGTCAAACTGAATATGAGGGTAGGCGAGTTTTACCGTCTTGAGGATTTACTTTATTCATTGATGCTTGAATCACATAATGATACGGCAGTGGCGATTGCCGAGTTTATCGGCGGAAGTGTTGAAGAATTTGCCAAGATGATGAACAAAAAAGCGAAGGAAATCGGTTGCGAAGCCACTTATTTTATCACCCCAAGCGGTCTTGATGCCGAAACCAGTACCGGACTATATCATTCAACAACTGCCCGTGAATTGGCAAAAATAATGTCCTACTGTATCTTGGAATCACCAAAGAAAGAAGATTTCCTGAGAATTACAGAAACCATGTCCCATCAATTCAGCAATTATAAACGTACCAATGATGGTTTTACCAGTGCGGGACGTAATTTTTCCGTTACCAACCGTAACGCTTTCCTTGGTATGATGGAAGGAGCTTTTTCCGGAAAGACCGGATTTACATCAAAAGCCGGTTATTGTTATGTAGGTGCGCTTGAACGGGATGAGCGTATTTATATTGTCGCTTTATTGGCATGCGGGTGGCCGAATAATCGTAGTTTTAAGTGGTCAGATACAAGGAAGTTGATGGAGTTTGGTTTGGAGAATTATGAATATCGTGATGTCTTTGTTATCCCGGAAGTTCAAACATTACCGGTTGATGAGGGAAAAACCAAAAGTGGCAGTCCTTATTTAACCGCTTATGCAGAGCTCAAAATAATCTCTGATGAAAACCCGGAGCAAAGGTTATTACGGGTGGATGAAAAAGTCAGTACATTTATCCAGTTGCCGGACAGATTAACGGCTCCGGTAGAGGCAGGAAGTCAGGTCGGATTTATTTCATATCAATTAAATGGTGAAAAAATCAAAGAGTATCCAATCGTCTTGAATGTGTCCATTGACAGGATAGATTACCGCTTTATATTTGGATTCATATTAAACTTATTTTGTGTATAAATAACACTTGGAATTTTCTTCCGGATGTGATATACTTCAATTTGTAACCCCAATCGAGTTGAAAGGATAGGCTTATAATGAAAAATTGTGTATTAGGTGTTTGTGTCGTTCTATTTTTAGTGTTTTCTAATTTATCCTCTATGGGCGTTAATGCCGCCAGTCCCAGCAATCTTACCGAGGAAGAGGCAATCAGCATTGGAAAAGATATTACCAACGATTTTACGGAAATTGTCAAGGAGGGAGCCGTTGAAGAGTTTTTTGGTTCATTTGTTTATGAAAGACTTTTGGAATGGCGCGATATTCTTGATGAGTTAGGTTTTTACTATGGAATTATGGACGTAAAAGCAACCGTAGACTCAGAAAAAGCTGATATCGTCGTTAAAGTAGATGGTTCAAAGCGTATCGGTGTGATTGAGTACAGTTTATTTTTTGATCAAGAACAGCTTCCGGAAATAAAAGCGTATAGCAAATTTTCGTTGGCAAAGTGGTTGAATTATACCGGTATCGGAGCATTTCTTACTATTTTTAATACAATTGCGGTAGTAATTTTGTTTATTCTTTATCTAAATAATCAAAAGAGTCTGCCGGTCGCTGAACGCAACCAAGCGATTGATGATACGATTGCCCGGATTATTCATAATGAAGAAAATGGTCATGACGAGGCAGGAGAAGGTCTGGATGGTTTGGCGGAGCCTGAGGATGAGGAATTGAGTGGATTGATGGAACCAGGGGAAGAGGCCCTTGGTGAATCAGAAGAAGGAGATGTTGAAACGGAGGACAAGGAATCCCCGGAGGATGAAGACGATGCCGATTCTGTCATTTCAATCGCAAAAGCATAACGGGTGTTACATATGAATGCTTATGAACGAAAAATTGAAAAAGAATTAGCTGAATGGCATCAGAAAATTATCACCCCGCCAAAGGCTTTGAAGCGCAAAACAACTGACCTTCAGGTAAAAGCCCGCAAACTTGTTCCGCTGAAAGTCCAGGATGCTATCACTGCAACAGTCAGGAATCTGATTAAAGCGGTGATGTATGGTTCTGGTTTTGCGCCGAAAACAAATGAGTATATGGGGTTAGGCATGGCGGAAAGTGATTACTTGATTCTTCGTTCATTTCAAAATTATAAAAAAGTGGCTATCAGTGGTGGCGCTTTGACCGGTGCCGGGGGGTTCATCACCGGTCTTGCGGATTTGCCCACTTTGGTTGGGATTAAGATTAATTTTATTTTTAAATGTGCCACTATTTATGGCTTTGATGTAAATGATTTAAATGAACGTTTATTTATTCTATATGTTTTCCAACTCGCTTTTTCACATCATGATCATCGGCTTAATTGTTTTAATAAGTTGGCGGATTGGGATGAGAGTTTGATTGAAGAGATGGATTGGGAAGTTTTTCAGCTTGAGTATCGTGATTATTTGGACATAGCCAAGTTATTGCAATTGGTTCCCATTGTGGGTGCTCCGGTTGGGGCAATAGCGAATAAGGCTTTGATGGATACTCTTTGTGAGCATGTTATGAATGCTTACCGGATGCGTAAATTAAAAGGTTTGACATTTGATAGGGCTTGAGTTATTATAATAACAGTTGTTATGCTGGTGTTTATACACAAATAGGAGAGTAAGGTTATGGCAAGAAAAGAATCTATTTCCCGCAATGGTATACTTGATGTGGCTTTTGCGATGGTAAAAGAAGATGGGGCTTTAAGTGTCACCGCCAGAAAGCTTGCGGCTAAAGCTAATTGCTCAACCCAACCGATATTTAGGGTATTTAAAAATATGGAGGAGCTGGAGCAGGAGTTATTTCTGATGGCGGTTGCTTATTTTGCGGATTTTTATGTAAGTTATGTCCCAAGCAGTGATAAGCCTTTTGTCAATTTGGGGATGGCATATATTCAGTTTGCTCAAGAGAATAAAAATGTTTTTGCTTTGTTGTTTACGTCTGATAATCGGCATGGTAAAACGCTTTATGATTTGATTAATGGGGAGACGGGGGCTGTTAGTAAGGAGATTAGTAAGGCGAAAGCGGCGGGGTGTAGGGATGCGGGGGATTTGTTTATGAAGATGTGGATGGTGATTCATGGGGCGGCTTGTATGGGGTTGACGGGGGATTATGATTTGGGGGAAAGTGAGACGAAGAGATTACTGGAAGACTCTTATAAAGCGTTTGGGTAGGTGCTTTTTTACGTAGTATGTAGTGAAGGATTTGAGTATAAGGTTTTACGTAGCGAACGATTTGAGCATAAAGTGTTCAATGACAGGGCGCTTTCGCTCCGAGAAAAACGTTGCGTTACGTAAGCTCGTATAGTACACGAGCTAAGTAACGACGTTTTTCAAGGCCTGTCGTTTGAATCACTTTTTGCTCAAATCGTAAAAAGCAGTTTGTGGTGATGGGGTTTGTAATGTAATCATATTAGTTTATGTTGATTGGGGTTTGTAATGTGACTATATTACTTATGGATTTAGATATAGGATACATAGATAGAGAAGACAAAGGATAGTTGGATGGAGCAGACTCATGACATAATTTCCCGCATGAACGAGAGGTATCCGCGGATGAGCAAAAGCCATAAGGCGATTGCGGCTTATATTGCCGACCATTATGATCAGGCTGTATTTATGACTGCGGCCAAGTTGGGTGAGACTATTGGCACTAGTGAGTCAACGGTGGTGCGTTTTGCTACCGGGATTGGTTATGATGGTTATCCGGAATTTCAGCGGGTTTTGGAAGAATGGGTCAAAAATAAATTAAATACGGTACAGAAGGTTGGGGCAAAGTATGGCAAGAGTACGCAGTCAGAGATTTTGGCGGCTGTATTGTCATCAGATATCGAAAAGATTCAAGATACGATTACCAATCTTGACCCGAATGCTTTTGAGGCAGCGGTGGATACGATTATTGAGGCGCGGACGGTTTATTTGCTGGGGTTACGTAGTTGTGAACCACTAGCGGAATTTTTGAATTTTTATCTTAATATGATTCGTGAGCGGGTTATTTTGCTTAAAACAACATCTGTTACGGAATTATTTGAGCAGATGATTAGGATTAATGAGAGGGATGTCATTATCGGCATTAGTTTTCCCCGTTATTCGATGCGTACTTTGAAAGCGATGGAGTTTGCCAGTGATCGTAATGCTAAGGTCATCACGATTACCGATTCCATCCATAGTCCGATGAATCTTTATTCTTCTTGTAATTTGCTTGCCCGGAGTGACATGGTTTCTATCGTTGACTCGTTAGTTGCTCCACTCAGTGTGATAAATGCTTTGGTGGTTGCCCTTTGTTTGAAGCGGCCGGAAGAGGTTAAGTCAAATTTGGAAAACCTTGAAGATGCCTGGAACAATTATCAAGTGTATTTGAATGATGAGATTAATTTTATTGATGAAGAACCGGTGTTATTTTATCCGCTAAAAAACCCGGATATGGAATAGTGTGATGCACAAAGTGGTTGTGGTAGGTGGGGGTGCGGCCGGGATGATGGCGGCGATAGCGGCGGCTGAGGTTGGGAGCCGGGTCTTGCTGATTGAAAAGAATGAAAAGCTTGGGAAGAAGTTGTTTATTACTGGCAAGGGTCGTTGTAATATTACTAATAATTGCACAAATGAGGATTTTTTTGCAAACATTGTCAGCAATCATAAGTTTCTCTATAGTGCTTATTCCGGATATGGCAGTCTTGCGATACAGGAATTTTTTGAATATAATGGGTTAAAATTAAAGGAAGAGCGGGGAGCACGTTTATTTCCGGCGTCCGATCATTCATCTGATGTTATTTCGGTTTTGGCGAAGGTTCTTAGGCGTTTGGGGGTGGAGGTTTTATTAAATACAATTGTAAAAGAGTTGGTGGTAAGTGAGAATGTAGTAACGGGTGTTATATTAAATGATGGCAGGTTGTTTGATGCTGATAAAGTAATCGTTGCTACTGGGGGTGTTTCCTATCCCGCCACTGGTTCGACGGGGGATGGTTTTCGTTTTGCCGAGGCAAGTGGGCATAAGGTATTGTCTCCTAATCCGGCACTGGTGCCTCTTACGGTCAAGGAGTCTTGGTGTGTTGATTTGCAAGGTTTAGCTTTGAAAAACATAACGGTTGTTATGGATGTGGGTGGTAAGGTTATTTTTAAGGGGTTTGGGGAGCTGTTATTTACTCACTTTGGGTTAAGTGGTCCGTTGATTTTGTCGGCAAGTAGTTTTTATGTGAAGGTGGGTAGTCCGCAGGCAACTGTTGCGATTGATTTGAAACCGGCTTTATCGTTTGAGCAGTTGGATAAGCGGGTATTGCGGGATTTTGAAGAAAATAAAAATAAACATTTCAAAAATATTCTTGGTGGGTTGTTACCGGCAAAGCTTCATCCGGTGGTGGTGAAGTTGTCAGGTATTGCGGAGGATAGGAAGATAAATGAAGTGACTAGGGAAGAGCGGTTGGGATTTGTGAGGTTGTTGAAGAATCTTAATTTGACTATTGTTGGGACGCGCGGTTTTAGTGAGGCGATTATTACTCAGGGGGGGGTGAGTGTTAAGGATATAAATCCGAAGTCGATGGAGTCTAAGGTGGTTAGGGGTTTGTATTTTGCTGGGGAAGTGATTGATGTTGATGGTTTAACTGGGGGGTTTAATTTGCAGGTTGCTTGGAGTACGGGATTTTTGGCGGGGAGAAGTGCAGGGGGTTGAGAGGTGTGCTGGGGAGATAGCGAGTCTATGCCATGTGATACTAGTTCCATCGCTGGGCACGCTTTCGCTCCGAGAAAAACGTTGCGTTACGTAAGCTCGTAAAGGACACGAGCTAAGTAACGACGTTTTTCAAGGGCCGCGATTGGAATTAGTATCACATGGCACAGACAATATACGTATGATGTGAGTTAAACATTATTGCGAGATATTTGCGGTGTGGTAATTCAGGGTGTGGTAATTCAGAAGATTTGAGTTTAAGTAATTAGTATATAGAGGAGAAGTAGATGGGTTATCAGATAGCTATTGATGGGCCGGCGGGAGCCGGGAAGAGTACTATTGCGAAGTTGATTGCTAAAGGGAAGGGGTTTATTTATGTTGATACTGGGGCGATGTATCGGGCGATGGCGTATTTTTTGCTAAAGAATGATGTGAAAGCTGATGACATAGAAAAGGTTTCCGAGGTTTGTGTTAATGCTGATATAACGATTCGTTATGAGAATGGGGAGCAAATTGTTTATTTGAATGGTGAGAATGTTAATGCATATCTTAGGACTGAGGAAGTTGGTTTTATGGCATCAACCAGTAGTGCCAATGCGAAGGTTCGTGCTCATTTGTTGGGTTTGCAGGTTAAGTTAGCAGAAGAGAATGATGTTGTAATGGATGGGCGGGATATTGGTACTTGTGTCCTGCCGAATGCAGAAGTGAAGATTTTCCTGACTGCTTCGAGCCGGGTCAGGGCGAATCGCCGTTATCTTGAGTTAAAGGAGAAGGGGGTTGATTGTGACCTTGATGAGATTGAGCAGGATATTATTAAGCGCGATCATCAGGATATGACCCGCGAGCATGCGCCATTAAAGCAGGCTGATGATGCAGTTTTGGTTGATTCTTCGGAGATGTCGATTGAGGAAGTGGTTGCGGAAATTATTAGGATTTGTGAAATGAAGGATAAAGAAGAAGCAGAAGATAAAGAAGAAGCAGAAGATAAAGAAGATGAATTAGATGTAGAAGATGATGAAGTAGATGTAGAAGAAGATGGTAATGATAATGATGAAAAAGATATTGATGAAGAAACAAGTAAAAATTATTTTGCTGAAGGTATAAGTCTGGGAGCTTGTTTTGGATTGATTTTTGGTATGCTTTATGATAATTTAGCAATGGGGTTAAGTATCGGTTTAGCTTTAGGGGTGGCGTTTGGATCATGCTTTAAGAAAAAGAAAAAATAAAAAATTCCCCTCCCTGGAGGGTGTGCCCAACCCGAACTTCGTTCGGGAGCGGGTGGGGTGATTTCATGAATATAATAACAGCCCAAAACGCTGGCTTCTGCGAAACAGAAAGTGAAAAGAAGATAATCATAGCCAAAAACGCCGGTTTCTGTTTTGGAGTCCGCCGTGCGGTCGATACTGTTTATGATGAGATTGCGGATCAGGCCCGCAATGCCAATAAGATACCGATATATACTTACGGTCTCATCATTCATAATATGGAGGTGGTAAAAGACCTTGAAGCTAAAGGGGTAAAGATTATTCACAACGAAGATGAGTTGAAGGCGATTTCCCATGGCACAGTTATTATCCGTACTCATGGTGTTGCAAAGAGGATTCACCAGCTTATGAGTGGGCTTAATTTAAACATAATCGATACCACCTGTCCCTATGTTCGTCGGATTCATCAAATAGTTGAGAAGGAGAGCAGGGAAGGCCGGAGGATAATCATCACCGGGAACTTGGGACATCCCGAGGTGGAGGGTATTACCGGATGGGCTGAGAGTGAAGTTTTTGTAGTAGAATCAGAGCAGGATGCAAGAATTTTGGCAGAAAAGATTGATGATAATGCCTGTATTGTGTCCCAAACGACATTTAACTACAACAAATTTCAAGATATAGTTGATATTTTTATGGAAAAGTGTTACAATGGTACGATTGTTAATACGATATGTAATGCGACAGAGGAAAGACAGATAGAAACAGGACGTATCGCGAAAGAAGTGGACGCGATGATTGTGATTGGGGATATTCACAGTTCTAATACGGCCAAGCTGGTTGAGATAAGCCAAAAAGAATGTGCAAACACCTATTTTGTACAGACGCTTAAGGATTTACCAAGTAAATTGCCCGAAACCACTACTCTGATAGGTATTACAGCGGGGGCTTCCACCCCAAACAATATAATTGAGGAGGTTCAAAAACATGTCAGAATTAACTTTTGAACAGATGTTGGAAGATTCGATCAAATTAATACAAACAGGAGAGGTAGTTGAGGGTACTGTCATTGATGTTAAACCTGAAGAGATTGTTCTTAACATTGGTTATAAATCCGACGGCATATTGACAAGACACGAATACACCAACGAAAGTGGTGTTGATCTTACTCAAGTTGTCAAGCTGGGCGACACAATGGAAGTAAAAGTTCTCAAAGTCAACGACGGCGATGGACAAGTAACCCTTACCTACAAGCGTTTGGCTGCCGACCGTGGCAACAAACGCATCGAAGAAGCGTACAATAACAAAGAGATTCTTACCGCTACTGTATCACAAGTGCTGGATGGTGGTTTGAGTGTTATTGTCGATGAAGTGAAGATTTTTATTCCAGCCAGCCTTGTTTCAAACACTTACGAAAAGAATTTGGGCAAATACGCCGGACAAGAGATTCAATTTATCATCAGCGAATATAATCCAAAGCGCAGGAGATATATTGGCGACCGTCGTCAGATTCTCAACGCCGAAAGAGCGGAACAACAACGTCTTCTCTTTGAACGTATCGCGATTGGTGATATCATCGAAGAAGGTGTCGTCAAAAATGTCACTGATTTTGGTGCCTTTGTTGATATTGGTGGTGCTGATGGTTTGCTCCATATTTCCGAGATGTCATGGGGGCGGGTAGAAAATCCCCGCAAATATCTCAAATCCGGTGATGTGGTCAGGGCTTTCATCAAAGATATCAATGGTAGTAAGATAGCCCTTAGCCGCAAGTTCGCGGATGCCAATCCATGGAAAGATGCCATGGATGCATATTCAGTTGGTTCGGAAGTAACCGGCAAGGTCGCACGGATGACCGATTTTGGTGCATTCATTGAGCTGGAACCGGGCGTTGATGCTTTGCTTCATGTCTCACAGATAGCAAGGGAACACATCGATAAACCTTCGGACAAATTGAAGGTAGGTGATACGGTAACGGCTAAGGTGGTTGACTTTAATGAACACGACCACAAAATCAGTTTGAGCATGAAGGCATTGTTACCTGATGAAGAAGAAGTTCTCGTAGATCAAGAAGAAGCAGCTATCGATGTCAACCCGGAAACCGGAGAAGCAGCTAACGAAGCGTTAGAAGCACCCGTTTCTAAAGAGGATGCCCCGGAAGAAGTAACAGAGGAAGCTTTAGTTTCCGAAGCTCCTGCTCCCGCAGATGAATCTTTGGAAGAAGCAACCCCGGCACCAAAAAAGACCAGGGCAAAAAAAGTTAAAGAAGTTGTCGAAGAAGTACCGGAAGAAGAGGAAGTTGGGGAGTAAACTCCCGTCTCTTTAGTAACATTGGCTTAGTTTTACCATAATAAAAAGGGAGAGTGTGTCATGACTCATGATTATGAATGGTTCAAAAAGGCGGTTTTTGATTTAACCAAAATTGACTTAAATGCATATAAAGAGAAGCAAATGAAACGGCGGATTGATACGCTGATCAACAAAAATGGCATCATCGGTTACGACAAGTATATAAATGAACTAAAAACGAACAATGCAAGGTTCGAAGAATTTGTCAATTACCTGACCATCAATGTGTCCGAGTTTTATCGTAATCCTAGTCAATGGGACATTCTTGATAAGGAAGTTTTTCCCCAGTTAATTACAAGGTTCGGGAAAAACTTAAAAATATGGAGTGCGGCCTGTTCAACCGGTGATGAGCCTTATTCTTTGGTAATGGCATTAACCAAACATTTGCCGCTAAATCAAATCCGTATTTTTGCGACTGATATTGATAAGCAGGTATTAGCCAAAGCAAAGGTCGGTCTTTACAATGAAAAGAGTTTGGCTGGTGTGCCTGCAGATTTCAAGAAAAAGTATTTTACGAAAATCGGTCCGTCTTTCCAGATAGCCGATGAAATCAAACGGCAAGTTGAATTTAAGGAGCACAACCTGTTAAAGGATCTTTATCCATCAGGTAATCATTTAATCGTCTGCCGCAATGTATTGATTTATTTTACCGAGGATGCCAAGACCATGATATTTACGAAGTTTTTCAACTCCCTTACTCATGGAGGACACCTCTTTATCGGCAGCACTGAACAAATCATCAACCATGCCGAAATTGGTTACACTAGGCAAAGCTCATTCTTTTACGGAAAAGATTAAATTAGTTACATAATAATTGCGGGTCAAGCCCACAATGACGAGGGTAGTTGTCATTGCGGGCTTGACCCGCAATCTTTTACAACATGGCTTGCAATACATGGCTTGCATACAATCCAAAGAAATCCCGGTCTCGCTTAAGCTCCTCCGTAACTTCGAAGAATAATTCCTTACTTTCGTAATCCCTTTTAAAGAATGGTTCCTTAAATACATCCCACTGTGGTAAGAAGGTCGCTTTCTTTTTGGTATAACAAGTTGCGGCAGTTGCTTGCTCCCGAAAATCCTTATCTACATATGAAGCAATCGTTTTGTGTAATGCCACATCCTCTGCCGGAAGGTAATAGTATTCTTTATAATTCGCATAAAAGTATTTCATTTCTTCATCATAGATGGGGACGGCGAGAAAACCCTCGCCATTATCATATCGAAAGTAACAGCGGTTACTATTAAATGAAACCGGAATCGGTAGGTCGTTCGGTAATTGCAATTTCATATAAAGCATATTTTTGCTTTTGCCACGGATATCGGTGAAATAGTTTGCCTGTACCTTGCGGGCTTTTATTTTGCCGTTAAATATATCATGATATGCCAGCACCGGAATTATTTCCATCATACCTTTTAGGTCACAGCTATTATGAAGCAGCATCAGATGGCGTGCTTCGTTGGAAGGTGATTTTACGTAATCATGATAAACTGAAATCAAATCGCCACCATCGTATATATCAAGTCTTTTTACCCGGAGAAATTTTTCGATTGTTTTCTGCTTACAGTTAGGAAGTCCCAGCTTGGCACGGTAAGGGGCAATCCGGCGGTATAGGTCGATACCAATGAATTTGTCAAAATTATATGAGAAGCCGTATTTAGTGCATTTGTTCATAATGAAAGGTAGGTCGAAGTTGTTGCCATTGTAATGGAAGAGGTGGGTGAAACCGGCTGAGAATTGGAAGAAGGCTTTGATGACGGTTTTTTCTTCTTCATATGTATCAGCGAGCCACTGAATCAGATGCCATTCATTATCTTCATAGTAAGCAAGTCCGATCATATATAGATGGGAGCTGGTGGACTGGAAACCTGTTGTCTCGATGTCAAGAAAGAGTATTTTGTCGAGTGGGGCGATTTTTTCTAAGGGGTATTTTATTTTGAAATTGTGGAGGGTTTCGGTTTCTGTGCGCATATACTTACCTTTCTATGGTAGGGGTGCTGATTTTATGTGTAGCCGCGTGGGTCATAAGTGCAATTCAGCGTCCGACGCGCTTGCGCTCCGAGAGAAACGTTGCGTTACGTAAGGCGTCAAAACACGCCGCCTAAGTAACGACGTTTCTCAAGGGTCGGTCTTTTGAATTGCACTTATGACCCTCACGGTTATACAATTTGAGTATACCACGAACATCCCTCAGATTGCAACTTGCACGAAACTAATAAAAATGATATTATAAAGAAATGATGACACCTAAAACCTTTATTGGCGGTATTAATCTTCGCGAAAACAAGGAAGCAACCAAAGACAAATCAATCGAAATCATTTTGCCGGGTAAAGAACTGGTATACCCACTTAAGGGGAAGGTCGGAAATTCTGCAAAAGCGATTGTAAAAGTTGGCGATAAGGTTCTGACCGGACAAAAAATCGGCAAGGCAGATGGTTTCTTTTCGGTTCCGGTTCATTCCGGTGTTTCGGGGGTTGTTCGGGGTATAAAGCAACGTACCCTCGCTAGTGGTGAGAAGACCCGCTGCATTATTATTGAAAATGACGAATTATACGATGAAATAGAGTATCCCGCTCCCCGCCCGGTTAGTGAGATGGCAAATCCCGACATTATAAACCGCATCCAAGATGCCGGTTTGGTCGGAATGAGTGGTTCTGGTTATCCGACCCATATCAAGGTGTCTCCCCCTAATCCCGATAAAATATCACACGTTATTATTAACGGTTTGGAATGTGAGCCGTATTTAACCAATGATTATCGTCTGATGCTGGAAGAAGCAGATCGTTTACTTAGTGGTCTCAAAATCCTATTGAAACTATTTCCGTATGCCCGTGGTGTTATTGCTATTACTGAAAACAAATCCGCTTGTTTTGATTTATTACAGGCAAAAACCTTAAAGATGTCACGGATTAGTATCAAAATATTTAAAAATAAATATCCCCAGGGTTCAGATCGGCAATTAATAATGGCAACTACCGGCCGGTTGATTGATTCTGTCACGATGCCCGCAGAGGTTGGGGTGGTTGTTTTCAATGTTGAAACAGTCATAAATATCCACCGTGCCGTCATTACCGGACGGAATCTAACTTCACGGATTGTAACTGTCGCGGGTACTGCCATATTGAAGCCGCAGAGTTTCAGTGTCCGCTTGGGCACCAGCTATGATACCTTAATTAATATGGTTGGTGGTTTTTTAAAAGAACCAAGCAAAATCATCTCCGGCGGGCCGATGATGGGACATGCTCTTGCTGATCCAAATGTTCCGGTCACGAAAACATCATCAGCGGTTCTTTGTTTTGAGAAAGACGAAGTGACGGTTTCACACCGGACGGCTTGTATTAACTGCTTGAAATGCGTATCAGTCTGTCCCGAACGTTTATTGCCGCATAAGCTTTGGCTTTTTGCGGAAAACAATAATGAAGAAGCTTTTATCGAATATGCCGGAAAAGAATGTCTGAAATGCGGATGTTGCAGTTATATCTGTCCGGCAAAATTACCCTTGACCGAAAAGATAGTCCTGATGAAAGACAAAGACGAAAAAAGCGAGGAATAACTCAAAGATGAGCGACCTTACCGTAACAGCCAGTCCCCATATCAGATCCAAAATCACGACCAGCGGTATTATGCTGATGGTTATTATTGCTTTAATGCCCGCGACTGGTTTTGCTATTTTTAATTTTGGGCTTGATGTGCTTTATTTGGTTCTGGTAACAGTGGGAACGGCAGTAGTGACCGAATTTGTCTGCGGGTTGATTCTAAAAAGAGCGGTCACAATAGATGATTACTCAGCAGTTGTAACCGGATTGATACTTGCATTAAGCCTTCCTCCCGGTGTTCCATTGTGGCTCGGTGCCGTGGGTGGTTTTTTTGCGATTCTGGTTGTGAAAATGCTTTTTGGTGGTTTGGGACAGAATTTCATGAATCCTGCCATGGCAGCTCATTGTTTTCTCTTTATTTCTTTCGCGTCCACCATGACAAAATATCAATATGACACTGAGATTATGGAAAAGCGGACAATGCTTGAAATGTTACTTAACAATACTGATGGGGCAGTCGGCGAGACCTCAATATTGGCGCTACTGTTCGGTGCTGTTATATTGATTGTTTTTGGGGTGATTGACTTAAAAATCCCGGGGATGTACATTATCTCTTTTATGGTATTTATCGTGGTTTTTACCGGCAATTTGGATGCAACTTATTTAGTTACCCACCTGACCGGGGGCGGACTTTTGCTGGCAGCCTTTTTTATGGCAACGGATTATTCGACCCGCCCGATATCAGCGGGAGCACAAATATTTTATGGTCTTTTATTAGGTTTCCTAACTGCCGTTTTCCGGTTTTATGGTGCCGGTTTTGAAGGAGTAGCTTTTGCTATAATAATCGCAAATTTGGTTGTGCCGTTATTGGATAGAAAATACCGTGGTTTGAATCCAGCAAGGAAATAGAAACAATGATGAAAAAGTTTGACCTAAAAGATAATATTGTCACTGACCGCTTATTAAACGGAATCATCAAAGAAAATCCAACTTTCGTTTTATTGCTTGGTTTATGTCCGGCATTGGCAGTTACTACCTCGGCTTTGAATGGTATCGCGATGGGTCTGATTACCCTTTGTGTTTTGACTTTTACTTCCTTAATTTTGTCGCTTACTTACAAATTTATCCCCGATAAGCTTAAGTTACCGGCTTATATTGTTGTGATTGCCTTTTTTGTCACGATAGCCGAAGTTATCGTGAAGTCTTATCTACCCCTTGTTGATAAAGCTTTAGGTATTTACCTACCCTTGATAGTGGTTAACTGCATAATCATGAGCCGGATAGAAAACTATGTCGTCAAAAATAAAGTATTGCTTGCGGTACTGGATGGTATCGGAATGGGTTTGGGATTTACCCTGGCTTTGATGATAATTGGTATGATTCGTGAGTTTCTTGGGGCTGGTGAAATTTTTAGTCTTCGGGTATTGCCGGACAGTTTTCCTGCCGCCACGATATTCGTCCTCGCTCCCGGTGCCTTTTTTATCATGGCATTCCTTGTCGCCCTGCATAATAAAATAACAGTTTGGCTGGCACAAAGACCGCCGCGCCCCCCAAGACCACCCAAACCACCTAAAGTGAAAAAGGAAGCAGAAGAGAAGAAAGAAGGAACGGAAGAAGCTGACAAAGTAAAAAAAGATAAAAAAGAAAAAGTTAAAATAGAAAATGTAAAAACAGACAAAGTAAAAGTAAAATGGACTTTGTCTAAAGAGAATGAGGACAAGACAAAAGAAAAAACGGCAGAAGATGAAAGGGATATAGATACTGTCGTTGATAATACAGATACGAGTAATGTTACCGTAAGCGAAAGCAAAAGATCATTAAAGGGTTTTTTAAGCAAATTCATGAAGAAAAAAGAAACCGAAACAGAAGAAAATGATGACGACATCGAAATAATTGAGATAATTGACGAAAATCAACTAAAGGAGGTAAAAAACGATGATTAGGGATTTACTTATAATCTTGGTTACCTCGGCACTGATTAACAATATCGTCCTAAGCTACTTTTTAGGACTTTGCCCGATGATGGGTACATCTGGAAAAGTTTCAAGTGCTGTACGGATGGGTATAACGGTTGTTTTGGTTATCACCTTGGCATCGGCAATCAATGGGCTCATATATGAATATATCCTGCTTCCCCCTAAAGCCACTTTTTTACAAACCTTTGTCTTTATTTTAGTTATTATCGGGCTTATTCTTTTGATTGAACTTATTATGAAAAAGTTTTTCAAGAAAAGTTACCAAACCGTCGGTATTTTTTTGCCGGTCATTATTACTAATTGTGTCATCCTTGGTGCGGTATTGATAAATGCCTACTCCGATTTTGGTTTCATAAACAGTACTGTTAACGGTTTTGGCCTTGCGTTTGGATTTATGCTGGTAATATGTATTCTTGCCGGAATCCGTGAGAAAATAGTTTATAATAATATTCCCGAATCATTTAAAGGTTTACCACTTATTTTATTGATTGCCGGATTGATGTCGATGGCATTTTATGGCTTTTCGGTTTTGTTTTAGGGGTATCATATGAAATTGCCGGAAGAAAACGATAATTATTACGACCGTGGACGGAGCACACCGGTTTTCTATGCAATCGGTGGGGTTTCTATTTTTGTCCTGCTGATTTTAGTTATTGTCGTTTTAAGCAACCGACCAACCGACAATACTTCCGGGACGAGACCAATTCCCAGCCCTACCGCCGACAGCTCCCGTGTGCAGGTTGATAATAACAATAACCAGCTTGATGTTAATGATTTGAGTTTTTGGAATCTTTTTCCGGAACGTGATGATTCGTCCCTTGGTAATGAAGATGTCACACCGGAGTTACCTGTTAACAGCCCTTCACCCGAGCCGCCGGATCCTTCCGAAGATGGCCGCCATACCTTTGTAGAACGGCGGAATGGCACCTCGGAATGGGTAAGGCTCAATCCCGTTCTTCCCCGCAACAATTATGATCCACTCGGTTTCATCATGCGGCGCGACCGGATGGCTTATTATGAGTTTGAAAAACCGCTTTCGTATCTAGGTATTGATGTCTCGCGGGCAAATGGGCAGATGGACTTTAACCGGGTCAAAAATGCCGGGATTGATTTTGTAATGCTCCGGGTTGGGGCACGGGGTTATGAAACCGGCATCCTTTCCCTTGATGATGATTTTAATACCAATTTGACCAATGCAATTAATAGTGGATTAAATGTTGGGGTGTATTTCTTTTCCCAAGCTATAGATGCCGAAGAAGCAGCCGAGGAAGCCGTTCTTGTCATTGAAGCGTTGGCAGCCCACAAAATTACCTATCCGGTAGTATTTATGATGGACTTTATCGCCTTTGATGCCTCACGGATTGACAGTCTGACCAGGTCGGAAAAAACCAATATTACCTCTACTTTTTGTAATTATATGAGTGGGGCAGGGTATACGCCGATGATTTATGGAACGAAAGAGTGGCTGATTGAGCAAATCGACTTGACTAGATTGATGGAATACGATATCTGGCTTTCCCAACCGCGTGACCTTCCTGATTATCCTTATCGTTTCCAGATGTGGCAGTATAGTTTTACCGGGTCGGTTGCCGGGATTACCGGTCATGTGAATATGAATATCTGTTTTGTGGATTATACCGCCAGGTGAAAAGCCTGTTCGCATTGCGGACTCGATCCACAATCTTCCAAATCACTTGGGTTTGTACGCCATCACCTTCGGAGAGATAGTGAGCTTTGAATAGATATCGGCATAAGTTTTTGCCGTGATTGTTTCGATATAATTGGGGACAAAATTCTTTTTCACCCCAGCTTTTCTAACGATATCAATAGCTTTATTGTAAGCAATTGCCGCTTCATTTTCACTTTCATATGTACCAACCGTATAGTTCCCAACGATATGGATTTTGACGCGGTAAAAAAACTTACCCCGCTTCGTAATCCGCTGAACACCGTTATAGCGGTTTATTATCTCGATATTCTCATAACGGAAATCGGTTTCATCATCATTAACAAAGCGATAATCGCGGTTTTTCACCCCATAATTTTTTATTCCATAACGGTTTAGGATGTTTACCTGCATCCCATAATCGGAGACAAAGTAATGTCCGCCCCGCTTCATAATCGTACGCGTCGAATAATAAAATAAATCATCAATATCAAATTTGAGGGTCATTGTCGGGCTGAGATGATACTCGAAGAATTTTTCGCGGATATAAATCGGGGTATTAAAATAATAACGCGAATCACGGAAGTTCAAAAGAGTTACCCATTTATTATGGGGTAAGATCCGGTGCTGTGTATAGTCGGCAATGGTGAGGTTTTTGTCCTTAATGATTTTGTTGGCTTCAAGATAGGCGGCATGTGCCTTTAACATGCTGTCATAACTGCCAAGACTGATATGTTTGCGTTTATAGGTCAATGACGAGCGGTAGTAGAGTTCTTTATTTTTCTTATGTTGGGGATAAACGCCCGGCAATCTTCTTTCCATATATCGATTATAACATATGATTCATGTGCAAGCCAAGTAAATTACAAAAACAATAAAGTCTAATTAGTTCCCACGAGGCTCGTAAGCTTTGACTTCTATGCAAGCGCGCTTTCGCTCCGAGAGAAACATTGCGTTACGTAAGGCGTCAAAATACGCCGCCTAAGTAACGATGTTTCTCAAGGGCTTGCTTAGAAGTCAAACTTACGAGCCCGCGGATTTAGTGTATGAATCTGGCGTTACGCGACAAATAAATCAAGAAATAACGTATTTTTTTCCAGAAAATGAAAATTATAGATATATTTTGGGGACTAACTGTATAAAATATTAAGGAAGTATTACAAATGTGTTACAAAACAATTCCACGGGACGGTTTTTAACGTCCTAAAAAGGAGAGAGTAATGTATAAACGATTGGCTTACCAATTTATCCTTTGTAATCTGCTTTTGTTTATCAGTTGGTTCAGTACCCAAATAAGCAATGAGGTTAGTGAAGTAAACATTGAAGCCGAAATGATTTGTTTTTCCCCACCGACAATAGATGCTGTAACATTTGAAATAACCACCAGCGACGCTTTTTCCCGGCAGCGTATAGTTGAGTATAAGGCTTTGGAACAGACCCGAATATTTCTTAAGGATGAAGAATATGAAATACTTTTAAAAATAGTTGAAGCCGAAGCAGGCGGCGAAGACGAAATCGGACGGATGTTGGTTGCGTCAGTAGTATTAAACCGTATATCGCACGAAAATTTTCCCGATTCACTAAAAGAGGTTGTTTACCAAAGTGTGAATGGGAATTACCAATTTTCACCGGTTGGAAGCGGGCGTTATAAGCGGGCAAAAGTCAGTACCGAAACGATTGAAGCGGTTGACAAGGTTTTATGGGGTGGTGATTATAGCGAAGGTGCCTTGTTTTTTGCCTCACGTAAAGCCGCCGACCCCGAAAAAATGCGTTGGTTTGATCGAAACCTAAAGAAACTTTTTAGTCATGGCGGGCATGAATTTTTTGGGTTGTAAAACCTTGAAGCGATGCCTCTTTTGGGTTATACTAGGATGTTACCCTTAATCAAGAGGAATGAAGCTTATGCCCATTTTGCGTGCTTATGTATTTCCCCATCCCCCATTGGCAGTGCCATCAGTTGGATTGGGACAGGAAAAAGAAATAACTGATACACTTAAGGCGATGGATTTGGCGGCCAGTGAGATTGCCGGACTTGAGCCGGAAACAATCATTTTTATCACACCGCATAGTGTCGTATATGCCGATTATTTTCATCTTTCACCGGGAAATAGTGCCAAGGGTGATTTGACCCGTTTCCGTACTCCCGATGAAAAATTTTCGACTGTTTATGATACCGAATTGGTCGAAGAGATTGCCGAAATTGCCTACGAACGTCTTATCCCTGCCGGTAACCAAGGTGAGCGTGACGCCAACCTTGACCACGGTGTAACAGTGCCGATGTGGTATATTAACCGCGCTTATTCTGATTACAAATCGGTGCGTCTATCCCCCTCCGGACTTGACAAAGAGAAACATTATTTGCTTGGGTTATGTATTACCGAAGCCATCAAAAAAACCGGGCGGCGGGTAGTTATTGTTGCCAGTGGTGACCTTTCACATAGTCTATTAAGCCGTGGTCCTTATAGTTATGCGCCGGAGGGGGCAGAATTTGATGCCCGGATTACGGACGCTTTTTCTAGTGGAGACTTCTTGACACTTTTAGAAACTCCTGAATCCTTACGTGAACGTGCCGCAGAATGTGGTTTTAACCCCTTTATGATTTTGATTGGGTGTTTCGACCAAGTGAAAGTTGAAACGAAGGTTCTATCATATGAAGGTCCGTTTGGGGTTGGATACCTCGTGGCTTCCATTACCCCGTTGGAAGCGGATAAAAGCCGTGATTTCCTCAATCAATATCAAGAAATCGCCTTAAAAGAAGCGCAGGCATCCCAAAGTACCGAAGATGCTTACCGTTTACTCGCCCGCCAGTCATTAGAATATGTGATATTAAACGGAAAGCAGTTACCCCGCCCGGATGGTTTGCCGGACGAGCTTTTAAACCAAAAAGCCGGTGCCTTTGTCACCCTGTATAAACAAGGACGTTTGCGTGGTTGTATTGGCACGATTAGTCCGACCCGTGACTGCATCGCTGATGAAATAATAAATAACGCCATTTCCGCCGGTCTAAACGATACTCGTTTTGACCCGGTTTCACGCGCTGAGCTACCTTTCCTTAATTACAAAGTTGATATCCTTGGCACTCCTGAACGCATTTCCGGATTATCTGAGCTTAACGTCAAACGATATGGCGTAATCGTCACATCAGGGCGTAAACGGGGCTTATTACTGCCAAATCTTGACGGAATCGATACAGTGGAGGAGCAGGTAGCCATCGCAAGGCAAAAGGGGGGAATTGCCGACGACGAGGATATAGAATTAGAACGATTTGAGGTAGTGAGACATGAATAATGAATACTTTAGGAATCGCTACAAAAAGCAACAAAGGCGGTCACATGACTGCTTATTTTCTATTCATTCAAAAAAGGATACAACCATGGAGAGGGCACGGTATTGGGATTTACTGGAGGATAATATAATTGAGTGTACTCTTTGCCCCCACTTTTGCCGTATCCCGGAAGGGAGAAGGGGAAAATGCGGAGTCAGGGAGAATCAGGGCGGGGTATTGTATGCTGTTTATTATAGTTTAGTTTCATCACTTGCCGTCGATCCTATCGAGAAGAAACCACTTGATTTTTTTCATCCCGGTTCCAAAATTCTCTCAATTGGAGGATACGGGTGCAATTTGCACTGTTCATTTTGTCAAAACCACCATATTTCCCTGGAATATGATCACCGGGAAGGTGAGTACATAACTGTTGACGAAATGCTTGGTATCGCTCATTTATCTGCCCCTAAAGGCAATATCGGTCTCGCTTATACTTTCAATGAACCTTTCATAGGTTATGAATATGTATATGATTGTGCCAAAGAGATTAAGCAGGATGGACTAAAAAACATCCTTGTGACAAATGGATACATAAACAGAAAACCCCTAGAAAAAATATTGCCATATATTGATGCAATGAATATCGATTTAAAAGCCTTCACCCCGGAATTTTATCAGCGTATCGGCGGGGATTTGGAGACGGTCAAAAATACGATTATTAAAGCAAGTGCCTTATGTCATGTTGAAGTAACAACCTTGGTTATTGAAGGTGAAAATGATAATGATGTACCGGAGATTGCCAAGTGGCTTGCGGAAATAAACCCTGATATTCCGTATCATTTATCGCGTTTTTACCCTCGTTACAAGTATCTAGACAAACCACAAACCAGTATCAATACGATCAATCGTCTCGCTGGTGAAGCATCAAAATATCTT
>Ga0209737_10000899_pt1 | contig 22520 bp, 12 predicted proteins | sample TergutCu122P3_FD_187284 | JGI IMG/M metagenome (GOLD analysis project Ga0209737, IMG submission 187284) | Cubitermes ugandensis P3 segment gut microbial communities from Kakamega Forest, Kenya - Cu122 P3 (SPAdes) (version 2) | ecosystem: Host-associated > Arthropoda: Insects > Digestive system...
ATTGGGGTTTAACATTTTTTGCCCATTTTTTTGCAGATCATCAACATGCTAACAAGTACGACTACAATGATTGCAATAGCTGCACCGAGAATGTACCAGCCGTATGGAGGAGTTTCAACTGCAGGTGGTGCTTCTGGAGCGGCTAAGACTTTTATGTCAGCTTTTGCATCTGAGCCATAGTATGCTGCTGTGCCTTCAAAGTATGCCCATATGGCATAGGTACCTGCTTTTTCAGGGGTCCAATCAATTGAGAAACTGCCACGTGAGTCGCTTTCAGTTGTGCCAATAGGTATCATTCCGTCACCATTATATGCATAGACTGTTATGTCAATACCCTTCACGTCCATTGGTTGTGCAAATTGTTTGTAGAGGTGAAGCATCCACTCACTCATGCTTTCATCGCCAACTGCTGGAACACCCTTAGGGAATCGCATTCTAAGATTATCGCTTTGTGTACCTGGTGAAACGTCCATGACAGTTCCTGTAACTAAGACTGTTGAACCTGCTGTAGGTACGGCATTAGACACTGAAACAGTCATCTCACTTGGACCCTTACCGATTGCATAAATTTGCTGATCATACACATCCATTGTTGCAATGATGCTATCACCGATAATTGCTTGACCGGCCCATTGACTTTGACGGAATGCCCCATTAATCTCCCAAATAAGAGTGCCATCAGTTGCATTTAGACAAAGGAACGGCGCACCTCTTGATATAGGTACAGTATTTGAGTGCACAAAGTGTCCAAAGTAGAGTTTACCATCTGAGACAACCGTTGGTACTAGCCACCAGTTTTCACCGTGATAAGATTCATTATATTTGTCTGTAGCCTCATATGTCCAACGTAACTCACCTGTCATAGCGTCAAAACAATATACGATACCGCCAACACCTACTGTATAGAAGTTACCATACGCAATAGTGCCTTTAGGAGAAGCCCATGCATCTGCATAAATACGAGATTCTGATTGCCATAAGCATCTACCAGTTTCTAAGCTAAAGCCATAGTTAGCCCTGTTCTCCTTTGTCCAGAAAATGCCAATATATGGATCATCGCTGAAAGTTACCCAAGTTATTTGAGACGAGTAAGAAAAACTAAAGTCCTTCCATTCGCTAGGGGCCTTATATTCGCGTCTATTGAAGATTGGGTAGCCCATATTTTCTGGGTCAAGGCTGATTCCTGTAATGAACATACCGTCTTGTGTAGGGGTGGTTGAAAAGATAACACGATCTCCGGGGAACGCAGCAACTACACTGCCTGGGCTAGCTGTCAATCCAGATATTGTGACGTTGATATCATATACTGCAGCGTTAAAGGTTCTGCCTTGAATTTGACTACCCCATGCATCGCTTGGACCACTGCCAGTTCCACGATTAACGACGTGTGTAGAGTTCCATTGTAATAAACGGTAGCCTGTTGTTGCATCGCCAGTAAGTTGGTATTTTACCATTTCACCACTTGGACCGTAAAAGATAGTTCCGCTTGGGACACTTGTCATGTTATATTTGAGATCACCCGTTGCTGAATCAACTGCATACATAGTAGTTCCGCTAACAAACCATAGGTAAGCCCATGTGCCACGATTATTTTCGCTTATAAAAGTGAGTATCTGGGCACGTGAAACTCTGTTAGCACTAGCAGCGCCAAAGGCGAAATCTTTTTCCCAAACTATTTTACCTGTGTGTAAATCAACTGCAACAACTGTTTGCCGAGGTGAATTAGCAACATAACGGTTATAGTAGAGAACACCAGCAACAATAACAGAGTCTACAAATTTGCCCTCATAAGCATCACCAGTTTGGAAACCAATAGGTCCACTGTCTCCACCAGATAAGCCTGCTGGGGTATCACCAATTGGCATATTCCATAAAATGTGTGCACTTTCAGGCGCATCATTCCATGGAGCATAACGATTAGTGATACGGTTACTGTCTAACCAACTGCCCATGATTGTCCACCATTCACGTAGTTGTGAATCAACTGGGCGAGTCCAATATTCAGCTGGAAGAGAATGGGCTGGATAGTCTTTTTTCCAATAATCCTCTCTTATCTGAAGGGTAACATTATCACTTTTGCTTGGTTTATAATTGCCAGTTAGTACGTTAGTAACTGTATTGAAGACATAGTATTCACCATCATACAAGCATTGCAAAGTATAGTTTCCTGGTTCCATAAAAGCTATTTTTTTGCCAACTGTGCCAGTAGACCATGTTTTACCTGTATGATTTTCCACTTTGCCATTAGGATAAGTGATTTGCATCGTTACATTCCAACCATCATCTACACGGTATAAATAGTTTAGCAAACCCCAGTTAATTAAAACTGGTTGTCCAACACCGGCAGTCTTTGGAATAGCATCAACAAAAGGAAAAGTAGCTATCTCGCGTGTTGACTGTGCATTTACGTCAGGCACTGCAAGCATTGAAGTAATAAAAGAAAGCATTAGTATTACGGCTATTGTCGAAAACAGATTTTTTTTATTAAATAGTTTCATTTTTTATTTTTATCTCCTTATAGAGTAAGCATACTAAGTATGTACTAATAAACTTAGCACACAACACACAAACATGTTTACAAAAAATACAATGATAATTCAATATTTTAGCGAAAGTTAAAAAAAAAAGCGTTAGCTCATTTTAAATTAAAAATCAGTTTTTTGAACAACACATAAACACTTCATTTGATGTTCCCAAAATATACACCATATGGTCGTTAAGGAGTATGCTAATTTACGTGACAGCACAGGGAATAAAAACGAAAAATTTACAAAATGTTTGCCGCAAGTATTTGCGTTGCTATTTTAGCGACAAAAGTGAATGTATAATAAGTGTTAATCAGAAATGCTAAATTTTACAAAACATTTTATGTCACAATTCATGCATTTAAAGTGACTTCATTGCAAATAACACTACACAAGTCCCACAAAACGTTAATCGCACATCATTTTTACAGTTACTAACATCAAACACTTCTTCAAACGGAAAACATCTGAAAACAAGTTATACGACATATAAAAAAAAGAAAAAGTTGGGGTTTTAATGTTTTTTGTCTATCTTTTTGTAGATCATCAACATACAAACAAGTACGACTACAATGATTGCGATGCCTACGCCAAGTATGTACCAGCCATATGGGGGTTGGACGGGGTCTACTACTGTTGGTGCTGTTGATACTGCCATAGCTGTTTGTGACCATGAGCCATAGTAACTTGCTGAACCATCAAAGTACGCATAAATATCCCATGTACCCGTTGCGTCTTCTGGGGGTGTCCATGCTATGGAATACGTGCCACTACTAGTGGTTGTTGTTGTGCCTATGTCTATCTCAGTAGCACCTTGTTTTGCAAAGACTGTTACTTCAACACCCGTTACATCCATTGGTCTTGCAAATTGTTTGTATACGTATAACATCCAGTCGCTCATGCTTTCGTCAGATACCGCTGGAACGCCCTTGGGGAATCGCAGTAAGCTTTTGTCACTTTGTGTACCTGGTGAGACATCCATAACAGTTCCGCTGATTAGGGCTGTTGTGCCTGCTGTGATTGCTATGTTTGGTGCTGTAACAGTTAACTCGCTTGGACCTTTGCCAATTCCATACATTTGTCCATCATAGCTATCCTGAGTAACGATAATACTATCGCTAATCATTGCTCTACCACCCCAATTGCTTTGACGAAATGCGCCATCAATCTCCCAAATAAGATCGCCAGTTTCTGCATCAAGACAAAGGAACGGTGCACCCCTAGGAAGTGGTACTTGTGGAGAGTGTACATAGTGGCCATAATAGAGTTTGCCGTCTGTAACAAACGTTAGAACTAGCCACCAGTTTTCGTTGTGATAAGATTCATTATGCTTATCTCTAGCATCATACGTCCAAAGCAATTCACCAGTTTTAACATCATAACAATACACAGTACCACAACCATTACCAGATGTATAGAATTTGCCATACGCAACTTGGCCGCCAGCACCAGACCATGAGTCTGCATAGTTACGTGGTTCTGTTGTCCACAAGTGTTTACCAGTTTCTAAACTAAAGGCATAGTTAACCCTGTTTCGGTTCGTCCAGAAAATACCGATCATTTCCGTTTCATCAAAGGTCGACCAATTATTTTGAGTAGTATATCCAAAGTCAAAGTCAGCCCAATCCGAAGGAGGAGTAAATTGCCTACTGAAGTAGATGTATCCAAGATTTTCTGCGTCAAGACTAATTGCGGTAAGCACAAATCCATTATCTACTGAAGGCGTAGTTGAGAAGATAACACGGTTTTCGGGAAATGCCGCTTGTAGCGTTCCGGGGTTAATTCTCAGCCCTGATATTGAAACGTTAATGTCATAGTAGCCTGCATCGTATGATTTTGGAGCGCCAGTATTTCTATCAGGTGCGTTGACTTGATTGCCCCAGGCATCACTTGAACCCGCAGGAGCAGTTCTAGAAACAACGTATGAAGAGTTCCATTGTTGTAGATACCAGTTTGGATTATCTGTAGTGCCATAGTTAACAGCTCTGTACTTTAGCATTTCACCACTTGGACCATAGTAGATAGTTCCAGTTGGAACGTTAGTCATGTTGTATCTGAGGTCACCATTTTTTGCGTCCAGAGCCCACATGTTAGTTCCTTGGACAATCCAAAGATAAGACCAAGCTCCACGGTTATTCTCAGTAATGTAGGTCATTATTTGTCCACGTGCAACTCTACCAGTGCCAATGTCATAATGTCGTTCCCAGAGTAGTTTGCCTGTATGTATGTCTATTGCTAGAAGCGATTGACTTTGTAAAGGTGTGCTAGCTCCTCCGCTAGAAACGTATTCTCGGTTGTAGTATAGAACACCTGCAACGATGACAGCATCATAAAATTTGCCTTCATAAGCATCACCCATTTGGAAACCAACTGTGCCAGTTTCACCACCAGCTAAACCGCCGTTAGCATCTTCCATCGGCATACTCCATAAAACGTGTGCACTCTCAGGCCCCTTATTATATGGAGCGAGCTTAGATACACCATTAGGACCACTACGACTACCAGCTAGCCAACTGCCCATAATAGAGTACCATTCACGCAGTTGCGAGTCAACTGGACGAGTCCAATACTCTTCTGGAAGTGTGTGACCGGGATGATCTAGTTTCCAATAACCTGCCTCTATCTGAAGGATAAATGGTTCGCTTTTAGATGGCTTAAAATATCCACCATTAGCTTGATTTGCACCATATCTGTATGTTTCACCGTCAAAAAATGTTTGTAGCGTATAGTTTCCTGCATCCATAAACGTGAATTTTCTGCCAACTGTGCCTGTAGACCATGTCTTTGCGCTAATGTTCTCAATTTTACCGTTAGGATAAGTAATCTGTAAAGTTACATTCCAACCGTCGTCAACGAAATTTAAGTAGTTTAATAGGCCCCAGTTAATTAGAACGGGTTGTCCAACACCAGCCCTTTGCGGGATTGTGTCAACAAAAGGCCAAGTAACGATCTCACGTGTAGATTGTGCATTTACATTCGGTACTGCAAGCATTGAAACGACAAAAGAAAGCAAGAGTAATATTACTATTGTAGAAAAAAGATTTTTTTTATTAAATTGTTTCATTTTTGTTTTTATCTCCTTATAAAATAGAGTGTATTAAGTATATATTAATAAACTTAGCATACAATACACAAATATGTTTTTATAAAATATAATAATATTTAAATATTTTGACGAAAGTTGTAGAATAAAACAAATATTCATTTCAAATTAAAAAGTCGAACTTTTGTACAACATATAAACAGTTCAAACAAAATACACCTATAACACATTACAGCTAATTTTAAAAATAAAACTTAACTACATCCATAAAAGTAAACAAAAATCAGACAAAAAAAAGAAAAATAGAAGATTATTTCTTTTTGATCCATACACCGACAAGTAGTACAGTAACTATAATGGCAATACCCATACCAACTATGTACCATTCATAAGGTGTAGTTTTAGGTACCACTATTTCTGGCGCCGCAAATACCGCTGCTTCTGTTTTTGCATATGATCCATAGTAACTTGCTGAACCATCAAAGTATACATAGACATCCCATTCACCTGTAGCACCTACAGGCGGAGTCCAAGGTATTGAAAATCGGCCATTTGCATCACTTATTGTTCGACCTATATCAATTACGTATCCATCTTGCTGTGCAAAGACTACTACCTCAACACCTGTTACATCCAAGGGTTTTTCAAATTGTTTATAGACGTGAAGCATCCAGTTGCTCATACTTTCGTCAGACACTGCTGGAACGCCTTTAGAGAAGCGAAGTTTAGCGTCATCGCTTTGTGTCCCTGGGGAAATGTCCATGACTGTTCCTGAAACTAAGACTGGAGTACCTTCTGTAACTATGGCATTAGACATTGAAACGGTCATTTCGCTTGGACCTTTGCCAACTGCATAAAGTTTATGATCATAGTAGTCCTGTGTTACCATAATGCTATCGCCAATAATTGCGCGGTTGCCCCATTGGCTCTGACGAAATGCGCCATCAATCTCCCAAACAACACTTCCATCAGTTATATCAAGTGCAAAGAAGGGCGCACCTCTGGATAGAGGTATTGTAGGGGAATGTACAAAGTGTCCAAAGTAGGCCTTACCATCTGAGACAAAACATACAATGGTCCACCAGTTTTCGCCGTGATAAGACTCAGAGTATTTATCTGTTGCCTCGTATGTCCAAAGTAGCTCGCCATTCTGTACATTATAACAGTATACAATGCCACCAACACTTGATGTGATAAATTTGCCATCTGAGATAATTCCTTCGCGTGCAGCCCATGCATCTGCATAGATACGTGTTTCTGTCTCCCACAATAAGCGGCCAGTTTCTAAGCTAAAGCCATAGTTCTTTCGGCTTTCTCTTGCCCAGAAAACACCTACTAAATCTTCTTGGCTAAAGGCGTTGGATATCCAGCCTGTTTGATAGGTTGCCATGCTAAAGTCAAAGCTTTCCCATTCTGCAGGGGCCTTGAACTCGCGTCTATTGAAAAGCAGTTGTCCAGTGTTTTCTTCGTTAAGGCTGATTCCTGTAAGGTAGAAGCCGTTTGCGTTTGGAGTTGTTGAAAGTATGAGGCGATCCTCTGGGAATGCAGCAACTATGCTTCCTGCGCTTTCGGTTAGTCCTGATATTGAAACGTTAATGTCATAACCGTTTGCTGCATTAAATGAACGTACGTCACCATTAGTAGCTCGTGTATGTGTTCGAGCGCCCCAAGCATCCATACCAGTGCCGACTGCATCAACGACATATGTAGAGTTCCATTGTAGCAGACGATAGCCTGTTGTTGCGGAGCCAGTAATTTGGTATTTTAGTAATTCACCGTTTGGACCATAATAGATTGTTCCAGTGGGAACATTTGTCATGTTGTATCGGAGTTCACCTGTTTTGGGTTCAATGGCCCACATGTTGCCTGAAGTGCCAATCCAAAGATAAGCCCATGAGCCACGATTATTCTCGCTAACAAAAGTTAGTATTTGGGCAAATGCAATTCTACTGTTGCCCATGCCTTCAAAGTTTCGTTCCCAAAGTGTTTTTCCTGTGTGTAGGTCAACTGCAACAACCATCTGTGATTGATAAGGCACTGTTGAACTTCCGCTGGTCCAAAATTCTCTGTTGTAGTATAAAACACCTGCTACAATAACCGCACCGTAGAATCGGCCTTCATAAGCATCACCAGCTTGATAGGGACTGGTACCTGAATCGCCGCCAGCTAAACCACCATGAACGTCACCGATGTCCATGCTCCATAAAATGTGGGCACTTTCAGGGGCGTTGTTGTAGGGGGCATTTTTAGGGTTGTTGTAATCGCCTCGTGAGTATAGCCAGCTTCCCATGATAGAGTACCATTCACGTAATTGTGAATCAACTGGTCTGGTCCAATATTCAGTAGAAAGGGTATGGCCGGGGTAACCTGGTTTCCAGTTCTCAACTATTTCCAGAGTAACAGTTTCACTTTTAGCTGGTTTCATATAGCGATAAACAGTTGCGGTGTTGGCGCCAGTGCCGGTAGTGTATGAGTAATATTCTCCGTCGTATAGGGCTTGTAGGGTATAGTTTCCGGTTTCCATAAAAGACATTTTTCTGCCAACTGAACCAGTGGACCAAGTTTTTGCTGTAGTGTTCTCAACTTTACCGTTGGGATGTGTAATTTGTAGAGTTACGTTAAATCCGTCATTAACGTTTCGTGCAAAGTTTAGTAGACCCCAGTTAATTAGGACTGGTTGTCCAATACCAGCAGTTTTTGGAATTGCATCAACAAATGGCCAAGAAGCCACAGGTGTCCATGTTTGTGCATCTGCAGTGGGTAATGCAAGCATTGAAGCTAGAAAAGATAGCATCAGCAATATTGCTATTGTCGAAAAGAGATTTTTTTTATTAAATAGTTTCATTTTTTATTTTTATCTCCTTATGGAATAATGTGTATTAAAGTTACGTTAATAAACTTAACATGCTATACGCATACATATATTTAGTTAAATACACTGTCATTTCAATATTTTAGTGAAAAATAAAATGAAAAAGCAGTAATTTATTTTAAATTAGAAAAGCAATTATTTGTACAACAGGTAAGCAGTTCAAATAAAACACGCCAAACACAGTTTTTTTAAAAAACCACACAACTATAGCGGATTAAATTAAAAATTCGGATATTCACGATAGTTGTATACGACTCTTTGTAATGTGTCAAAGTTTAGTACTACATAGGATACAGTTTTTTTCATTGCCCATTTCTTCACTATTTGGTTAAAGTCAGATATGAATAAGAAGAAAAAGAAGTTGATTATTCTGTTTCAGTTTCTGTTTTATTCATGTTTGAGGCACAGGATTTTTCGTGTTTTTTATGGTTGTTGCGTTTGGGCTTGAGATTGTTTTTTCATGTTTTTGAATGTAAAAATGAGGCTATGAGCTCTATTATGAAAATAACGACATTTACAATGGTCCATCTATCTACTATTGTCATGGTGTTGTTCATGTCTTCAGTTACCAAAAACACAACGAGCCCAACTAGGCCAGAGCTATTGCTGTTATTAACCATATAGTTCGGGGCTGTTTTTGTTTTGTTGTAGTTTCATTTGTATCATCATTGTATCTTTTTTGTTTTTTCTGTAGCACCAACCAAATCATCACAAGAACCACAATTACAAGACCTGCTATACTTAGCACCAAGTTACGGCCCAGCACTCTTCAGTTAGTTGGGGATGGTCTTGGGTATATAGGGCTGTTTTCACACGTTTTATAGCGTAATAATGAATTCTTTCGGTTTCCCAATGAATGCCCCTTTCTGATGTACAGGTTCTAAGAACTAAAATTTTGATTATGGAAAAAATAAGACTAAATCACTACAAAAATAAGCAAAATATCAAACTAAAAAAAGAAAAAGTGGAAAGTTATTTCTTTTTGATCCATACACCGACAAACAGAACAGTAAGTATAACTGCAATGACGCCGCCAATGATATACCATTCATATGGCGGTAGCTTTGTTTCTACTACTTCTGGAGCGGTAAATACTGCCATTTCTGCTTTTGCGTCGCTGCCATAGTATGCTGCTGTGCCTTCAAAGTATGCCCAAATATCATATTCACCCTCACTTGGAGGTGTCCATGTTATTGAAAATCTACCACGCGCATCACTCTCTGTTGTGCCAATAGGTATCACTTCGTCACCATTGTATGCATAGACTGTTATGTCAATACCCTTCACATGCATTGGTTGTGCGAAGTGTTTGTAGAGGTAAAGCATCCAGTCACTCATGCTTTCGTCGCCGACTGCTGGGACGCCGTTGGGGAATCGCATGCGGAGGTTATCGCTTTCTGTGCCTGGTGAAATGTCCATTACAGTTCCTGAAACTAGGACTGGTGAACCTGCGGTAGCTATAGGGCTAGATACTGAAACAGTCATTGTACTTGGACCCTTACCAATTGCATAAATTTGCTGATCATAGACATCATGAGAAACAATGATGCCATCACCAATCATTGTACCACCACCCCAGTGAGACGTACGGAATGCACCATCGATTTCCCAAATAAGATCTCCAGTTTCTGCGTCAAGACAAAGGAAAGGTGCACCTCTTGCAATAGGTATCTGATTAGAATGGGTAGCGTGAGATAAATAGATTTTACCGTCTGTAATAAACTGTGTGCGTATCCACCAGTTTTCACCGTGATATGATTCATTGTATTTGTCTGTTACCTCGTATGTCCAAAGCAATTCACCATTCGTAGCATCAAAGCAATACAGGATACCACCAACACTTGATGAGTAATACTTACCATATGCAATTATGCTTACAGGGTTTTGCCATGCGTCTGCATATATACGAGATTCTTTTATTTGCCACAACAATCTACCTGTTTCTAAGCTAAAGCCATAATTCATCCGGTCATTCTTTGTCCAAAATACAGCCACGTATGGATCATTGCTGTAGCATTGAAAACCGTTTTGAGTTTCACCATCAAAAAAGTCTTCCCATACTGCAGGCGCCTTGAACTCTCGGTTAAAGAGTACCGCACCTACATTTTCCGGATTAAGGCTGATTCCTGTGAGGGTCATGCCTGTTTTGGTGGGATTAGTTGAGTAGAAAAGACGATCGCCTACAAATACAGTTCGTTGAACGCCAGGATTAGATGTCAGTCCAGATATGGTAACATTGATGTCATAACCTCTTGTTGCATCAAATGAACGGATATTACCGTTAGCAGCTGGAAGTACTTGAGAACCAAAAGCATCACTCATAGCAGCACCGCTAACAGAGTTCAAAACTACATGTGTAGAGTTCCACTGTAGCAAACGAAAACCTGTTTCTGCGCTGCCGGTAAGTAGGTATTTTAGCATTTCACCGTTTGGACCATAATAGATAGTTCCAGCAGGGACATTTGTCATGTTATATCTAAGTATACCAGTTGCAGGCTCAATGGCCCACATGTTAGTTCCTTGCACCATCCAAAGATATGCAAAGGTACCTCGATTATTTTCAGTTGCGAAAGTAAGTATTGATGCACGTTCAATTCTGCCAGTGCCCACGGGAATGTTTCGTTCCCAGAGGGTTTTTCCTGTGTGTAGGTCAACTGCAACAACCGCTTGGGAGCTAACAGGCAAATTACCAAAAGAGCTGGGTGCAGCTTCTCTATTGTAGAATAGAACCCCGTTAACGATAACTGAGTTTAAGAATTTGCCTTCATAAGCATCGCCGTTCTGGGCGCCAGCAGGTCCGTTAGCTCCGCCAGATAAACCGCCAAGAGTATCGCCAATTGGTTTGCTCCACAAAACGTGTGCGCTCTCAGGCCCCTGATTAAACGGAGCATATACAGCACTGTTACGAGTGCTAAGTAGCCAGCTTCCCATAAGAGAGTACCATTCTCGCAGTTGTGAATCAACGGGTCTGCTCCAATATTCAACAGGAAGAGAATGTCCAGGGTGATCCATTTTCCAGTTACTAACTACCTCAAAGGTAGTTATTGCGCTTGTAGAGGGTTTATAATATCCACCGTTTGACCCAGATGTACCTGCTAAATATGTTTCACCGTTGAAAAAGCATTGTAGTGTATAGTTTCCCTGTTCCATAAAAGACATTTTTCTGCCAATAGTACCGGTAGACCATGTTTTTGCGGTAATGTTATCAACTTTGCCATTAGGATAAGTTATTTGTAAAGTTACGTTCCAGCCATCATCATTGTGGTATAGATAGTTTAGTAGACCCCAGTTAATTAGAACTGGCTGTCCAACACCAGCTTTATGCGGAATTGCGTCAACAAATGGAAAAGTAGTTATTTCTCTTGTTGCGCTTTGTGCGTTTGCGTTAGGCATTGGAAGTATTGAAAAAGCAAAAGAAAGCATCAGCAATATCGCCATTGATGAAAATAAATTTTTTTTATTGAAGAGTTTCATTTTTTATTTTTATCTCCTTATGAAGGAAGGTGTATTAAGTATTCATTAATAAACTTAACATACAATACACTAATACATTCAGAGAAAACACAACAATACACCAAAAATTTAGCAAACAAATTTAAAAACAAACAGCAAAACATTTCAAATTAAAAAACCAATTTTTAAACAAAAATACACAAACATTTTAAACAAAAAAATCGCACACTATAGACTTAAAACACAAAACAGCATCAACCCCCACAACCCACAACAAAACTTTCTATAAAAACAACAACAACCAACACCAAACAGACTAAACACCAAAACAACAAAACACACCCCAATCAACTACCAAGACACACCTACTCCCAAAAATTAACCTCCACAAAACACTAAAAACCCATAAAAAACTCAAAAAACCATATCGACCAAAATTTTCCCACAAAACATCACAAAAAGATTACACAACCACCATACAACAACTTAAAAACTAAGTTAAAACAGAAATCAAAAATACAAACAAAACACACCCTCATAAACACATATAGCACCTACAACAAGAGTTTAGGAAAACTAACACAACAAAAAACTAAACACAAAAATGCGCAAAACAAACCTTAAAAGACAAAAAATCTAAAACTCAGCACTCCACCACACCATAATTACGCCCAAGTATAAAGGGAGATGAGTAATTGATTTTAAAAGCCATTACACTATATATCCTGTAGGAGTAAACAAGTTATGTCTATACAGAAAATTCCAGAAAAGAATGCCATTCTCTTTGTGTGGTTTAATCAGTATTCAGGTATACTGCTAAAAACGCCAACTAAAACTTTTGCTATCGATCCAGTGGATGTTAAAGTAAAGTATCTAAAAAATATTGATGCTATTTTGCTTACTCATGAGCACTATGACCATCTCGATTCTAGTTTAGTTAAGGAAGTTCAAAGAGCTACAAAATGCACAGTTATAGCAGACCCTGCGTCAGCATTTATTTTAAAGCCCCATATTCCTATTGATAAATTGCAGGTAATGCGTATTGGAGATAAAATTAATGTCGGAGAAGTTTCTATTAAAGCCGCTAAATGCAACCATAAAGCGAGGTATCCCAACACATACATCATAACAAGCGAAGATGGGGTAAAAATTTACCACACCGCAGACAGTTTACCTTTTCCAGAGTTGGCTAAAATGGGTATGGAGGAAAAATTTGACTTAGTTTTTTGCAGCGTCGGCATAACTATTGGGGCCTCACCAGAGAGCGGGGGTGAAATCGCTTGGTTAACAAAGCCACATCTAGTTGTTCCATATCATACTAATCTTCCAGCTAATCAGAAGGCGTTTCAACAACTTGTAAAAAAAGAATTACCACGCACAGCATGCCTAGTTCCTGAGATAAATAAGATCTATCAAGTATCAAAGAAAGGAAAATAACCTTACTCATAGAAAATAAAGTCTGTTTCTTCAAGCAGCACATGTATTTTTTCTATTGCAATGTGCACATCTGCTTCTTTTTTAGCACCTGTACATACCAGTTTTCCACTGGCAAATAATAAAATAACAACTTTGGGGTCACCCATACGATAAATCAGGCCAGGAAATTGTTCAGGCTCATACATGGTATGCGGTAGCATATAAGCAACTTTCTCAAGATCAGTCATACCGCCTAAAATGCCTGAGGCAACGATATTTTGAATTTTAAGATCAGGTTTACCTATAATTATTATACCACTTTTCTTTAGCTCTTTAACTACATTCATAACCGCGCGACGGGCTTCTTTCTCAGACTTAGCACCGGTACAAACCATTTTTCCAGAGCTGAAAATCAAAGTTGTAGTTTTAGGACGTTTCAAACGGAAAACTAGTCCAGGAAATCGTTTAGGATTATATTCTACTACGCCAGGAGAGCCTTTAACAACAGAGTTAAGGTCAACTTTTTGATTTAGCGTTGCTGAAACTACAACATTTTCTATGCTTACAGTTGCTTTAACTTGCGTCATACAGCGCCCTCTGTTATTCACCTTACGCTTCTTTTATGAAACATACACTTTATAAAGACATCTATGGATGTCACTGGAAGATTTTTGGTAGAATGAAATACCCAACACAAGAGCAAATCACTATTTATAGCTATTTAGTCAAAAATATATGGCTACGGAGGTTGTTTTTAAAAAGTGAGGTGGATGTTAGTAGTCTTCCATTTGATAGAGATCCAAGTCGATGCTTAGAGTTTTTTCGGTTGTATGAGGGTTTTCTATGTTGTAGAGGTGATTTGTGATTTTTTCCAATTGGGTTTTTGTTGTGTTTTTTTTATGTTGGATAACAATTTTTTCTTGGTTTGTGTGTAGGCAGTTCGTGTTACAGATGTGGAGATTGTTGTCTGTGAGTTGAGGCATGAGTTCGATTTTTAGGTTGTTGAGGTTTTCATCTAGAGGGTATTTTAGCAATTCGTCTTGTTTAGTCAACGCCGTTTCGCCTCCAAACTTCAGCGCTGATTAGGTCTCGGATTGCGACTCGGATTGCTTCTGCACGGTTGGGGTAGAACCGTTCATCTACAAGTTGGTCTAAAGCTTTAATATAAGTTTCAGGTAAGTATAGAGTGATTAATTTCATATGTTTGCTGTCTCCCTTGGTGAACATGGGACTATTGTATTTTATGATATATACTTATGCATATCATGCCTATAATATGCACATAACATACTGGTTCTACACTATATAAAGCAAAACAAAAATAAAAACACATACATGTCAAAAAAGCCAATACACAAACCCCAAGTTTTTATTACTTAGCTAACCATTCTACAACACTAAACACAATGTGACAACTATGAAAATCGCCATCAAAACCTACGGCTGCACAACAAACATAGCAGACACCGAAACCATAACAGGAATTCTAACAACCCATGGACACCAAATAACAACAGAAACAGAAGCAGACATCATAATATTTAACAGCTGCGCCGTAAAAGGCCCAACAGAAAACCGCATAATAAACGCCATAAAACAAACCCCAAAAACAAAAAAAACCATAATAATAGGCTGCTTACCAAAAATCAACATAGAACGACTCAACAATGAAACACAAATTAACGGCATCGCAGGACCATCCATAGGAAAAGACATAATAGAATTAATCAACAAGGTAACAAACGGAGAAAAAGTCACAAACCTACAAACCCCAAAAGAAAAACCACAATTAACCCTACCTAAAATCAACACAAACCCAATCATCAGTATTCTACCAATCAACTTTGGCTGCTTAGGCTCATGCTCTTACTGCGCCGTCGTATTTGCCCGAGGAAAACTATGGAGCCATAGCATACCTGAAATAATTCAACGCATAAAAACCGATGCAGCTTCAGGTATCTATGAGTTCTGGGTTACATCACAAGACACCGCCGCATATGGACGAGATATTGGAAAAAACCTCGCAGAATTGTTGCACTCAATTGGAAAAGTCGAAGGGAATTTTAAAGTCAGAGTAGGCATGATGACCCCTAACATGACATCAGATATGCAAACAGAACTTATCAAAGCGTACGAAAACCCAAAAATTTTCAAATTCCTCCACTTCCCCATTCAAAGCGGAGATGACCAAGTGCTCAAAAAAATGCGCCGATTCTACACAACAAAAGAATACAAAAAAACCATAACCACATTTAGGACGACATTTCCAAATTTAACATTAGCAACAGACATCATTGTAGGTTTTCCCGGAGAAACCAAACAGGCATTTGAGAACACCCTTCAACTACTTAGAGAAGTTAAACCAGATATTACAAACGTTTCTAAATTTTTTGCCCGACCAAAAACATTAGCAGCAGAAATGAAAGACGGCATAGTACCACCTGAAGAGATTAAACAAAGAAGCACCATTGCAACAAAAGTGGTAAAGCAGATATCACTTGAAAAAAATATGCAATGGAAAAACTGGAGCGGAGAAATCCTTGTTGACGAAATAGGCAAAGTAGAAAATTCATGGGTTGGCCGTAATTTTGCCTACAAACCTATTGTGGTAAAAAACACAACACAAAATTTGCTGGGCAAAACATTATACGTACGAATTGTCCAAGTTACAGGAACATACCTTGTTGGAGAAATAGAACAAAATAACAAATAGCAGGATTTAGGTTGGTTGTTTGCTATTTGTTTTTAATAGACGCTCAAGAGTTGGTTTGAACTTTTCGGTTTCTTCCTTGATTTTTAGGGGGCCTATGGTTTTTCTTTGTTGATCTATTTCTTTTATTATTTCAGCATAATGAAGGCCCTCAGCGGCAGAAACGTATTCAACTCTGAAGCGTTCGGGACTCAGCCCTAGTTTTGTTAGCATAGTTTTGAGGGCATCAGTTCTTGTTTTCATTTTGTGATTTCCGTTTATGTAATGACAGTCATATGGCAAGTGGCAGGCACCAATTAGAACCATGCCTGCGCCTAGACTTAGAGCTTTTAGGATGAACTCTTTAGATACACGTCCGCTACACATCACGCGTATTACACGTACACTTGCAGGATATTCACATCGGCTAATGCCCGCTAAGTCAGCTCCGGCATAGCTACACCAGTTACAGAGAAAGGCTAAAATTTTTTCTTCAGGAGCGTTTTGTAGGGCGGCGTGGATTTGGGCCATTATTTGGGCATCTGTAAAATGCATTTGTGCAATAGCATAAGAGGGGCATTCGGCAACACATGTTCCGCAGCCATGACAGCTGGCAGTTATTATATTTGCGGGTTTGCCTTTTTCATGTTTGATCGCGCCATAAGGGCAGGCACTGACACATATGCCACAGCGTATACATTTAGGGGAGTCGATTATAGATATTATCGGCTCTATTTGCCAATTTGCCTTAGAGATAACTGTTGCAGCTCGAGACGCAGCTCCACTCCCTTGGGAAACACTATAGGGGATATCCTTTAAGCCCACACAAGCACCGGCATAAAAGATGCCATCTGTGGGAGCGTCTAAGGGTTTTAGTTTAGGATGGGCTTCCATGAAAAAGCCGTCTTGTCCCCGGGAAATGTTTAGTATACGAGCCAGGTCAGCTGAACCTTTTTTAGATATAGAGGCAGTGGCTAAAACTACCATATCTGTTTCAATCTCTATGGGGCTATTTAGCAGGGTGTCTTCGGAGTGCACTGTTAGGTTATGGGTGTCGGGGTTTTCGTCTATTCTACTTACCCTTCCACGGATAAAAATTACCCCCCGCTCTCGAGCGCGATCATAGAATTCTTCATATCCCTTACCGGGACTGCGCAGGTCCATATAGAAAACATAGACCTCTATGGCTTCTTTATATTTTTCTTTAAGCTGCACCACATGCTTTAAGGTATACATGCAACAATAATTACTACAATAAGGATACTTACCCTTATCTCGACTGCCTACACATAAAATGAAGGCAACTCTACAGGGTTTTTGGCCATCTGATTGACGAACAACTTTTCCACCCGTAGGTCCAGCAGCTAAAATTAAGCGTTCAAATTCCATACCTGTAACTACATTTGGATATTTACCATACCCTAAAAGAGGCATATCATAGGGTTCATAAACATCAAACCCCGTGGATACTATAATTGCACCAACATCTATATCAATTTCTTGAGGTTTTTGGTCAAAATCAATTGCCTGACGCGCACCACACTTCTCAGTACACTTAAAACACTCAATACAATAATCACGATTAATAGCATAAACTAGGGGAACAGCTTGATCAAAGGGAACAGATATAGCCTTACGAGTGCCAAGGTTCATATCCCACTCATTTGGATACTCAATAGGACAAACATCCTTACACTCACCACACCCCGTGCATTTTTCGTCAATAACATAACGAGGGTTTTTGCGAATTTTTACCTTAAAATTACCAACATACCCCTCCACTTTAACTAAATCACTATAGGCAAAAATGGTAATATTTGGATGCCTAGCGCAGTCAACCATTTTTGGACCTTCAATACATATGCTACAGTCAAGAGTTGGAAAAGTTTTATCAAGAGCCGCCATGTGCCCCCCGATGCTCTGCGAGTTCTCAAGCAGATACACCTTAAACCCTTGCTCAGCTAAATCTAAGGCAGCATTTATACCTGCAATACCCCCACCGACAATTAAGGCCTTATCGGTTACAGACACCTCTATAGTCTGCAAGGGCTGCATTAAACGCACTTTTGCAACAGCCATATTTACAGTGTCTTTTGCACGCTCAGTAGCTTCATGAGGCGTATTTTGGTGACACCAAGAAGAGAATTCACGTATATTTGCCATTTCATAAAGAAAACTGTTAAGACCTGCCTCAGCAACGGTGCGTCTAAAAGTAGGCTCATGCATTCGAGGAGAACAGGCAGCTATGACTACACGATTTAAATTGTTTTGGTTTATAGCTTTTCGTATTTCATCTTGTCCGGGGTCGGCACAGGTGTAACGGTTCTCTTTAACAAAAACCACATTAGGAAGAGTTTTAGCGTATTCTGCAACGGCGTGAACATCTACAGTTCCCGCTATATTTAAGCCACAATGACAAACAAAAACACCTATACGCAATTCTTCAGAAAACTGTGAACCACTCATAGGTCTATTTCATCCTGTAACCGTTTTATTACTATATCTCGCTTCTTTATAGAAGCAGCGGCTTTAAACGTCTTTATACCATCATGTTTACTTGTAAGGCGCTCCAAAGCGGCATTCCATGCCCCAGAACGAACAGGCTCATAAACAACTTTAACCCGCTTAACTATTAATGCATCCTCTACAGGACAAACATTTTGACACGCACCGCAGTAAACGCAATGAGCCTCAGAAACAACTATTTTATCAGTGTCTTTATTAACAGATAAAACGTTAGGTATTGGACAAATAGTTACACATTCATGACAACCTAAGGGACATTTGCTGGGGTTTAGGGTTATTTTTCCTTCAAAAATTTTTGTAACCTTCAAAGTTTTTGGAGGACACTTTACCTCACAGATTTTACAAGTGGGACAATAATCCTTTTGAATATCTACGTTAACCCTAACACGTTTCTTCTCTATTGGAGAGAGGGTACTGAGGTTTTCAACGGGTTTTCCGTCGAACCCTACACGAGAGATTTTAATTAACTGTAAAGGACAAACAGTTTCACATTCAGAACAGTTCTTAGGACAAACTTTAGGGTCTAAAGTAATGTGTCGACTAAATTTTGGATAACTCTTATTTGCTATTAAAGCGGTGTTATGGACACCATTTATAGTTACTTTAATAGCCCCAAAAGGACAAGTTATATCACACACCCCACAGAAAGTACATTTAGCTAAGTCAATATCAACTTTTAACTTTGACAAAGCTTTATCAGATGCTTGCTTTTCAACTTTAACAGCTTCTTTAGGACAAGCTAAACAACAAATTTGACAACCCACACAACGATGCTTATCAAGAATTAACCTATAATTTTTCACCTGCAGAACCCACTCTAACATTAAAACATCAGATGACTCTTGCTTTGAACTTTTATATGGCACACACTAACCCCCAAGAAACTACATCACTAACTATCTATCTGTCTATCTGTCTATAGCAGGCTGCATACTTTATTGAATGTACTTTTGATATAAATATTACCCGATAAAAAACATAAACACCTAAACAATTAGTTCATTACGATAGCGATGTAACAATTTAAGCTTGGATCATCTATAAACTCAAATAAATCCAATTCATTAACCTCAAACAAATCTAAAAACGCAGTTAAATCAAAAGCCTTCTTTAACCCTGTAACCACAAGTTTGCCATCTGTCCTAGTTTGCCGCTTGAACTCAAACAGAGAATTCTTTGGATTAGGCATATTCTGAAGCATCGTAAAAGAAAAAACAACATCAAACAAACCATTTTTAAAGGGCAAATGGTCAGCATCCGCCTGAACAATATGCACATTACAAAAAGCTTTAGCACGAGCTTTAGCCTTAAGCAACAACTTTTGCGAAATATCAACCCCTACAACCGACTTAACATTATTAGCCACATAAGAAAAGAAAAGCCCACTACCACAACCAACATCTAAAACAACACCACAAAAAGATTGCCCTAAAACTTTTTGAGCCACACAATACTTTGCAACCTGCTCCCGAGCATACTGCTCATCATAACTACCTGAAGTAACATTATAACGAACCGCCACCGAACGCTTTCTACGCCAACCACTCAAACAAACTCACTAAACAAAAACAACAACATACAAACTTAACTGTTATGGAAAAAACACATCTCTTCTTTAACACAAATAAGGGAAAACTTGGATGTTAATGAATGATAACTCAAGTTTTTTTTGCTTGCCAAACAGCTTTTTCGCTTCTGTAAATACAAAAACAAAACACCAACAACACTTACAACTACAACAGTAACACCCACACAAGTAATCACCACTATATCCTTCAAACTAAAACCGTTCATATCAGACAACTCGTTATTCTCATCAGATGACCCACCATTTCCATCAGGCAACTCACCAACACCATTAGGAGAACATACATTATCATACTGTGCGGCTGTGTTGTCAGATATTACGCCCTCACATCTATTAAAAATACCAGCATTATACACGCCGCCACCAACTTCAGCCTCATTATTAGAAATCACACCCTTTCCAGACAAACTAAAGTTACCAATAGGATAATTATACACTCCACCACCCTTTACAGCTTGATTATTAGAAATCTTGCCACCCGACATACTAAAAACACCACTATTTTGCACACCACCACCATTTTCACCAACATTGTTGGAGATTTCACCACCAGACATACTAAAGATACCACTGTTTTGCACACCACCACCATTGTTACGGATTACACCACCCGATAACTCAAAAGAACCACTCCGATCAAGCACACGACGGTTATACACACCAAAGCCTATGTTGTTGGAGATTTCACCACCAGACATACTAAATGTGCCGTACTCACTGTTATACACGCCACCACCATAACCAGCTTGGGCATTGTTATTGGAAATTTTGCCGCCATACATTTCAAACATACCCGAGTTAACTACACCATCACCAAAATTATTACCCGAAAGCTCACCATTATACAGAATAAGTGTACCACATACATCAACACGCACAATCTTGTTCCAAGTGTAACCTACACAAGTCACAGCAATACAATCAAGCCTCAACACCGCACCACCCTCAACAGTAATAACAGCCTCAGGATAATTATGTTCATTTGAAGCACTAGCTCTATTCCCACCAACCAGTTTGAAAAAACCAGACGTTTTTATGCTTGTTAAGGTGATGTCTTTGTTAACAGAAATAACAAGTGGCGCCGTAAGAGCAATATCACAATTAAGAGCAATAACTATAGGTTTTACAGCATTATTAACAGCATTTCTAAGCTCAAACTCATTATTAACCACGATATCAGAAGTCCCAGATACAAAAGAAGGAAAACGGACATCAAACACAGAAACAACACAAGAGGAAAACAATATTACCAGAAGTAGTAAGGAAACAAAAAAAGATAAAGCCTTTCTGCCATAGAAACCATGTAAATTAAATGGGGAAGTAAACCTTAAACGCAAGCTGACATCACCATGTTAAGACACACCTAACCAGAATTTTACATAACACACAATAATAATTACCCCACACACCTCAGCTATATATACATATCTTCAATACACAGCATCCACTAAAGCACATAACAAAAGCAATGTACAAATCTAACAAACACTAACAAACGATCAAAATATAAGATGTTCATTAAAATATCAAACTAAGAAGAACTGTAAAAAGTAGGTCATTTGTGAACTATTTAAAAAGAAAGTAAACTGATTTGGAAGATAATAATCATCAAATTTTTGCCGTAAAAAGCAATTATTAAGGAAGCCTTAAAAGGGCTGAAAAAAGTTTTTAAAAATTTTTATGTACCAGAGGGTTATCTATTACAAGCGAGTCTTATAATGCAGCAAATAAATGATAAACTCTCAGTACTTGTGGAGCCTACCCTTGAGGAAGCAAAAAAAAATATTGAGAAGGCATTTGTTCAAAGGCGAACGTTAATTGTTGTAGGTAACTGTAGAGTTGACTATGTGGGAAGAGCAAACTCAAAGTTAGAATTGGGAGAGCGTTTTTTAATTGTTAAATCCGATGGCAGTTTGCTTGTTCATCGTCCAATGGGTTATGAACCGGTTAATTGGCAGCCCTCAGGTAGTGTTTTTCATGCGCAGATAAAGGAGGAGTTGTTGGAAGTGTATGCGGTTCGTCAAAAACCAAAAGAAAGCGTTAAAGTGCAATTCACAAAAGTTTTCACAGTTACAGCCGTTATGTTACTTGATGCAGGTGATTTTATTCTTAATGCCAGTGAGGAAGATATGCATAGAGCAATTCTGCTTAGGCCGGAATTAATTGAGGAGGGTTTTAAGCCGATTAGTTGGGAGAAAAAGGTTGATCCTGGGTTTGTTGATGTTTATGGCATGGATAAAGCAGGCAGGTTAGTGGTAGTGGAGGTTAAGCGTAATATTGCATCTAAGGAGGCGGTGTTGCAGCTTGCTAAGTATATTGAGGCGATTAAGTTAAAAGCGGATAGGCAAATTCGCGGGATTTTAGTTGCGCCTGGTTTGGGTAAGGATGTGCAGTCGTTGTTGTTGAGT
>Ga0209737_10000900_pt1 | contig 22514 bp, 22 predicted proteins | sample TergutCu122P3_FD_187284 | JGI IMG/M metagenome (GOLD analysis project Ga0209737, IMG submission 187284) | Cubitermes ugandensis P3 segment gut microbial communities from Kakamega Forest, Kenya - Cu122 P3 (SPAdes) (version 2) | ecosystem: Host-associated > Arthropoda: Insects > Digestive system...
CTCCCACCAGTCCACCAGCACTGCTTCCTGCTGTGACATCTCCAGTGGCGTAGCAGTTGGTTATAGAGGAAGTGCTGTCCACAGAACTTTGAGCTCCTACCAGTCCGCCAGCATAGTAATAGGTTGCCGTGACATCTCCAGTGGCATAGCAGTTGGTGATGGTGTTGGAACCGCCGCTCGCAGAACTTTGAGCTCCCGCCAGTCCACCAGCAAAGCTACCGGTTGCTATGACATTACCTGTGGCATAGCAGTTGGTTATGGAACTGGTGGAACCACTGTCGTAAGTTTGTAGATATCCTACCAGTCCGCCGGCATAGTAAGTTGCTATGACATTACCTGTGGCATAGCAGTTGGTTATGGAGTTGAAGCCACTGGTACTAGCATATTGATATCCCACCAGTCCGCCGGCATTGCCTCCTGCCGTGACATCGCCAGTGGCATAGCAGTTAGTGATGGAGGAAGTGCCACCGCTAATGGCGTTCTGAGATCCTATCAGTCCGCCGACGAAGCTATAGCCTTTGATGCCATTCGATGAGATTTCAATGCCGAGGTTTTTGAAGGTGGCATTTACGGTATATCCGAATAGACCAACATCGTAATTGCTAGAGCGATCAATCCACAGACCGGTGACGACGGACCCGTCTCCATCAAGACTGCCGATGAAGGGGATAGTGGAGTCTGTACCGATGGGTTCCCAACCTAATGTGCCCCAGTCTGTTCGTGAAGCAATATAATCTGTTAGGTCTATGTTATTACCAAGCTTGTAGTGCTTATCAAGGTTAAAGCGAACAGCATTAAGCTGCTCAGGTGTATAGATAATGTAAGGGTTGCTTGGGGTGCCCGTTACCCTTGGTTAATCTAGGATAGTCCTCTCCTTCGATGATATACCATACTGGGGGGTTGCCTGCACTGCCGGTGAAGTCCCAAGGAGTTTTGCCTGCACCCGTAAGCTCGGTGGTAAAGGTTTCAATTGCCTTCATTTCGGCTGTGGTTTTACCGGTAACGTCGTTGGAGCCTGTGCCCGGAGCAAGTGTACCTATACCGTTGATACTGTTGATACTATAATCATAGAAACAGGCAACAGTAGAGTTGGAGCCACTTCCCCAGACACTCTGAAATCCTATCAGTCCGCCGGCATAGTAAGTTGCTGTGACATTGCCTGAGGCATAGCAGTTGGCGATGGAGTTGGAGCCGCTGTTGTTAGAACTTTGAACTCCCACTAGCCCGCCAGCATGGTAAGTTGCTGTAACATCCCCAGTGGCATAGCAGTTGGTTATAGAGTTTACGCTACTACTTAAGCCATTTTGCATTCCCACCAGTCCGCCGGCAAGACTGTCCATACCTGTTGCCGTGACATCGCCTGTGACATAGCAGTTGATTATGGAGGCATCGCCACCATTGGCTACTTGCCTTCCCACCAGTCCTCCGACGTAGACTCCGCCTATGATGCCACCTGATGAGATTTCAACGCCAAGGTTCTTGAAGGAGGCATTTTGGGTATATCCGAATAGACCTGCGTTGTTAGTGGTGGAGCGGTTAATCCAGAGACCTATTACGGCATATCCGTCTCCGTCAAGACTGCCAGTAAAGGGGTTATGTTGGGTGCCAATGGGTTCCCAACCCGAGGTGCCCCAATCTGTTCGCGAGGTAATATATGCAATTAAGTCTATGTCATTACCAAGTTTGTAGTGTCTATTAAGACCATTTCGTATGTTATCTAGTTCAGCCGGGGTGGTGATGATTATGGGAGTATCCGGAGAACTGCCGTCCCCTGCCGCTATCTTAGGGGAGTTAAGGTTAAACCCAAGAAACCCCGGGAGTACGAGTACGACCGCCAAGAATACAATGAGCGCGCGACGAATAAAGCCTAGCTTTATCCTTGCCATAATAGAATCCTCCAAAGTGCTTAGGATAAAAATTTATTCGTAATTTCGAAATGCAGTTTAACACAAGGATATATTCACACACAACAAGCGCTTGCCTCAAGTCAATCAGAGGGGGTAAGGAGTAATCTCTACCCCTTTTCCTATCACCCCGGCACTTAAACAATGCGGTTTAAGAATACCAAGAAAAGAAAAGGCCACTTAAACCCCAAAGACAAAACCCTTCTCAGCCTAGTCTATCTCAGGCTTTACACTTTCTTCTATGCGTGGCATTATAGTATATGTCAGCAAATGGCAAAAATGACAACGGAAGGTTCTGATGATGAAACGTTTTCTCTCTAGCATTGCCCTTATTGTTACTGTTTTCGTACTTTGTATCGGAATGATTGTTCCGCTCCGCGGAGCGAGTAATACATGGACTTCTCCAGGAATCACTCTTACCAATCATCTTCTCGGTGTATGGGGACATGCCACCGATGATACAACAGACACATATGCTGTTGGTTCAAAAGGCACTATATGGCATTACCATAGCAATTCGTGGAAAACCATGACTAGTACCACAGAGGAAACGCTTTACAGTATTTCCGGAACAGACCTTGAGACAATATACGCCGTTGGTAGCAATGGCACCTTACTGTATTACGATGGGATTTCATGGGTTAAGATTACACTTACAACGTCAAATAATTTATTCGGCGTATGGGCAGTTTCCCCGGATGACGTTTTTGTTGTCGGGGCAAACGGTCTGATACTGCATTATGACGGCACTGATTGGACAACAATGACAAGCGGCACCACTGACCATCTCCTCGCAATACACGGAACATCCCCAGAAAACGTTTTCGCTGTGGGAAACAACGGAGTCATCCTACACTATGATGGCGAAAAATGGTCTTCCATGCACAGAGATACTAAATATGATTTGTCTTCAGTATGGTGTGTCGATTCTGACAATATTTATTCCGCAGGCACTGCCGGCACCATCTTGCAGTACAAGAATAACTCATGGGTGGCAATGAACAGCAAGACAACCAAAGACTTACACCAAATCTGGGGTGATGATGACTGCCTGTTCGCAATCGGAAAGAACGGTACCGCCTTAACGTATTCAAACACCTCTTGGACAATCCAAGAAAGCAATTCTTCCAACAATCTGGTCGGGCTATGGGGATTTTCGCCTGAAGAGCTAATCGCGGTTGGGGCTTCCGGTACCATACTTAGGTATGATGGCAAAAAATGGAGCACAGCGCCACATGTCGTCACAGAAAAACTCGTTTCTGTTCATGGATTCTCGGGTCGTACCTATGCCATAAGCGAGACAGGAACAGTCTACGTTTATAACGGAACGAGTTGGACATCAGCTCGCATTACAGACATTTCTTTGAGTAGCCTCTGGGCCGCCTCAGCCTCAAATGTCATTGCTGTCGGCGATGACGGATATATCGCCCGCCATGATAGCCTCTCTTGGAACCAGATGAGTAGCCCAACCAAAAACCACTTGTATGGCGTTTGGGGAGCCTCCTCAACTTTCTTTGCGGTCGGATATGGTGGTGTCACTTTAAAATATGACGGAACCTCTTGGGAGCAGTTATCCAGTGGCACACTAAAAGATCTCCACGCCGTCTGGGGGCTGTCTGCCGCGGAAGTTTATGCTGTTGGTAAAGCCGGTACAATTTTGCGCTTTGACGGAAGCTCATGGACATCTTCAGAAAGCGGCGTGACTGAAGACCTGTATGCCGTCTGGGGATTTGGCACGAATCAAGTATTCGTCGCGGGCGAAAATGGTGTAATACTGTTCTACAATGGTACATCTTGGCAAAAACTTACCAGTGGGACAAACAAAACTATAACGGCATTATGGGGACTAACCTCAGAAAACATTAACGCCGCCGTATCTGACGGAAGTATCAGACACTACGACGGTGAAACATGGACGGACATGGAGAGCAACAACAAAAACGAGCTGCTTTCCATGTGGGGTCATTCCGCCAGCAACATTTATGCCGTCGGCGTGGATGGTACTCTGTTGCATTTCACTCCCGCCCCAGAAACCACAGCTCCCACAACTACTCCGCCAACAACAACCGCCACGGGAACTCCCTCTCTGATCCCTCCTGATCCAGGAGGCTTGGATGCCGGTGAAATTGCCCTGGTAGTAGTCGGCGCGGTAATTGTAATTATCATTGGTTACGCGGTTGTCAGAAACCGCTTGCGCAAAAGATAGAACGTCGCCACCATCAATAACAAAGGAAGTAGTGCATTGGACTCATTCAACAAAGAAATCAAAAAACTTGCTACCATAGCTACCGATATGGAATTATCAGGTAGCCTTCGCTCAAACGCCATAAAAAGCATCGGAAACATTGGTACGCATGAAGCTCTGTTAAGCCTGCTGGAACTAGCCGCAAATGAAAACCTACCTCCCGGCGACCGAAAGCTAGCTCTCAAGCAAGCAGAAAGAAACATTAAGTAATATGGGACTGGGCATCGGAATCATTGGTCTTCCGGGAAGCGGGCGCACCACCATTTTTAACGCTCTCACCGGTAACAATGCTGAAACAGGAGGCTTTGGCGCGGCGGCAGCGGCACATGTTGGGATGGCGAAGGTGCCTGATGCTAGGCTAGAGGCATTTACCAAGCTTTTTAACCCAAAGAAGAAAACGCCGGCAGAGATTCAATACCTTGATATAGGGGCATCGGTAAAAACACTGGCCAAAGGTGGAGGGTCAGCAAGCGCACTTCTAACACAACTCGCCGGTGTTGACGCACTGATTAACGTAGTTCGCGCTTTTGAAAACCCGGCGATTCCTCATCAACTTGGTGGCATTGATGTGCGTCGCGACATTTCCGAGATGAACCTGGAAGTCATATTCTCGGATTTAGCATTAATTGAAAAACGGTTTAACCGCATTGCCTCGTCTATTCGCGGCGCCAAACCAGAGGAAAAACCCAGGCTCCTTTTTGAGCAAGATTTGCTGCATAGACTACGTGACGCCTTGGAAAAAGATATTCCGCTGCGCGAACAGATACTGTCTGAAGAAGAAGAAAAAGCAATCTCAGGATATCAGTTCCTCTCGGCAAAACCATTGATAACCATTGTAAATATCAGTGAATCCGATATTTATAAATCAAAACAACTGGAAGAAGAGCTTAATCAGCAATTTGCCCAGCAGAACCATCGCATGGTAGTGCTTTGCGGCAAATTGGAAATGGAAATATCAGGATTAGATCAAAACTCTGTCAGCGATTTTCTCAGCGAGTTCAAACTGGAAAAAACAGGCATGGAACGTGTGATACAAACATCATATGAGCTCTTGGGACTAATTTCTTTTCTCACTGTTGGACCGGATGATGTTCACGCTTGGCCTATTACTGCTGGCTCAACTGCTCAACGAGCCGCCGGCAAAATACATTCCGACATTGAGCGTGGCTTTATTCGAGCAGAAGTTATTGGCCACAATGAACTACTTGAGTGCCAGACAATTCCGGAAGCAAAAAAACGTGGGCTGTTACGCCTTGAAGGAAAAACCTACATCGTCCAAGACGGCGATGTCATCAATTTTTTGTTTAACGTTTAGCTGATTGAAGCCATTCCAGACAAGTAGATATCTATATCTTCGGCCGCGCGCTTTGCCATGCCCATTGCCGAAATCACAGTTGCAGAGCCGGTTACGGCATCTCCTCCTGCCCACACTCCGGCTTTACTGGTTCTCCCGTTCGTTTCATCAACAACAATAGTTCCGCGTTTGCTGATTTCTAAGCCTTTTGTAGTTTGCTCGATCAATGGGTTCGGGGTCGTTCCCAAAGCAACAATGATGGTATCCGCCGCCAAAGTAAAGTCGCTGTTTGGTTTAGGAGAAGGACGCCTACGCCCACTATCATCGGGCTCCCCAAGCACCATCTCAAAACACTCTAGCGCCACTACTCTCCCTTCTTTATCGCCAACAAACGAACTGACACCGGCAGGCATAACAAACTTCACACCCTCTTCGCGAGCGTTTTCAACTTCTTCATGCCGTGCAGGCATTTCGGTTTCAGAACGACGATAGACAACAGTAACAGATTGAGCTCCCAGCCTTAAGGCGCAGCGAGCAGCATCCATAGCGACATTGCCCCCGCCGATTACGGCCACATGCTGGGCGACAAGTACAGGAGTATCATACTCCGGGAAACGATACGCTTTCATCAAGTTCACACGAGTCAAGTACTCATTTGCCGAATAGACTCCGCTTAAGTTTTCTCCCGGCACTCCTAACATTAATGGCAAACCCGCACCGGTTCCCAAAAACACGGCATCATAACCGCCGCGCAACAATTCGTCAACCGTATCGTTTTTGCCTACAACCAAATTAAGATCCAGTTGAACGCCGAGCGAACACACATATTCCACTTCTTCCTGAACAATCGATTTAGGTAAGCGAAACTCAGGAATACCATACATCAAGACTCCTCCAGCAATATGTAACGCCTCAAGAAGAGTCACTTGGTGCCCGCGTTGCGCCAATATGGCTGCGCACGTTAAACCCGCGGGACCTGAACCTACCACGGCGACCCGTTTTCCTGTTGCGGGTTTGCGCTCAATACTTGTTGACGCGTTTTGACGTGCCCAGTCAGCAACAAAACGCTCAAGTCGTCCAATGGCAATAGGCGCCCCTTTCTTTTGCAACACACAGTGCAATTCACATTGAGTCTCCTGCGGACAAACACGCCCACATATACCGGGGAGCGCGTTCCTCTCTTTGATAACGGCAAGGGCTTTAGGTAAGTCATTCGCACATAACGCGGTAATAAACGTTGTTATGTCAATTTCGACAGGACACCCGCGCACACAATTCTTTTTTACGCAGGCTAGACATCTACCTGCCTCAGCTTGCATTTGTTCATATGTATAGCCCAAAGCAACCTCTTCGAAGTTTTTCGCGCGCTCTTCAGGCAATTGTCGCGGCATATCCACTCTGTTTAGGTTTAATTGATTAGCCATTAGTAACCTCGTTCTCTTTGCAACTGCCTCGCTGACATTGCCACTCGCTCATCGCCAAAGATTCATTCTTTTTGTATGTTTTTTGGCGAGCCATCAGCTCATCCCAATCAACAGCATGTCCGTCAAAATCAGGTCCATCTACACATGCGAAACGCGTCATACCATCAACCGTCACCCGGCAACAACCACACATTCCCGTACCATCAACCATAATGGGGTTTAGAGATACTATGGTTTTTTTCCCAAATCCACTTGTCACGTTGCTACAGCTTTTCATCATGATTGTTGGACCTATGGCAATAACGCGATCTATACTCACTTTATCTTCCAAGATACTCGCCAGCGGCGCGGTCACCAGACCTTTTTGCCCATATGACCCATCATCCGTTGTGACAATCATCTTATTACTATGCGCTTGCACTTCCCTTTCCCAGAAAAGAAGATCCTTAGACCTCACTCCAACAATACTGATCACTCTGTTCCCTGCTTTTTTTAGAGCGCGGGCAATGGGCATAATCGTTGCCACAGCAAAACCACCGGCAACACAGACCACAGTTCCATAGTTCTCTACATGTGTCGGCAAACCCAAGGGGCCCACAAAATCAGTAATGCTATCACCTGCTTGCAGCAAAGCCAATTTGGATGTCGTCAAGCCCACTTCCATGAACACAACCGTTACAGTGCCCTTCTCGCTATCCCAATCAGCAAGAGTCAATGGAACGCGCTCGCCACGTACTCCATTTTTGAGAATAATGAATTGCCCCGCCTGTGCTTTTTCGGCAACCTTTGGCGCGTAGATTTCGAACAGATGCACTCTTGGAGCTAGGTTATCTCTCCTAATAATTCTATACAATTGATACAGCCTCAGACTTTCTTTACTGTAGAGCAAAAGGCGTTACCCTTTTCCTACGCTATCATTCTGCACCTAAAATGAAACTAATTCAAATCTTATGCCCAAATAACTACCATTGGGAACGCTATGTTGGTTATATCTACCATCAGTAAATCTTGCTTGACGGTAGTGAAAAGTATAAGATTATGGCGATTGTTATATCTGAGGTGTAAAAATGTCTGGTGAGATGGTGCATGTTGGGTTCGGAAATATTCTGGCTATGAATAGAGTCATAGCCATTGCTTCGCCTAACTCGGCGCCTACCAAACGTTCAATTCAGGAAGCACGCAACAAGAGTATGCTTGTTGACATGACTAACGGCAGACGCACAAAGGCAGTAATTTTCATTGACAGCGGTCACATTGTACTCGCGGCGCTCGCCCCGGAAACCATTACCGGAAGATTACAAATCAGTCGCGGTAGCGCTGTATTGCACCCTGAGATTAGCGATGATGCCATCAAACTCAAATACGAATAGCACAATCGTTAGCTCCACGAATATAGTAGTCGTACTATCCGGACCTTCGGGAGCAGGCAAAGACATAACCCTTGACGTTTTAAAGAAGCGCCCGTTACAACTCACGCATATTACTACCAATACAACCAGACCAAAACGGCAAAATGAAATCGAAGGTGAGCATTATCACTTTCTTTCCACCTCGGAATTTGAGGCTCTCATAAGCGAGAATGCCTTTCTGGAGTATGCCACAGTGTATGGCAATTATTATGGTGTTCCAAAAGCTCCTATTCGCCAAGCTCTTAGGCAAGGTCAAGATATTATTCTTAAGCTAGACGTACAAGGCGCGATGACCATAAAAAAGAATCTTCCGGAAGCTATATTACTGTTTCTCATGCCACCATCACTAAGTGAACTGGAAAAAAGGTTGCGCGGGCGCGGCACGGAAAGTGATAAGGACCTTGCACTGCGCCTAAATATCGCTTGTTCAGAGATGGAAATGTCTTCACAGTTCGACTATACAATTGTTAGTCATTCCGGCCGTACCAACGATACCGTAGACGAAATAGTTGACATTTTGACAGCCGAAAAAAGGCGCGCCTTACTTAGAACTTATCATCTCTAGTCTGGAAAGGCAAGGCCACATCGAATAAGCCGCAATTTGTACTACGTATTCAGATTACACAACTCATCTTCAGGAATCGCCAAGCGATGAGTCGCAAGCAAGGCTTTGTTGTCAAGTATCTCTCTTGTCTCTCCGCTGGCAACCATTCTGCCGGCATCCATTATGATTACACGCGTGCAAAGCGCATGTACAATATCGAAATCATGAGTAACAATCAGTTTGGTTTGCCGCAGGCTACGCAAAAGCTTAACAAGTTTCCATTTTCCATCAGGATCAAGATTAGCGCTGGGTTCATCCAGTATCAAAACTGAAGGAGACATAGCCAATACTGTTGCGATAGCAACGCGTCGTTTTTCCCCCAGACTCAGATGGTGTGAAGAACGCTTTTCATAATCTTTCATATCAACAGCGTCAAGCGCTTGTGTCACGGCACAACTTACTTCGTCATTTTTCATACCAAGGTTTAGCGGTCCAAAAGCAACATCGTCAAAAACAGTAGGACAAAATAGCTGATCGTCAGGGTTTTGAAACACCATTCCAATATAGCGTCTTATGGTTTTAAGATTTTTGTGATGAACAGCTTGTCCCATAATACGCACTTCCCCGCTGTGTGAATGCAATAAACCATTCAGGTGATACAGTAGTGTCGATTTACCGGCTCCGTTCGGTCCAATTAGCGCCACTGTTTCACCGGTCTGAATAGCCATATTCGCTCCGCAAAGTGCATCCAACCCATCAGGGTAGGTGAAAAACAGGTCTTTCACTGCGATTGCTTCAGTCAATTATCCTCCAAATTGTTGGCAGAAGTGCGACAATAATTGAGAACAACATGACAACGATCATAAAAAAGACATCAGCAAATCTAAGCTTCGTTTGACTCATTGAACGCCCGCTACCATCATAGCCCCTCAAAAGCATTGCCCCATAAACTCGCTCCCCACGTTCATAGCTTCGAAGAAACAAACTACCAGCCATATACCCAACAACACGCATATGGAGCACAATGCCTCCGCCAAAACTTCGACAATTTCGCGCAACCAGCAGACGCTTTGCTTCATCAGTAACAATAAATAAATATCGATACATAAAACTAACAAGCATTACTATTACCGCCGGCATCCTTAGTTTTTCCAATCCTTTAAGCAAATCACTCATGCTTGTTGTCGCAGTCAGCAACACAAATGGCAAAACTGAAATCCAAGCCTTACAAAGCACATCTGCCGCCAGCAGAAGTCCTTCAACACTCATTCCGATATGCCAACTGCCAATCTCAAAGCCAAGCAATTCTGTTCCCTCATTAATAAATGGCAGAAAAACAGCAATCATAAAAACAAACGGGAAAACCACCGCAGAGCGTTTCAAAACATATAGCCAAGGAACACGCGAAAGCGCCAGGAGCATGGTATTCATAATTAAGAACACCGCATACACCCACCATTCTCCTCTCCCAACAAATACAACGGCGCCGGTGACTACCAACGCTGAAAGAAACTTGGCTCGAGCATCCAGTCGATGAATAACACTATCCATTTCACGATACTGGTCTAAGAAATGGTATTTCACAAACGAAGCCTTTTACCCGACTCTCAAGTCTTTTGTACCCTTATCGACTCTTCTAGATGAAACTAACCACATGAGACCAAAAGCCATAGCAAAGACGATAATCGTCCCTATCCACCCTGCAAGAATAGTTGCGAGAGCTTCATTTTGAATGCCGGGAAATAAGTAATCGGACATAACAGAAAAGATACCATCGGTTCCGGCAACTTCAATTTCCTCCAGTGTTTTCTCTAAACCATCCGGCGCCGACGAAGCTAGAGGCGACAACGTAACCAGTAGCAAACAAAAAGCAAGTCCCCCAACCCACCACTTCCAGTTGCCCATACGCTTCATGCTAAATTTTCTCCATTTCCAACAAATCCTTGCGAACACCACGAATCATGCTTAGCGCCGCGACAGTAATCACTCCTTCCGCTATGCCAATTATGGCATGGGAACCAAACATGGCAGGCATTATTATCCCAAAAGCCGCCGTTCCTGAAATAACCAATTCTAAAGAGCACGCTATTGCAGCCAATACAACCGACAACCATGCCGCAATAAAGGCCATGAATATTTTTGAACGCGTTTTGTTCCCAAAAACCTTAAGCCCAAGCCAATAGAACAAATATGAGCCCATGCCACCAACAATAGCCATGTTGAACACATTGGTCCCAAGCGCAAAGACTCCTCCATCCTGAAAAATAAGGCACTGCGCCAATAGCACAAGGAACACTATGATAACCATTGCCCACGGTCCCAATAAAATAGCGCATAGCGCTACCCCCAGAAAGTGCCCGGAAACTCCAGCGAATGGCACTGGAAAATTGAGCAACTGCGCAGCGAACACAAAAGCAGCCAAAATCCCCATCAAGGGTACTTGCTTTTCTCCTAAACGCTTCCCGGCGATTCTTACGGCGTTAGCAACCCCTCCGGCTGATACAACCGCGGTGCTAACTACTGTGCCTACATTCAGAACGCCATCAGGAATGTGCATATCTCATCCAATCTTTGCTATCGATTGGGGCAACAGTTTTGGCAAGACCCAAAAATTGCCAGGTGATTCAGTTCAGCTTGAAAGCTGTATCTATCGCAAATAGTCTTGGCAAGCGGCTTCAAGATCTCTTCCTGAAGGTCGATGACCTTTCCACAAACTGTGCAGACCAAATGATGGTGATGCTCATGACCCGAACAGTGAAAGCGGACTCTTCCATCGCCCATATCTGTTTCAGTGATCACTCCAATTTCTTTGAGTAGTTCAAGAGTTCGATATACCGTGGAAATATTAAGTCCCGGATAACTACGACAAACCATTCCGAATATCTCTTCGGCGCTAATATGCCCACTTGCCGCTTCAAGTGCTTCTAAAATCATCATCCTTTGCGGCGTAACGCGATACCCTTTTTGCACTAGCTGAATAGCAACATCTAACTTCTTAGCCATAATGAAACACTATATCATTATAAGAACTCTATTGCAAACGGTTTGCAAATACAAAGCGTTCGCATAGTTTTTCGCCATCGCTGGTTCTCTTTCACAACAAATACCAATATAAAAGTTTGCACAACAAAGCAACGTTCAGCTTAAATTACTATGGACATTTACCCCAGACCATTGTAGAATAGACTTGTCGTCTTGAGGAGAATTCTGCCATGAAAGTGATATTTCTTAGGAGAGCAAACCACTAAACACCAAGCAGTATATGCTGGTGTTTTTATATTTTAGGAGGTGCACCCATGCAATCCAGTATCATTGGAAAAGTTGAGAAGGCTCATCGGTACTCCCAGGAGCCTGACCGCATTGCCCTTAACGATTTTTCTGCTGTTTTTCGCGGCAACAACAGAAATCACAACGTGTCCTACTCAAAAAATCGATGGTCGTGTTCCTGTAGTTTCTTCCAAGCCCGGAGCTTTTGCGCCCATACTATGGCGCTGGAAAAAATGCTTGGCAACATGTTACCGGCTGAGGGACGAACCAACTTTGACGCCGCTGAAGTGGCGGAGTAGAGGTCCTATCATTATTGCAATGCTTGGAATCGCCCTAGCGCTTCACCTACAATAAACAGCGATCCGGTAATGCAAATAAGGGCATCTTTCCCTCCAAGTGATAGGGCTTGATCGATAGCTTCTGCTGTCGTTTGTGTCGTTTTGACAATTTTTCCGGTCATTCCGAATGCGCTTGCCAACACATTCGCGCTCAAGGCACGCGCATGCCGTGATTGGGTCGCCACTACTATATCAAATGTATCCCCCAACTCTTTTGTAACCGCTAAATAATCTTTATCACAGGACATGCCTATAATCAGAATTTTTTTGCCGATGGATTTCCCTTCAATCAAGCTATCAATAGCTTTGGCAAGAGCCCGCGCAGAGTGAGAATTGTGAGCTCCGTCAACAACTATTAGCGGTTCATGAGATAGTATCTGAAAACGCCCCGGCCAAGTTACAATTTGCATGCCACGCGCCATTCCTCTTTCGCTAATGCTAAACCCCTGCTCAATAAGAGTTTCCAGAACACCTACGGCAATTGCTGCGTTTTCTTGCTGAAAAGCGCCAAGGAGTGGTATTTCCACCAGATACTCCCTCAAGCGTCCATGGATTCTGATTCGCTGCGAACTTTCTTTTCTAAGCGCCTCAGAATGTGTAATATCCTTGCCTACTCCGATAAGAGTAGCATTTCGTTCAGCACAGCATCTCTTGATTACCCTCATGGCATCCGGTTCTTGAGGAGCGCAAACCAGTGGAATTCCTTGTTTGATAATACCTGCTTTCTCAAAGGCAATCTCGGCGATTGTTTTACCCAATACTTCAGTATGATCCAAACTCAAAGCCGTAATCGCGCAAGCCTTAGGGCTTATCACGTTCGTGGCATCCAGCCTGCCCCCAAGCCCAACCTCAATAACCTGGAAATCAACTTTCTGAGAAGCAAAAAATAAAAAGGCAAGCGCTGTCAAAAGCTCAAAGGTGGTAATCTCCCTAATCTGTTTGGCACTGGTGCTACCGATTGCACCACGAATACAATTGACGTGATTTGTAAGCTCCTTCTTTGAAATCATCTTCCCATCTATTCTGAATCGTTCTTTTATATCGATAAGATGAGGAGAAGTATATAAACCTGTACGATATCCGGAGGCTGAAAGCACCGACGCTATCATTGCAGCTGTGCTACCTTTGCCTTTGGTACCGGCAATATGAATGCTTTTGGCATACCGATGAGGTTGACCCAGCTGCCCCATCAATTCTTCCATGCGGCTCAGATTAATCTGAGCCAGCATACGATTGGAACGAATAGTCTCGAAATCAGTAAACGAGTATAAATAATCCAATGCTTCCTGATAGCAGTCCATTTAAGCTTCTTTTCTCACTTTAGTTGGAATTTTTCCGCCACACGCCACTATGCTATAATTACACCATGATTCAGTCAAGAAATGGCATCCAAGCAACGGCTCTGTCGTTGTGTCAGATTGAAGTCATCAATATGCCTCATTAGCGAAGGTAGATATCCAATGACAGAAGAAATTCAAAACGAAACAACCAGCAATACTGAAACGACGAATGGGTATTCTGCATCAGACATCCATGTTCTTGAGGGACTGGAAGCTGTCCGCAAGCGTCCCGGTATGTATATCGGCTCCACAGACCAGCGCGGGCTACATCACTTAGTATACGAAATTGCCTACAACTCCGTTGACGAAGCTATGTCCGGAATCTGTACGCATATCACAATAACCATCTCTCCCGATAACCTTGTCACCATCGAAGACAATGGTCGCGGCATTCCGGTAGACATCCACCCCACTACGAAGGTGTCTGCCTTGGAGACGGTTATGACTGTTCTGCACGCCGGAGGAAAATTCGGAGGAGGGGCATATAAGGTATCAGGTGGCTTACATGGAGTCGGCGCTTCCGTAGTTAACGCCCTTTCCGAATATATGTCAGTCTCTGTTAAGCGTGACGGCAAACTTTATAAGCAAGAATACAAGCGCGGAGTACCTCTCGCCCCTGTCGCTATTGTCGGTCAGTCCAGTAGTAACGGGACAATAACCAGTTTTTTGGCTGACCGCGAGATATTTACAGAAACCGAATACGACTTTGACGTTTTGGTTGATCGAATACGTGAAACGGCATACCTCAATCGAGGACTCGAAATATCCTTCATTGACCAACGACATGACAAAGAACAAACATACTACTTTGAGGGTGGTATTTCAGGGTTTGTTCGTCGTCTCAATCGAAACAAAACAGTTGTTCACGCCAATCCGATATATATCTATAAAGCTGTCGATAAAGTAGTTGTTGAAGCTGCCATACAATACAATACCGGGTACAATGACAACTCTATAAGCTTCGCCAATTGCGTTAACACAATTGACGGCGGCACTCATATGACCGGTTTTCGCTCAGCCATTACTAGGGCTTTAAACGACTATGCTCACAAAAACAAGTTTCTAAAGGACGGAGACCCAAATCTAAGCGGCGAAGACGTTCGCGAGGGAATATCCTCAGTCATCAGCGTCAAATTGCCTGAACCGCAGTTTGAAGGTCAGACAAAAGGGAAACTGGGCAATATTGAGGTTAAGAGTATTGTCGAGAGCGTTGTTAATGACGGACTGTCCCTTTTTCTTGAGGAGCATCCCGAAGACGCCAAAAAAATTCTGGAAAAATGCGTAACGGCATCCAAGGCTCGCGAAGCCGCTCGTAAAGCACGAGACCTGGTTATTCGCAAGGGTTCTCTGGACACGGGGACACTGCCGGGCAAGCTTGCCGATTGCTCAGAAAAAGATCCTTCGCTCTGTGAGCTCTACTTGGTAGAAGGAGACTCAGCCGGTGGCTCTGCCAAGCAAGGGCGCAATCGTCGCTTTCAGGCAATTCTGCCCCTGCGCGGTAAGATTCTTAACGTGGAAAAGTCTTCTCCGGACAAAATGCTGGCGCATGAAGAAATCAGGGCTCTCATAACAGCACTTGGTACCAGTATAGATGCCGAATTCGATATCAACAGATTACGCTATCACCGCGTTGTTTTAATGACCGATGCTGACGTTGACGGCGCACATATTCGCACATTGCTTTTAACCTTCTTCTTCCGACATATGGCCACACTAATTAATCTTGGGCACCTGTATATTGCTCAGCCTCCTCTTTATCGAATCAACGCCGGAAAAGAAGAGCATTGGCTATACTCCGACCAAGAAAAAGACGAGCTCCTCTCTAATCTTAAAAGAGGTAACCGTAAAACAGATGTGCAACGCTATAAAGGTCTTGGAGAAATGAGCGCCGAGCAGCTATGGGAAACTACCATGAACCCCACAACCAGGACTCTCTTGCAAGTAACCGTAGAGGATGCCTCAAAGGCCGATAGTATCTTCAGTATGCTTATGGGCGACGAGGTATTACCGCGCAAGAATTTCATTCAAGCGCACGCCTCATCAGTTAAGAATCTTGACATCTAGAATAGAGACCGTGTTGCCTAATATACTCAGCCACAGCCTTTGGTAGAGCGTGTTCCCATGGTAAGCCATTTCTTATTCGCTCTCTAATCATCGTTGAGGAAACGTCAACTATAGGCTTGTCTAAGACAATTGTTCTTCGCGAAAGCCCTGACACAATTCTTTCCATTGCATCCTTGTCAGGAACCTCAAAGCCAAAACGCGGAACGACAATGAGGCGACATATTCTTATAATCTCACTAGGCTGGCGCCAGCTTGCAAAAGACAATAGACTGTCACATCCCATTATAAAAAATAGCTCATCTTGCTGTTGAATACTTTGTGATAAGCGGCGCAGTGTGTCAATGGTATAACTTGGCTCCACACGTTCTGTCTCAATTGTAGAAAGGCTAAAGCGACTTTTATTCGCGATTGCTTTGCGCACCATTTCCAACCTGCTTTCTACCGAGGCGTAAACACAACCGCTCTTTTGCCACGGTTGCCCACTTGGTAAGAACACTACATCGGAAGAGAGGAAGTTGCTTGCCTCTTCGGCTATTGCCATGTGTCCGTTATGAATAGGATCAAAAGTGCCTCCCAACAACACGATATTCATACCATTACCAGATCCACTCAAAATCTGCGATTCTTATCTTATCTCCTGTTTTAATACCGGCGCTTTCTATCACATGGCGTAATCTTGGACTTGTTATGCGTCCGGCGATTTGTCGACGAACCTCAGGATCCTTTATGTCACTTCCCGATACCAATCGCTCAAGCCCGGGTGAACTGATAACAAACACCCCTTCAGTTTCCTTGACACTCAAACCCGGCTTAATGGCACGAGGCTGGACTTCCTGTAACTCTTTTGCTCTTATCGTTATCGGGTTCTGCCTCAAAAGCTCCAGAACCTCTTGCAAAACTTCCTTTACACCATCTCCTGTCGCCGCTGATATAAAAAAAGGAGTCACTCCCGCACTATGAAACATTTCGCTCAATTCTGTTTTGCGTTCCCCAACCTCAGGCTTATCAATCTTGTTAATCACTACTACTTGTGGTTTATTTGCAAGGTCAATATCATACAGATAGAGTTCATTTCGGATAGCAATCATATCGTCAATGGGCGAATCAGAAGACCCATCGAGTAAGTGAATCAGTACTCTCGTGCGCATAGCATGACGTAAGAAACTGTGACCCAATCCCTTGCCAAGATGAGCGCCATCAATTAACCCGGGAATCTCACACATCACAAAACGCTCGCTTGTGCTTTCCACAACGCCTAGAATGGGGCTCATGGTTGTGAAGGCATAATCACCTATTTTGGGATTTGCCGCCGTTGCCATTCCCAGCAGCGAGGACTTGCCAACATTGGGATAACCAATAATTCCAACATCGGCAAGAATTCTCAATTCAAGAATGATGTCCTTTGCTTCTCCAACGACTCCTTTTTCGGCTAACCTCGGTGTCTGGTTTGTCGCCGAAGCAAAGCGAGCGTTTCCCAAACCACCTTGTCCCCCCTTAGCGACAACCACCTCTTTTTGGTTTTGATCCAAATCAGCAAGTACTAACAACTCACCAGAGTTATCATAAGTCTGAATTATTGTTCCCACAGGTACCAATAAACAAAGGTTGGCTCCTCCCTTGCCGTATTTCTTCTGGTTTTGCCCATGACCTGCGTTTTCAGCTTTATACAGTTTATTGTTATGAAAATAATTCAGTGTTGTTATACTTTCATCTGCTTTTATTATGACATCGCCACCCTTACCACCATCTCCTCCGTCAGGTCCACCGCATGCCAAAAACTTCTGGCGGCGAAATGAGACTGCCCCATTCCCACCATCACCAGCTTTCACTCTTATTTCAACGTTATCCAACATACTTATCAAAACTCTTATTTTTATAATATATCTATATCTTTTCAGGGTAACAGGTATTAAACAATAATCACAGTAATAATAGCATACAGTTGTTGATTGATATTCAGCTAGGTATAAAAAGTTAATACAATTCTGTCGAAAGAGTCTCCGGCAATCGTCACAAAAAAGAGGTTTTTGCAATAAACATGTCGGTTATCGAAAGTGTATCGACAATTTGTGCAACTTTTGGAAACTTGGGTCGCCGCAACCTTTACATATGCCTGATTCTTGCGCTATTCTTGCTTAAATATTCTCGGGAGAAAAGTATTGTTTCAAGCACCACGAGGTACACAAGATTGGCTTCCTGAAGACCAAAAGTATATCACTTTTTTAGAATCACGGATTAAAGAATTAGCTTATCTTTTTGGGTATGGTCGCATTGATACGCCCGTATTCGAGAATTCCGCTCTTTTTATTCGTACTGTCGGAGTGGGAACCGATATTGTCGAGAAAGAGATGTATACCTTTTCTGATTTCGGAGGCAGTCAATTGACACTGCGTCCGGAAGGCACCGCATCTGTCTGTCGCGCCTATATTGAACATGGCATGGCGTCTAGGATTCAACCTGTGAAAGTGTACTACCATGCGCCCATATTTCGCTATGAACGTCCACAAGCCGGAAGATTCCGCCAACATCACCAGTTTGGGTTTGAGGCAATCGGAGAAATGGACGCTCTTCTTGATGCAGAAGTAATTGAGTTGGCGTGGAAGCTGTTGTGTTCTCTGGGACTGTCAAATCTTACTTTGCAGATAAACAGTATTGGTTGCTCAAAATGCAGACCGGCTTTTTTGTCTAGACTTAGAGAGTACTATGCAGGTGATCTCAATAAACTATGCCAAGACTGTAAAGTAAGGATCGACAAAAATACCCTGCGGTTGCTTGATTGTAAAAAACCGGAGTGCCAACTGATGACAGAGGGCGCTCCCCATTGCGCTGGCTACCTTTGTCCGGAGTGTCATGAACATTTTGAGCGGCTCCAGTCATATCTAAGCGTACTTAATTTGCCGTTTGAGATTAACCACAGATTGGTGAGAGGTCTGGACTATTATTCTAAGACTGTCTTTGAAATACAACCTGAAGATGAAAGAGGTCAAAGCACTATTGCCGGAGGAGGTAGATATGATGGGTTGGTTGGGGAACTGAGCGGTAAACATACTCCGGCGGTTGGGTTTGCAACCGGCGTTGAGCGAATTATCATCAATCTAAAAAAACAGAACGTTTTTGTTCCTGAAATACCTAAACCTGATGTCTATATTGCTTGGCTTGGAGATTCCGCTCGACAATTTGCCTTGGAACTTGCTTGTTGGTTGAGGCAAAAAGGCATCGCCACATTGATGGCATATTCTGCCAAAAGTCTTAAAGCGCAAATGAGACAAGCGGATGGTGGCGGGTGTCGTTATGTGGCAATACTCGGTGAGGATGAGGTAGCGAAGAAATGTATCACTCTTCGTGATCTAAGTACCGCAACGCAGGACACTATAACGATCGATGCCATGATTGAAAAACTATCTGCCAGAACATAGTAGGACTTTACATGAGCAGAGATTCGATATCGTCCTTGGCTGAAGTATTGATTTATACCGATGGTGCCTGCTTGGGAAATCCGGGGCCGGGAGGATATGGGGTTATAATTGAGTCCAATGGTTTACGCACGGAAAAAAGCGGTGGTTTTTCTTTGACTACCAATAACCGAATGGAAATTATGGCGGCCATTTGTGGCTTAGAGTCAGTAAGAAAACCCAGCAAGATAGTTTTGTTCAGCGACTCTCAATATCTTGTCAACGCCATGAGTAAAGGTTGGGTGCATAAGTGGAAAGCTCAACGATGGATGCGAAACAAAACAGAACAGGCATTGAATTCGGATCTGTGGGAGCGCATGTTGGTCTTGATATCAAAGCACGAGGTTGAGTTTCGCTGGGTACGTGGGCATAGCGACCATAAGCTCAATGAGCGATGCGATCAAATAGCCAATGAAGCCGCAAAGAACAAGCCAATTCAGAAGGATACGGTCTACGAGGCATCTTTTGGGAAGCGTTAGCTTAGCAGCTTTGCCCCAATGAAGCTTCGCTGACCGTTAACAAAATCATTTATAGACATTGGTTGCTTTCCCTCGTATTGAACTTTAGCCAGTTGCAGTATTCCGTCAGGGGTAACGACTCCGCAACCCCTATTTATAGGCACCACATTGCCCACAGAAGCGGTTGATGCCACGTCTGAAGGAAAAGCCTCAAGTACTTTTAAAACCTTGCCTTTATAGTGAGTATATGCTCCTGGCCATGGATGCAAAGCTCTTATTTGTCGCCATGTGTCTATTGCCGGCTTTTGCCAGTCAATCTCCCCATCTTCTTTTCTAAACTGTTTTGTAAAGCTAGACAGAGAATTGTTTTGAGGTTGGGGAGTAATTGTGCCCCTTGCCCAATTTGGAAGGATATCAATCAGCATTTTGGCGGAAATGACAGAGAATTTCTCCGAGAGAGTTGCCGTTGTATCTTCATCCCGTATCAAAACTTGTGATTGAGCTAAAACTGGTCCGGTGTCCAAGCCTTCATCCATTTGCATAATACTTATGCCGCCCCATTTATCGCCATTGAGAATTGTTGAGGCGATAGGTGCCGCGCCTCTATGCTTTGGCAAAAGAGAAGGATGAATATTTAGGCATCCAAGGCGAGGAATGCTTAAGACTGTTTTGGGGAGCAACTGTCCATAAGCGACTACAATTATCAAATCCGGAGCCATGTTGGAAAGCTCAGTTTGGTGAGCTTCTTTTCGTAGACTGTCAGGTTGAATGACTTTGAGGTTCAAGTCAATGGCGGCCCTCTTTACTTCTGAGTAACACATTTGTTGACCTCTTCCGGCTGGTTGGTCTTGTCTTGTGTATACGGCAATAATCTCGTATCCATTGGAAACGAGTTGCTGAAGAGTTGGCACGGCAAAAGCAGGTGTGCCCATGAAAACAATGCGCATTGGTTCTCCTTTGCTGTCATTCTAGCATGCCAAAAACCTCTCCACAACGACATTAAACATAACAGGGCATCTATGTAAAATTAGCGCTTTGCCAAGAGATTGCTATAGCTAAAAGGGCAAATGTGGCAGAAAATCGCTGAAAAAACAAGCTGGGAAGACATTATGGGGTAAACTATGTCAGACAATTGATGCCATAGTCATGACAGTGTTGTTGCTGTCGCATAGTTGGCGCTGATACCATAGTTCTACTTTCTGTTCCATTGGGCTGGGTCTTTTTCCTGGACCGTGACAGCAGCCATAACTCTAAATTGAGCATAGTACTAGGCAGGGTATGCCTGTGCAGATGGGAATCTAAAATATATGAATTCGGCCAAGGAAATCTGGGAAGCCGTTCTCGGCGAGCTCCAGTTACAAGTTAGCAAACCCAATTATGTCACTTGGTTCAAAGGGACGGAGGGACTGGCTTATGATGGTAGCCTTTTCTTGGTTGGGGTTCAAAATGACTTTGTAGCTGAGTACCTCGATAAGAACCAACGTTCATTAATAGAGAAGGCGCTCATTGGGCGACTGAGTCGCAGTGTAAACGTACGATTTCAAGTTAGATGGGCTAAAGAGTCCAAGGAGTCTGTTGAGAACGATCCAAAGCGTAATAATTTGGCTTTGTACGGATTCAACCCAAAATACACCTTTGATAGCTTCGTTGTTGGGGCAGGGAATCGAATGGCTTTCGCCGCGGCTATGAGTGCCGCTGAGCACCTTTCCGATCGAAGCTATAATCCTCTCTTTATTTATTCTGCTCCAGGGTTGGGGAAAACACATCTTGTGCAGTCAATCGGACAGAAGGCGCTAGAGAATAATTTGCGTCCGGTATATGTTTCCGGAGAGCAATTTACAAATGAGTTTATTGTTGCCCTGCGAGAGCGCAAAACAGAGGATTTTCGGGCAAAATATCGCTCGGCAGATTTGCTCATGGTTGATGATATTCATTTTATCGGCGGCAAGGAAGCTACCGAAGAGAGTTTTTTCCATACTTTTAATGATTTGCATAACGCCGGTAGGCAGATTGTAATTACCAGCGATTGCCATCCCAAGAACATGCCGCTGTTGCAGGAAAGGTTGCGTAGTCGTTTTGAGGGAGGGTTGACTGTAGATATTCAACCACCGGATTTCGAAACCAGAATGGCTATTTTGCAGGCTAAGGCTGTTCAAGCTCAGGCAGAAGTACCGCTTGATGTGTTGGACATGATGGCTCAGGAACTGAAAAAGAACATACGAGAGCTGGAAGGTAGCCTAAACAGAGTAATTGCGTACGCGCGATTGTTACGCTCACAGATAACTCCTGAATTGGCGACTAAGGCGCTAAGAGATGTAGCTGGTACGCGTTCTTTACAGCAGCCAGCGGGCAATGTCAATGGAATAATCGGACTTGTGGCAGATTCTTTCTCACTGACTGTTGATGATCTTCTTGGGCGAGGGCGCAATAAGGAGATTGCTCAGGCGCGCCACGTTGCGATGTATGTTTTGAGGCAACAAACAAATTGTTCTCTTTCTGATATTGGGGTTGCTCTCGGCGGTCGAAATGCATCAACGGTTAGTCATGCTTGCGAAAAAATTGATTTGGATAAAAGCTCCTCTCCGTTATTGAGCCGAAAGCTGGACGATATCCTGAAGAAAATATCGAGCTCTTGACACTCCTCATTGTGTGTCATACGGGTCGCGAAAAAGTACAGTAGGCACTACTGAATAACTTAAAACAGGCACAAATACGCACAAAAATGGTATAATAGACGCATGGAAAAAGCGCCAAAAGGCTCAAAAACCTTGCGGC
>Ga0209737_10000901_pt1 | contig 22508 bp, 15 predicted proteins | sample TergutCu122P3_FD_187284 | JGI IMG/M metagenome (GOLD analysis project Ga0209737, IMG submission 187284) | Cubitermes ugandensis P3 segment gut microbial communities from Kakamega Forest, Kenya - Cu122 P3 (SPAdes) (version 2) | ecosystem: Host-associated > Arthropoda: Insects > Digestive system...
TATCGACACCTTCAACGCCAACAGAATGAATGTAGCACCAACCATTTCAGGACCTTCGATATTGGATTTCCAGCTCGGAAGCAAAGACATGGACGGACTTATTGCCGATCTGAACAAAGGAATTCTTGTTACGGGCTTCAATGGTGGAAACTTCAACCAAGCTACCGGAAATTTCTCTTATGGAATTGAAGGCTTCTTGATTGAAAACGGAAGGCTTACCAAGCCGGTTTCAGAAATGAATATCACCGGCAATTTCATTACCCTGTGGCAAAACTTGGTTGCTGTTGGCAACGATCCAAGACCAAACACTTCGTGGAGAATCCCGTCATTGGTTTTCGACAATGTTGATTTTAGCGGTGTGTAATTTTTAATCCTTGATTTTTCTTCGGCTTGTTAAGCTAGGATTAAAGGATTGCCTTGATTTTATAGAGACGTATTGCGATGCGTCTCTATTTTTTTGTACTCAAACTAATCCTGTAAATCCTTTCATCCTAGCTTAACAAGCCGAAGGAAAAATCAAGGTTCAGAATTATTTTTCGTATCTTTGTACTCGAAAAAACAGATACATGCGATACACCGACACTACATTTTTAAAAGAAAAAATAAATCAACTTTGTGCCGATGCAAAGCCTTTTTTCTTTGTTGTAAATTACGAACAAACAGCGGGTTATTTAGTCGAAAATCCGATGAATCAGTCGGAAGTTTTTTTCAAATTTCCAACGGCAAAGCACAAGCCTTTTGAGATTTCTCTGCCTCAAAAAAATGACTTTAGTGTAATTCCGAATAAGTTTGAAGACTACAAGCGCAAATTTGACAAACTGCAAAACTATCTGCAAAACAAGGACATATCGCTGGCAAATTTAACAGAACGAACGCGGATTGAAACCAATCTTTCCTTAGAAAATATTTTTGCGTTAAGCCAATCGGCTTATCAAATTTATATTTCGAATGAATTTGTGTGCTTTTCGCCCGAACGGTTTGTGAAAATTGCTGAAGGACAAATTTCCACCAATCCGATGAAAGGCACTATCGATGCCGATATACCGAATGCCGAAAAAATTATTTTGGAAGATGAGAAAGAAATTGCAGAACATAATGCAACCGTACAGCTTTTGCGTGAGGAGTTGAGTGCTGTTGCCGAAAATGTGCGCACGTCACGGTTTCGGTATATCGACAAACTGCACACAAACCGAAAAAATCTGCTACAAGTCAGTTCAGAGATAGTTGGCGATTTGCCTGCCGACTACAAACAACATATCGGCACGATACTTTTTTCGCTTTTGCCCGCCGGTTCGATTTCCGGGAAGCCAAAGCAGAGAGCCGTTGAGATTTTGCGCGAAATTGAAGGTTTGAATCGCAATTATTATTGTGGAATTGCAGGCTATTTCGATGGCGAAACGCTGGATTCTGCCGTTTTGATTCGTTTTATTGAGCAGGATTCCGGCGATTTATATTTCAGAAGTGGCGGCGGAATTACAATTAACAGCATTTGCGAAAAAGAATATCAAGAAGTGTTGAATAAAGTATATTTACCCTTTTGAGAGTTACAAGTTACAAGTTACGAGTTACAAGAATGTAACAGATGTTTACTTGTAACTCGTAACTTGTAACTCGTAACTAAAAATGACTTTTGTTGAAACCATAAAAATCGAAAACGGCATCATTCACAATCTTGATTTTCACCAAGAAAGAATGTGCCGGACTGCTCTTTTTCATTTCGGAACAAAACCCGAAATCCGGATTGAAACGACGAGCATTCCGCCTCATTTACAGAATGATAGAATAAAATGTCGTGTATTATACGCTTCCGATATTTTGTCGGTAGAATTTCACGCGTATCAGCCTAAAAAAATTCAATCTTTGCAAACAGTAACCAACAATGAGATAGATTATACGCATAAATCGACCGACAGAAACGCCCTGAACCGATTGTTTGACCAGCGACGAGGAGCCGACGACATTATCATCGTAAAAAACGGACAAATATCCGACAGCTCTTTTGCTAATCTTGTGTTTGAAACGCACACCGGCGAACTGTTTACGCCCAAAAATCCACTGCTTGCCGGAACAAAACGCGCATTTCTGCTGAAAAACGGCATTATACAAGAGCGCGAAATAAGGGTTGAAGACTTGCCGGCTTACAAAAAACTGTATTTGATTAATGCAATGCTTGATTTGGAGGATAATATTTCGGTATTGGTGGATGCGATTGCGTTTTAATCCAAACTTTTTGTATATTTGCACCCGAAGCATTTGAATTTAATCTTTTTTTGCTTTAAAATCGCCAATTTTTTTTGAAAGCGTGATACTGACTGAAGTATCGCGCTTTTTATGTTTTGTCGATAATTTTTCCAATATGCACTTGCATTTATTCTAAAAAAACTAACTTTGCGGATTGAAACAAGATAACATCTGTCATTATGAAGAATTTTAAGACTTTCCCTTTCGCCAGCGTTTTAATCGCATTGTTTTTGTTCGTTTCCTGTCAGAAGCGCGAAAATGTTCCTGTTGAGGAGTTTATGCCTTTTATTAGTGCCTACACGGGCGGTGTAATTTTCAGCAATTCGTCTATTTGGATAGAGTTGGCGAACGAACATCCCAATGCTGTGCCGAATACCGAAATTTCGGAACGGCTTTTCTCGTTTTCGCCTTCGGTGCGCGGAACGGCGTTTTGGGAAACTACGCGCCGAATCCGTTTTGTGCCCGACGAAGGTGCCTTGCAGAGCGGACAAGCGTATCGCGCTTCCTTCAATCTGGGTGCTTTGCTCGAGGTACCGCAACGCTTGCGAACCTTCAATTTCGAGTTTCAGGTGGAAGAACGGCACTTTTCGCTTCAACTTAATCCGCTCGCAGTTAATATGAATAATCCCGACCTTATGAATGTGAGCGGTGTGATTTTATTCAGCGACAATATTACGAATGTGGCAGACGTACAGCGGATGTTTTCGGTCAGCTCGAATGTGAATCAAGATTTTCCGGTCGAAGTTTTGGCAACCGGCAATCCGCAACGCTTTGAATTTGCGATAAATGATATTCGCCGGCAAACGGATAGAATCAGACTTGAAATAACTGCCAACGGACGACCTATTGGTTCAAAGAGAACGGAAAGCGCAACAATCGCAATTCCGGCACTAAATTCTTTTGAAGTGCTTGATGTTGCGGTTATTTACGAGCCTGAATTTGGTGTACAAATCGTTTTTTCCGACCTTGTTTCGATGCGCCAAAATCTGCAGGGATTGATAAGTTTGCAAGGCGTACGGAATTACACGCGCCAAGTGCTTGGCAATCGGGTGATATTGTTTTTCGACCGCTCTACGCACCAAAATGTAACGGTAGTAGTAAACGAAAACCTGCGAAACACGAACGACCGACGGCTCGGTGAAACTTTTACAAAAACGCTCGCCGTTGAAATGCCCGTTCCACAGGTGGAATTTCGAAGCGCGGGCAATATTCTACCCAATTCCGAAAGCCTATTTGTGCCGTTTCGTGCGGTGAGCCTTCGCGCGGTGGATTTGAATGTGATTCGAATTTACGAAAACAATATCCTTATGTTCCTGCAATCCAATCGTTTATCGGGCTCTAATGAGTTGAGGCGTTCGGGACGTTTGGTGCACAGAGAAACTATCCGCTTAGACAATGACCCGACGCGGAATCTCAACACTTGGAACGATTTTTCGATTGATTTATCCAATCTTTTTGAACAAGAGCCGGGCGCAATTTACCGTATCGAACTCTCGTTCAGGCAGGAACATTCGGCTTTTCGTTGTGGTGACCAAGAAGAATTGCCTGCCGGCGAAACGCTTCGACAAATCAGATCTAATGTGCTGACGGAAGAAGATTTAGCCTTTTGGGACAGCCCACATTCAGGCTTTTGGTATTCGCCGAATATTGAGCGAAATTGGAATTTATTTGATTGGAACGAGCGCGATAATCCTTGCCATCCGACCTTTTATATGCAAGAACATCGCTTGGCAGCTATCAACGTAATGGCTACAAATGTGGGCGTTATCGCGAAAGCGAACTCGGATAATAAATGGTGGATTGCCGTGAGTTGCATTCTCACGACTCGACCGCTCAGAAACGCAGAAGTTACGCTTTTCAACATTCAACTTCAACCGGTTGGAACGGCGCGAACGGATGCCGATGGTTTCGCGATTATTGAGGCGAGCGGTGTGCCTTTTGCCTTAGTTGCCGAGCACGGCGGACAAAAAACGCACCTGCGCGTGGTGCCGGGCGAGGAAAATTCGACGAGCCGTTTTGACGTTGGCGGTCAGCGGGTTGAGCGCGGACTGAAAGGCTTTATTTACGGCGAACGCGGTGTGTGGCGACCGGGCGACAACTTGCACATTACTTTTATTTTGCACGATACCGAAGGACGGATTCCTGATAATCATCCTGTTACCTTCGAGTTTTACAATCCGCTCGGGCAGTTTCACAGCCGGCAAGTAGCAACATCGAGCATAAACGGATTTTATTCGTTCACCGTTGCCACACAACCAACCGACCCGACAGGTGTTTGGAACGCGCATATCCGCGTGGGCGGTGCGAGTTTCCACCGCGCTTTCCGCATCGAAACCGTGCGCCCAAACCGCTTGAATATCAATCTCGAACTGCCTGACAGAATCGATGCTTCGCGCAGAAATATTCCGGTTACGCTTCGTTCGGCTTGGCTTACCGGCGCAACTGCCCGAAATTTGAATACATCGGTCGAAATGCGTTTGACCCGTGTGAATACGCAATTTGCAGGTTTTGAGCAGTATATCTTCAATAATCCGGCAAGTAATTTTGTTTCGAGCGACCACGAAATTTTCAGCGGAAGCCTTAATAATGAAGGCGTTGCGCAGTTTCAATTTGCCGTTCCCGAAGCCCAAAATGCACCCGGAATGTTGAACGCGAGCATTACCACGCGCGTTTTTGAGCAAGGAGGCGACGCGAGCATTAATTTTCAGACCGTTCCGTTTTCGCCTTTCAGCGCGTATGTGGGCATCAATCTCAATCAAGCGGAAGGAAGATTTATCGAAATCGGGGGCGAACACACCTTTAATATTGTTACGCTCTCGCCCGACGGACGACCTGTGAACCGCACGAATCTTGAATACCAAATTTACCGCGTGAGTTGGAGCTGGTGGTGGCATCGCGATGGCGAATCGTTTGCAAATTACGTGAATAGTCCGCAGATTATTCCGGTGGCGCAAGGAAATCTGCGCACGGTAAACGGCAGAGGCTCGTTCCAATTTTCGACCCGCTACTCCACTTGGGGGCGATATTTGGTCTTTGTGCGCGACCTCGAAAGCGGACACGCAACGGGCGGAACGGTGATTGTTGATTCGCACGAATGGCGCGGACGTGCCGACCGGCGCGACCCAAGCGGTGTGCAAATGCTTACATTCACTACCGACCGGCAGTCGTATAATGTTGGCGACGAAGTGCTTGTAACGATTCCGGCTTCGGCAGGCGGAAGGGCTTTGCTTTCGCTCGAAACAGGCTCAACGGTGCTGAAACGCACTTGGATTTCGGTTTCCGAACGGCAGGATACGCAGTATCGTTTCCGCGTTACGCCCGAAATGGCGCCGAATTTCTACATTCACATCAGTTTGTTGCAACCTCACGCACAGACGATTAACGATTTGCCAATCAGAATGTTCGGCGTGATTCCGGTCATGGTTTTCAACGAAAATTCGATTTTGCATCCGCAGATTACGATGCCTGATGTGCTTCGCCCCGAAACCGAATTTACGGTGCGCGTTTCGGAAAGAAGCGGAAGACCAATGACTTACACCATTGCGATTGTGGATGACGGACTGCTGGATTTGACCAATTTCCGCACGCCCAATCCGTGGAATCATTTTTACGCCCGCGAAGCCTTGGGAATCCGCACTTGGGATATGTTCGACCAAGTAATCGGCTCATTTGCAGGTAGATTCGGCTCGCTCTTTGCCGTTGGCGGCGACCAAGAACTGCGACCTGCCAGCCGCCGAGCCAACCGTTTCAATCCGGTTGTAAAACATTTAGGACCTTTTACTGTTGGACGCAACGGCACGAATACACATCGCATTACGCTTCCGCCCTACATCGGCTCGGTGCGCACGATGGTGGTTGCCGGATACGGCGGTGCATTTGGCAATGCCGAAAAAACTACGCCTGTGCGCGCACCTCTGATGGTGCTTTCGTCGCTACCCAGAGTGTTGAGCACCAACGAAGAAATCGCGCTTCCGGTCAATGTTTTTGCAATGGAAAATAATGTACGCAATGTGCAAGTGCAGGTAACAACCACCGGACTTTTGCAAACCGCGAATGGAAATCGTCAATCGCTCACCTTTACCACGCCGGGCGATGATATGGTGTTTTTCTCGATGCGCACCGGCGCGCAAACCGGCGTTGAAACCATCACGATTACCGCCACCGGAAACGGACATACTGCTACCGAAACCATTGAAATTGAGGTGCGGAATCCGAATCCACCCATAATATTGGCACAAAACCGATTGGTAAACGCCGGCGAAACGGTCGAATTATCATACGAAATGAGTGGCGTGGCAACGAGCGATGATTGGGCGAGGCTCGAAGTTTCGCGCATTCCGTCGGTTGATATTACGCGCCGACTGAATTTCTTACACAATTATACGCATTTGTGTACCGAACAGATTGTGTCTGTGGCGTTTCCGCTTCTTTTCATTTCGCAATTCAAAGAACTAACTGCAGCAGAAAACGAGCGAATGGCGCAAAATGTGCGCAATGCTATTCAGCAACTTTACGGCAGGCAATTAAATAATGGCGGATTTGTGTTTTGGGCAGGTCAAAGTCAGGTAAATGATTGGGCAACAACCTACGTCGGGCATTTCTTGTTATTGGCACGCGAAAGAGGATTTGAGGTAAACGAAGGCGTGCTCAATCGTTGGCGCACCTTTGAGCAACACGAAGCGCGAAATTGGCGAGCGAGCAACGAAAACAATGTTCATTCGCGCGGCTCGGAACTGCAACAAGCCTACCGATTGTACGCGCTTGCGCTTGCCGGAACACCCGAACTTGGCGCAATGAACCGCTTGAAAGAAATGCGAAACCTCTCAATACAAGCAGCTTGGCGATTGGCTGCCGCTTATGCCATTATCGGACAAACGACGGCTGCCAATGAATTGGTTTTCAACATTCCGACCACCGTTGATGAGGTTTCGAGCAGCAGCACCTTCGGCTCGTCTATTCGCGACGAGGCAATGATTCTCGAAACGCTGGTGTTGTTAGGTCGATTGGATTTGGCATTCCGACAAGCGCAGTCTGTTTCGCAACGCCTTTCACGCGAAAGCCATTTCAGCACACAATCAACCGCTTATGCCTTGATTGCAATGGCTGCATTAGCTGAAAAAACATCGGGCACGATTCAATTCAATTGGACATTGAACGGCAGAGCGCAAACAGCCGTTAATTCACGACAAGCAATTCATCAGACCGATTTGCCGATTCGTCCTGCCAACGGAAATATCTCGTTCACAAATACGGGCGAGGGTGTTTTGTATCTCAATTTAGTTACAAAATCACAACCATTGGTTGATACTTCGCCCGAAATTTTCAATGGCTTGCGCGTTTCGGTTTCATACACCGATTTGGGTGGAAATCCGATAAATGTCAATGAATTGCAACAAGGAACTGATTTCTTGGCGGCAGTAACCATAACCAATCAAACCAATCGCGCACTCGTTGACTTGGCACTCACGCACATTGTGCCGTCGGGTTGGGAAATTTTCAACGAGCGACTCATCGCTGCCGCAATGACCGATGAACAACGCGCCGCAGTTGCCGCAGGCGAAAGGGTTGATAATACTTACACTTTCCGCGACATTCGCGACGACCGCGTACTCACTTATTTCGATTTGGGGCGCGGACAAAGCCGAACGTTCAGAGTTCGCCTGCAAGCTGCTTATGTGGGTACATTTGTGCTGCCTGCAATTTTGGTGGAAGCAATGTACGATACGGAAGTGAACGGCAGAACGCGAGCGGGAACGGTGAGGGTTGTACGGTAGAATTTGACTCATATCATAATTTTTGCAGCAAAAAAAAACTTGTTGCAGCGAAATTGATTTTTTTACTATCTTTGCCTTTCAAAATAGTGAACAGTGAATAGTGATTAGTGAATAACGCAAGCAACTTACCAATTCACTATTCACACAAAAAAAAATGAACAAACTACGGCTTCGCCTGACATATATATTCTTCGACCTGCTATCGGCTTCGATAGTGTGGATGCTTTTTGTGCACTTTCGTCGAGCAACTATTGTTCAAGTATCGTTCGGAACGCAGGAAGAAATACCGTTTCCGACTATTGATATTCAAATAGGGTTGTTACTGTTTCTATTGCTGTGTCTGTTTGTGTATTTTCTGTCGGGCATTTACCTCAATCCCGAAAAACATCGGCAGTTTCGAGTTTTCGGGAAAACCCTGGTAGCAACAGGCATAATTTCTGTTATCGTTTTTTTCGCTTTGGTAGTAGCCGATGTTCGATTAATAACGCATTATCACGAAGCATTTTTGGCTTTATGGGGAATGTTGCTTGGCACAACTTATTTTTTTCGATTCATAATTTGCTACATAAGGCGAAAAAACTACAAAACCGGTAAATGGACAATTCGTACAGCAATTATCGGAACAGGTGAAAATGCGCAGAAAATTGCGCAGGAAATTGCCAAAAACATGCCCGAAAACACCTTGATTGGTTTTATTGCCGATGATAAAAATGCAAAAAAAACAAACATACTCGGTGAGTTTTCGCAGATAGACAAGCTTATCGAATCAGAAAACATACACGAAATTATCATCGCACTTGATGATACCGATGAAAACCGGCTATTCTCAATTATCAACGCGCTTTACTCTCACAATATTGTAATTCGCTTTATGCCAAGATTGTACGAAATATTGATTGGCGGTGTAAAAATACAAAATTTGGAGATTAGTCCGTTGGTTACAGTTACAAGTTTGTCGATGAGCGATTGGGAAGCTTGTGTGAAACGCTTTTTCGACATCGCTGTTTCATTTTTTGCCCTGCTTCTGCTTTTGCCTTTCTTTGCCATCATGGCTATCCGCATCAAAATGGATTCGAAGGGCTCGGTTTTTTTCAGTCAAGAGCGCATCGGACAGTTCGGAAAACCCTTTAATATCCTCAAATTCCGCACGATGTATGAAAATGCCGAAAATGGAACCCCGCAATTAAGTACCGCGTCCGACAGTCGGGTTACACGCTTCGGAAAATTTTTACGAAAGCATCGCTTGGATGAATTACCGCAATTTTGGAACGTATTGATAGGCGAAATGAGTATTGTCGGACCACGCCCCGAACGTCAGTTCTACATCAACAAAATTTCGGAAATCGCGCCTTATTATTGTTTGCTCTATAAAATTCGCCCCGGTCTTACATCTTGGGGACCGATCAGAATCGGGTATTCCGACACAATTGAAAAAATGGTGGAGCGATTGAATTACGACATAATATATTTGGATAACATGTCGCTCATTACGGATTTCAAAATCCTTTTATATACCATCGAAGTGATTTTCAAAGGGAAGGAATTTAGAATTTAGAATCAAGATTCGCAGTAAAGCGTCCCATTGTATTTTATTGAGCGAATTACCCCGTAGGGATAAAATGTCGGTAGAAAAATTGCGTAACCACATCTAACAGCGTGCCGTAGGTACGCAATATCGCATATATTGCGTACCTACGGCACGCTTTCGGCTTGAAAAATTCAAATTCTACCAACATTTTGTCCCGATGGGACATTTTGCGGATAATCATAAAAAATAATTAATGCCAATCACGGGTTGAAAACGATTTAATAATCCGACAAAAAGCCCTGAAAGGGCGATATATCCCAGCGTAGGGCAACGCCCTACGAAAATGAATGAGCAAAACCTGCGCCCTGAAAGGGCGATATAACCCGGCACAGGGCAACGCCCTGTGTGAAAAATGTTTTCATTCTAAAAACAAAGAAAAATATGACATACACACAGGCAGTAGAAGAATTGGAAGAAATTTTGCGTCAATTGGAAGAAAATGACGAGGTAGATATGGATTCCATTACCGAAAAAGTGAAACGGGCTTCGGAACTGATGCAGTTTTGCAAGCAAAAACTGCATTCACTTGACGAGGAATTGAGTAAAATAATCAATGAGTGAACGAGTGAAAAGAAAAATAGTTACGAGTTACGAGTTACAAGTTACAAGAATGCAGTCCTTAGATTTTCGTTTACTTGTAACTCGTAACTCGTTCACTTATTTGCTATTTATTGCGCTCTTTTTCACTTCCTGCGGAGCAAGGCAGCATTTAGTAACGCAACCGCCTCGTGTTCAACAACAACCGGCTACACCGACACTTGCGCAGCAGCAACAGGATTTGATTTCTTTCAGCAAACAGTTTATTGGCACGCCTTTCCGAATGGGCGGACGCGGTCCAAACACCTTCGATTGTTCGGGATTCACGAGTTTTGTTTTCCGCGAATTTGGCTACCAACTCAATCCGACATCAGCTTTGCAGTACACGCAATTTCCTGCTGTGCGCAACAAGCGCGAATTGCGCGTGGGCGACCTCGTGTTTTTTGAAGGACGAACGCGCAACGGCAGAGTAGGACATGTAGGAATTGTAACCGAAACGCGCCCAAACGGTTATTTTCGATTTATTCATGTTTCAACATCGGCTGGCGTAACAATCACTTCCTCAACTTGCCCTTTTTTTAGTGTGCGCTATTTGCGCGGTGGGCGCGTGCTGCAAGATAATCCGAATTATGTGGCGCGCCAACAAACGCAAACCCAAAACCCGCAAGCTGCAGCACCGCAAACCCACATAATTCAAGCGGGCGATACTCTTTTTTCCTTAGCTCGACGATACAACACAACAGTAGAGCAATTGCGCCAATGGAATCCGCAATTGGGCGAAGTGTTGAGAATTGGTGAAGTATTGCGAGTAAGCAGGTAATTTTTTTTCGCAAATAACATTTTTTTTTTATCTTTGTCGAGAATATATCTTTTTCAAAAATTCTACAATGAGTAATTTTGTAAAACGCGCTTTAAGCGGAACCCTGTTTGTCGTTTTGCTGGTTGGTTCTATTCTTTGGAATCAATACAGTTTTGGCATTTTGTTTGCTTTGATAAGTTGCTTTGCAATTCATGAGTTTCACAAACTTACCAATCTGGATAAAAATGTCAGTGTAAACAAAGCATTTGCCATCGGTGGTGCGCTTGTTATTTTTGCGAGTTCTTTTTTGTATTACGCTTTTGACATTTTCTCGACCAATATTTTTCTGATATACGCGCTTTATCTTGCGGTGGTTTTCGTTGCCGAATTGTATCGCAAGCAAGCACAACCGATACATAATTGGGCGTATTTCGTTCTTGGACAAATCTATATCGCCCTTCCGTTTGCTTTGCTCAATTTTATTTTGTTCAGTTGGGGTTGGCAGCCGCTTATTTTGCTGGCGGTTTTTGTTTGCATTTGGGTAAACGATACCGGTGCCTATATTGTCGGAGTAAATTTTGGGAAACATCGCTTGTTTGAGCGTATTTCGCCCAAAAAATCATGGGAAGGTTTCTTCGGCGGAGCGATTTTTACACTAATTCCTGCCTATGTTTTCTCATTGTTTATTCCCGAATTAACATTATGGCAATGGATAATTTTTGCCCAAATTATTGTATTTTTCGGTACTTTTGGCGACTTGATAGAGTCTCTTATGAAAAGAACATTGAATGTAAAAGATTCAGGCGATATTATTCCCGGTCATGGCGGTTTGCTCGACCGATTTGACAGCATGCTTCTTGCAGTACCGGCGATTTTTGTATATTTACAGTTTTTAATCGTCTAATCGTTGAATTGTCTAATCGTTGAATCGGAGTATCAATTAGCCGATTAGCCGATGAATCAATTAACCGCTTAGCCAAAACAATAAAATTATGAATTTTGACGATATTCGATTTTATTCCGATGCCGAAGTGCCGGAAGTAATGGCGCGAATGCTTGAAAACGAGCAGTTTCTGACTGTGTTGACTTATCTTTTTCCGGCAGTTCCAATAGAATTATTGAAACAACAGCTGCTTACAGTCGTTTCTACCGACGATTTTCAAAAACGATTCATTTTTCCGTATTTACTTGGTTTAGAAAAAAAACTAACAAAAGGAGTTGATTTTTTTGGATTGGATGAGAACAACCGAGATAAACCCTGTTTGTATATTTCAAATCATCGCGACATCACGATAGATTCCGTGTTTTTGTGTTTTTTGATGATAAAAAACCAAATGAAAACAGTAGGAATTGCCATTGGCGATAACCTCTTGATTTATCCTTGGATTGAAGGTTTTGCGCGTATTAATCGTTCGTTTATCGTAAAACGAGGACAAACCCCACGTCAGGCTTTGGAATCGTCTCAAAAACTTTCGGCATACATTCGCCAAATTATTACGGGCGACCATCGTTCGATATGGATTGCGCAACGCGAAGGACGTACCAAAGACTCGAACGACCGCACACAAGACGGTTTGTTGCGCATGTTGTCATTCAGCAGCGATAAAAATTTCTGCGACAGCATGCTCGATTTGAATATTTGTCCGCTCGCCATTTCGTACGAATACGACCCAACAGATTATCTGAAAGCAAAAGAATTTCAGTTAAAACGCGACAATCCCGAACATAAAAAATCACCACAAGACGATTTGGAGAATATGCAAGTTGGCATCATGGGCTATCGTGGCAAGGTCGATTACCGTATTTCGGGCGATGTGAACGCGGAAATAAAAGAAATCGCCGCAAATTTCGACGATAAAAAAGAACAAATCAAGCAAGTGGCAAGAGCTATCGACAAAAAAATATACGCAAACTACACGATTTTTAAGGTCAATAAAATAGCTTACGATTTGCTTCACAATCTGAATCGTTTTGAAAACGAGTATTCAGCCCAAGAAAAAGATGAATTTGAGTACTACATTTCATCGCAAATAGCAAAAATTGAGATTGAAAACATAGATTTGGCATTTCTGCGCACAAAAATGCTCGAAATTTATGCAAATCCGCTAATCAATCATCTGGGAGAGGAAATTAAGTAGTAGAAAATAAGTCGTTCTCAAAAATAATTTAGAACGCAAATGACACAAAAAACGCAAATTAGCGCAAAACAAATTGCGGAGATTTGCGTTTTTTGTGTCATCTTGTGCCCAATTTATTCCGAGCGAAACGTCAAGAAAAACGTAATGACGGCGTAAATTAAAAGAAAAACAACCCAAATATTCGAGCCGACAAACATGAAGTAGGTCGAAATCAACAACATGAGAGCCGAGATAAAACCAAGACGCGCCAACCTGCGAGTGCGGAAATTATCATCGCTATTCATTAAGTTTTTAAGCTGACAGTAAATAAACAAGGCTGCGCCTAAGGCAAAAACAAAGGGCGCGAACTGTATGCCAACAATTTGCATTATTGCACCGACAATTGTCAAAATTCCGGCAAGTGCGAAAATTAGTTTCATGCTTTCAATTTTTCCTTCGGCTTTACAAGCCAATTATTTAATTTTTCCTTCGGCTTTCCAAGTCAATCTTCAATGGCATTTGGCTACGCCCAACTGCGTGTCATTGGAAATTGAGAATTGTCTATTCGTTTATCAAAAAAATATCTTCATTTGGTCTTCGCATCAGGTAGTGTTCGCGAGCGAAGCGTTCCAAGCTAAGGTCGCAGGATTGCAATAAGCGCATTTTTTCCAGATTGGTTTCAATCTCATTTCTATAATGCACAATGTCTCTCTCTAATACTCTGATATTATGAGATGTGCGCCAGCGATTAATCAGGTTATGATTATCAAAAAAAACGATAAACACCCCAAAGACCAAAATAATCAACAAATAATGATTTTTGAAAATCGGTTTTATTTTTTTCCAGATTGTTTTTAGTACATCCATAATATTTGGTTTTTCAAAAAAAAATCAGTGTTCGATGTTTGTTGTTCAATTTTATTGCTATCTTTGCACCTGCAAATCGAAAACCAGCGGGGAATTAGCTCATCTGGCTAGAGCGTTAGACTGGCAGTCTAAAGGCGACCGGTTCGAGTCCGGTATTCTCCACAAATTTTGAAAACACGAATTAAATCGTTTTGAAGGCTGAAGCAAGCAATTTTGTTTCGGTCTTTTTTTATGCAAATATACGATATTTATTTCGCAAATGCGAAATTATTTTTGAACAATAAAAACAATAAAAACAAGAGTTTTTTGTACACATTTGCATATTAGCACATTATCCCTTATCTTTGCGCCTTACAGCAGGTCGGCTTGTCGCTTTTCGTTTTTTTACGAGAGGAGGAAAGTCCGGGCAACACAGAGCACCATACTTTCTAACGGAAAGCTGCTCGCGAGGGTAGAGAAGTGTAACAGAAAATAACCGCCGTTTTTCAATTACGAATTAAAAATTACGAATTAAAAGGGCAAACTTGCCGAGTATTTGTTCTCTTAATTCTTAATTTTTAATTCGTAATTGAAAAACGGTAAGGGTGAAAAGGTGCGGTAAGAGCGCACCGGTTCGGGTGGCGACATCCGAAGCCGTACACCTTATGGGTTGCAAGTTCAAGTATATCGGCGTATGTAGGATGGCTCGTCTGATGCCGAGGGGTAGAACGCTACGAGGAAAATGGCGACATTTTTCGCAGATAAATGACAAGCATTCCGCGAAAACGGAATACAGAACCCGGCTTACAGACCTGCTGTTTTTTTAGAGTATAGATAGTAGAGTTTAAAGTATAAATGGTTTGCGTTTACACTTTACACTCTACACTTTAAACTTTATTTTGTCGTGCGAAAAATCAGAGAATTTGTGATACATATCTATAATTTCATCCGGTATGAAATTTGGAAAATAACGGGACAGGATTTGCCTCGTGCTCGACGCGTGTCATACAGTATCATCAAAACGATTGTGTTGGCAATACGTGGGTTTCGCGAAGATAAACTCGCCGTAAAAGCCTCTGCGCTTACTTATTCGCTTTTGTTGGCGATTGTTCCCATTATTGCACTTACCATTTCTATTGCCAAAGGTTTTGGACTCGAAGATGCCATTGAAAGCTCGCTCAAAGGCACTCAAATAGACAAAATGAATCTTACGCCGATGCTAATGACCTTTGTAGAGAGTTATTTGGAAACGGCGCAAACCGGACTTTTTATCGGTATCGGTATCGTAATTCTTTTGTTTTCGGTGATTCGCTTTTTTATGCATGTCGAAAATGCGTTCAACGATATTTGGCAAGTAAAGAAAACCCGCTCTGTCATCAGACAGTTTACTACCTATTTTTCAATTATTTTGCTGGTGCCTATTTTGATTATTTTGTCGAGCGGTCTTTCAATTTACCTAAGCACAATTTTTACAAACTCGCCTTTGTATGATTTGTTGAATCCCTTTATGCACATATTATTTAATTTTGTGATTTTCGCGATTGTGTGGTTAGGTTTTACTATTTTGTATATGGCGGTGCCCAATACGCAGGTGAAATTTGTCAACGCGCTTATTGCGGGTATTATCGCCGGAACTGCTTTTCAAATTTTTCAAATGATGTATTTAAGCGGACAGATTAATCTTTCGCGCTACAACGCAATTTTTGGTGGATTTGTGGCTGTACCATTACTGCTTATCTGGATTCGTGTGTCCTGTCTGATAATTCTGTTCGGTGCCGAAATCTCGTACGCCTCGCAAAATCTTCAAAATTTCGATTATGAAGCCGATACCAAATCAATTAGTGTGCGCTACCGCAATTTCTTGTATTTGTATATAACCTACCTGATTGTTCAACGATTTGAAGCACAAAAACCGCCGATGACCGCCGAGGATATTGCGGTAGAAAATCATCTTCCGAGCCGGCTTGTGAGCCAACTTCTGTCGAAAATGGTGGAATCCAATGTTTTGATTGAGGTTTTTAACGAAGAAAATAAAACCAAAAGTTACCAGCCGGCCATAGACATAAACCAGATCACAGCCGGATATTTGTTTGAAAAATTAGAAACACAAGGTTCGGAACTTTTCTTGCCCAACAACAAACCACAAATGGAAAAATTCTGGCAGAGCACGCTTCATCTGCGCGAATGTACCAAATGCGAAGGCGATAAAATGCTGATAAAAGACATAGCTTAAGCAAAAAATCTGCGTTAAATTTTTTATCAATTAGTTGTCGTTATGAATTATTAACGATTTAATAAGTTCGGATTCACAAATTTAATTTATCTTTGCGACCGGACACATTAAAATCTTTAAGCACAATGACACCTTTATACGTTGAGGAGCATTTGAATTGTTATTTGTATGACAGCGCAAATGAGATAATAAATCATATCGAGAAAGATAGAGGCGAGAGCTTTGTTTTCTGCAAGGACAATACCCACATATTTTTTGTGGTAAACGGACGAGTAAAATTCGCGGCAGGTTATCTAACAAACAGCGTTTTGGAAGCCGGCGATTTCATATTGATACCTCGCAAACAAGAATCGGTGATTGCAGCAGAAGAAAAATCGAACATGATAATGCTAAAACTGCATCACAAAGTGAATTTTTGCGACCACTTTCCCTTGGAAATGCTCTATGAACTAAACAAAGAACGGATCCAAACAACAAATTCATCCCTTGTTTTATCAGCAAATAAAATAGTGAACGATTGGCTCAATATTGTCGTTCAAACCACGGTTGGCGGATTGAAGTGTACGTTTTACCAAGAGTTGAAACAAAAAGAAATATGTTTCTTTTTGCGCGCATATTATTCGAAAGAGGAGTTGTTTGCGTTTTTTAGCCCGATTCTGAATAGCGACATGCGTTTTTCAAACCTGATTTACGAAAAATACATGGAAGCTAATAGTGTCGAAGAGCTTGCAGAGCTTACAAACTATAGTCTTTCGGGTTTCAAAAAGAAATTTGTAAGCGTTTTTGGCTGTTCGCCTGCCTTGTGGATTGCGCGCGAAAAAGCAAAAAAAATCTATCACGAAATTAATTCTACACAGAAATCATTTAAAGAAATTGTATTTGAATATGATTTTTCTTCCCAAGCACATTTCGACAGATTTTGCAAAAAAATGTACAATATGTCGCCCGGTGTGTTGCGAAGAAATACACGAGACAGAGTTTTGTTTAATGGAACTAAAACCGGCAGATTTTTGCAGTGTTAAGGAGCCGTTCTATACAAAATACTTCACAAAGATGTTATCTTAACGCATGATTCGCATATATTAACTCACTTCTATTTCCTATCCTATTTTCCTGCTCATTAGCCTGCTTTGCATAAAAAATGAGAACAAAAACGAACGCTTTGCCTTTTTTATCAAAAAAAAGAACTTTTTTGATAAAAAAGGCAAAGCGTTTTGCACTTACCTTTGCCAAACTTTTCGTTTGCGAAATTCTATTTTTTGATATATTGCTGCAAGACAGGGCAGTTCTTAACCTACAAGGATATACATTAAACTTGACAAATTCGTCTCTTATGAAACTAAAAAAACTATTTTCAACATTGCTTTTGACATCAATGTTGTGTGCATCAATGAATTTGCATGCACAAGTAAGGATTGGTAGCGCCCATACTCCACAACCCGGCGCTGTACTTGACCTCAACGCAAAGCCAACCAATGGTCATATTGGAGGGTTATTGCTCCCGAATGTAGAAATTACCGACCTCGGTAAAATTCCGAACAATTTTACAAAAGAATCTGTACGCGGAGAAAGTGTTGTTCCCGAACTTGCCGGATTGATTGTGTATAACACAAACTTGAAGGCAGCCGCCAATATTTTTCGTGGCACTTATGTGTGGGATGGAGACAATTGGCATCTGCTTGCCATCGATGGCGGAATGATGAGTATTGATTATGATACAAACCGCTTTCTCGGTTGCGACGACAGGCTTTCAACAGGTCCTGTCCAAATCAGCAATTCGGGATTGGACATTGCCGGAATATACACCTTTACCGTAATTGCCGGATCCGAATTTGCTTCGGTTTCTGCAATTAACGAAGAACAGGGAATTTTTTCGGTAGAATTTCAACCGAATACCACAGCTATTGACCGTAGATGCGTGGTGTTGGTAACCGACCCTGCCGGACGAACAGCAACTTTTATTTTTACGCAAGAAAGATGTCCGTGCGCTGATGAAATTCCGGTAACGGTTAGTGTTTACGGAACAAATCAATTGTGTCAAGGCGGCTCGGTGCACGCTTTTGTTGTCAATGCAGATCCGAAAGTTAGCTATTTTTGGGTGCGCAACGGCATTGAAGTAGCGCAAGGCGCAGGCGTGGAACTGACGCAAATCGGTACTTACCGAGTATATGCCGGCATGATTGGTTGCGGTACGCCCGGAGTGATTGAAGTTGTTGCTTCTGATAATCGGGCAAGCCGTGTGCCGCATATTATTGTGGATAATAACGGTATTCTTTGCGGCACAAACGGCGTAAGGCTTACGGCTCTCAATGCTCCAACAAATCCTGATGGTCTTATTTGGCTGAAAGACGGATTGGAACAAGCAAGAGATGTGAGTTTCTTCGATGTACCTCACGGCATCGATAGTCAAGGTATCTGGTATCTGATTTATACCACAAGCGATGGTTGCTCTTCGGTATCGAGCAATAAAATAACGCTTGTTTATGCCGGAGGCAGCTCCGCCTTACCAATGCCTGATGCAAGAGTAAACGGTGTAGTTTTCAGTTCTAACGAGTTGGTAGTGTGTGCCGGTGGAACTTTGGAACTGACCATTGCCAATGCTTCGGCTTACAGCGGTTTCAACAATGTAATGTACGAATGGTTTGGCAATGGGATAAGTTTGGGCAGAACTACTTCGCCTACTATGTTTGTAGTGCCGCCAACCTACACACACTTGGTGCTTTCGGTTACGGTTACAGCATCCGGCGAATGTCCAAAGAGCCAAACTTCCGATGAATTTACGGTAAGAACCCAACAAACACCGCTGCCAACTTCTATTAATAGAGGAGCCAACAGAGCGTATATTTGCGCCACCAATCCGGCTGTGCTTTCTACCGGAGCAAACCCAACATTTGCTCATCAATGGTTTAGAAATGGAGTTGAAATGGTAGGAATTAGCGATTATCAAATTTCGGTTATGCAGCCTGGTGCTTACACCGTACGCTACAAAAACACACACGGATGTTGGAGTATGGTTTCAACGCCAATTGAAGTAATACAGTCGGCTCCGGTTACAATTTCATGGATCTCGCAACCGGCAACAGAAGAAATTTTTGAAAGTTCGAAAACCTATTCGGTATCTGTTGCACCCAATGCCGATACTATTGAGTGGTCGGTAGAAAATCCGGCACACGCATCGTTTGTCAGTATTGTACCATTTGGTGTCGGGACAGCTGCAATTGTTAATTTCGGTACGAACTCTACCGAAGTGTCTGATGTTCAAATCAGAGTACGTGCGAGTAATACCTGCGGCACATCCGAATTGCTCTCAAGTAAGTTTACAGTAAAAGAAGGCTGTATTCCTGCCGGATCGGTAGTAATTACGCCAAATACTCAGCAAACGGTACGAGAAGGAGAAAGCATTGCTTTTACAGTTTCGGCTAATACCGGTAGCGATCCAATGACTTTCTCATGGTATGTAAATGATGTAGAACAGGTAGGGCAAACCGGCAGTTCGTTTGTGTTTAGCACAACGGATCCGGAACGCTTAGCCGGAAATTACAGGGTTGTGGCGCGAGTGCAGAACAATTGTACCAATCCGCCGGGAACAGCATCGGCTATCGTACCGGTAATTGTTACGCTCGACCCGAGCAGACTTCCGCAACATCCGAATCGCGATGCAGTGCAACCGCATTTCCATAGCGGAAAAACATGCTTGGATGTGCATGTAACCAACGGAAATGCCTCGGATAATCCTTGGGCTGATGGCGGTCGCTTGCCACTCGCGATGCGTCCGAACGATTTTAACAATGGTAATCAAATGACCTTTACCTATACTTTCAGCACCATTGGCGGCAGCAATATTCGTTTTATGTTGGATGACCCGCAAAATCTTATTCAGTCGGTAAGCTGTAATGCCAATTCTAACACAGCAACGGCTACTGTAACTTTTAGTCCGAGTATCCAGACAAAGGCTGCCCAAACAACTCGAAATACAGCATTGGAATTTACTTTGTACGCGGTTTACAGTCATGGAGGTCAAGATTATCAGGAAAATATTACCATTCGCGTACAAGACCAAGCCTGCGGATGTCCGGCAAGAGTATCGGCTACGCAATGGCAAATGTTTGCGTGTCATAATGCAGGTGCCGATGTTACAAGAAATCCGTTCGATTTAAGTAGTGGGGTTGCTTTGCAGGGTCACTGGTATGCTTGGGGAAGAAAATTGCCCGGAAGATTGAGAGGCAATGTTGAAGTGCCGGCTGCCGACCGTCCAAGCTCAACTCGTCCGGCAACTCTTGCCTGGTCAACTTGGGAAAATCCGTGCGAACCCGGATGGACAGTACCTTCGCGAACTGTTTTGCAAAATTTGCACAGCCATAATGCCAGACGCATATCGGGCACCAGCTTAAATAGATTTTGGCATTTTGGAGAATATGTAATTTTACCACCACAAGGATATACCGGAGGAACTACATCCATTATCTTTACCAGCATTGCTGTTAATAACGGTGGACATCATTATTGGACTGCCACAGGTAGCTCAGATACTCATGCATTTAATATGTTCAGACACAGTGCGGTAAACACAACAACCGGCAATCGTGAAGGAGAAGGTCCTTGGAGTAAAAACTTCTTAGAAGCTGTACGCTGCGTACAAGAAGGAACGCCATTTGCAGAGAATGACTAAATCAAATAGGATTACCATGAACTATGAAAAAACGGTTTGTTTATAAATGATTTAGTTTGTGATGAGTGCTGATTTTTTTCAGCACTCATTTTTTTTGGTGCAAAGCATTTTCTTTTTTATCTTTGTGCGGTAAAAAATTATGGAAACTATCAAACTATTCCTCGATAAAACCTTCGGTTTCATATCCGAAGAGGCGGTTGCAGCTTATCAGCCGCAAGTAGAAAATGCCAATGCGATGCTCGAAAACGGCACCGGCGCAGGCAGCGATTTTTTGGGCTGGCTGCATTTGCCGAGCTCAATTGCCGAGGCGCATTTTGCCGACATCGAAAATACGGCAAAAACGCTCCGCGAAAACTGCGAAATAGTGGTGGTTGTCGGCATCGGCGGAAGTTATTTGGGTGCCAAAGCGGTAATCGACGCGCTGTCGAACAGTTTCGACTGGCTGCAAACCGAGCGCAAAAACCCCATAATCCTGTATGCCGGACAAAATATCGGCGAGGATTATTTGTACGAACTGCAAGAATTGTTGAAAAACCGTAAATTCGGCATTATCTCTATTTCCAAATCGGGCACCACGACCGAGCCTGCGCTTGCTTTTCGCCTGCTGAAAACACAGTTGGAAACTCAGCAAGGCAAAGAGTCGGCACAGAAACTCATCGTCTGCATTACCGACAAAGCGCGCGGCGCATTACGCACGCTCGCCACGCAGGAAGGCTACAAAACTTTCATTATCGAAGACAATGTGGGTGGACGATTTTCGGTATTTTCGCCTGTTGGTTTGCTGCCCGTTGCGGTGGCAGGTTTCGATATTCGTGCCTTGATTTCGGGCGCAGTAGCGATGGAAAAACTCTGCGGTTTGAGTACGCCTTTTGCCGCAAATCCGGCATATCAATACGCTGCCGTTCGCAATGAATTGTACAAATCGGGCAAAAAAATCGAAATTCTCGTCAATTATCATCCCAAATTGCATTTCGTTTCCGAATGGTGGAAACAACTTTACGGCGAAAGCGAGGGCAAAGACGGAAAAGGAATTTTTGTTTCGGCAGTCGATTTTACGACTGATTTGCACTCGATGGGACAATGGATTCAAGACGGCGAACGAACGATTTTTGAAACTGTGATTTCGGTGCGCGAACCGAATTTTGAGAAAATCGTTCCGCACGATGACGCGAATCTCGACGGCTTGAATTTCCTCGCCGGAAAACGTGTGGACGAAGTAAACAAAATGGCTGAACTCGGCACCATGATTGCGCATATAGACGGCGGCGTGCCGAATATCAAAATCGAACTGCCGCGCCTGAACGAATATTATTTGGGACAATTGCTTTATTTCTTCGAACGCGCCTGCGGAATAAGCGGTTATGTGCTGGGCGTCAATCCATTCGACCAACCCGGCGTGGAAGATTACAAAAAAAACATGTTCGCCCTGCTCGAAAAACCCGGATTTGAAACGGAAACGCGAGAAATTAAAATGCGATTGTAACAGGTAGGGGCGACCCTCGCGGTCGCCCTATTATCAAATAAATATGCGAATCATAGGTCGAAAAGGCTTGAAAAGCCTTAATCTTTATAACCGCAGACGAGCGTAACGTTGTCTGCGGTTATGAAAAACTCTAAAACAACTGCCTGAAAGGCAGAACAAAGTAAAAAAGTACCGCCTTTCAGGCGGATGTTGTGTCTTTGCATTTTTTCCGTAGGCAACGC
>Ga0209737_10000902_pt1 | contig 22503 bp, 16 predicted proteins | sample TergutCu122P3_FD_187284 | JGI IMG/M metagenome (GOLD analysis project Ga0209737, IMG submission 187284) | Cubitermes ugandensis P3 segment gut microbial communities from Kakamega Forest, Kenya - Cu122 P3 (SPAdes) (version 2) | ecosystem: Host-associated > Arthropoda: Insects > Digestive system...
TTGCCCCCATTGTGCAATATCCCCCACTGCTGCCTCCCGTAGGAGTTTGGGCCGTGTCTCAGTCCCAATGTGGCCGGTCACCCTCTCAGGCCGGCTACTGATCGTCGCCTTGGTGGGCCGTTACCCCACCAACAAGCTAATCAGACGCGGATCCATCTCAAACCGATAAAATCTTTCTCAAAGATGCCATGCGACAACTCTTTTTATGCGGTATTAGCACCTATTTCTAAGTGTTATCCCCCAGTTTGAGGCAGGTTATCCACGCGTTACTCACCCGTCCGCCACTAGGTCAGGCACATACACCTCATGATAAATCAAAAAGTGTAATCAGCATGACCCCGTTCGACTTGCATGTGTTAGGCACGCCGCCAGCGTTCATCCTGAGCCAGGATCAAACTCTCATAAAAGTTTAATATTGGCCAGTTCAACTGGCTGCCAGATAACTCTGGCTTTGTTTCTTGTTTTCCAAATCTTGGATTGTTTTGTTTTCTGAATCTCTATTAATATAGAATTTTCAGGGTTGCATCACTGTTTACTTGTCAAGGAGCAAACGTCTAACTACCCCCAATTTTAGGGGAGCGACCTTTATATGATAGCAGAAAGCAATAGGCATGTCAACGATTATTTTGTGAAATTTCAAGGAAATTTTTGTTAAGGACTTATAGTAAATTCCATGTTACCCTTACCGGAAATCAAGGTGTCATTTTCTTCTACCTTGAAAGCGACAGATGCTTTTTCTGCTTTAAAATTTACCAATCTGACAGTATAAGCCACCGAAGCGATTATTTTTATTGAATGCGACCCACCATTATTAGATGCATAAACGGCAATTTTTTTCGTGACCTTGCCATTTTTTTCATAAACCGATGCCGAAGCCTCTTTTCCTTCTTTAACAGCATAAATGCTTATCAACGCATTTTCTCCAAGAGCATAATCGGGGCGGTCGTCATATTGCCCTGTCATGATGACGGAGCTTTCCTTAACATATATAGGGAGACTGAAATAATCATATTTCTGCTTATAGTAGCGCGGGCCCTCTTTGACTTCTCCGGTCAACAAGCAGGTCCATGTTCCTTCCGGCAGATAAAATTCACCAATACCCTCTTCATTAAAAATGGGAGCAACCATAATACTTCCACCAAGAAAGTACTGTTTATCGAGGTAATCACAGACGCGGTCATCAGGAAATTCCATGACCAAACTCCGCATCATCGGGACACCTATTTCCGCAGTATAAACGGCATTGGCGAATAGGTAAGGCATCAAACGGTTTTTGAGGCGGGTAAAAAAGCGGAGGACTTCGACGGCTTCATCATCATAAACCCAAGGTACACGATATGAAGTCGAACCATGCAAACGGCTGTGGGTGGACAAAAGACCAAAGGCACACCACCTCTTATAAACATCAGCGGTAGAAGTATGCTCGAAGCCGCCAATATCATGGCTCCAGAAACCGAAACCGGACATAATCAGGGAAAGACCGCCACGCAGGCTTTGCTCCATCGACTCATAATCAGACCAGCAATCACCACCCCAATGGACGGGAAATTTCTGCCCACCGACAGTGGCTGAACGGGCAAACAAAACTGCATCTCCAACGCCACGTTTGCGCTCAAGCAGCTCAAATACGCATTTATTAAATAGGTAGGTGTAATAGTTGTGCATTTTGACAGTATCGGAATTATCAAAATAGACGATATCCTCGGTGGGGATTCTTTCACCAAAATCGGTCTTGAAGCAGTCAACACCCATATCCATCAAAGCAGAAAGTTTTTCTTGATACCAGGCGGCGGCTTTCGGATTGGTAAAATCAACCAACGCCATACCCGGCTGCCACATATCCCATTGCCACACATCACCGTTTTTTCTTTTTACCAGAAAACCTTTTTCCATTCCTTCGTTAAATAAACACGATTCTTGGGCAATGTAAGGATTTATCCAAACACAGATATTCAATTTTTTGGCTTTTATCCGCCCAAGCATACCTTTGGGGTCAGGGAAAACACGGCTGTCCCAGGTAAAATCAGACCAATGGAAGTCCTTCATCCAGAAGCAATCGAAATGGAAAGTCCGAAGCGGAATCCCCCGGTCAAGCATTCCATCAATAAAGCTCATAACCGTTGCTTCATCATAATTAGTCGTAAAGGAAGTTGATAACCATAGACCAAAAGTCCATGGTGGTGGCAGTGATGGTTTGCCGGTCAGACGAGTGTAACGGGACAGGACGTCCTTCATCGTTGGTCCGTTTATCAGGTAATAATCAAGATAACCACCGGGAACGGAAAAAGCTGCCCGGGTCGTCATTTCGGAAGCCATTTCAAACGAAACTTTTTCCGGATGGTTAACGAAGACACCATATCCTTTATTAGTAATATAGAAGGGAATATTTTTGTAAGCTTGCTCGGTGCTTGTGCCACCGTCTTCATTCCAGATGTCAATGCTTTGCCCATTTTTTACATAAGCGGTGAAGCGTTCGCCGGTACCATATATTAGTTCACCAACGGAGAGTGAAAGCATCTGGCGCATATATGTATCCGAATCATCACCTTTATCATAATAGAAACCTTTAAAATCAGTTTTCATCAAACCGAGGTCACGCCCTGCGCTTTTTGTCACTATTTCCGAGTCTCTTTTGTAGGTCATTGACCAGTTTTTCTTGGTGATTTCAAGGCTTAGGGTACCACTTTTAACAATAATCAGGTCTTCGGAATCGGTAATATCCAAGGGTATTTCGTCGTTTAATAATAACTCAAACGCCGGCCCTTTCGCTATTTTTCCTTTATAATGATAGGTACGCAAACGGATAATGTCCGGGGCGGGCGAGGTGATTTCGAGCGTCAGGATAATGCCACCCAAGGTATCACCACGGTGATTGATACGGTGGGTTGGAGCGGTTATTTTTACTTTGGTTTTATTGATTTCGGTAAAATAAACTTCTTGCGGAGCAAAACAGGAGCAGCCTTCTTTGAATAACCAACAGCCATTACTGAATTTCATAATTTTACCCTTTCTTTAGTGTAACATTGGAACTTGGACGCTGAAATATTTAAGCAGTAAGACAATTACGACAACAATTATCGCCGCTTCAACCGCACCGATAACAGCCCCCAAAAGTTTGTCCAAACTGCTGATAACCGGTAATTTGGCAATCAGCTTTACCGAGGATAGAATGAAACTTATTATTTTATAGATAATACCGACCACCACGAGGGCAATGACCATTATAATAATACTTCCTTCGAGTCTGCCAAGGTAGCTACCGGCAATATTTAAGACGATTACCAATGTAATAACGCCCGCTATTAACGATACGACGGAAATTATCTCTTCCACCATTCCCTTTCGGAAGCCGGTAAATATCCGCCAGACAAAAACAAGGAATACGATTCCTAAAGCGATTAAGCTCATAAACATCTCCTACCTAAATTCTAATAATTCTATTGTTTCACCGGTCACTGCAATAAACCTGTTCATGGAGCCGGAGGGCATGAATAAAGTAGTTACTTTGTCAAACAGGCCATTATATCTTTCGGTTCCGTTTAAGCTGCATATCAATATATCCAGCTCATTGTATATGATGAAACCATCCCGCGTGAAGATGATTTCATTATACTCGAAATCAAACTCTTTGGATAGCACAAAATTGCCTTTCTTGTCATATATATCCAAGCGGTATAATGCTTCTCCCCGATTAAGTTCTTCACCACTTTTTGCATGGAATACCAGTCCGACATATTCTTCATTATTATATATGCTTCTGATTCTTTCGTTGATAAGGACTTCGGCGATACTTATCGGTCTTTCGTTCCCGGAATAAAACATAATCCGGTCAACTGATACTGCAAAGGCAGTATCATTACTCATAAATTTCAAATGTGGTGTGAGCGAATCAGCATATTTGTAACTGCTCATTAAATTGTTCACATTTTGCCCAACCGGTCCAAAGTTGAAGAAGGCAATTCTGGTTTGTGAAGCACCGTCACCAACATAGAAGAATGATACCCCTACTAATCTTCCGTTCGGCGAAACGCTGATGCTGACCGGGTAGCCGGAGTCATTCATGGTAGTTTTATTAGTGGAAATCTCTGTTCCGTCGGCGGCATATAAATTAATCCTGGTAGTATTGCGGTCATCCAATGCCACAAGGACATATCCATCAGCCGCTACATCAAATGCCCGGATTGGCAGGTTGGTATTTATTTCACCTAATTTTCCCTGGGTATTGAATATATATATTGTGCTGCCATTATAGTCAGCGACTGCCACCGTACTTTGGCAAATCGCAATCCGCGGGCTTTGCATTTCATAGGGTTGGTTCCAAACCGCCGCACCCTTGTCATCAGTCAGGCTGATGCCGTCTTTGCTATATTGGAGGATAAATCCGCCTAGGCTTAAGATGGTGCTTCCACTGACAAAACGAACGTTGGAAGAACTAATTTGTAAAACTTCGGTGTAAATTTTGTTACGCCATTGCGTATAAAGAACCACCCCAAGAATAGCAGTTATCATTATTAAAATAAGAATACGATAAAAACGCACAAGCCGGTAGCCACGGATTTTTTCCTTATAATTAATCCGTTTTGTGTCGCTATCGGTTTTTCCGGAAGTTGACCTTAACTCTTTGGCTTTCATGTATTCTCTGATGTTTGACATTATATTATCATATCATAGATAAACTATTTTTGCCTACCTTTCTTGAAACTTTTTCTACTTTTAACTATTTTTATTGTGGGGAGTGTTTTATTTTCCTGCGAGGTAAGGGCGTTCGGTTCATTAGTCAGGCAGAGGGGGCTTTCGGAATTGCTATGAAAAGCGGAGTAGGGGCTCATGTAATGATAGAGTAGGTAATCCTGCATCACGGTATTTTCTTCATAAAAAACGTTGTACTTTGAAACTGCTTCCCCGCCACTATTGCGGACGTTCACATATCCTAAGAATTGGTATGCCGGAAAATACTCGTCACCGATTTCCTCAATCGAGCGGGTTTCTTCTAGGGCAGCTGCGCCGTATATGTAGATGGATTTTTTTTCGGGGTCGGTTATTTGGTCAAGGGTTTTGGGTTTGTCGATGATGCCGTATAGTGCTAGTTTGATAGGGGAAGTTGTGACTTCGGTTTTCTTTTGTTTGAGGAATGAGAGGACGTAGTCTTCGATGTAGATTTGGGTCATAGCTTTGCTCCTTGTGTGTGCTTTGTACAAGGTTAGTTTAGCATGGGGGGAGGATATAAATAGTCGAAATGTGGGGGGGGGATGTGTAAGGTATCGCGGGTTTCGGCGTATGGGATATGGGGTTTTGTCGTATGAGTTATAGGGTTTTGTCGTAGGGGTTATAGGGTTTCGCCGCATAGTTAGATACAGTTTCCAGCGCAGAACGCGCTTGCGCTCCGAGAGAAACGTTGCGTTACGTAAGCATGTGGAATACACATGCTAAGTAACGACGTTTCTCAAGGGTTCTGCTTTTGGAAGCTGTATCTAACTTTGCGTTCGACTTATGGGATGGATTTATTGAAATGTATCTGCAGTTGCAAAATGTTTTTATTTAGTTGTTCTCAAAACGATAAATTGTTGTTGAGGTGTAAGGGTTGGTGGGTCCGAAGACGGCGGGCGGGAACTCGGGGCGGTTGGCTGTGTCGGGGAAAAATTGGGTTTCTAGGCATAAGGCACAGCGTGCTTCGTAATTTGCTCCTTCTTTTCCGGTATGGGTTGGGAGCATATTGCCACCGTAGAACTGGATGCCGGGTAGGTCTGTCAGGGTGACCATTGTGCGGCCGGAGACAGGGTCGGTCAGGCGGGCTGCTTCCTTGATGGTGCCGTCATATCCATCAATTACCCAGTTGTGGTCATAACCACCGCAAATTTTTAGTTGGGTGCAATCATTTACCACTCTGTCACCTATGCGTCTTGGGGTTATGAAGTCAAATGGGGTATCGGCAACGGGGACGATTTCGCCGGTTGGGATTGCGCCATCGGCGACCGGGGTGAAGTTGCTCGCGGATATTTGCATAATGTGGTCATTTATTGTGCCACTTCCATGTCCGCCGAGGTTGAAGTAAGCATGGTTGGTCGGATTAAGGATTGTATCTTTGTCACTTGTGGCATTATAGACGAGTTTTAATTCATTATTATCGTTTAAGGTATAGGCGACGCTGATCTGTTTTTTACCGGGAAATCCCATCAGTTCATCTTCGTCGTTTAAGGTAAAGGTAACACCATCATCATATGTTGCCACATCCCATACCCTGCGATGATATCCAAGGTCATTATGGCTGTGCAGATTGTTGGGGCCATCATTTACGGCGAGTTGGTACTTTTCGCCATTGATGGAAAAAGTTGCATTGGCGATACGGTTGGCATTGGGACCAACGATCACGCCAAAGAACGGGTGGCTGCCAAGATAGGCGTCGAGGTTGTCATAACCGGTAGTGACGTCTGCCAAGTTGCCGTTTTTGTCAGGGACTAACAGGTTCACGATGGTAGCACCATAATTAATCAGGTCAACCTGCATACCATTTGAATTGGTGATGGAATAAAGGGTGATTTCAACGTTATCATTTGTTTTGCCAAAGGGTTTGCTTGTTACTTTCATTACTAATCTCCTCCTTTTAATGCAGTTTGATGCATTACAGTTCGATGCGGCCTTCAAGCGCGCGTAATAGGGTTACCTCGTCTATGTACTCCAAATCGCCGCCGACGGGGACGCCGCTGGCGATTCTTGTTACCCGGATACCGGTGGGTTTGATGAGTTTGCTAAGGTACATTGCGGTTGTTTCGCCTTCGAGGCTTGAATTGGTGGCGATAATAACTTCGTTTATTTCTCCTTCGAGGCGGTGAATCAGTTCTTTTAGTTTTATGTCGGCGGGGCCAATACCGAGCATCGGTGAAATTGCGCCATGCAGGACGTGGTAGACGCCTTCGTATCGTCCGGTTTTTTCATAGGCGGCTAAGTCCCTGGTGGTTTCGACTACCATTATCATGCTATTGTCACGTTTGGGGTTGTCGCAGATAAAGCAGGTGTTGCGGTCAGTCAGGGTATAGCAGCTAGAGCAATAGCGGACGTTCTCTTTGGCTTCGGTGATGGCTTTCGCCAGCCGGTCAGTGCGTTCTTTGGGTAAATTCATCAAATGGAATGCCAAGCGCCCGGCGGATTTGGAGCCAATGCCGGGGAGTTTTGCCAGTTCATCGATTAATTTGTTGATGTGTCCGCTATAGATTTCCATATTTTGATTGCTTCTTTTTAAAAAGGTAAACCGCCTCCCATACCCATGCCACCTGTCATCTTGCCCATCAATTCGGCGTTTGCTTCGTCAACGGCGCGTAGGGCTTCGTTGGCAGCCGCCATGATTAGGTCTTCCAGCATTTCGATATCATCGGGGTCAACGACATCTTTGCTTAGTTTGACTTTGGTGATTTCTTTGCTTCCGGTCACAGTAACTTCGACTGCTCCGCCTCCGGCTTTGGCGACAAATTCCTTCGTCTCTAGTTCTTTTTGGGTTTCTTCCATTTGGCGCTGCATCCGCTGCGCTTGTTTCATTAGGTTGTTCATGTTGCCCGGCATACCACCACCGGGGAATCCGCCTCGTTTTGGCATGGTTTTGTTCTCCTTTTCTTAGTCGTAAAACTCGCTTGCGACGTTATTCTATTTCTATATCCATTTTGATTATATCACTTAAGTCGATGTATGTTGTCTCGAAAGGGCGGTCATCCGTTAAAGCCCGGATTTCCAATGGTACTTCTACTTGGGTATGTTCCTTTAGGATTCGTTCGAGGTGAAGGCGGTTATCTGTTTGTTTAATTAGGTAGTCCGAAGCCGGTCCGTCTTCCACGACAATCAGTAGTGTATCATTTTCACCAAGGCTTAAGCGTGCATTTTTGAGGAATGAGCGCATCGGCATTGGAAAGCGGATGACAATACTCGACCAGCTTGCGACGATTTTTTCGATATCGGCGGGGATTGCCTTGGGTAGGGGGAGGTGCTGGGTGGTGGCCGTGGGAGTGTTAGGGGGGGTATTGGGTGAAGTTGGTTGACTGACCGGGTCGGTCATTATTGTGCTGTTGGATATTTTTTGTTCCAGTTGTCTTATCCGGTCTAATAATGATTGTGAATCGGTTTCCATGCTTGGTTTGCATAGTTTCACAAGGGCTATTTCCAGCATGACCCTTTTGTTGGTGGAGTATCTGATTTGATTGGTGAGTTCAGAAAAAATGCGGATGTAGCGCATGATAACATCAGCCGGAGCCATCTTGGCTTCTTCTTTTAAGCGGGCCATGTTTTCGGCTGAGGCATCGATGATGTCGCTGTTTGCTTCGGTGGCTTGTAATAAAAGTAAGTTGCGTAAATACCAAGTAAAGTCGATGACAAACTGACCCATTTCGCGTCCAAGCATGACGATTTCTTCCAAGATGGTAATGCTTTCTGACACATCCCCTTTCAGGCAGGCGCGGAAAAGGCGGCTGAAAATCTCGATGTCAACTGCGCCAAGTACGTCAAGTACTTTGTCATAGGTGAGTTTTTGTCCAAAATAAAATGATATGCATTGGTCGAGCATGCTGATGGCGTCACGCATTGCGCCATCGGCTGATTTGGCGATGTAACGTAGAGCTTTTTCTTCTACTTCGATACCTTCGGCGGTTACTAGTGTATTTAGGCGCTCAATAATTGTATCAACAGTGATGCGTTTGAAGTCATATCGTTGGCAGCGTGACATGATGGTTGTCGGGATTTTGTGGATTTCGGTGGTTGCAAGGATGAAGATGACGTAACTGGGTGGTTCTTCTAGGGTTTTTAGTAGGGCATTAAATGCTCCGGTGGACAGCATATGGACTTCGTCGATGATGTATACTTTGTATTTTCCTTCGACTGGTGAGTAAGCGACTTCGTCAACGATTTCGCGGATATTGTCAACGCCGTTGTTGGAGGCGGCGTCTATTTCTATGACGTTCATGCTTGCGCCGACGATTATTGATTTGCATAGGGGGCATTCGCCGCAGGGGCTGGCATCAATCGGATTTTCGCAGTTTACGGCGCGGGCGAAGATTTTGGCTATTGTTGTTTTGCCTGTTCCGCGGGTACCACAAAAGAGGTAGGCATGTCCGATACGGTTTGCTGAGATTTGGTTTTTCAGCGTTGTAACGATGGCATCCTGGCCGTGTACGTCGGTGAAGATATGGGGACGGAATTTGCGGTATAGGGCGGTGTAGTTCATGTTGTTTTACTCCGTTTGAAGTTGCATGATTAACTCCAGTGCAGACGCGCTTTCGCTCCGTGAGAAACGTTGCGCTACGTAAGCTCACAAAGTACGTGAGCTAAGTAGCGACGTTTCTCAAGGGTCTGCGTTGGAGTTAATCATGCAACTTCAAACTCCTTCAATGCCTTTCAATCTCTTTCAGTCTCCTTCAATCTCATTTAATCCCCGAAACAGATGCCTAGCATCTTGGCTTCTTGGACGATGCTGGCGTTGGGGGAAACCATTTTTAGTTTTCCGGCGACATCTTCAAGTGGTACTTTGACGATTTCGCGGTTGCGGTAGCCGACCATAAAGCCGTATTCACCGTCAAGGATAAGGCGGCCGGCTTCGGAGCCTAGGCGGCTGGCGAAGACGCGGTCGTAAGGGCAGGGGCTTCCACCGCGTTGGGTATGTCCGGGGACAGTGACGCGGATATCAAAGCCGCCTTTTTCTTTTATTTGGTCTGCAACTTCATAAGATATCGAAGGGTAGGGTGAATTTTTCTTTTTTTCTTTGTATTCTTTTTTGGATAAGGCGGCGTCTTCTTTGGAGATAGCGCCTTCGGCGACTGCTAGTATTGTGAAAGCACTTCCGCGTTCGTGGCGTTTTTCAATTGCTTCGATTACTTTGTCAATGTCATAAGGTATCTCAGGTATCAAGATGATGTCGGCGCCGCTCGCCATTCCGGCATTGAGGGTCAGGTAACCAACTTTGTGCCCCATTACTTCGACGATGAAGATGCGTCCATGTGAAGCGGCGGTTGTATGGATGCAGTCGATGGCATGGGTGGCAATGTCAACCGCGCTTTGGAAGCCAAAGGTCATGTCTGTACCCCACAAATCGTTGTCGATTGTCTTCGGTAAGGTGACGATGTTTAGTCCTTCTTTGCTTAATAGGTTGGCGGTTTTGTGCGTTCCGTTCCCACCAAGTACCACCAGACAGTCAAGGCGCAGTTTGTGGTAATTCTGCTTCATTGCTTCGACTTTATCAAGACCATTTTCGTCGGGTTCGCGGATAGTTTTGAAAGGGGTGCGCGATGTACCCAGGATTGTACCGCCAACTGTCAGGATTCCGGTAAAGTCCTTTCCGGTAAGCATCCGGAAATTGCCGTATATCAAGCCTTTATATCCATCGATAAAACCGTATATCTCAACTTTTTCCCCACTGACCGACAAGCATTTCACCACTCCGCGCATCGCGGCATTTAAGGCTTGACAGTCACCACCACTGGTAAGTAATCCGATTCTTTTCATATTGACTCCCATCTGTTATAACTATTAGGGTGCAGAGGGTTGAACCCTTACGGCTATTATATATTAAAACATGGCTGTCCACAATAGCTTTTGTGTTGACTTATGGCAAAGGGAAAAGTATAATCGGGAAGAGGGTATCGTTGTGGTGACCTTCATGAAGGAGACTTACCCAAGTGGCTGAAGGGTCTGGATTCGAAATCCAGTAGGTCGGTTCGCCGGCGCAAGAGTTCAAATCTCTTAGTCTCCGCTAAACATGCTTGACGCAAACGTATGTTCTGTGTTATGCTATGTTTAGGAACTGGATTGTTCCTGTTCCTAAAGGAGGCTTCCATGAATCCAGTATTAAAATATCGTGGTGGGAAAACGAAAGAGATACCAAATTTTATACAATATATACCTGACGATTATAGTCGGTATATCGAACCATTTTTTGGTGGGGGAGCAGTCTTCTTTCATATTGAACCAAATATTGCCATTCTTAATGACGTAAACGAACGGCTCATGACTTTTTATACTCAGCTTAGAAATGAATATCCTTTGCTCCGGCAACAACTTGATGAGCTTCAAAAACTTTATGAAAAAAATCAATTTGCATATAAACAACTTAAATCAATAAAACCTGATGAACGTGTTCCAAATGCTAACGAGGATTTATACTATCATCTTAGGTCAATTTTTAATTATCCGGATGGTTCCTATTTGGATGGGGTAGTATATTTTTTTATTAATAAAACCGCTTATTCTGGCATGATACGGTATAATAATAACAGGGAGTACAATGTACCATTTGGACGTTATCCTAATTTTAATACTAAGCTTATTACTATTGAACATAGTAAGCTTTTAAATAATGCAGAGCTATATAGCGTCGATTATCATAAAATTTTTGAAATGTCTGACAATGATGATTTCATTTTTCTTGATCCCCCATATGATTGTGTTTTTAATGATTATGGTAATATTGATATGATGAATGGATTTGACGAAGCAGAGCATCGTCGATTAGCAAATGACTTTCGCAATTTACCTTGCCGATCTTTAATGATTATTGGAAAGACACCATTAACAGAAGAATTATATGGTGATTATATATTTGACGAATACTACAAAAATTATGCTGTAAATATCAGAAATCGATTTAATAATGACAAAATGCACATTATTGTAAAAAACTATTAAAGATAGGGGATAAACAGTGGGACACATAAGAAACAAAGTACTTTTTTTCACAACATCGCCACGTACTCCGGTAAAAATGATTCCCGAAATTAAATTACTTGTGGAGAAATTTAATGGGTGTGTTTGGAATGAAGCGACTCAGGAGCAATTTGCAATCGGTTTAAAAGATTCAGACTTTTTTGCAGGTAGCACATCTGCCAGTGAATCTGCCCTAAGTGCCAGAGATCGTATTACTCGTGCTCCAAAAGCACTTGGCTTTGTTGATCTCAAACCAAAAATTACAATTACTGAAGCCGGAACATCATTTGTTTATGGTAAACGTCCACAAGAAATCTTCTTGCGTCAGCTGCTCAAATTTCAACTACCCTCGCCATATCATAAAGAAGTTGAAGCTATTGAAGGAACTTTTTATGTGCGCCCATATTTAGAGATATTACGTTTGGTTCGTGAGTTAGAATATATAACTTTTGATGAGTTGAAAATTTTTGCTGTTCAGCTTACAGATTATCGTAATTTTGACCAAATCAAATCAAAAATTATAGCTTTTCGTTTTGAAAGGGAAAGAAATAAGGGAACTTACAAAAAATTTGTTAATGATGTTTTGACAAATGTGATTATCGAAATTCATGATGATAGAATAAATAAAGGTAAAATCAAAACACGTGAGTCAGCGGAAGTCAGTTTAAAGAAATTTATTAATACACAGCGTAATAATATGCGCGATTATGCGGATGCTTGTTTTCGTTACTTACGCTATACTGAATTGATATCAATTTCACACAAGAGCCGAACTATATCTTTTTCACCTGAAAAACTATTAGAAGTTGATCATATACTTTCAACTGTAGAGCGCAAACCTGTTTATGTGGATGACTTGACAGCATACAAAGCACATTTATTTTCTGCTTCCATTCCTGAATTATATGGTGATATAAAGGATAATATATTAGATTCACTTATGCGTCTTGGTACATTTACAAAACTTGAGCTTATTGACCAGAATTTAGAGGATTTAAAAAATTTACGCGATCAGATAATTAACGAGCGCAAAGAAGCGGTTATTATTGAGCAAGTCAACAAGATAAAATCATATGAGCTTTATTCCGATATTATCAAAACATATAGCGAAATAATGTCCAAGGAGATTTTCGATGCTCCATTGATGCTAGAGTATAATACATGGCGCGCTATGACAATGCTTAATGGGGGAGATATCAAAGGCAACTTCAAATTTGACGATATCGGACAACCACTATCTACAGCCCAAGGAAATTTGCCTGATATCGAATGCGATTATGGTGATTATGCGCTATCCGTTGAGGTCACAATGCAGAGTGGGCAAAGACAATATGAAACCGAAGGTGAACCCGTGGCACGGCATTATGGCCAATTAAAAAAACGAACAGGTAAAAATACATATTGTTTATTCATTGCTCCTACGATCAATTTAGCTTCATTATCGCATTTTTTTGCAATTAATCAAATCCGTATTGGCTATTATGGAGGCAAAACGCAAATCATACCTCTCGAATTACGTCAATTTATTCAACTAGTGGAAGCTTCTTATAATTTCCAGAATAATAAAAATAAACAACCTAATCCTCAAGATATTCAAATGTTTCTTGATGGGATTATCGCACAAATTGAGAATTCTGATGATGAGTTAGAGTGGAAGCAATCTATTCAAACTTGCGTTGAACAATGGCTTACGAAATAGTATAATCGCTTTTCAAACAGTTACAGTAAATCCAAATGCGAGCGGAAACCTTGACAAAATCACCCCATAATGTATAATCGAACGTGACGTATTGTATATTTTATTTATAGAATAATTTATGGAGATATCAAAATGAAAAAATTAATTTCAGCTCTTTTAGTCGTTCTTTTACTGACCGCATCATTGTTTATGTTTACAGCTTGTAGCAAAAATAAGGAGTATGACCCGCTTGTGGTTGGAATCACGAATTTCAGACCTATGAATTTTCTTGATGAAAACCAAGAGTGGACTGGATTTGACACGGAATTTACACTTGAAGTTGCCAAGAGGCTCGGAGTTGAAGTAAAATTCCAGCGGATTGAATGGGCAAGGAAATTCCTTGAACTGGATTCAGGTGCAATTAATGTAATTTGGAATGGTATGACTGCGAATGTTGTTGATTCAGTAACTGGTATGCCGCGTAATCAGAGTGTGGATTTTACATATGCTTATATGCTTAATACACAAGCGGTTGTAATCCAGTCTTCAAGGCTTGCTGAATTTCAGTCAATGGAAGATTTGGCAGGTTTGACGGTTGCGGCAGAATCAGGTTCCGCCGGCCAGACAAAAGCCGCCCAGGCGGTTGGTGAAAGTGGCGAATTAGTCCTTCCTTTGACCCAAATTGCTACATTTATTGAAGTAAAAACAGGGCATGTTGATTTTGCCGTTGTAGATATCCTATTGGCACAAGAAATTGTTGGTAAGGGTGACTACACTGATTTAATGGTTGCCCCAATCGCCATGCCGGATGAAGTTTATGCTATTGGTTTTAGAAAAGGCAGTCCCATGGTTGCAAAGGTAAATGCGATTATAGAGGAGTTGTTTGAAGAAGGTTTTATGCAGGAGCTGGCAGCTAAATATGGGTTAGAGTCGAAGCTTATGTTGGATAAGAAACCGATTGAGTAGGGAGATTGCGCAACTCGCTTTAGCGAGATGTTGGCAAGCCCGTAATGACGGTTTGAATGAGGAGATTGCGGGTCAAGCCCGCAATGACGGGTAAAATATGAACTTTTTTGATGTAACGTCAATACTATGGAACGGCTTTACTTTAACTCTGCTGTTATTTGTATTGACGTTACTCATTTCCCTGCCTTTGGGTCTGGTTGTTTCATTTGCCGCAATGTCAAAGTTCAAACCCCTTAGGTATTTAACTAAAACCATTGTCTGGATTGTCCGTGGTACTCCGTTGATGCTTCAAATCATTATAATATTTTATGCCTTACCGATACTTTTCGGCATAAGATTCGACAGTCGTTTCAATGCAGCATTACTTGCATTTGTTATTAATTATGCCTGTTATCTGAGTGAGATTTACCGTGGTGGCATTGAGAGTATTTCGAAAAGCCAGTATGAGGCGGGGCAGGTTCTGGGCATGACGAAAGCGCAGGTATTTTTCCGGGTTATTCTTTTACAAGTAATAAAACGAATTGTCCCCCCTATGTCAAACGAAATTATCACATTGGTAAAAGATACCGCACTTGCGCGGATAATTATGGTGCAGGAGGTTTTACAGCAAGCGGAAGAGCTTATGGCAAACGGGTTACTTTGGCCGTTATTTTATGCCGGGGTTTTCTATTTAGTTTTTGTCGGAATCCTTACTTTGGTGTTTGAATATACAGAAAAGAAGTTGGATTATTTTAAAACTTAGCGGAGTTATTTAATGGATATTTTAAAGGTTGAAAACATCTCAAAGCATTTTGGCACGGCTGAAGTCCTTAAGGATATTTCGTTTTCCTTAGAGGAAAGCAAGGTTCTTGCTATTATTGGTTCTTCCGGTAGCGGAAAAACTACCCTCTTACGCTGTCTCAATTTTCTTGAGAAACCTGATACAGGAAGGATTTCAGTACGGGATGAAATATTGTTTGATTCCAAAAACAGTGTTCTAAATAAAGCAAATACGCATCAAAGGCAATTACATTTTGGTATGGTTTTTCAAGCATTTCATTTATTTCCCCAATATACTGCATTGAAAAATGTAATCTTAGCCCGCGAGCTTGCCGCAAAAAAAGAACCGGATTATAAGAAAAATAAAAAAGAAATCTTGGAAAAAATTCAGCAGGAAGGTTTGACACTTCTTGAGCAGATTGGTCTTTCCGATAAAAGAGATTATTATCCCTATCAGTTGTCCGGCGGGCAGCAGCAACGGGTTGCCATCGCCCGTGCTTTAGCCTTAAAGCCTGATATTTTATGTTTTGACGAACCAACTTCCGCGCTTGACCCTGAGCTGACAGGTGAAGTCTTAAGGGTTATCCGTTCTCTTGCCGAAAAGAAAATGACGATGATTATCGTTACGCATGAGATGCAATTCGCCAGACAGATTGCCGACACAGTTATTTTAATGGATAAAGGTATTATTTCTGCTTCCGGTACTCCCGAAGCTATTTTTGACAATCCTACCAATGATAAAATCAAGCGTTTTTTGGAAAACTATCTTGAAACTCCTTGATTATATTACACATTCAAGTATTTCCCCAGCGTTTCCAAGACAATTTCTATATCCAGCGGTTTGCCGATAAACCCATCCATACCAGCATCATGGCAGGCTTTGATATCATCAGCTAAAGTATGTGCGGTCATTGCGATGATAGGTAGTTTCTTGTTTTTCAAGGCAGGTAGGGTGCGGATACGCCTTGTTGCTTCAAGACCGTCCATCTGGGGCATTTGAATGTCTATGAGAATTAGGTCATATTTGCCGGGTTCTGCTTCTACCATATCCAGTGCCAACCTGCCGTTTTCGGCACAATCGAAAATAAGTCCTGTGTTTTCCAACAGTACCAGTAGGATTTCACGATTGATTTCCACATCCTCGACAAGTAATACCCTCTTACCCATAAAACCATCGGTTCTTATTGTATCGGCTTCATTAGTTGGCGAACTTTTTTTACCGCGCTTTATCCTTACGGTAAAGAAAAACTTTGCCCCTTTGCCGGGTTCTGATTCGACCCAAATCCTGCCGTCCATAAGCTCAACGATATGTTTTGATATAACAAGCCCAAGTCCTGTACCACCATATTCACGGTTAAATTTACTTTCTTCATGCTCCAAAACTTGAAACAATTTTGCTTTTCTTTCGGGGGTTATTCCAATACCGTTGTCCGCCACTTCGATACGTAGTCCAAAGAAATCGCCATCTTCCCATGCCAGCGAGCAATTTAAATTTATTTTTCCCCCTTCCGGCGTGAATTTCACCGCATTGGTCAACAGATATGTTATTACCTGCGCCAGCCTGAATTTGTCCCCATATACATAGCGTGGTACATTAACATCCACGTTAAGGGAAAATTTTTGCTGTTTTTCATCCATACGGAAATTAACCAGTGTAATTACTTTATCGAGCATTCTGTCAAGATTGTATTCCACTGGTGAAAGCGCAAGCTTATGTGCTTCTATTTGCGCCATATCAAGCACATCGTCCAATAGACCGAGCAAATTGGATGAAGCATCCCCGATTTTATTCAGGGCACGGTTTTTTTCCTCAATACTTTCAGCACTCCGCCCAATTGCTGTCATGCCGATAATCGCGTTCATCGGTGTCCGTATTTCGTGGCTCATGTTTAAAAGGAAATCGCTTTTATCTTTGGTTGCGTTTTTTGCCTCCTCAAGCGACATATATAAGCTTTCCATTGTTTTATCCAGTGATTCCGCAAGACATCTTTTTTCATGGATATCCATGATGGCACCGGCTATCCGTAGCGGGGTACCTTTGCTGTCCCTGAGCGTTTCCCCAAAAAATCGGTAATACCTATCTACTCCGTCCCTCCGGATAATCCTTGTTTCAATATCAAAGGGTGTTTTTCCGGTACGGTCCAGCACATGGGCGGTAAAAGCGCGGATTGTCCTGCCTTTATCCTCAAGGTGCAAGCGGTCGGTCAAACTACCCATCAAATCCGGAAAATCATTTTCATTCATAAAACCAAGCATCTCACGGAATTCCTGTGACCATGTAACAGGATTATCGGCATTGGCAGGATCCCCGACCAAAACATTCATATCCCACAAAGCAATACGCAGGGCATTGGTCGTTAGCGAATATTTCATTATTTCATAATCGGTTAAACGTTTTTCAAGAATTTTTATCTGATTATCCACCCGGTGGCAGACAACCGCCGGATGAAATGGTTTAATAATATAATCTGCTGCCCCCAGTGACAACCCCTTAGCTTCATCATTAGCTTCACTAAGTCCGGTAACAAAAATAACCGGGATATTTCTCGTCCTTTCAGAATCTTTTAAGGCGGCAAGCACTTCGTACCCATTCATTCCCGGCATGAGGATGTCAAGCAGGATGATATCAGGCATGAGTTCCTCGGCGGCTTCGATACTGTCCGGTCCGTTATCCCTTACATATACCACATATTCAGGGGTCAGGATATTTATCAGCATAAAGCGGTTTGCCTGCTCATCGTCCACAACGAGTATTCTCTTTTTGTGGCTGTCCGTGCCACCATCACTTGGCAGAGTTTCATCCGCATTTATGACATCCACGTTAATTTCATTTACACTAAAATGCCAGACCATGTTCCGCCCTTTTTCCTTGGCATTATATAGCGCTTCATCAGCCCTTGTAAAAAAATCATTGATTTCACCGCTGTCTCCATCGAACCGCGTATTGATACCGATGCTGACAGTTACTTTTGCCGCCGCCCCATCAGGAGAGGGTATCTCCATTTCTTGAATATTCTGCCGTATCAACTCAGCCATCTGAATAGATCCTTTTGAATCCGTGTCCGGAAGCAGGGCGATAAACTCCTCACCTCCCCAACGGGCGGCAAAATCACCGGGACGTTTTAATGTTTCGGCAAAAGTTTTTGCAAATGATTTTAATGCCACATCACCTTGCGCATGACCATGTGAATCATTATAATTCTTGAATTTGTCAATATCCATAATCAGGATGCTGATAGGCTTATGCTCCCTGAGCGCCCTGTGCCACTCTTCGTTAAAACGGGCATCAAAGCTACGCCTGTTGGGTAAACCCGTCAGTTGGTCGGTCAAGCTCAGGCGTTCGATTGTGTGTATTTGATTTATCACTTGGACATGGGTTTTTACTCGCAACTTAACGATTTCGGACGAAAATGGTTTAGTTATATAATCTACGGCTCCTAAACCCAGACCCTTTTCCTCGCTGGTCGTTTCACTAAGCCCGGTGATAAAAATAACGGGGATATGCTTTGTCCTTGGGCTGTTTTTAAGTCTGGCAAGCACTTCATACCCATCCATTTCCGGCATGAGGATGTCAAGCAAGATGATATCAGGCAAAAGTTCCTCGGCAGCTTCAATACCCTCCGGGCCGCTTTTTCTTACATAAACCGTGAAATCTTCTCCCAGTATCTGGATAAGCATTAGGCGGTTTGCCTGTTCGTCATCTACGACTAAGATACAATTCTTTTTTATTTCGCTCATGACTCGACCTCCCATTTACCTTTTAACTCCTCAAAAGCTAAATATGCACCCTTGAAATCAATACTTTCAATATACTCAACCAATTTCCCTGCCTCCGGAATCTTACTGAGTTCGGGAAGGAACAACATGCACTGGGCATCACCGGATTTTAACATCGGTTCAATTTTTTTAAATAGTTCCTGTACTTGTTCTGACTCCATTGATGAGGTTTCCTCAAACTTTTCCGGTTTGTCAAGTAATGGTTTTAATTTTTCGATAGTCAAATTAAATTCTTTTTCCAAAATCTCCATACTGTCACCGAGTATCGGGGTAGCTTGCTCAGTCTGGTCTTTCAACAATTTCTCAACCGTCTCGGCGGCAATTTTTAGTGCTTTTTCACCGATTTGCCCTGCATTACCCTTCAATGTGTGTGCAATTCGATGAGCGCATTTTATGTCACCGGAAGCAAGCGAAGCAGTGAGTTCGTTGTAAACATCTTGATTGAATTTGACAAAATTGTGTTGCATTTTTTCGAACAGCGCATCGTTTCCTTGCGTGAACTCATCTTTTCCAATTACCTTACTACCAACTGGTTTCAAATATTTAAGCAGGGTATGCCACAATCCCTGTGATGTAAAGGGTTTGCCAAGATAGTCGCGCATCCCGTGCTCTTTATAGGTTTCCAATTCACTGACCATTACATTCGCTGTTAACGCTACAATTGGAGAGCCTGTTTTTAATTCTGTTATTATTGATGCCGCTTCAACCCCATCCATGACCGGCATGAAAATATCCATAAAAATTAAGTCAAAAGGTTTTTCGTTATTTCTTAGGCGTTCCCTGACTAATTCCACCCCCATCTTGCCGTTATCTGCCACGACAGACTTTAATCCCACACCCGCGAGATGGTTGGTTATGACTTCCTGGTTCATTGTATTATCTTCGCAAATGAGTACCAAACCTTCAAAATGTGGCTTTTCGAGCGTACTTATTTCTTTCAAATCATCTGCGCCATCATCATCCGAATCTACCAACGTGAAAGTTAATTCAAAACTGAATTTGCTTCCTACTCCGGGATTGCTTTCAATTTTTAGGTCTCCCCCCATCAATTCAACCAAATTCTTCGTAATAGAAAGACCAAGTCCCGTGCCGCCATAATTGCGGGTTGTACTGGAATCCGCCTGGGTAAACGGTTCTAATATTTTTTGGATTTGTTCCGGGGTCATACCGATACCACTGTCAGTTACTTCGAAATAAATGGTTGCGGTTTTTTCATCCGCATTTTTAACTAATGCCGAAAGTTTTACCGTTCCAGAGTCCGTAAATTTAACGGCATTTGATAGTAAATTTAAAAGTGACTGGTAAAGCCTGACAGGGTCACCAAGCAACTTTTTCCCCGTTACCGGTTCTGCATATATCCGCAGCTCAAGGCTCTCTTCCTTGATACCGGGATAAACGACTGATTGGCAACGGGCAACTACTTCACTAAGCCCGAAAGGTACACTTTCCAGTTCCATTTTTCCGGACTCAATCTTTGAAATATCCAAGACATCATTGATAATCCGCAAGAGCCATTTGGTACCGTTCTTAATTTTTTCCAAATAGTCCCTAATTTCACCGGGAGTACCCTCATGGTCCAAAGAAAGCTCCGCAAAACCCATGATACTGTTCATTGGTGTGCGAATCTCGTGGCTCATTGTTGCAAGAAACGCGCTTTTTGCCTTGTTGGCATCTTCGGCTTCCTTTCGGAATTTCTCCGCATTGACCAAAAGCTGTTTTGCTTCATCCATTGCGGTTTTTAATTCTGAAGTCCGTTCCGATACCAAAGTTGCAAGACGTTTTCCTTCGTGATGTTTTCTATGGAACAAGATAAATAACAATATTAAAATAAAGACAATTAAAACTGCACCGCCGATTATCCACGGGCGCTGGGCATTTTCTTTCGCCTCAATCATTTGTGCCCGGTAATCATATGTTCTGCGCAGCCATTGGTCTGAAATCGTACCTACATCCATTATATTAAGTGATTTTTCTATTATTGAACACAAAATGGCTTCATTTATATTAAAACCAAAAGTTGATTCAAATTTGTTGTCAAAAACCACATTTGCTTTATAACCCGGAAGCTCTTGGTAATGCGTAATCCTGAGAAGTCCTATCAAACTGTGCATGACCATATCAACTTCACCGCTTATTAAGGCGTCAAAAGCATATCCGGAGCCTTCATATTCCACATAGTTGGTATGATTGGGAAACCAACGGTGGAATAATTCTGAGTGAACGGTATTTTTGCCTAGTCCAACCTTGACAGAATAAATTTCATTTAGATTGATATTGTGATGTTCCAAGCTGGAAATAAGTGTGGAATTAGTTGTTACAAACGATGTATCCGGCCACAAAAACCTATTTTCCCGGTCAAGCGAACGAACAAGCTCGGTAAGAATCTGGGCTTCCCCATCCTCAAGTTTTTCGACCAACTCACCAAAGAGTACTCCCGGCTCGTTTACGATTTCAAACTCAAGTCCGGTAAGAAGGGTTACCTCTTTTAAGACATCATGTGCTATCCCTTCCCATGCATCATAACGGTCAACATAAAAGCTGACGGGATAATTGTTGAATTCTGCCGCAAGCCGGATAACGGGATTGGATTTTACATATTGATACTCCTCTTCTGTGAGCCTGAGCATCAGTTTGTGCCGCTTATATTTATTTTCACCTTGCTTATAAAGGTCATTAAAATGATTGACAATGCCAGCATCCATTGCTTTTTGGGTAACTGATACAAAAGCCGCGAGGTCGGGATTACCTGTCGCAAAAGCCGCGCCTGAGTATATCAGCGGTAAAAAGGGTTCTGTTACAACATCACCGTAATAATCATATAAATTTTCCAAGATACCAACTGTGATTATTGCATCTACCTGCTCGGTTTTTAAAAGCTCATATGCGCTGACATGTTCCGCGGCATATATTGGTTCAAAATCATCTTCCGCATACCTAAGAACTGATTGGGTAGTCGAAGCACCCGTGATAAGTGCGTACTTCGGTTTTCGTTCTTCCCTGATTTCGGAAAGTGGACGGCTGCCTTTTAGCCGGAAATATTTGACCGGACGGATACCAATCGGGGAAGTCATATCTAATACTTCTTTCCGGTCTTCTGTCGGTGTCAAATATCCGGTAAAATCTATGCTTCCATTTTCTATTCCGGCAAGCAATTCCTCAAATGTATAGAGCTCCGGTATAAATGGTATCCCAAAAAACCCGGTCAGCCAGTCGCAGACAAGTGATGCAAACCCGGAAAGCTCACCGTCCAAATTGTAATAGGATTCGCTGCTCAAAATCATCCCGTATGAAAACGGAATACCTTTTTCACGGTAGGCTTCGATTATATCTATTTCTTCTTGGGTTATGTCGGGAATTTCACGATATGAAGAAAAAAACGGGGGAGTATTCGCAGGCGTTTCAACTGAACTTTGGCAACCAGAAAATATAACTGCAAGTAAAAACACGAGAAGTAAAAAGTAAATCGGATATTTAGTTTTCATGACACTCACCCATTCCTTTTATACACAAGATATAGAAAGAAAACCCTTTAGGGAGTCGGTATTCGACTCCCTTTTTCTATTATATAATAAGAAGGGATAATTGGCAAGTAAAATTTGTTGTTTTTGTTAGAATTGAAGGCACTCTAACCGCTCAACTTCGCAATAAGG
>Ga0209737_10000904_pt1 | contig 22497 bp, 25 predicted proteins | sample TergutCu122P3_FD_187284 | JGI IMG/M metagenome (GOLD analysis project Ga0209737, IMG submission 187284) | Cubitermes ugandensis P3 segment gut microbial communities from Kakamega Forest, Kenya - Cu122 P3 (SPAdes) (version 2) | ecosystem: Host-associated > Arthropoda: Insects > Digestive system...
TTCGAACTCGCTTGCCATATAGTGCCATGTTTGTTCCTCTTCATTTCAAATCATTCTTCGTTTATTATATCGTGATTCCGTGATTTTGTATAGATTGTTTTACAAAGTTCACATATCAACATTTCCTATCTTGCGCCCCGGAACTCCAGCGATAATTGAATATGGTGGGAATGATTTTGTCACTACACAACCAGCACCTATTACACAATGGTGACCGATTGAAACACCTTTTAAGATAATGCTCCCTGCACCAATATGGATGTTAGAACCTATTTCTGTTGATTCATATTCGTTCTCTTCAATACCCCCTGATAAAACCCGCTTGACAGTATCGTGTGTATATATTTGAGCTCCGGCGGATATATCAACATTATCACCTATCTTTAACCCGCCACTCCCATCTAGAAGAGTGAAAGGTCCAATCCATACATTTTTTCCAACTACTATCTTATCACAATCTATTACAACGCTGGAATCATATATGCTTGATTTTTCACCAAATCCAAGTGACTTTGCTTTTTCCCATCGATCTGACAGTAGTTCATTCGATGGCAACATTCGATTCCAATCTTGTAACACTTCTTGATGTGCTTGTATAAATTCCTTTTTTAACTCTTCCATATTATTTATTCTCATACCAATCCAACGTCATTTTGAGCCCTTGCTCAAAATCAATTTCCGGTGTAAATCCTAATACACTTTTTGCCAGCTTCGCGCATGCGCATAATCGTTTCACATCAGCAGGACGTTCTGCCCGCCATTCAGTCCCACCATCATAATTATAGTATTGACATATTTCATTTATCAAATCTTTGATGGAAAGTTCTTTCCCTGTACCTAAGTTAATAACATTGTGGCGACTTTCATCTTTTTCATATGCCAATATTAGACCCCTTACTGTATCTCCAACATAAATGAAATCACGGGTTTGCAAACCATCACCTTCGATTATTGGTTTCCCGCCATTTTTGATATAACGGACTGTTGCGGGAATAATGGCCGCCAAATTGCCGACAGAATTCTGTCGTGGTCCATAATTATTGAATGGTCTGATTATTGATATATCAAGTGGCTCGATATTATAAAATGATTGAATCATCAAATCAGCCGCTGCTTTACCAGCGGCATAAGGTGTTGTCGGAAATAGTGGGTGCGCTTCGTCCATTGGTGAATACAGTGCGGTTCCGTATGCTTCTGATGAACTGACATGTATTAGGGTTTTATACGCTTCTTCTTTTAACAACTTTAGCATTGTTTCAGCGAGATTGATATTTACCATATAAGCTGTATAGGGATTAAAAAATGAATAGTTAAGCGGAATCGTTGCTAAATTGTAGATTATTTCTATTTTTTCATTTTTGATGATGGCATTCATTGTACCCCAATCGCTTGCATCATCACGATAAATTACGATATTTTCTTTTGCTTGATTCAAGTTTTCTTCCTTACCCAAGAAGAAATTGTCAACCACAACAACATGGTTAGCTCCTTTATATAAGAGCATATCCACAAGATGACTGCCAATAAATCCGGCTCCACCGGTAACAAGAATATTTTTTCCCTTTATACTAGGCACTTGTAAGCCTCCTTTAATTGATTGACCACGTAATCTTGCTCTTCTACTGTCATTTGCACATACAGAGGTAATGTCAATGATAATCTATTACAAGCATTTGAGTTTGGAAGCTCCTCCGCTTCCATGCCATATAGGGTTTGATAACACTCCAACATATGGCAAGCATGGGTACCCTGACGGGTGGCTATTCCCTTCCCGGCAAGTATTGTTAATAGCTCGTCCCTTAAACCATCATGTTTTAACATGCACACATAACTTTGATAGGTATGGTAATAAGCATCCGGCTCGATTGGAGTTGTCAACCATTCAAAATCGGAAAGCAGTTCATTGTAACGTTTAGCTTTCAAACGGCGGGTTTCAAGAATAAAGTCGAGCTTTTCCATCTGGACAAGACCCATTGCCGCTTGGATGTCAGTCATCCTATAGTTATAGCCAATATCAGCAAAAGTTGGTAGTAAAAAGTTATTTGCATTATGACGATGAATTTCGTTGACTGATGCACCGTGACTGCGTAAAACTTTTAACTTTTCTGCCAAATCATCATCATCTGTCAGAATCATCCCCCCTTCACCGGTAGTAATTGACTTACGTGGATGAAAACTTAAACATGAAGGATTTCCAAACGTACCTTGATGGTTATCCCCTATTTTTGCACCGAGGGCACAAGCGGAATCTTCAATGACCAATAGATTGTATTTCTTTGCAATAGCCATTATGGCAGGTATATCAGCGCACAAACCAAATTGGTGGACTACCATTATTGCCCTAAGAATATTATTGTTCTTTTTGCTGACCAGTCTGCCCTTCTCTTCATTATAATCTTCTTTTATTATCCGCTCCACCGATATCGGATCAATGCAAAATGTTTCCGGTAAAACATCAACAAAATGAGGAGTTGCGCCGGTATGGGCGATAGCGTTTGCGCTTGCCACAAATGTAAATGAAGGCACTAATACATTTTGTCCCAATTCGATTCCCAAAGCAGACATAACCAAATGTAAGGCTGTGGTGCAGGATGTAGTCGCGATGGCATTTCTGATGCCTTCATGAGCGGCAACCTGGCTTTCAAACTCTGCTACTTTTGCTCCTTGTGCCACCCACCCACTGGCAACTACTTTGCTTATTTCTTCGATTTCACGATTATCAGTATAGGGGATAATAACCGGTATTTTCATTTAATTGTCCCTTCATGCAATGTTTCTACATTATCAATTATAAATACCGGACGCCCTCTGGCAACATCCAATGTTCGCCATAAATATTCAGCTATAACTCCCAATGCCAGGTTTGTCAAACCAAAACCTAAAAGCAGTACACATATAAGCGTGGGAAATCCTATATCAAATTGTATTACACCTGTCAGACGTGTTATCAAGATAAACAATGCATATAAAAAACCAGATGCAAACATAAGAATGCCTATTAAACTTATCGCCCTAATTGGCGCATACGAAAATGCTATAAACGAATCAATAAAGAGTTTTATTTTTTTTGACAAAGACCATTTCGATTTGCCTTTGTTTCGATTATTCAGGGTTACATCGACAATCGCCCGTTTAAAACCCATATTCATAATCTGCATATGGATGGATGAATTAGCTTCAATATTCACACGAAGCAGATCCCTTATTTTTTTACTAAACAAAAAATTATTGGCTCCCCCCCGTGGGTAACTATTAACTGCATATTTTCGAACAAGTGCTGTATATATATTCGAAAAACTTCTTGCCAATAATGATTCCTTACTATTAGTTTTTCGTGCTATTACAATTTCATTACCTTCTTTTGACTTCTCATACATCAAACCAATCATCGAAACCGGCTCTTGTAAATCCGCAGAAAATATCATCGTATACTTTCCTTCAGCGTGCATTATTCCAGCCCTTATCGCCGCATGGGAACCATAATTTTTAGATAAATTGATTAGTTTTGCCGACACGGTTTTTGATATCGTTTTTCTTAAAACTTCAACTGAATTATCTGTTGAGCCATCATCAACAAAAATAGCTTCAATATAGAAATCTTGTTTATCAGCATATTCATTTAATTGTATTATCAGGTCGGCAAGATTTTCCTCTTCATTTAAGAAAGGAACTATCAAGGAAACATCAGGTATACCGGGTATTTTATCCAATTATCATACCTCACACGCCAAGCATTTATCATTTTGCAGTCTTCTACCACACTTGCATACTTTCCCGACTGGAACCGCCGGATTACCTACTACCAATGTATAGGGGGGAACATCCTTTGTTACAACACTTCCGGCTCCGACCATGCAGTATTCACCCAAGGTATTGCCACAGATAATTGTCGCGTTTGCACCTATCGAAGCACCATGCCTAACTTTTGTTTCTGTAATAATCCATTCATTATTAAATGAACGAGGATAATAATCATTAGTGAAGCAAACATTTGGTCCCACTAAAACATCATCAGCTATTGTGACTCCATGGAATACTGAGACACCATTTTGTATTTTTACATTATTACCGATTTCAACACCGATATCAATATAAGTATCTTTACTGATAATACAGTTTTCACCGATTGTGGAATTTTCTCTGACTTGCGCATTTACCCATATTTTTGTTCCCTTACCGATACAACAATCCTTCGACACAAACGCTGATGGGTGGATATATACATCTTCCATAACTTATCCTTTGAATCCATTGACTACTCTTACCACCTCAGATACTTCACCCTCTGTAAGTCCAGGATGTATCGGCAGGCTGACTACCTCAGTTTTAAGCATATCTGCATTTGGATAATTCGTTTCAAATCCATATTGAGCATAACACTTTTGTTCAGGTATTGTCAATGGATAGAACACGCCATAACCTACCTTGTTTTGCATTAAATGACTTACAAAAACGTCTCTTAATTTGTTTTTAATTCTTACCGTATATTGATGGTAAGCATGACCTTCTATCGGTTGAGGCAGGGTAAGCAATTCATTAGTTATGTTTTGATTATAAAAGAAAGCCGTACTTCTTCGCTTTTCATTCATCAAAGGTAATTTTTCTAACTGACATAATCCTATCGCGGCTGATATGTTCGTCATACGGTAATTGTATCCAATTATATCATGATAATAACGCACTTCCATCCCATGATTAATCAGCAATCGGCATTTTCGGGCAACCTCATCATCATTTGTAAGTACCATGCCCCCTTCGCCGGTTGCCATGTTTTTGGTTGGATAAAAGCTGAAGCAGGAAACATCACCAAATGAGCCTGATATTCTGCCATTCCATGTTGCTCCGTGGCATTGGGCACAATCTTCGACAAGTTTGACATTATACTTCGATGCCAATGCAGTAAATGTTTCCATGTCACAACTTCGCCCAAATAAATGAACAACCAATATTGCTTTTATTCCCGGAGTGGTCTTTAATACCTCTTCTGCTTTGTTGGGATCAATATTATATGTGTCCGGGTCAATATCAGCAAATACAGGTATTGCACCGGAATAAACTATCGAATTTGCTGTTGCGATAAATGAAAATGAGGTGGTTAAAACTTTATCTCCCGCGCTTATTCCCAACGCCCTAAATGCTACTTCCAAGGCAGTGGTGCCGGAGGTAGTCGCAATACCAAAACTTGCTCCGATATAACTGGCAAACTTTTGCTCAAACTCTGTTACCACTGCTCCATTGGCTATCATGCCGGAATCAATGACATCACATACTGCTTTCTTTTCTTCTTCTCCCAGATAGGGTTTAGCCATATGTATCATAGATTAACCCCATTATTCAATAGCTCCAATTGCGCTTGTTCAAGAATCCTCATTACTCTCAATGATGATTCCGGACCAGAGAGGGACTGCTTGTCTTCAAAAACACAATTCGCAAAATATTCCAAGCTGTTTCTTAATGAATCTTCATATTGGATATATGGTATAAAGATGTCTCCAGAGCGTGACAAAAATTCATATTCGCCATATTCTTGTCCCTGTTTTATATCAATACCGCAATTATATATGGTCAATTTTTCTGTCTTCATATCATCAAATACAACCATCTTTTTCGTCCCGGCAACCATTACACGACGTTCCTTTAATGGTGATACCCAGCTTGATTTTATATGCGCTATCAAACTTTCATATTTTAATGTCAGGTAAGTCAGGGTTTCCTGTTCACCATAATGCTTTTCACCATAAGCAGTCATCATCAGCGGAGTTTTCCCATTTGTAAGAAAATCCAAAATTGCAATATCATGTACAGCCAAATCCAACATAGCATTAACATCTTTTCGGATAGGTCCAAGGTTTGACCGTAGTACATCAAAATAAAGAATATCACCCAACTCATTTGTGTCAATCATATTTTTGATATATCTGATTACCGGGTGATAGAGCATAATATGGTCGCAATGTAAAATTAAATTCTTTTCCTTTGCAATAGTCGCAAGCTTTTCCGCCTGTTCGACTGTTGCGGCAAAAGGCTTTTCAATAAATATATGTTTACCAGCATTTAGCGCATCTTTTGCAATCTCGAAACTGTATTTCGTTTGAGTGGCAATTATAACTGCTTCAATCTCATTTGTAAGAATCTGCCGGTAATCTGATATCTTTCTTATATTATTTGGCAGAATACCTTTGGCACGCTCCAAACGTTCATTGCTGACATCACATAAAGCAACGAAATCGAATAATGGTGATTGTACAATATTTCGGGCTAAGTTTGTTCCCCAGTATCCATAACCGATTTGCATTACACGTAACATTAATATTGTTCTCCTTAGGCAGGTGGATTAATATGCCAAGCTTACCACTAAAACACCTTCAATCATCATAAGAGATTCCTTGTCAGGAAACACTGGCATCGCATGAAATTCATCACTTTCCCAAATTGCCTGCAACATTTCAGGATCAGCAGCAATGAGATCTAAACCAATCCAATCTTTCATGTAAAGAAAATATGAATGGTCAGGGAAAAAACCCGCTATCAAGTAGTCATATACATATATACCCGTGAGTTTGCCAAACCGCCTGAAATATGGTTTGGTTTCCGCATAATTACTGTTGTACGGTGTAATATGCCCTATAATTGCAACCGGGGTAGTCCAGACATCGAACTCCGGATGCTGTTCTATACGATCTGCAACCCTTATCATTAATGATTGGATATTTTTATGCTGCATCTCCAAAACAAGTCCGGCTTCATTGGCTACCACTCCCCAGCGAAATCCTATCAGCAATGTACATCCAATAATTATCCAAAAGCAAAGTGATAGGCAAAGATGTTTCAGTCCTTTGATAGAAAATGTATTTTTCCGTTCATCTTCAAGCCCATCTGCCAGGACTATACCACATACGAAAAAAAAGCATTGGGGATACCTTATAAGGTTATGAACCCAGGCAATACCTGCGAAAAAAAACGAACCGACGAAGATCGGAAGGGTAATAATTAAGATGGAAGCTAATACGGTTTGAAGTAATGGTCTCGTTTTTTTATTATATATTAAAATCATACCTGATATCGGTATCAAAATCATTAATGCGAAAGAAAAAATGGCCGCCAGTAAACCACCGACTACAAACGTTATCGAAATTATTTCAAAAACTCCTTGGTAGGCAAAGCGAAAACCTTCTGTAATCTGATTAAAACTAAATGAAGTCATTTCATTCAAACCTTGGTATGGAGTTATATCCATCTTAAAAAAATGTAACACTATATGATTAATTATCATATATAAGCTTAATGAACCAATAACAAAAATAATATATCTAATGATATTATTTATTATTTCTTTATTTGATTCTTTTCCTTGCATTAGCCTTTGTAATAGTCTGACAGTAAGGATTGCTATAGTTGTAAATAAAAATATTTGATATTGACCCATCGCAAGTGCTAAAAGTATTATTCCGAAAAATGCCCTCCCCCATTTACCACGATCCACAATATAAGTAGCTATAATACATAATGTCAAACCGATAAAATGTCCATCTATCATATAAGTGTATGTCATTGTGCTTATAACGAATGGATTCAATATCAAACATACCGAAACTCCGATGATTGAAAGCGAACGTTTAATATCGAATAATCTAACTACTATTACTGTAGAAAAAGAAACCATGATAAAAGCGGTCAAACACAGTATCCATGGTGTATACAAAGGTGAGATTGATGAAAAAAATGTTTGCATCCATCTACCACTTCCAAATGTGGCATAATCATTCCAATCATGCCAATATAACCTGACAATTCCGTCATGGTTTGGTAAAAGATGCACCGCAAAATACACATATCCGAAAAAGCAACAAACTAATGAAGATATAAAAGCCAGCTTGTCAGACTTGCTAACGCTGTAACGAATACACGAAACCACATTTTCATAGGAAAGTAAATCTGTTAATTTTATCAATTTATTGCTTTCCTCTAAAGAAACTTGGTTTTCGCTGATTTGGGAATATCGTCCAAGCGCCACAAAGATAAGTAGCAATAAAGCATAAAAAAGATGATAACTCCAAAAAATAGGTTGGTCGGTTGGACTAATAATGTAAATCCCAACCCCATTTAAGGCAGTTGATATGGTGATAGGCAAAGTTAATATCCATGTCTTACTTTTACTATTTTGCTCTGGAATAATGGAGTACATTCGAAATAAGTAAAAAGTAAAAATGGTCAAAATGAGATTTATCGCTAAAAATTTTGCAATTGGTATAAGATAATTAATAGAAATCTCTGAAAAACCAAAGTGAAATAAAACCGGTAATATACTTGCTAAAACAATGCTGATGATATCATAACATATCATAGCCAGTCGTGATTTTCGCAAGTAATTAATAAACTTATAGATCATTTTGCTATTCTTCCTCTAAAAAAAAATTACACATCTTCGCATAATTATCCTGACTATTAAGACAAGTATCAACGAGATACCCCTTTTCGTTATTAAGCTGGTATTCCTTTAAACCCCTTAGGTAAAAATCCTTATTTCTGTCTTCGATAAAAAACGGCATGATATCATTTACAAGGCACTCCCGAAACATTATTACCCTGCCAACACGGCCGTTTCCATCTTGGAATGGATGTATTTCTTCAAACCTGGCATGAAATTCGATGATGTCGTAAATCGTCTTTTCCTTTATTCCATGGTACCATTCCATTAACCTCTTCATGTCATGTGGTACATTCTTGGGAGTTGAGGTCTTTATACTGCCGACAAAATTCTTTAGCTTTTTGTACTCACCTAAGTTGAACCATTCTTTTTCTTCCTCGGTCAGTGTTCCCTCTTTAAGAATATAATGAAAACGCTTTATCATTTCTTCACTAAGTATATCTCCAAGTGTATCCAACATATACCCGAATAGCATAAAATGATTTTTCGTTTCGGTCATATCTTTTAAGACGATTACTTTTTCGCTGTTCGCAAGTATTGTACCGGTTCTAAAAATGCTTTCCGTTTCATCTTCCGTGATGGTTGAACCTTCGATATGGTTCGTATTATATGCAAATCCGACTTGTGTCTTGTGATACAAGTTTCCCGACAGTTTCATCCTTCTTTGTTGTAATAAAGCCTTTTTGACTTTTCCGACTTCCATATGGCTATATTATATCCCTCTTCCGTGCTTTTGTATAGATTGTTTTGCAAAATAAAAATCCTACACGGACAGGCACGTTATCATTTTTTTATCATACAATACTACATCAAAATTTATTGGGTTTTAGCATTATGCCCCAAGGAGGAAAGGTGTAGTATGAAATATAAAAAGTTAAAAAAGACCATCGCACTGCTGGTCAGCTGCGTACTGGTATTTAGCGTGCTTGCCGGTTGTGGCAAGGATTCCGGAAGTACTGATACAAATGGAAATTTGACAAAAGTTACATTAAATGAAGTGGCTCATTCGATTTTTTATGCCCCGATGTATGTTGCGATTGAAAAAGGTTATTTTGCGGAAGAAGGTATTGATTTGACCCTTGTTACTGGTTTTGGTGCCGATAAAACCATGACCGCACTCCTTACCGGCGAGGCTGATATTGGTTTCATGGGTAGTGAAGCTTCTATATATACCTATATCGGTGGAGCAAGCGACAAGATTATCAATTTCGCCCAATTAACCCAAAGAGCAGGAAATTTTGTCGTTGCCCGCGAACCAATCGACAACTTTACCTTTGACATGATGGTGGGTAAAGACGTAATCGGGGGTCGTGCCGGGGGTATGCCGCAGATGGTCTTCGAATTTATTCTGAAAAAGAATGGGATTTGCCCGCAAACGGATGTAAATATTGACCAAGGTATTGATTTTGGCTTAACTGCTGCCGCTTTTTCCAGCGGTCAAGGCGATTTTTCCGTCGAATTTGAACCACACGCTACCGCTCTTGAATTAAAGGGGGACGGATTCGTTGTTGCTTCATTGGGCGAAAATTCCGGTTTCATCCCATATACAGCTTTCAGTGCCAAAGCCAGTTACATTGAAGCAAACGAGGACGTGATAATGGGTTTCACCCGGGCTTTGCAAAAAGGGATGGACTTTGTTAATTCAAATACCCCTGCCGATATTGCCACCGCAATAAAAGGGCAATTCCCAGAAACTGATGACGAAGCCCTCAAAATGATTGTAACCCGCTATTACGAACAAGGCACATGGAAAAAAGACCTGATTTTCACCGAGGATGCCTTCACCCTCATGCTAAACATACTCGAAGAAGCCGGAGCAATCACACAACGCGTCCCATATGAAGAGCTAGTAATCACACGCTTCGCCGAAGCCGTGCTTAAATAGAATACCGCCACGTAAGCAAAAGTACACGGATGCATGCAGCGTGAGAGATGCTTTTTCAAAAGCAGAACCCTTGAGAGACGTCGTTACTTAGTTCGTGTATTTTACGAACTTACGTAACGCAACGTCTCTCTCGGAGCGCAAGCGCGTTCTGCGTTGAAATTGCATCTCTCGCGCGGAAACCGCCGACACATAAATCACAAACTCAAACCCACCAAAACCCCACCTGATTCTGATAAACCCACTCCGCAACCGCAAGAACAAAAGTCACAAACAACGTAACCCCCATCATAATCACCGCCGGAATATCATAAACAATCTTATTCTGCTCAATCACCCGACCATCAGGACTAATAACCTCCGTACTCTTAAACTGACTACCAAAAAGCACCTCAACCCCAAGAATAATCAATACCACCGGCCAAAAACGGAACAAAAAAGCGATATTAAGTGAAGGCGCAATGGCATTAATCAACATTAGTATTCCAGTACCAATTAAGACAACCCCAAATGTAACCGAACCTAAGCGCCGAATCCTGATTGTTTTATTTTCCATCTATTTCACCCTCCGTATCACAGGGAATTTTATTCCCCGGAATTACATTCCCCGAAGTTTCATTCCCCGAAGCTTCATTCCCCAAATTTTCATCCCCCAGCAAAGCCTTTTGCTTACCCCGGAGCAACTTCACCCCAATCACAATGATAATAATCGCAATTATAAATTGAGGAACCATCGAACTAAAACGCCAATAAATATCACGCACAATCTCAGGGAAATAACTCAAAATCCGGGGAAGGAACCTGACTATCGTTACATTCCAAAGCAGGATGATACCAAATACTATCATTCCAATGCCAAAATATTTACGATATTTTTCCGCTGTTATTTTTGACATACTCAAACTGTCGATGCCGAATAAGAAATCATCTTCCATCCGGTCAAACTGCTCATCGCTTAGGTTAGCAAGATTTAAGGCGTGGAAGAAGCTGTAAAACCAGGTCAAAATAATGACAAAAACCAGTATCCCCATGTTGAGCATACTCGATACAGTGATGCTCAGGATAAATAATCCCATCAGGCTGAGACCCATTTTCATGAACCCCATATACATATGCGCCGCTCCCGGTATAAGGGATAAAACAAAAGTAAAAAATCCATTCTTTTTTGAAGTATTCATAAATCTCCTTTCAACTATGGTTTGTCGAATAAATTATCAAACACGTTTAACTTTTCTATAATCATACTGCCTGTTTCATTAATTGCCGTGGTCCCAATACGGAAGAGCCGGTCAAGCTCACTTTCCGCAACTATTTCTTCGTTTTCCAATTTAGCCATTTCTGCTTCTATCCGTTGCTCATAAAATTGTTCCTGCCAACCCATAAAATTAGTATCAAGAGGCAGGGTAAAAATGAGAACCAAGGCCGCCGCCATTCCGACAATAACCTTGAAATTATACATGATATTACTCTGCCACCACCTACTCTCAGGCGCGGAAGAGGGTAAAGTGAGGGTATCAATTTTTGCCAAAATATCATCTTTCAGGTATGGTGGTACATAAAGCGGCTCTTCTTCAATTTTGTCAATTAAGTTTCTCAATTCTTCATCAGTTGGATATCTCATCACTTCCCTCCTTCCTGTATAATGACCTCAGCATTTCCCGGGCCCGGTAAATCTGGGTCTGAATTGTCTTTAGATTTTGCCCCCGCTCTAAAGCGATTTCTTGTGGTGTCTTTTCTTCCATATAATAAGCGCCGGCTATTTCATCATATGGTGGTTTCAGTTCTCCAATGCACTGGTTTAGTTTGTTCCGTATTTCAGCTTGTAGGTAAGCCGTTTCCGGTTGGCTTTTTATATCAATCTGTGCTTTGAAAAAAGATTCTTCGGTAGGCACAAATCGGTTTGGGGAACTTCGTAAGTAGTCAATGCTCTTATTGGTGGCAATACGGGCAATATATGCCTTTTCATTGCTTAAGGTAAAGCGGTGCAGATTTTGGTAAACCGATATAAATGTCTCCTGGGTCAAATCCTCAGCGGTAAAATAATCGTTTGTAATCTTATAGCAGATGGAAAAAATGAGTTTCTGATAGTCGTCGATCAAACGAACTATTATTTCTCTTTCATTAATATAACCACCTACTTTCTCACAATGTGGGGAACCACCTACATATGATATAACGGAAATAAACTACGATTGTCTTCAAGATTTTTTAGAATTTTCGATATTTTTGATAAGTTTTAAATAATGCTTCATTAAATAACGGACTTTTTTCGGCGCGGGAAATTCATTTGTTGCTTTCATTTCCGCACATAAATCGCTAAGAAATTCTGTAAAATAGTCGGCTCCAATTGTTGCCGTGACATTTTTTAAGGCATGGACTTCGCGATAATAACCAACAAAATCTTTTTGCTCTGCCCATTTCTCCAAAAGCTCAATTTTTTCGTTGCCCTCTTCCAAAACAGTATCCAAAATCTCAAAATAAAGGTCTTCATTTTCATTACAATAAAACAGACCATTCGTAATATTAATTTTTTTGCTTTTTAGTTTCTTTAGCTGTTTTGTCATTGTTCTTATCTTTTTTATTAGTTTCGTGCATCATATCAATCATTTTTTCGATTAATAAACGCTTTACATAAACATCATAACTTAACATGCAAATAAATGAAAAAAGACGTAAAAATTCTTGGTTTTCCGGTGCTGCATCCATGAAAGTATCCTGGGAGATTTCGAATTTTTTTACGATATCATCTTTTAATCCTTCAATTTGCTCTTTCTCAAGAGCAAATACATGACTGTATATCGCCGCCAAATCCATATCCGAATCAGCTTTAAAGAAATTATCCGTGAGTGGCCCAAGCAAGGTCTGGATATCTTGGATTGATAGTATACCTTTGTAGTAATAAATGAATATCAATAAAATGATATGATCTTTGTTGTATTTCTTGCGTTCTGAGGGTGGTAGGAGGTTATTCTTCGTATAATTGTTAATCATTGTTTTGGTTAATATCTTATCTTCTCCTTGATGACGGGTTGTTTTCTTAAGCCTATGCTCCATAAAAGTTGTCACCTGGTCCATATATAAATCGATATTGGGAATATCTTCCAATTTGATATATTGGATGCGGTTAAGGCTTTCCATTATGCTATTAAGAAGATTGTCTTTATCGATGGTCATTTTCGTCCTCCTGTTGATAGTATATAATGTTTGAGATTGCGGGTCAAGCCCGCAATGACGAATTGTGCTTGCAATGACGAATTGTGCTTGCAATGACGAATTGTGCCTGCAATGACGAATTGTGCCTGCAATGACGAATTGTGCTTGCAATGACGAATTGGGTACATTATACCTTGGGGCTTTACTTTAAAACTTTAGTGTGTTAAACTTTTATCATATAAAATTTTGTGGAGGGAAATCTGATGAACAAAAAAATCCAAAAAAAAGCCGTTGATAATATGTTCGAAGCAATTTTAACCCTGAAAAATGTCGAAGAGTGTTATCTTTTCTTTGAGGATTTGTGTACCGTTAAAGAAATTTTGTCAATTTCACAACGTTATGAAGTGGCAGCAATGCTAAGAAAAAAACATACCTATCTGGAAATCGCTGAGAAGACCGGTGCTTCGACCGCGACTATCAGCCGAGTGAATCGGTCTCTTATATATGGAAACGATGGATATGAAATGGTTTTTGAACGATTGGAAAATAGTTAACCTGCTATCACCATGACCTCCATTGGGTCGATTTGGATATCTTCTTTTAATACTTGGAAACCTAATTCTTTATTGTCACCGGCGACAACAAACAATATATATTTTCTGCCAAGTTCTTCACCAGCCCTTACAAATGGCCGCCCCCGGTTTAAGTATACTGATTTGTAACCGTTGCCATGATCTATTACTAAGCGGTTCCCATATCTTTCATCAGGTTCGATCGACTCAACAATGCCGGCTCCGACCGCGATAATTGTGTTGCCTTCTGACGCTGTGAAAATCAAGGTTAACTGATCATCTTCTTCTACTTGCATCGTAGATGCCCCGAAACTACCAAGAGGGAAAGCCGATGGCATACTCATTTCCATTTGCTCCTCTTCCATTGCTTCTTGAAACGCTGCTTGGGTCGCGACAGTTTGCGATAGTAATGACAGTTTCGTCGACAGCTCAAAATTCTGCTTTTCCAGATCCTTTACTTCATCGCTTAGCTCATCTACCATCGTTTTATATTCAGCCGTATTTAAAATCCGCAAGTTACTGGAATTGGCAGTAAGTGCGGAAACCAAAATTGTTACGACTATAATAATGGAAAGAGTCGAAAAAGCTAAGAGCGTATTTTTTATACGGTTTTGCCGGATAGTACCATCTTTTCTTTCACGTATAAGTAACACGGCAAATCTGCTTTTATTCTGCTTATGAGTGTCCATTTTATTACTTTAACATATTCGTAACAATTTTGCAATAATTTTATGCTTTACATTTTTTATAAGGTGTGTTATCCTTGTAGTGTTGCACGGCCATAAAAACATATGCTTCGCATATGCAGGCCATATCTATAATTTTTGGAGGAAGTACAATGAACAAAGGTACAGTAAAATGGTTTAACAACCAAAAAGGTTACGGCTTCATCTCTGATGAGCAAGGCAATGATGTATTCGTACATTATTCAGGACTCGTAATGGACGGCTTCAAGTCTTTAGAAGAAGGCGTTGCAGTTCAATTTGAAGTAGTGAACGGCGAAAAAGGCCCTCAGGCCGTAAATGTCAGCAAAGTTTAATTGATGACATGTCATTTAATCGGTAACGATGTGCTTTTCTTTATATAAACTTGTTTTAGTTATAAACTCGATTTTATGTTAAACTTGCTTTATATCACAAACTTTCGTTTGTGCGGGAATTCGCAATATTGTTATAACGGATTAAAGTGCGTCCGATGGGCGTAAATAAGAACCTACCCGATTGGGTAGGTTCTTTATTGCCATTATAAATATAATGTAGTATAATAACTAATGTCAGGAGATTTTTATGATTGAAACACTTAATGGTACACGAGAAACCGTAAATTTTAAATTAAATACTCATTTGCGCTTATATAGAAACGTCGAAACGGAGTTTTATTCGAATCATTGGCATGCACCGCTGGAAATAATTATGCCTCTTGAAAACGAATTTACTGTTATTTGCAGCAATAATTCATACATACTGGGAGAAGGGGATATTCTATTAATCACACCGGGAGCCATGCACAGCATGGGTGGAACCAGCGGAAAGCGCCTTATTTTCCAAGCTGATTTTGCCATCCTTCATAATATTAAGGAACTCGCTTCTTCACTTACTTTGATTTCGCCAGCTTTACATATTTCTGCCGAAAACTCACCCGCCATCCATGAAAAAGCGAGAAAACTTATCATGGAAATTGATGCTGAGTATTATAGTGATCTGCCTTTATGTGAAGCCTCAATATATGCCAAATTAATTGAGCTGTTTGTATTAATTGCCAGACATTATTCAAAAACATCCATCCCCGTTAATAATAACGCCAGTAAACAAAGGGAATATATCGAAAGATTTTTGTTCGTCTGTGATTATATCAACGAACATTTTACGGAAAATCTTACTCTCGATGAGGTTGCTGCATTATCCGGTTTCAGCAAATTTCATTTCAGCCGTCTTTTCAAGCAATTTGCCAATATTTCGTTTTATAAATACCTCAACCGTAAACGAATCGAAAATGCCGTCGAACTTCTTATGGACAGCCAGCAAACAATTACTGATGTGGCTCTATGTTGCGGTTTCAGCAGTTTGTCAGCTTTTATCCGGATGTTCAAAATCGTTAAGGGTTGTACTCCAAGCGAGTTTAAGGCACTTTATTCGGTTATGTGGAACGAAACAAATAGGCATTATATAAAAAATGAATATACAGTCCATGTAGAAAAAATATAATTTAGGAGGAGAAACAAATGTTTTACATCGGGATTGACTTAGGAACAAGTGCTGTTAAACTGCTTTTGATGGATGGAGACGGAAAAATCATAAATATCGTCTCAAAGGATTACCCTCTCAATTACCCAAATCCGGGATGGTCAGAGCAAAATCCTGTTGACTGGTATAGTCAATCAATTGCCGGATTAATTGATTTAATCCAGGATGTTGACAAATCACAAGTCGCTGGTATCAGTTTTGGCGGTCAGATGCACGGTCTGGTTATTTTGGACGAAAATGATGAGGTAATCCGCCCGGCGATTTTGTGGAATGACGGACGTTCAACCGCTGAATGCGAATATCTTAACGGCGAAATTGGTCAGGACAAACTGTCAGAGTACACGGCTAATATCGCTTTTGCCGGTTTCACTGCTCCCAAAATCTTGTGGGTCAAAAATAACGAACCGGAAAATTTCAAACGCATCAGCAAAATTATGCTACCAAAGGATTATCTTGCCTACCGCCTGACCGGGGTATTTTCAACTGATGTCTCCGATGCTTCCGGGATGTTGTTATTGGATGTCAAAAACCGGAAATGGTCACAGGAAATGTGTGATATCTGCGGTATTACCGTTGATATGTTGCCCCAGGTTTTTGAAAGTTATGAAGTTACCGGATGCGTTAAAGCTGACCTCGCACATGTCTTAGGGATCAGCGAGAATGTCAAGGTTGCTGCCGGAGCCGGTGACAATGCCGCCGCCGCTGTTGGAACCGGGACTGTTGGTGACGGAATGTGCAATATATCCATCGGTACCAGTGGGACGATTTTTATCTCATCCAAGAATTTTGGTGTTGACAAATACAACGCACTGCACGCTTTTGCCCATGCTGATGGGAATTATCATTTGATGGGGTGTATGCTCAGTGCCGCTGCCGCAAATAAATGGTGGATTGAAGATATTTTGGGAACGACGAATTATTACGAAGAGGAAAAGGATATTGTTGATCTTGGTGATAACCGCGTCTTTTTCCTGCCTTATCTGATGGGCGAGCGTTCACCGCATAATAATCCCGATGCCCGTGGCGTTTTCATCGGTATGACGATGGATACAACCAAAACCGATATGAATCAGGCCGCTCTTGAAGGTGTCATTTTTGGTCTGCGTGACTCATTCGAAGTAGCCAAATCTCTCGGCATCAATATTGAGCGGACAAAGGTCTGCGGCGGCGGGGCAAAAAGCGCGCTTTGGGTCAAAATGGTTGCCAATATCATGAATCTTAAGGTTGATATCTTGGAAAGCGAAGAAGGTCCTGCCCTTGGTGGCGCAATGCTCGCAGCGGTTGCTTGCGGTGAGTATCCTGATGTTGTTGCCGCCAGTGCCAAGATAGTCAAAGTCAAGGAAACCCTTGATCCCGAACCGGAATTGGTCGCAAAATATGAAACCCGTTACCAACAATTCAAGAGTATTTATCCAGCTTTAAAAGATGTCTTTGATAAGTTCAAATCCTAATAAATTAGGACTTAGCAAATAATTAATTATAATCCATAAGGAGGAAAAAATGAACAACATACCCAAAGTCAAAATCGGAATCGTCGCTGTCAGCCGCGACTGCTTTCCCGAATCCCTGTCCGTAGGCAGGAGAAAAGCGCTTATTGACGCCTATGTAGCCAAATATGACAAAGCTGACATCTATGAATGCCCGATTTGTATCGTCGAAAGCGAAATCCATATGGTCAAGGCTTTAGAAGATGTGAAAGCCGCCGGATGTGATGCCCTCGTCGTTTATCTTGGCAATTTCGGTCCGGAAATTTCCGAAACCCTCTTGGCAAAACACTTTGATGGACCAGCAATGTTCATTGGCGCAGCCGAAGAAGCACAGGATCTATTAATGAATGACCGTGGTGATGCTTACTGTGGAATGCTTAACGCCAGCTACAACCTGAAATTGCGTAATATCCGCGCTTACATACCTGAGTATCCTGTCGGAACTGCCGAAGAATGTGCTGATATGATTAATGAGTTTGTCCCGATTGCCCGCGCAATAGTTGGACTTAATAACTTAAAAATCATTACTTTCGGACCACGTCCGCACAACTTCCTCGCATGTAACGCCCCGATTAAGCAACTTTACAATCTTGGTGTTGAAGTTCAGGAAAATTCCGAGCTTGATCTTTTCGAAGCTTTCAAAAAGCTTGAAAATGATCCCCGCATCCCTGCCAAAGTCAAGGAAATGGAAGAAGAGCTTGGTGAAGGCAATCAAAAACCTTCTATTTTACCCAAACTTGCCCAATATGAGCTTACTTTGCTTGATTGGATTGAAAAGAACCGCGGCTACCGCAAGTATGTCGCAATTGCCGGCAAATGTTGGCCTGCTTTCCAGACGATGTTTGGTTTTGTTCCTTGTTATGTCAATAGCCGTCTTACTGGAATGGGTATTCCCGTTTCCTGCGAAGTTGATATTTACGGAGCGTTAAGTGAGTTTATCGGTGCGGCAATCAGTGAAGATGCCGTAACATTGCTTGATATCAATAATACCGTACCGGCTGATATGTATGCCGAGTCGATCAAAGGCAAATTTGATTATGACCATCAGGAAACATTCATGGGCTTCCACTGCGGTAATACCAACTCAAAGAAATTGTCTAAAAGCAGCATGAAGTATCAGTTGATTATGGCGCGTGCCCTACCCGAGGAAGTTACCCAAGGTACTCTTGAAGGCGACATTATTCCCGGCGACATTACTTTCTTCCGCCTCCAGTCAACTGCCGACAATATCCTGCGTGCCTATATCGCCCACGGCGAAGTGCTTCCGGTTGCAACCCGTTCATTTGGTGGTATCGGGGTCTTTGCGATTCCGGAAATGGGACGTTTTTACCGACATGTCTTGATCGAAGGTAATTATCCCCACCACGGTGCGGTCGCTTTTGGTCATTTTGGTAAGGCACTTTACGAAGTGTTTAAGTATATCGGTGTCTGTCCTTCAGAAATTGGTTATAATCTTCCAAAGAGTGAAAGGTATAAGACAGAGAATCCATTTTCATAGCGTCGTTTAACAACGACGCAAAATTTATGAGAAAAGCAAAGTGTTTATTAATTGAAAAAATGCTTAATGAAGGTTGGGCTTCCGATGAAAAGGAAGCCCTTGCTTTAGTAATGACCGGAAATGTTCTTGTTAATGATTATCCGGCGGCAAGTATTAAGGAAAAAGTGGATTTGAATAGTGTGATAAGGCTGCGCGGGAAGGATAACAGTCGTTATGTTACTCGTGCTGGGTTGAAGTTGGAAAAGGGGTTGAGTTGTTTTGGGGTTTCTGCCCGGGGTAAGGTTTGTTTGGATATAGGAGCGGCGGAAGGGGGGTTTACTGATTGTTTGTTAAAATTTGGGGCGGCAAGGGTATATGCCGTGGATGTGGCTTATGGGATTTTTGATTGGGTGCTTAGGAATGATGAAAGGGTGGTGCTTCTTGAGCGTACTAATGCGCGGTATCTTGATGATAGTTTGATTCCTGAGTCAATTGATTTGTTGACTTGTGATGTTTCGTTTATTTCGCTTAGGAAGATTTTGCCGCAGGTAGTTAAGTTGCTTAGGCGGGAGGGGGAGTTTATTGTTTTGTTTAAGCCGCAGTTTGAGCTTCGGCAGGAATTTCTTGGAAAAAATGGGAATGTGGTGGATTCTGATTATATAATAGAGGGGATTGAGGGGTTGAAGGGGTTTCTTGGGGGTGAGGGGATTTTTGTGCGTGATGTTGCGGAGTCGCCGGTTCGGGGGAGTAGTGGGAATGTGGAGTGGTTGTTGTATGGGGGGGTATCGAGGTCGCGGGATAGGTAAAGCTTCTCTCCGTCGCTGTGCCCTAATTGGTACTAGATTTAATTTTTGCCTCGCTAGAAGGCAGGCAATGCGACTGCGAGAAGCTTTACCTATCCCACGACCATTCTACTGTTCTAGCACAGTGGTTTGGTATTCGATTGAGATGATGATGTCGTTTTCGAGGATGAAGCAGAGGCGCATCCCATCTTTGTCGTAGACTAGTTGACCGTTATCCATCAGGCGGGGGGGGCCGTATGTGGCTTCCATTTCGGAGCGTGCCCCGCCAATTCTTAAACCTTCTTCGGTTGAAACTGTATCATCTCTTAAAACTATCGCCGAGACGAAATCATTATCTCCTTGGGGGTAGGTATCAATTTCGAATCCTATATAGGTGTATATTTTGTCCAGTCCTTCAAAAGCGCAGCTTGGGGCTTCGAAGTATGAGCGGGGTTCTCCGAGGGTGACGAGTATTGGGGCAAACAGAGCATCGATGGCGATGGTGACACCGGAATGGGTGAAGGTGTATCCTTTGTGGGATGTTTGCGGGGTGGTGGTTTCGGTCCCGGTTGTGGTCTGGGTTGTTTGGTCAGTTGTATTTGTGTTAGTGTGTTGGTTGATATTCGTCACATCACCGGTGATGCGGTTGACTTCGTTGTTGCCGCAGGCGGTGAGGGTGAGGAGTATAATAGAAACAATAATGGACTTTGAAATTATTTTTTTTCTCATAAAGCAAGCATAACACAGTTATAAAAGTATCTCAAGATGACTGCAATGGTCAATTTGCATAATTATTTGGTGTTTATTTTAATTTCTTTGTGCATTTTGTTGACATTTAATTACTTGTATGCTAAAATAGCATCGACAACCGTGTTGCAGGGTGCGTTGACCGCCTATTTTATGATAGGAGGTGATGCTATGAAGAAGTTTGACTTTAAAGATTTAATTTGCTTCGGTTTATTCCTTTTAGCATTACTAACGTTTATTTTCACGTTTAGCTAGTCTCTAAGGAGGATGTACATAGCAAAACCACCCTGATACTTGACCGGTAATGGGTGGCTTTTGCTATCTGAACAACTGGTCAACCACCTTGTGGGCGGTTGTTACTTTTCTATTAATAAGATAACACTTAATTAGCAAGATTGTCAAGTTTTATTTTTGCCTCTGTGATTTTTGCTTCTGCTCTATCTCCTGATTATACTCCACTAGTTTTTGCTTCCAGCGTATTGCCAAATCTGTTTCCGCCCTGCGGTCGGTTAAGGTTGTTTCGTTTAAGAGGAATTCGCCGAGGTAATGGGTTATTTTTGTTGCTCCATCGAGGTTAAGGTGTAAGCCGGCGTTGTAGGTATCTGTTTTGAAATCGAGTCCGGTTTCATTGGTTAATTTGAGAAAATTTAGGTATTTTAGGTTATTGGCTTCTGCGTAAGCGATAACTTGTTCTTCCCATTGGTCGTACCAGTGGGGGTATAGGCTGGGGGCTTTGATGAGGATTAATTCGATGTCATTTTCGTGGCAGAGTTTGGTTATTTTATCTAGGTACAGCATTGCTTTAGCGCCAAAATTGTAGTCCGCCAAGATACGTCCCTCAGGGATATTTGTTGCCGGTTTGACTCCGATATTAATGAAGAAACCGTTGTGGGAGACTTTGTCTCGTTTGAACATTCGGGTGAAGTCAGCAGAGGTTAGTTCGCTCCAGCGGGAATGATAGCGTAAAAGGGGGAATACATAATCGAGGAAGTTTTCTTTTTCCATCATTGAGGCATTTATTGCTTTGATTTTAGCTGGGGTCCAGCGCATTCCTTCCAAGGTTAGGCGGTTATATTCTTCGCGTTGTGGTTCGTTGTACATTAGTGATAGGACATTGAATATTACGACTGGGGGGTTTTCGTGGTATAGGGTATCTTCGAGCAGGTAGTATGATTGCCATATTAATTGTTGGGCACTTCCTCGGATATAGCTGTTGATACCATAGTCTTGCCATAGAACGGCGGGGGAAAAATTGTCATAGACTTCGCAGTCGCCGATGAAGATGAGGTCGTGGGTTTTGAGTTCGTGGTAGTATTCGGCGATTAAGGCGCCTTCGATGACGGTGATGTCATATTTGGGTATCATGAGGTGGGTAAGCAGGTAGAGGGTGCTTACGATGATGAGGGTGGATGTGGTTATGCGGATGTGGGTGACATGGGTGTCGTTTTTCATGGGTGGTCCTCTTGCTCCATGGAATGCTCTTGCGAGATAATAAATTAGTGTTGGTACATTGTGGCACGCGCTTGCGGGATACTAAATCCAGCGCAAACGCGCTTTCGCTCCGTGAGAAACGTTGCGTTACGTAATGCGGTAAAGTACACCGCATAAGTAACGACGTTTCTCAAGGGTTTGCTTTTGGATTTAGTATCCCGCAAGCGCTACCTGAAATTGGTTGTATTAGTATTACGTAAGCGCTACCTAAAATTGGTTGTATATAAATTGGGTG
>Ga0209737_10000905_pt1 | contig 22493 bp, 20 predicted proteins | sample TergutCu122P3_FD_187284 | JGI IMG/M metagenome (GOLD analysis project Ga0209737, IMG submission 187284) | Cubitermes ugandensis P3 segment gut microbial communities from Kakamega Forest, Kenya - Cu122 P3 (SPAdes) (version 2) | ecosystem: Host-associated > Arthropoda: Insects > Digestive system...
ACCCCGTTCGACTTGCATGTGTAAGGCATGCCGCCAGCGTTCAATCTGAGCCAGGATCAAACTCTTGAGTTCAATCCATACAGCACTCAAAATCACTGACTTTGAGTACTCAACTTTTTTGCAACTTAACCCGCTTGTTACAGCAGGCTCGCGCTTAAAAACCGAGCACCCACACTTTTCGGTTGTCCTAGTTGTTAAAGAACTTTGCCCCCCGGCGGTACTGCCTGTTTTTTTGCTGAGGTGCGAAAGAGGCGAGATTCTACAGCCCAGCCCGGAAACGTCAACCCCCCTTTTGCGGAAAATCGAAAAAAAGAAGAAACAGCGTCAGAACGCCCTGGAGTCGCCCCGGTCTGAAGGCCGAGGACTCCCTCGATACAGCGCCATAACGGCAAGCCCGCCATCCACGGCGAGGATGGCGTTCGACGCGTGTTCAGTCGTGCCTGTGCGCGCCATGAGTGCCCAGGCTCATGATGAATTGCAGCGTCACCTGATTGTCGATCACGCCCGGCATGGCGCGGTCGCGCGACCATTGCAGGCGCAGACGGGAGGATTCGCTCCAGCTGTAGTCGGCCATCGCCGAAACCCGGCGCGGGCGGTAGCGAACGGTTTCGATGTCTGCCGGGTTGTCGCCAAGGGATTGCCGCCCGCTGCTCAGATGATCGAAGCGCAGCCCGGCTCGCCAGTTGGGCGTGAATTGATAAACGCCCGCGAGGTAGTAGCCCGACTGTCTCGTGTGAAATGCGCTGCCATGGATGTTGCCGCCGTCCTCCACCGCCAGATTTCCGTTTTCCGCGCGGCGGAAGTATTCGGCCTGAAACTTGAAGTTGCGCCGCTCGGGATTGCCGTCGAGAGACCACTTGTAGACGAAATCGGCTATCCAGACCCGGCTGCGCCCAGTGAACGCGCCCGGCGCTTCGCCGTGTTCCGTCTCGAAGGAGCTTTCGCGCGCGCCCGCGCGGGTGCGCAGCCACGAGAGCCCGACCCGCCAGTTGTTCGATACGCCGATATCCCCGCCGATATGAGCGAACAGCGCATGGCTGTTGGCTCCGGAAACGTTGCTGTCGCTGGGGAAATTCTTCCCCCGCCCGATTTCCGCGCCCAGTTCGATGTGGTTGTCGAGCGGCGCGACCCATTTCAGTTGCGCGCCTTCCTGCGCATAGCCGTGTCCGCCGAACAATGCCTTGTACATCAGGGGTTGCTCGTAAAAATCCCACTGGTGCATGTGCTGCTCGTTCAGATAGCCGATGCCCGACAGGAAGCGTCCCGCCTTGACCCTGGTTCCAAAGCCCAGCGCCGCGCTCTGGAGCCAGACTTCTTCCAGTTCCACCTTTTCTTTGAACAAGGCCATCATCACCTGCCCCCGCCAGTACGGGTCGACGCCGGCGCCGAGCTTGAGTTCGGTGTGGTCGTAGGTGAAACCACGCTCGTTGACGCCGTGTCCGTGTCCATCGTGGTCGGCGCTCACGAAGCCGCCAATATGGCGATCTTCCAGTTCCTTGCGTTTTTTGTACGCCCCCTGGAGGATCAGCGCGGCTTCCGGATTAAACGAAGAGATGCCGCTTTCCGCGTGATCGTGGGAGTGCCCATGATTTTCTTCCGCCAGTGCCGGGGCAGCTGCTGCGCAGGCCAGGGCGGCAATCAGTTTTCTGATTCGCATGTCCTTCAACTCCTGAAAAGATGGAATACGCAACGCGCCCATGCGCGATGCGTCATCAGGTTGCGGTTCGGGTCGCCCCGCTCAGGGGCGTCCGAAACGGGTCAGGAGAAGCTGGGAGGCCCCTGTTGGCGGGGCTGAATGAATTCCGCGTCAACGCGGACGATGGATGCGTATCCGGGGCAATAGCCGTCCGGAGGAATGGCGGTCGCCGCGCGTTCCTTGCCGAAGGCCGCCGCCCCCATGCCGTGCATGGCAAGACAGAGTTCGCACGCCGTCTCCTCGTGCGCATCCTGCGACAGGTCGTGCTCGAGACGATGGACGAGCCAGAACGCCTGCATCACGAGGAGCAGGAACGCCAGGGAGAGTCCGATCAATCTGCGATGCGAAAACATGGTTTGGCAACAGATCCTTTACGAGACTATTCGGCGTAGTGGAAACCGCCTCCGGCAAAGTTTTCGAAGCGCGTATATTCGCCCAGAAAGGTCATCCGCACCATACCGGTCGGGCCGTTACGGTGCTTGCCGATGATGATTTCCGCCGTGCCCTTGTCCTGGGAGTCGGGGTTATAGACCTCATCCCGGTAGATGAACATGATGATGTCCGCGTCCTGTTCGATTGCGCCCGATTCGCGCAGATCCGACATCACCGGGCGCTTGTTGGGACGCTGTTCCAGACTGCGGTTCAACTGCGACAGGGCTATGACCGGCACATGCAGCTCCTTGGCAAGCGCCTTGACCGAACGCGAGATTTCCGACAGCTCGGTGGCGCGATTGTCGGCGTCGCGCGTGCCGCTCATCAGTTGCAGATAGTCGATCACGATCAGGCCGAGGCGACCGCACTGGCGGGCAAGTCTTCGCGCGCGCGCGCGCAGGTCGATGGGATTGAGCCCCGGCGTCTCGTCGATGTAGATCGGCGCTTCGTAGAGTTTGCCCATTGCCATCGTCAGCCGCGCCCAGTCGTCGTCGCTCAGGCGGCCATTGCGGATTTTCTGCATGTCGATCCGACCCACCGAGGAAATGAAGCGGGTCGCCAACTGGCTTCCGGGCATTTCCATCGAGAAAATCGCAACCGGCAGTCGTTTTTCCACCGCGACGTGTTCGGCGATGTTCAGAGCGAAGCTGGTTTTACCCATCGCCGGACGGCCTGCGATGATCAGCATGTCGGAAGGATGCAGTCCGGAGGTCTTGTCGTCGAGATCGACGAACCCGGTGGGCACGCCGATGACCTCCGAGGGATTGTCGCGGTCGTAGAGCTCCTGCACGCGGTCGACGACCTGCTTGAGAAGGGGCTGGATGGATTGAAACCCGCTGCCGTGCCGTGCGCCCGCCTCGGCGATTTCAAATACCCGCGCCTCGGCCTCATCGAGCAGGATCTTGGCGTCCTTGCCGGACGGGGCGAGCGCGCTCGCTGCGATTTCATCGCCCACGGCAACGAGTTTGCGCAGAATCGCGCGCTCGTGGACGATCTCCGCGTAACGGCGAATGTTGGCCGCTGACGGGGTGTTGTTGGCAATTTCCGCCAGATAGACAAGCCCGCCTGCCTGCTCCGCTTCAGCGCTTTTTTCCAGCGACTCGAACACCGTAACCACATCGGCGGGTTTGCCGGTGTCGATCAGCTTCGTGATGTGCTGATAGATGCGCCGATGGTCATCGCGGTAAAAATCTTCCCCGCTGACGAGATCGGCAATGCGCTCCCAGGCGGTATTGTCGAGCAGCAGCCCCCCGATCAGCGATTGCTCGGCTTCGAGCGAATGCGGCGGCAGTTTGATCGCTGCCAGCTGGGGGTCGTGCGACGAGGCGCTACGCTTCGATGTCGCCATGATGGTTTCAGGAACGGCTACAGGAAAGGAGAGATTCTAAAACCAACGCGCAAAAACAGCCTCCCTCTTGAGGGAGGTGTCGCCCGCGAAGCGGGTGACGGAGGGAGTAGCAGCGGTTCGGCTGCCCATCATCCAACTATTGCGCGCATTCAGGCGTTGCTACTCCCTCCGACCCGCCTTCGGCGGGCCACCTCCCTCAAGAGGGAGGCGATAGAGTTGGCGCGCTCCGCGCGGATAATCGGGGCCGACTCCGATGAACTCCGAGAGAAAATCGCCTCCCTCTCTTGAGGGAGGCGGTAGAGTCAGTCTTACGACTCGCCAAGCACCGAAACAGTGATCGCCACGACGACATCGGCGTGCAGCGCTATTTCGATCTTCGTGTCGCCGACCTGCTTCAGGTGGCCGTCCGGCATGCGGATCGCCGAGCGTTCGATTTCGAAGCCCTGCGCCGCCAGCGCGTCGGCCACGTCGATGTTGCTCACCGAACCGAAGAGGCGTCCATCCATACTTGCCTTGCGGGTGATCTGGACCATCAGCCCATCGAGCTTCGCGCCGAGCGCCTGCGCAGAGGTCAGCTTTTCGGCCTGGGCGCGTTCCAGTTCAACGCGGCGAGCCTCGAATTCAGCCCTGTTGGCCGCGGTGGCGCGCTTGGCGAATCCTTGCGGAATCAGGTAATTACGGGCGTAGCCGTCCTTGACCTTGACGATATCGCCCAGGGAACCGAGCTTGCCTACTTTTTCGAGCAGAATGATTTGCATGTCCGCTCTCCTTATTGGTGCAGATCGGTGTAAGGCATAAGCGCCAGGAAACGGGCGCGCTTGATGGCGACCGACAACTGGCGCTGATAGCCAGCCTTGGTTCCGGTGATGCGCGCCGGCATGATCTTGGCGTTTTCAGTGATGAAGTCTTTCAGGATGTCGACATCCTTGTAATCGACTTCTTCGATCTTTTCCACCGTGAAACGGCAGAACTTGCGACGCTTGAAAAGACCGCGGCCAGTGCGGTCTTCCTTTTTCTTGAACTTGTTGGACTTGAAAGCCATTTTCAGATTCCTTCCATGAATTCGATGATGTTCAGGTGCAATACCGGAGAGCGGCTGCGGGCGCTTTTGGCTGCCATGAACCCGGTCACTGAAACCTTCGTTCCGGGGGCTGCGGCGGACAGCGTTTGCGCCAGTTCGCCGATGCCTACCGCCGGGAGTTCCAGCTTCACCTCGCGTTCGATGCCTGCCTCGATTTGCCGGGACTCATGCGCCAGCACGCAGGACACGACCGGAATGCCTGCCGGAGTGCGCCGCAGGGCCGAAACCTCCGCGATATGCGCCACCAGCCGCAGTTCGTTGGCCGCTCTTCCTGCACACACCTCAGACCGGGGCCGACTCGAGCGCTTCGGGAGAGGCCGTTTCGGCTTCGCCGTCGGCATCAGCGTCAGCGTCGCCGTCCGCTACGGACGCGAGGGAGCGCGACTTCTCTTCCTTCATCATCGGCGAAGGCGTGGTAACAGCCTTCTTCTTCTTGATGACGAGGTGGCGCAGCACGGCATCGTTGTACTTGAACGAGTGTTCGAGTTCGCCGAGCGCCTCGAAGTCGCACTCGATGTTCATGAGCACGTAATGGGCCTTGTGCACCTTCTGAATCTCGTAGGCCAGCTGCCGCCGCCCCCAGTCTTCGAGCCGGTGAATCTGGCCGCCACGAGCGGTGACAATGCCCTTGTAACGTTCGATCATCGCGGGCACCTGTTCGGATTGATCCGGGTGCACGATGAACACGATTTCATAGTGTCGCATCAGTTCTCCTTGTGGGTTGATAAAGCCCCCCGGTATGCGAATCCCGGTGGAGCAAGGAAAGTTTTTGATTTTGACAGAACACATGCCTGTTTGGCAATACATGGATCAGACTCGAGCCGCACCCTGCCTTTGCCACGCCTTCCAGTGCCCATGTCATGTGCGTTTATGACCGCAGGACAACCTGAACCCCGACATGTGTTCAGTCGAAGATTTTTCCCCGACTGAACGCCAGCGGCAACATTGGATCATTTGTGAAAAAAGCCCTCCAACTAAAGCGGTGAGGAGTGTAACGTGACAACCACTCCTGTTTCCGCTGTCATGCTCTGGCAACGCCCGATATTGACAAACGTGTAGTCGTATAAAATAATCAAGTAAAGAGGGAATCTTATGCAAAGCGTTGTTCGCCAGTCCAACGGCGTTTATATCGTTGACTCAGGTTACAGCGGACAACCCAGAGTGGCCGCCGTTCATTTCATTGTCGACCACGGGCGGGTAGCGATTATCGATACCGGCAGCAGCTCATCCGTTCCGCATATTCTTTCCGCGCTTGCCTGCCTTGACATCGTCCCCGACGCCGTCGACTGGGTGATACCCACCCATCTGCATCTCGATCATGCCGGAGGCGTGGGCAGTCTGATGTGCGCCCTGCCACGCGCCCGGGCAGTCATTCATCCGAGCGCCGTGAGCCATCTGGCGCACCCGGCGCGACTCTGGGAAAAAACCCTCAAGGCTTTCGGGCTGGAACAATCCTTCCGCCTGTACGGTCGCCTGACGCCGGTGGATGAAGAGCGCATCATTCCTTCCCGTGACGGCATGGAATTGCCCCTCGGCAATCGCGTGCTCAAACTGCTCGATGCGCCCGGCCATACCCGGCACCATATCGTGGTCTGGGATGAGAGCGCGAAAGCCTTTTTCGCCGGCGATGCCTTTGGGATATCGTACCGTGAATTCGATGTCAGCAGACGTTCATTCATTTTTCCATCCTCCTCGCCTCCGCAGTTCGACCCCATCGCGATGATGGAGTCCATCGCCCGCATGCTCGCCCATAGCCCGGAGGCCATGTATCTCGCCCACTACGGCAAGGTTACGGGCGTCGATCGCCTGGCAAATGATCTGTACCGCCTGATCCACGCCCAGATAGCGATTGCGCAGGCGGCGCGCGGCAGCGGACTCGCGCGCCACACCGAGATTCTTTCCGGTCTGGAAGAACTCGTGCGCGAGGAGAGCGCCCGGCAACAATGGGCGCTCAACGCAGAAATCTCGCTCAATCTGCTGCGCCCCGATCTTTACCTCAACGCCCAGGGACTGGAAATGTGGCTGGATCGCCTCCAACAGCGCGCCATCCGTGATGCAATGATGGAAACGGATCGAGCGGAAGCCGTTGCGGCCTGAAGCCGGTTCGGCCTCTCGAAACTTCGGACACGCGGTAAGATCACGTTTGAGCCCCCCGGCCTAACTGCCGGGGATTCCTCGATACGCCCATTTTCCCGCCGTGCCCGATTCTTCTCTCATTTCCCAGAATACCGATCCTGATCCCGAACGCCGCTTCGGCGGCCTCGAGCGCCTGTATGGCGAAGGGACGATCACGCGCCTGGCAAGCGCGCGGGTGGCGGTGGTCGGAATCGGCGGCGTGGGCTGCTGGATCGCCGAGGCGCTGGCGCGTAGCGGCGTAGGCATGCTGAAGCTGATCGACCCCGATAACCTCGTCGAGTCCAATATCAACCGGCAGATCCACGCCCTCGATGACACGTTTGGACAGGCCAAGGTCACAGCGATGGCGGCGCGGATACACGGCATCCACCCGCAGTGCCGCGTAGAGATGGTGGAAGATTTCCTGACTCCGGAAAATGTCGCAACGCTGCTGTGCGGCGTCGACCTCGTGGTCGACGCCATCGACAATGTGCGCGCCAAGACCGCCATTGCCGTCCACTGCCATCGCGCGCGCCTGCCGCTGCTGATGGCGGGCGGGGCAGGCGGCAAAACCGATCCTCGCCGGATACGGGTTGGAGATCTGGCGCACGCCACGCAAGACCCGCTGCTCTCCAAGGTCAGGTCACGCCTGCGCCGCGAGCACGGTTTTACACGCGAGCCCGGCAGGAAATTCGGCATCGAAGTCGTGACTTCGGACGAACCTGCCCGGCGATCCCCGGTGTGCGGCAGCGGGCCGCAGGGTCTGTCATGCGCCGGCTACGGTTCCAGCATGCCGATGACGGCCGGCATCGGCATGTTCATCGCGGCACGGGCGCTCGAGCGGCTGCTGCGACTTACCGAGGCCGCCGGAAAATCTCAGGCGAAACGACCTGAAGACGCCTGAACGAGCGGGGAAGAAGGCGTCGTGGGAGTGGGCGGCGCGGACGGACGGGGACGACCGCCTTCCGGCCGCTTGAACCCGCGCGGAGGCGGCGCGAAAGGTTCGATCTCGTAGAGCTTGCCGTGTTTCTCGCAATCGGCGATTGCGTTTTCGACACGTTCCTTATAGTTCTCGAACTTGTCCCCGGCGTTCCCGGCCTCTTCCTCTCCGATCACGCCCAGGTTGGGATCGAGCGGAAAACTGCGTGAAAACATCAGGGAGCGGGCGTTGTAAAAATCCTCCTCTGCCGCCTTGGGATCTCCTCCCTTCCAGCGATAGAGTATCTTGGCCTCTTTCCAGTAAACGACGACTTCCCTTCTCGCCGGGCCTCTTCTCTTCCCTTGGCGCGGAAACTCATAACCCAGCGCGCAAAGATGATTTTTCGTCTTGAAGCTGTCGTCGTTCCTGCCGATGATCAGGTTCTTGATCTCATCCTCGATGATGCTGAAAACCTCTTCCCGCTCGAAGTCGAAATGCCTGACGGGATAAGGCTGACCGAAAATGAGGGAAGCGAAATTTTCCTGCTCTGCCTGCTCCGACGCCTCGTCCGCCGCGTCCGCAACTTCTTCCGAGTCCTGTCCTGCCCATTCATCCGGCGCAGTTCTCTCTTTCAATCCCCCGTGCAGCAGGAAAGAAATCAGGAATACCAACGCGAAAATCGAAAGCAGCCTCATCCAGCCCTCATCTGAGCGTTTTCCCAGCCGCACGGCGGCCCGTCATGGCGCTGTTCTCACCAGTTCAATCGGGGATTCTAGCGACGGACAGCGAAAAAACCAACGATGTCATCATCCAATCCGTCCATCGGAAACAGGAACGATGCCGCTGACGCGCAACGAACGGCATCCTGCCGTCTGCCGCAAGAGCCGATGTTAGAATCCAGAATTCTCTTCTCTGATCATCCTCTGATCACATAGCGTGTCTTTTTCCGAAAGTAATGCGATGAGTCCTGCCGAGCGGCGCGCGGGCGTGAGCCTTGCGGCCATATTTGCGCTGCGCATGCTCGGCCTGTTCCTGATCCTGCCGGTGTTCGCCGTCCATGCGCGCACCATTCCGGGCGGAAACGACGCCGCCCTCGTCGGTTTGGCAATCGGCGCCTACGGACTCACCCAGGCGTGTCTGCAAATCCTCTTCGGCATGGCCTCGGATCGCTTTGGGCGCAAACCCGTGATTCTTTTCGGCCTGACGTTGTTCGTGATCGGCAGCGCCGTGGCGGCGCTCGCACCCGATATCTACACCGTCATCATTGGCCGCGTCCTCCAGGGAGCGGGCGCAATTTCGGCGGCGGTCACGGCCCTGGCCGCCGACCTCACGCGCGACCAGCACCGCACCAAGATCATGGCGATGATCGGGTCGAGCATCGGGCTCATGTTTGCCCTCTCGATGGTTGCCGCGCCGCTGCTCTATTCGGTCATCGGCATGTCCGGCATCTTCTGGCTGACCGCTGCGCTGGCGCTCGGCGCAATGGCGTTGACGATCTGGGTCGTCCCCAGCGCGCCAGCCACCCCGCCCACCCGCCCGAACAGGGCGGCCTTTCGCTCCATTCTGCGTCACTGGCCGCTGATGCGCCTCAATTTCGGGGTCTTCACCCTCCACCTCATCCAGATGATGATGTGGGTCACGCTGCCCACGGCGCTCACCCTGCACGGCAGCCTGCCCGTCGCCGAGCACTGGAAAATCTACCTGCCAGCCGTACTGCTCTCCTTCACCGTCATGGTTCCCGCAATCATCGCCGCCGAACGGGGCCGACGCTTCAAACCCGTCTACACCGGCGCGGTGGCCCTGCTCACGCTCGTTCAATTCGGGCTTTACGCATGGTCGGACAACATCTGGCTCACCGCCTCATGGCTCACCCTCTTTTTCATCGCCTTCAACATACTCGAGGCTATGCAGCCATCATTGATTTCGCGTATCATATCGCCCGAAATCAAGGGAGCGGCTCTTGGCGTATACAACACGATGCAATCCATCGGGATCTTTCTCGGCGGAGCCATTGGCGGCTGGGTACTCAGGCATTTCAATGAAACCGTCGTCGGCTGGTGCTGCGGCGCGCTCGCCCTGACATGGCTCGTGCTTTCCGCAGCCAGCCCGTTATCGCTTCCGCCCAGAACCGACCCCGCCCGTACATGATGCAACACCCACACCCAAGCGCACCTACAGGAGAATCGCATGGCATCCGTCAATAAAGTCATCCTCATCGGCAATCTGGGCCGCGACCCGGAAATCCGCTACATGCCCAACGGCGACGCAGTCTGCAACATCACCCTCGCCACGACCGATTCCTGGAACGACAAAGCAAGCGGCGAGCGCCGCGAAGTCACGGAATGGCATCGCATCACGCTCTACCGCAAGCTTGCGGAAATTGCCGGGCAATACCTGAAAAAAGGCTCCCAGGCCTATTTCGAGGGGCGTCTTCGCACCCGCAAATGGCAGGACAAGGACGGCGCTGATCGTTACACCACCGAAATCGAAGCCTCGGAAATGAAAATGCTCGGCCGCCGGGAAGGCGGCGGTGACGCCCCGATGCCGCGCGACAATCCGAACCCCGCCTCCAGCGCCGCCCCATCCTCCTCCAAGGCTCAAGCGGGCGACTCCGGCGGGTTTGGCAATTTCGACGACGATATTCCGTTCTAACCAGTACCTATTTATGTAAACAACGGCGCTCGCAAACCCCGCCGGTTTGCGAGCGCCGTTCATGTCTTCAGGCACAGGCCAGACGAAAGAGACCAGGAAACACCATGCAAGCCGACCGCACACAGGAACTCCGCCAACTGCTCACCCGCCGCATTCTGGTGCTGGATGGAGCAATGGGCACGATGATCCAGCAGCACGGACTGACGGAAGCCGACTACCGGGGCGAACGCTTTCGGGATCATCCGAAAGAGATCAAGGGCAATAACGATGTGCTCGTGCTCACGCGGCCCGATGTGATCGGCGGCATCCACCGCGCCTACCTGGAGGCCGGCGCGGACATCATCGAAACCTGTTCGTTCAACGCAACCCATGTATCGCAGGCCGATTACGACCTCTCGGACATTGCGTATGAGTTGAACGCGGCAAGCGCCCGCCTGGCGCGCGCGCTGTGCGACGAATTCACCGCGCGCACGCCCGATCAACCCCGCTTTTGCGCGGGCGTGTTGGGGCCGACTTCGCGCACGCTGTCGATTTCGCCGGATGTGAACGATCCGGGCTTTCGCAATATCGAATTCGACGCACTCGCCGATGATTATTTCAATGCAGCCAGCGGCCTCGTGGACGGCGGAGCCGATATTCTGCTCATCGAAACGGTGTTCGACACTCTGAACGCGAAGGCCGCAGTCTTTGCCATCGAGCGCCTGTTCGAGGAACGCGGTCAGCGGTTGCCGGTGATGATCTCCGGCACGATCACGGATGCTTCCGGGCGCACGCTCTCGGGGCAGACGGTTGCGGCCTTCCAGTATTCGCTTGCGCACGCGGGGGCGCTCGCCTTCGGTTTCAATTGCGCCCTCGGCGCGAAGGAACTCCGGCCTTACGTGGCGGAGCTTGCCGCACGCTGCGGGAGTTTTGTGTCGGCCCACCCGAATGCGGGATTGCCGAATCCGCTCGCGCCGAGCGGCTACGATGAAACGCCCGAGGAGTTAGCCGCCGAGATCGGCGAATGGGCGCGAGCCGGCTTGGTGAACATCGTCGGCGGCTGCTGCGGCACCACGCCGGAACACATTGCGGCGATTGCCCGCGCAGTGGAAGGTGTGCGCCCGCGCCGCGCGCCGGAACTCGCGCCCCGGCTACGGCTCTCGGGGCTGGAAGCGTTCGAGATCGGCAAGGAAAGCCTTTTCGTAAACGTGGGTGAACGCACGAACGTCACCGGCTCACGCGCCTTCGCCCGCATGATTGGAGAAGGCCGCTACGAGGACGCGCTTTCCGTGGCGCGGCAGCAGGTAGAAAACGGCGCGCAAATCGTCGATGTCAACATGGACGAGGCGATGCTCGACTCGGAAGCGGCGATGGCGCGCTTCCTGAAACTCATCGCCACCGAACCGGACATTGCCAGAGTGCCGCTGATGATCGACTCCTCACGCTGGGAAGTCATCGAAGCCGGGCTGCGCTGCATTCAGGGCAAGGGCGTCGTCAACTCCATTTCGCTCAAGGCGGGTGATGCGGAATTTCTGCGGCAGGCGCGACTCGCGCGGCGCTACGGCGCGGCCATCGTCGTCATGGCTTTCGACGAAGCAGGGCAGGCCGACACGCTCGCGCGCAAGATTTCGATCTGCCAGCGCGCCCATGACCTGCTGGTCAAACCGCTGGCCGAGGGCGGCGCAGGCTTTCCGCCCGAAGACATCATCTTCGACCCCAACATCTTCGCCATCGGAACCGGCATCGAGGCGCACGACAACTACGCCATCGACTTCTTCGAGGCGGTGCGCTGGATCGGGGAGAACCTGCCGCACACGCACACCTCGGGCGGCATCTCGAACGTGAGCTTCAGCTTCCGGGGCAACGATACCGTACGCGAAGCCATCAACACGGTTTTCCTCACTCACGCCATCCGCGCTGGACTGACGATGGGCATCGTCAACGCCGGAATGCTTGGCGTATACGATGCGCTCGACGCCGATCTGCGCGAAAAAGTGGAAGACGTGGTGCTGAACCGTCATCCCGGCGCAGCCGAAGCGTTGATCGAATTCGCCCGAACGATGAAAGAGGAGGGCAGAGCGCAGAGCGCGGGGCCGGGCCACGACTCCGCCTGGCGCGACGCGCCGGTAGAGGAACGGATCAAACATGCGCTGATCAAGGGCGTTACCGATTTCATCGTCACCGATACCGAAGAACTCCGCGCCCGACTGGAGGCCGAAGGCATCTCGCCGATCGCCGTCATCGAAGGCCCGCTCATGGCGGCAATGGAAGCCGTCGGCGAGTTGTTCGGCGCAGGCAAGATGTTTCTGCCGCAGGTCGTCAAATCCGCGCGGGTCATGAAGCAGGCGGTCGCGCACCTCGTCCCCTTCATCGAAGCCGCGCGCGGCGCTGGCGCGAGCAAAGGCCGCATCGTGCTCGCCACCGTGAAAGGCGACGTGCACGACATCGGCAAAAATATCGTGTCCGTGGTGCTGGCCTGTAACGGTTTCGAGGTCATCGACCTCGGCGTGATGGTTCCCGCCGACAAAATTCTGGCGGCGGCGCGCGAGCATGAAGCCGTCGCCATCGGCCTCTCGGGCCTCATCACGCCTTCGCTCGAAGAAATGTGCGCCGTTGCCGCCGAAATGCAGCGCCAAGGGCTTACCGTGCCGCTTCTGATCGGCGGCGCAACCACCAGCCTTGCACATACCGCCATCAAGATCGCGCCCAATTACACGCAACCCGTCGTCTACGTGCCCGATGCCTCTCGCGCCGTCGGCGTCGTCGGCGCACTACTCTCCGTCAGCAGCGCGCACGCATTCCGGGCGCAGCTTGCCGCCGATTATGAGCGCGTGCGCGACAACCACGCCAACAGGCAACCGCGCCCCCGCATATCGCTGGAAGCCGCGCGGGCCAATGCGCTGCGCCTGTCGTGGACCACGAAACCCGCCTGCACCTGCGCCGTACACGCCCTGCTTCCCGCGCCGTACACGCCCCCCCGTCCGCGCATTTCCGGAAAAGTCATCTCGTTCGATGTCGACCTCGCCGACCTGCGCGATTACATCGACTGGACTCCCTTCTTCCGGACATGGGATCTGGCCGGGCGCTTCCCTCAAATTCTCGATGACGAAGCCGTCGGCGAGGCCGCACGATCCGTCTACCGTGACGGCCTGGCCATGCTCGATGAGTTGATCGCCGGAAAATGGTGTCAGGCCAAAGCCGTGTTTGGGCTTCTCCCTGCCAACAGCGTGGGCGACGACATCGAGCTTTATGCCGATGAGAGCCGCACAGATCCCGTGCTGGTCTGGCACGGACTACGCCAGCAACACGAGCACGCACCCGGAAAACCCAACCTCTGCCTCGCGGATTTTGTCGCCCCCAAGGCTTCCGGCGTCGAAGACTGGTGCGGCGCTTTCGCCGTCACGGCGGGTCTGGGCATGGAAACGAAGCTGGCCGAATTCGAAGCGGCTCACGACGACTACCGCGCGATCCTGCTCAAAGCCCTGACGGATCGCCTTGCCGAAGCCTGCGCGGAGTGGCTGCACGAGCGCGTGCGCAAGCACGTTTGGGGTTACGCCGCTGACGAGGCGCTCGACAATGAAGCCCTGATCCGCGAGGAGTATTCCGGCATCCGTCCCGCCCCCGGCTATCCGGCCTGCCCCGACCACACCGTCAAGCGCGCCCTGTTCGCACTGCTCGACGCCCCCGCCAACGCGGGCATGAATCTGACGGAATCCATGGCAATGACCCCGGCAGCGAGCGTGGCGGGTTTCTATCTCTCGCACCCCGAAAGCCGCTACTTCACCGTCGGAAAGATCGGCGCGGATCAACTGGAAGACTGGGCCAACCGTGCGGGAATGAGCGTGGAAGAGGCGCGACGCTGGCTTGCGCCGTTGTTGTGAGGGGGCGACGGAGGACAAACCATGGAAACACAGCAAATTCAGATATTGACCGGCACATTCGAAGGTCATGCCCAGCGCACCGAAAACGGCGTGGAGTACTGGCTGGCGCGCGATCTGCAACACCTGTTGGGCTATGGCAAATGGGACAACTTCCAAGGCGTCATCTCCAAGGCCAAGACCGCCTGCGAACTCTCAGGGCACGCCATTGACGACCATTTTGCCGACGTCGGGAAAATGGTCGAACTCGGCTCCGGCAGCCAGCGAGAGATTGACGACGTCATTCTCACTCGCTATGCCTGCTATCTCATCGCTCAGAATGGCGACTCAAAAAAGCAGGAAATCGCCTTCGCACAAACCTACTTCGCCATGCAGACCCGCAAGGCCGAACTGATCGAGCAACGTCTGCTGGAGGCCGAGAGGGTGCAGGCGCGCAAAAAGCTGTCGGATACCGAAAAGGAACTGTCACACGTCATCTATGAGCAGACCGGCGGCAACCAGAACTTTGCGCTGATCCGCAGCAAGGGCGACCACGCGCTCTTTGGCAAAAGCACCCAGGCCATGAAAGCCCAATGGCAGGTGCCGGACAGCCGCCCACTGGCGGACTTCGCGCCCACCATCATCCTCAAAGCCAAGGACTTCGCCACCGAAATCACCATCCACAACGCCCGCACCCAACAGATGCAGACCGAGCGGCAAATTTCCAGCGAACACGTCACCAACAACGAAGCCGTGCGGCAAACCCTGCTCAATCGCGGCATCCGCCCGGAAAGCCTGCCGCCCGCCGAGGACGTGAAAAAAGTGGAACGTCGGCTGACTTCAGCGGACAAGAAAACACTGCAAAACCCCGACAGGCTGCAAGGCGATGACTAGAGCGGTTTTGATTCAATTGCTTAGCTCACTGCTTGCCCCCATCCCAGCCTTCCCCCGCGAGCGGGGGAAGGGGTTTGATCCCCTCCTCCGCTTGCGGGGAGAAAGGGACTGATTCCCCCCTACCCATCCATCCCCCACTTCTGCAACCTGTACCGCAACTGCCTGAGCGTCATGCCGAGTTTGCGGGCGGCGGCGGTGCGGTTCCAGCGGGTTTCATCCAGGGTCTTGAGAACCAGCGCGCGCTCGTCGTCAGAGATTTCTTCCAGGTCGCTGACGGTCTCACTCCCGTTTTCCTCTTCGGCGAGGACTGCGCCCATGCGGGGCGTGTTGCTGAGAACAGTCTGATCGATGCCGAGGTCTTCCACGGCGATTTCGTTGTTTTCGGCAAGGGCGCAGGCGCGCTCCAGCAGGTTTTCCAGTTCGCGGACATTGCCGGGAAAGCGGTATTGCCGCAGGGCGGAGAGGGCGTCCAAAGAGAGAGTGTGCTTGAGGCCGCCATCACGCTCGCTCAGCCGTGCAAGCAGGTGCTCGGCCAGATCGGGAATGTCTTCGAGGCGTTCCCGTAGCGGGGGGACGTGCAGGGCAAGAACGTTGATGCGAAAGTACAGGTCCTGCCGGAAACGATTCTCGGAGACGAGTTTGGACAGATCGCGATGCGAGGCGGAGAGAATGCGCACGTCGATGGCCTGTTCGGCCTGCGCGCCCACGGGGCGCACGGCGCGTTCCTGAATGACGCGCAACAGCTTGACCTGCATGGACAGCGGCAGGTCGGCCACTTCGTCGAGAAAAAGGGTTCCGCCGTTGGCGGCCTGAAACAGTCCGTCCTTGTCGGCAGATGCGCCGGTGAAACTACCCTTTCGGTAGCCGAAAAATTCGCTTTCCATGAGTTCCGGCGGAATCGCGCCGCAATTGACGGGCACGAAAGGCCCCGTAGCGCGCGCGCCCAGACCGTGAATGAGGCGGGCGATGACTTCCTTACCCGTGCCCGATTCGCCATGGATGAACACGGGCGCCTGATTGCGGGCAAATTTTTCGATGAGCGCGCGCAGTTGCGCCATCGCGGGCGAACGCCCGACCAGCCCGCGCCCGCCCGTGCCGTTCGGAACCGCTCCGGGTTGACCGGGGGAGTGGAGCTTGAGGGCGTAATGGACGAGTCCGCGCAGGGCTTGCAGCTCGACGGGCTTGGTGACGAAATCGAACGCGCCAAGCTTGAGGGCGCGAATGGCCGTCTCGATGCTGCCAAAAGCGGTGATCACGGCCACGGGCAGATTGGGCCGGTGGCGCTGGATGTATTCGACCAGACCAAGCCCGTCACCGTCGGGCAGGCGCATGTCGGTGAGGCACAGCCGGTAATGGGCCTTTTCGAGCAGCACGCGCGCCTCGGCAATCGAACCGGCAGCATCCGCGCCAAGCCCCATGCGCAGCAGGGAAAGCGCCAGCAGTTCGCGAATATCCTCCTCGTCGTCGACGATGAGAACGTCGTTTACGGCGGCGCGGCTGCGGCGTTCCGGAAAATCGGAATTCATGGTTGGCTCCGTCCGGTGAGGATGAAATGCGCACCGGGGCAATCGGGGTCGTTGTCCAGCAATTCGAGATTGAAACCGTTGGCTTCGGCCAGCTCACGGGCAATGTAGAGCCCCAACCCTGTTCCCTTGGCATGGGTGGTGAAAAACGGCTCGAACAGATGCGCGCGCGCCTGTTCATCGAGTCCGGGGCCATCGTCGATCACATGCAACTGCACCTGCCCGCCTCCAAGCTCCTCGCCGACAATACTGATGGAACCGGGTTTGCCGCTGCAATAGCGGCGGGCATTGGAAAACAGGTTGTCGAGAATTTGATGCAGGTGCGCGCGGTCGATACCCAGAGTGATCCCAGGGGCGATGCGCGACCGGAAAACGGCTTTTTCGCTTTCTTCTCCGGGGGAGGCTTCGAGCACTTCGTCAACGAATTGCGCAAGCGGCAACGCCTCGGGCTGCGTCTTGTCCCGGCGGCCCAGCGCGAGCACGTCGCGGATCATGCGCTCGATGCGCCGGGCGTTGTCGTTGATGATGTTGGCGAGCCGCGCCTGCATGTCGCTGCGTTTTTCTTCGCACAACAGTTCGGCCGCCTGCGTGACCGCCGAGAGCGGGTTGCGAATCTCGTGCGCCATGCTGGCGGTAAGCCGTCCGAGCGAGACGAGCTTGAGTTGCTGCATGCGACGCTGGATGTCTTCCAGATCGGTGAGAAAGATCAGCATATCGCCTTCGCCTTCATCACCCGCGCCGTCCTCGCTGACGCGGCCCGCAACCCGGCAGCGCAGCAGGTGCCGGACCTGCTCCAGTTGGATGAGTTGTCCGGCATCGTCCTCGCCTGCGCGGCAATATTCGGCAAGCGCGGGCGCAATCTCGGCAAGCGGACGGCCTTCCATGTGATCCAGCCCGAGCAGCATGCAGGCCGAAGGGTTGGCCTGCCGCACGATGCCGTCCGCGCGCAGGACGATGATGCCGTCGCGCATGTCGCGAATGATGTGAGCGTTGATCGCCTCCTGCCGGGCCAGCGCCGCGCCGCGCGCCGCTGCCAGCGACGCATTGGCCAGCGCCCGCTGCGCCAGCAGTCGCGCCACGATGGCGATGATGAAAAAGGAGATGCAAACCAGCGCCACCTGAAAAAAATCCGCCGCATCGCGGGTCGCAAGGGCGCGCCAGACGTTCTCGGTCAGCACGCCGATGGTCGCCAGCGACGCCATGAAGAGCACGATGCGCCCTTCGGCCAGCAGGCCGGAACCGGCGAGCATGATCATCATCAATACCGGAATGCCGCTGTGGTAGCCGCCGCTCGTCCACACGATGACGCTCAGGACGAGCATGTCCATGAAACCCTGGATCGTTACCAGTCGCTGAAAACCGATGCGCTTTTCGGCATCCGGAAAACCGAGGGCAAGAATGGCGGCAACGTAGAAAAGCGCCGCGAACCAGAAGAGACTGGGCGCATCAATACCCAGCCCGAGCCGCGTTCCGAGAAAGAGAAAAACACCAGCGACGATGAGCCGAAACAGGTTGAAAGTGCGCAACGCCTTGCGTTGCGCCGGATCGACGTCCGGCCCGGAATGAAACACAGATGCCCTCACCTGCGGTGCGCTTCGCAGCAAAAGAACTTGCCCGCCGCCGCGATGCCTTCACTCTCGGGCACATGCACGCCGCAAACGGAGCAGGCCAGCATGCGCTCCGCCTTTATTTCATTCCCGAAGCGGCCATTCCTGGAAGAAGAACGCGCCTCCGCGCCATGGCGCGCGCCCGGACGCAGGCCCGACAGCGTGCGAAAAAAGACTCGCGCAAGCGTTCCGATCCCGATGACGAAAACGATGACGAGCAGAAAAATAATCAAAATCAGTTTTGCGAACACGCCAGATCCCTAAACCCTTCTTCATTCAGCACATATGTAGGCTGGGATGAGCATAGCGAATCCCAGCATTGCTGCGGTGAAATGGCGATAACGCTGGGATTCGCAAGCTCATCCCAGCCTACGCCCTACGACTCTGCAATGACAGAGGAAATTTTGCAGGGTTTTCCCTAAAGCCATCTCCATTCGACGCTTTTCCAGTTTAGCATCGCCACGATATTGCAGCGGTGTAGAAAAAACACTGTGTTTTTCCACACATGCGTCACATCCGCAGCTAGAATCCCCCGCTGGAGGAGGGGACAGCCGACCCAGGCGCGGACTTCCGCCAAACCACAATAAATGTTCAACAGGGTGTCCGCAGTTTTCCTGAAACGCGCGGCATATAAGGAGAAAGGGAATGAAATCAAAGAGACTTGAACTCGACCAAGTCGCACCGTTTTTGCGTGATGGCATGACCATCATGATTGCCGGCTTCATGGGCAACGGCACACCACCCAGGCTGGTACAGGCAGTTCTCGATTCGGGCGTCAAAGACCTGAACGTGATTTGCGATGACACAGCCTTCCTCGACGCCACGAGGGGTCCGGAAGGCATTGGCCTCCTGGTTCGCAACAAGCGCATCAAGAAGCTCATCACCGGCCACATCGGTTTGAACAAGGAAGCCCAGCGCCAGATGCTTGCCGGCGAAATGGAAATCGAACTCTCCCCCATCGGCACGCTGGCCGAGCGCATCCGCGCCGGCGGTTCCGGTCTGGGCGGCGTGCTCACCCCGACGGGCGTGGGCACCTCGGTGGGCGAGGTCAAGATGGATGTCTCCATCAACGGCCAGAAATTCAACCAAAAGCAGACGATCAACATCAACGGCAGGGACTTTTTGCTGGAACTGCCGTTGACCGCTGAACTGGCTCTGCTGGAAGCCGTCAAGGCCGACGCTTTCGGCAACCTCGTCTACTACCGCTCGATGCGCAACCACAACCCGCTCATGGCGCTCGCCGCCAAAACGGTCATCGTGGAAGCGCACGAAGTCGTTGAAATTGGCGCCATCGACCCGGATCAAGTCATGACCCCGGGCATTCTGATCGACCACATCGTATACCCCGCCTGAGAGGAGACAGACATGACACAACAAATGGACGCCAAGGAGTTCATCGCCCGCCGCATTGCGCTGGAGCTCAAGGACGGGGACGTCGTCAACCTCGGCATCGGCCTGCCGACCCTCGTCGCCAACTATCTGCCCGCAGACGTGCACCTCACGCTTCACTCGGAAAACGGTTTTCTGGGCATCGGCCCGGTGCCGAAAGACATCCCGCCCGTCGGCAAACCCCGCCTCGTGAATGCGGGCGGCAATCCCGTGTCGATCCTGCCGCATGGAGCCGTGTTCGACATTTCGATGTCTTTCGCGCTGATGCGCGGCGGCCATCTGGACGCCTGCGTGCTCGGCGGCCTGCAAGTGGCTGAAAACGGCGATCTGGCCAACTGGATGGTGCCCGGCAAGAACGTGCCCGGCATGGGCGGCGCAATGGATCTCGCAGTCGGCGCGAAAAACGTCATCGTGGCGATGGAGCACACCAACAAGGGCGAAAAGAAGATTCTCAAAAAGTGCGATCTTCCGCTCACCGTGAAGGGCCGCGTCTCCACGCTGGTGACGGAAAAGGCGCTGTTCCGCTTCTACGACGGCAAGATGGTGCTGGAAGAATACGCGCCCGGCGTCAGCGTGGAAGAAATCCGCGCCGACACCGAAGCGGCCTTCACCGTTTCCGACAACCTGAAGGAAATGGTCATCAGCCAGGTCGGGCTGTAACGTTTAGTAGTCCGAATCTAACAATCCGGGCGGTGGAATTGTCAGTTTTTGACAATTCGCCGCCCGGATTGTCATTTTTGCGGGCGCATTTCGAGACTTCCGTCACGTTTCAGGGCCGCCTGAAACCAGGCACGGCCCTTGCTTTATTCAGGTCAGCGGGAAAACCGCAGTCACCAAGGAGTCTCAAAATGAAAAAGATTCAACAAGGTTTCACCCTGATCGAACTGATGATCGTCGTTGCGATCATCGGCATCCTGGCCGCCGTCGCGCTGCCCGCTTATCAGGACTACACCGCGCGCGCGCGGGTATCCGAGGTCATCATGGCTGCCTCGTCCTGCCGCACGACCATTACCGAAGCTTCTCAAACAGGTTTGAATGCCGTGGCAGCTGATGATTTTGGATGTGGCGAAAACACTGCAGCCAATCCTGGCCCGGTTTCACAGTATGTTGAAACCATCAACACAGATGAGAACGGTGTCATCACCGTTGTGGCGCGGGGGATTTCGCAGCTGGGTACCCTTAATGTTTTGGAACTAGCCCCTTTTACCGACGCTGATGCCACTATCCCTGCGGTGGACACCAATTTCTTAAAGGGTCAGGAAGTAGCCGTTGTCGCCTGGGTATGCCGCCCTGCCGCCACAAACGGCATAGAACCAAGATACCTCCCCGCAAGCTGCCGCTAATCGCCAGTTAAGCGTCCTAAAAACCGGCTGGACATCCAGCCGGTTTTTTTATGTACACATTCCACCCGCAAAAAACCAGAAAGTCAGCGCGTCCCGTCTCAAATGCCTCGCTGTTTCTTCACTGTGCGCAGTAAGCTCGTACATACAAGTCTTGCGACCGAGACGGATGAACGGCAATGAACCCGCTCCTAGCCCCATACCTGCCATGCGCCCTTGCGCTTGCCGCCCTCACGGCGGCAACGCCCGTTGCGGCGAACACGGACGGTTGGGAAAAAATCGTCAGCAACGGCACGCATTCGGTTGAAATCAATCCTTCCTCCATTTTCGACGCCGAGCACGGCGTCAAGGTGTCGTGGGGACGCATCGTATTGAGTAGCCCCGAGGCGGAACAGGCCGGATACCGCACGATCAAGGCGATGAACCGCTACGATTGCCTTGCCCGGAGCTTCACGACCATCAAGCGGGTCTACATAGACGACGCCGGCAACATCCTCCGCGAAGAAACCGTGCCCGAACAGCAGCCGGTGACGGTGCGAAGCCATTCGGTCGACGAACAGATATGGCGCAAGGTATGCGGCAACGCCGCGCCCCCCGCGACCGCCAGTGAAGGCCATCGCGCCAGAACGACCCCGGCGAGACCCAGCATCGACAAGCTGGCCGACGCGGCCAGTCAGGCCGCCCAGAAAGCTCTTCAGGCCGCCGCCTCCAGAAAGGAAGCGATTCCACCGTCCCCCAAACCGCTCCCCGCCGCCACCGAACCGCCACCGATCATCCCCATCGCTACGGACGCTCCGCCGCCGCCGACCCTGCCCATCCAACTCACCCCCATCCCGATGCCCGCACCGCCAGAAAGCCCGGCAGCCCCCACCCCTCCCAGCCGCCCTGAACTGACTCCGCAGAAACGGCCTCTCGATGCTTCGCCCCCTCCCCGGCGCACGCCGGAAACACGCCCGCTCGTCCTGCCTGCCCCCGCCGCACCAGCGCGAAACATGGAAACCCGCCCTGCGCCCGCGCCCGCGCCGCACCTTTTCACGGACGAGGACTGGAGCTATTCCGGCGCAACCGGGCCGGAATTCTGGGGAAAGCTGCGTCCGGAGTGGAAATCGTGCGCCGAGGGAAAGCGCCAATCGCCGATCGACTTCATGGAAGGCAAACCCCTCACGGTCAGTCTCGACCCGGTAAGGTTCGACTACCGCCCGGCGAGCTTCACCATCATCAACACTCCCCGGCAGTTGCGAATCAGGGTTGCCGAAGGCATGGGCATGGAGGTACGCAACCAGCGCTACGCGCTGGAAGGTTTCACCCTGCATCGCCCGGCCGAGACGCGCTTCGACAACAGGATTGCCGACATGGAGGCGCATTTCTTCCATCGCGGCGACAAGGGCCAGATCGCGGTGCTGGCCGTACAGTTCTCGCGCGGCAATGAATCCAGCGCGCCGCTGCAAACCCTGCTCAACAACCTGCCGCTGGAAAGAGGGGACAGCTACAAACCCCAAACCGCGCTGGACATGACCGGATTCCTGCCGCCAAGTCCGGCGCACTACCTCTACATGGGCTCGCTCACCACGCCGCCCTGTACCGAGGGCGTGTTATGGGTCGTGATGAAAGAATCGATGCCCCTCTCGGATGAGCAATTTGAGGCTTTCTCCCGCCTGCAC
>Ga0209737_10000906_pt1 | contig 22484 bp, 40 predicted proteins | sample TergutCu122P3_FD_187284 | JGI IMG/M metagenome (GOLD analysis project Ga0209737, IMG submission 187284) | Cubitermes ugandensis P3 segment gut microbial communities from Kakamega Forest, Kenya - Cu122 P3 (SPAdes) (version 2) | ecosystem: Host-associated > Arthropoda: Insects > Digestive system...
AGATATATTACAAAAGTCGGATTGGTTAAGTAGAGAGACTAAACAGGAACTTTCGCCAATGAGTGCCACAAACGAGAAAGAGCGTTGGAAAAGAGAGCAGGATGAAATGGAAAGCAAAAAAAAAACCACACAAAAACCAATAGAACAAGTACAAAATAAAGATAATGTTGAACAATTAAAATTATTTTAAAAATGGAATTATCAAATATTTTAACACTTGTATTTAGTTTATGTATGGGCGGCGTGCCTACTTTCTTTTATTTTAGAACAAATAGAAAAAAAATGCAATTAGAGGCTAAACTTCTTGAAATATCTACGATTAGAGATGAAATGAATGTTAAAAAACAAAAGGCGCAAGACTGTATGGATATTCAAGATATGATTGATAAACGATTAGAGATGTATGAAAAAAACAGAATTACAATGATGGAAATGCTGTCTGATTCACACAAAGAGGTTATAGGTAATCAGGCTCTTGTTTCTTCTTTAAGAGTACAATTATCAGAAAGTCAGGATAAATTGCAGGTAGAAAAAAAAGAAAAATTTAAACTGTTAAATGAAATTAAAGAAATCAAAGAACAGATAAGCCAAAATAAGAATGAAATTGAATTATTGCAGAAATGGGTATGCAAAAACACTATTTGTACGAAAAGGAATAAGTAAAATTAATATACACTTGCAAAAAATTTTAATATTATGTTAAAAATTTATTTAGAACACGAAAACGTACTTGTCTTTGAAAAAGACAATGGAGAAAAAAAACCAATAATTTATAAACCCGAATTTGGAACAGATGAAAAAAACGGTAATCTAATCCGATTCATCATCCAAGAGGGTTCTCTTAAAACAGCATTTGCAGAACATTTTAATAATATAGAAGTGAATGGAATAGTGAATTTAACTGTTATAGAGACATTAAGCGCAATTAATAAACTGTGTTCGGTTTTTAAAAAAGGAGGTGGAGTAACGCCGCCTGTACCTCCTATTATTGAGGCGATAACAATTACAGAGAATGGAAAATATACCGTTGATGATTTTCAAGGCTTAATAACGCCACACGGGTTTAATCCTGTTACTGTGGATGTGCAAGCGGAGGCGGGTTGGCAGCCGCAGCCTGATTGGTGGGATATTGAGCAAATATTCAAAGATGACCCCGACCCGAATAAGAGGGCAATAATATTACTTACAGATAGTTTGCCGTCTTTTAATTTTGACAGAAATTATATTGGAAATGCTAATGCTTATTATAAAACATCAGACGGATATATTTACAATGGTAATGCACTTCACACTTGGGATACTACAATGGATAAACCTTGCGCGATGGGTTACAAAACACGGTGGGTTATGGTATATTCATCAGATGTATCAATTTCTATTATATCAAATATAAATTACAACGATAATTTGAAATATGTTTTTGTGGGAAATTCAACTGATATTAATTATGTTGAACTTAAATTTTGTTCACTTCTTGAAGCATTTCGGACAGAAAAAAACGTAAAAAGTATGAATATGGGATTATTTTTATTTTCGTCTTGTTTTTCCTTGCAAAGAGTAGATATTCCAGCAGGTGTTACGAATATAAATGCAAATGCGTTTGCGTCTTGTTATTCCTTGCAAAGAGTAGATATTCCAGCAGGTGTTACGAATATAAATACAAGTGCGTTTGGGTCTTGTTATTCCTTGCAAAGAGTAGATATTCCAGCAGGTGTTACGAATATGGGATTATTTTTATTTTCGTCTTGTTTTTCCTTGAAAAAAGTAGATATTCCAGCAAGTGTTACGAGTATGGGGGCAGCGTTATTCTCTAATGCGGTTTCATTATTATCAATACGAATTGAAAATGGATGGATTTCCCCATCTTTTTCAATAGAAAATTCAACTTTTTTTCCAGAAAGTAGCGCGATAGAACTGTTTACACGTCTTGGAAACGCGCCAACGGCGCGAACACTTACATTCGGTTCTACCCTATTAGAGCGTTGGTCTCAAAGCACGAAAGATATTGCAATAAATAAAGGTTATACATTAGCATAAGAAAGGAGTAAATTATGAATTTTAATAAAGAAACACGAAAATTGACAGCCGATGAGGGCAAAGTTTTACAAAACATCGCCACCGAAGAAAAATACGGCGAGATTATGTATTTGGGAATTATTGACAGCCCAGATAACTATCAGGATGCCGACCCGCCACCGAAAGAAGAATTATAGTTTATGAATGGAATGCTTGAAGTAGAAGAAAAAATTATTAATGATTTAAGTTTACTTAATGATATAAACGATAAATATATATATATTATTGATTTAGGCAAAGAATTACAATTTTTTGATGAAAAATATAAGACAGAGCAAAATAAAATACCCGGATGTAAATCTGATATTTGGATACATTTAGAGATTAAAAATGGTAAAATTATAATCACAGCGGATAGTAATACTGCTATTATAAAAGGAATTATATCTTTAATTATAAAAATATTATCTAATAAAACCCCTAAAGAAATTTTAGATTATAAATTGGAATTTATGGATAAATTTGGAATTTATACACACCTTTCGCCACAACGCTCAAATGGTATAAATGTGTTTCTAATGAGGATTATAGAATATTCAAAATTAAATATAAAAAAATAATGAAAATAAACTATACCAACATCAGCGAAAGGGCTATAAATAAAGGATGTGATATTAGCCGAATGGAATATTTGCATATTTTATTGAGATGTTTTGAATTTGATGTTGATGAAGTAAAAGATAGTGTAAATTTTGATTATAATTTACAAAAATATGAAAAAACATCTGATTTTGCAACGGTAAAAGAACTCTTACAGCCACTTATTGATAAGAAGTTAAAAGAATGCGGTTATTCAAAAACCAAACTCTTAAATGGCGAAATTGAACGTGTAGATTGGGACGGAGAGGGTTTAACGGCTGAAAGGGCGCGCAGGGATATTATGACGTTGTATAATTCTTTAATGAGCGCAGATAAAACCAAGTGGAATAAGGATGAGATTGATAAAACCTTAAAAATCATTAAAGAATATGATGAGAAGTTTGGGATTTTTAATGAAGAATATACTGAAAAAAATAGGTTTGATTCGCATTTTTACGAGGTGTTTCGTAGTTTTAATGCTGTGTGTTCTAACTGCAACAATGAAATAGATATTACGAGGGGTTTGTTAATAAAGTGCCGCCATTGTGGAGTTTATATTGATTGTAGAGAGACTAAAAAAGACTACGAAGAAAAAAAAGAAGCAATATCCGGCGAGGTTGGTAAAAACAATATTGAAGTAAAAGATGACAAAGAAACAGTAATTTATTATGATAATCACTACGATAATCTTCAAACATAAACTTTTCTCACTTTTTTTTTGGTTAATAGATAAAGAGGGTCGTTTTATGGCGACCCTCTTTACGCAAAAAAAATGAAAAATGAAAAGAAAAATCTATTTTAAATAGATTATTTTTTATATACTTTCTTTTCTCTATGATTTTGATACGGTTGTTTTTGTCTTGTAGCCTCTTTATTCGGAATTGTTGGAATTTCAATTTCTTCTTGCAAATCAAAAATTTTCTTTGATAAACCTATGTTTTCTTCAATTATCGCATCACAAACTTTGCGCGTTTGATGCCATTGACTTTCAAACTTATTGCGCTCATTAGTAAGTGTTTCAATACGTTGTTGTAATCCCTCTTTTTCTTCTTCGTGAACTTTCCTTAAATCAGCCAATTCTTTTTTAACAGCGTTTAGTTTTTTTGTTTCGCTGTTAAATTCATTGGTTAGATGCTGAATTTTTGTTTCTGATGATGCGAGCCGTGCGTTTGCGGAATCCAAATTAATGGTGGTGTTTTTCAATTTTTCCAAAATCTAATTCTCTTTCGGACAGGTAACATTTAGGAGTTTTTGCGCCGTCTTTTTCCAAATAGTATAAGTTCGGGCATCTTATACAAGTTTCAATTTTTAACTTTCGTGAGTTATCTTTCATAATAATAAGTATTTTTTAATTAATTAGTTAAACCATTTCAATTCGGTAGTTCCTGTGAATGATTTTTGCCACACAAACCAAGCGTAACCAACTGCGCTGCCTGTCATTTGTTCAAAGTTTCCATTCATAGCACACTTCAATCTTCCGCTACTTACATAAACAGTTTTTGGAGGAAATTTAGAAAATAACTGTTTCCGCGCTTTTCCCTCCAAATAGCGTATCGGAAATAACAACGCACGTTTTCCGCCCTCTCTTAAAAGTGAAAGTCCTTTTAAAATAAATTCACTTGCATAGATGTATGGTGGATTTGTAATGATGTCGCCACACCACGTTTGGTTATTTGTGATGTCTAAAAAGTCAAGTTGTTCTACTCCGTTAAATCTCACAATAATATCACTGCTCCTAACTGTTTTTCCAAGCCGTTCCATTTCTTTGGAAAGGTAAAGTTCGCCGCAGGCGCATTCCCATATATTTTCGCTAAATTCTTCTAACTCAAATAATAATTTAACCGCTTTCGGCTCGGTTGCATAGTAAGCGTACTTTTCATAATCGTGGTCGCAGTGATTATTCGCGCCGATGTTTTTCATTACTTCTTTCGAGTTACCTTTCCAATCTTTACTTTTTTCCATAATTAAAATGGTAAATTTGAACTGTAATTTGATTCTACCTGAACGGTATGCATCAGTGGTTGCACGTATTGCTGTGGTGGCTGCAATGGTTGTTCAAGTGGAACAACTTGTTGATTAATCACAAAATTTTTGCAACTTAAATTAGTGTACCACTTTCCGTTATACTCTCTGCTTTCAATATTAACAGATACCGTTAATTCCGTGCCTAACGGAAGTTGCGAAACATTACCTTTGTTAAAAGATGTGATGTAAATTTTCTTTGGATACTCCTCAATGGTGTCAATAATAAAGTCCTGTTTTTCCCAAGTTCCACCACTTTTTGTAGTTCCTGTTACGAGCGGCATTATAGCCGATAGTTTTCCTATAATCTCCATAGACATAAATATTTAATTAATTAAAATGTTATTTCAAAATGTATTTTATTCTCTTTTTTAGTATCTTTAATGAACAGTTTTTTTATTCCCAAACACTCTGCTACATAGTATTCTGCCGTTGCGCCCCTACTTTCTCGCCAATCATCCAATAAATATATTGCATCGCATTTAAAAAGCGTATTTAGGCACGTATGCATTTGTTTTGTGTACGTCCATTTTGGGTCGCATATCACTGTCGGATTAATGGGTGTAAACCCAAAGTCAGACAGTAATTTCGCTGCTTCATCAAATTTTTGTTTGTAGTTGTCATCTCCGGTAATCTTACCTGAAATGTACACAAGTTTTTTTCTATTTTTTTTCATATTATTTTATTTATTTTGCATCATTATTATTTTCGTATGAATGAAGATTATCAAAAACAGTATTCTGACCTTGTAAACCAATCAACTGAAAAGCAAATGTTTCTTTATCAGTGTTTTCTAATCGTAACGTCAAGTTCGCTTGCAATTCTGGCATTGTTTCCTCAAAACATAGAGAATAATCTGTTACTCCGCATTTGTTATCTTGGGGCAGTTTTTTTACTATTACTTTGCATCCTTTCATCAGGATTTGTGCTATACACTCTAACGCAATTTTACGAAGTTCTTCGCGCTCAATATCGAGACGAGATGGTATCTCGACATAAAGAGAAAAACCATCAGCAGAAGAATACCATTGGTACAACCGAGAATAAACTCTCGAAATTTTGTCGTAGATACTACATTTTCTTATTTTTTCTTTCTTATTTTTTGCTTGCTCTTTATTCATTTTTGAGTATTTTTTAATTTATTATACACAACTGAATTTTAGTAAAACAACGAATATTACTTTTACAGTAATTATTCTCTCTATCGTAATATATACAGTCAAAACAAATTTCTTTCATTGTTATAGGTTATTTAGTTTACTGTCTATTATTAAATTATATTTTCTTCCGCTACTCATAAGAGCGTAAGCAATAAAATGTGATTCGCTGCCTTTGTACTTTTTAAAGATTTTCCCATTAAAGATAAAACTCAATATTTGACCTTTTGGGTAATAGTCAATATCAATTTGTTGTTCTATACTGTTGTATTCTAATGCACCGTACATTTTATAAGTTTTATCAAATTTTGTTTTTCGCGCTAAATAATTTGGAAATTTAGTCATTGATTTCGTGCTTTTTTGTCAGTTTATTTATTGTTCTTTTGTGTTTTGAATCCACCTCAACCACAATATTTTTTTCCGAGACAACGCCATTACTTTTCCATATTTCCCCATTACTCCATACGGTTTTATGAATATGAAAAATAAAAGGCTCTTTCTCTATGTTAGTTTCGTGCTTCTTTATAAGTTTTCCGATATTGATATTGTGAAAACCGTATTTAAGTGATATGGAATAGTTTGAGTATCCTAAAAATTTGTTCAGGAAGTAAAAAAACATACCCCTTGCTTTTATTACCCTTTCTCTGCGCTCATCTTCGCTCACTATTTGCGTTGCGTTAATTTGTAATTCATCATCGGAAAACATATCACAAATAAGATGTAAGATGCTGCTTTCTATCGTACCGCTGTATGATTTTTCTTTAAAATAATCATCGCTGTAATCTTTTTTTAGCGTTTGCGTATAAATTTCTGTTTCGTTCATATATTATTTTTTTAAGTAATTTTCATAGTAAAATATCAGCCCGGCAAACATTTTCATATAATCATATCCAAGTAGATGTTTAGCAAATTCTGTAATTGTAATCGCGTTTTTGAGCGTTCTTGTTTGATTGTTAATTATCAATAAATCGTGTGCTGCTGAAATAATCTTGTGTGTAGTTGGTATAAGTAGTTTGGTTTCATCTATTTTGTCCCAACGCTTCAAGTCGTGTATCATCCACTTAAAAAACATATTCAAGTTGGCACAAGAGCCATAAGTTTTTTCGTTTTGAATAAGCGTGTTTCCACCTAAAACTCTACACATTTTTTGATGATAGTATTTTATGGTTATATCCTGAAATAAGTCCTCAATGGATTCTCTATTTTCTTTCACATATAAAAACCAAATCCTACGGCACAGGTAATAAAAGGCATTTAAGTCATAGTATTTGTAAATTCTTGAATTATCTCCATAGTAATTATCCCAAACTCTACTTTTAATAAATTCAAGCGGTCTCCTGTCCGAAAAATGAGTATGTGGCTCGCCTATTCTTGCCCAAAGTTCTAAAATTTTGTTTTGCGCCTCTGAAATATCATCATTTCTTATCGGATTAATCCACGCGGAAAACAACGCTGAAATTTCAACATCTGCCAAACAATCGCTTATAATAATTTTTTGACTATCGTGTTTTCCGATAAAATCAATATTGTCATTTTCTCTGCAAATTTTAATGAGTTCTGCTTCGGTTATCATAGATTATTCTTTTGTTTTGATATATATTTTTAATTTACATATGGGGCAAATAATTTTATATTGACAAACAGGGAATCCACATACAAATTCTTCACAAATTATATCTTCAATATCAGTTTCTTCAATAATAAATTTAGTTTTACAATAGTGGCATTCTTGTTCAATACCAACATAAGATGGTGTACGTTTTTCAATTAATTTCATAATTATTCTGGTTTTCCTTTTTTAATTTTAAATGTTGTGAATACAAAGGTTATATTATCAACTTCACAATAACCATCTTTTACTACTTTGTCTAAAAAGTAATCTTGTAGCAAAGAAATTACCTCATACCTTTCTTTATACTGCTTATTAATCATAAAACATTCTTCGCCATCCTTTGATGTGTGTATGCACATTGGATTATCTAATTCAAATTCCTTTTCTTTGATATTAAATATTTCTTTCAAATCTTTTACAACATCGTTAATTTCTTTTTTTATCATATTCATTATTTCTTAATTATTTATACTTTCGTTTTCTTTTCGTTCTTCAAAATGATGTAATACTAAATAGCCTTTATTTCTGCTAAAACGCATCATTTTTTTTCTGTCAATACTTCGTAATGCTTCGGCGGCTTCTTCTTCGGAAACAAAATTTTCTCCTAAAATAATTTTCTTTTGTAACTCCGTAAGGTTAATTTTCCCTGTCTTTACAAGATATGGATATATATTCGGCAGCGAATATTCAATTAAGATATCACCTAATTGTTTTTTTAGAAACATCTGATAATACGATTCATTGTATTCTTCATAATTAACTGTCGGCGCAATATATTCATCTTTTTGTTTTTCTTCCGGTATGGTGCTTTTCTTGTCGGGATTATTTTTAACAGCCTCCTCAAAACTTCTTACAAACAACTGCACAGAAAGTTTATTAACATCTTTTTTGTAAATCTCGCTTTTTGCCAATTCCTTAAAATCATTGAAAGACGTTTTTTTGCCAATATATTTTTTTAGATAATGGGTAACTTCGTTTGCTATAATTTTAATTGTTGCATCGTCAGTATTGCAACCGCAAGCCAAACCTATTCCGATTACAAATTGCAAAACTTGTGAATATAGTGATGGGTGTTGTTTAAGTGTAAATTCATTGTTGAATTTTACAATTTCACTTTCGCTATATGCCTGTGCCGGTAAATTCTGTTTCGTTTCCAAGTCTGATGCTTTGGCTAATGGCGTGCATTGACCTGTTTGATAATTGTCCGTTTGCCTGTTGTTGTATATTTCCATTTGAATAAGTTTTGTTTATATTGTTTTTTTCCCACGTTCTTACTGCTGCTTGCCAATTTTTCATTTTTTGTTTATTATTAAATACCCAATCCCTTGCTGCGTAATAGTCATAAAAATACTGCGCATCAATATTATTGTTCCTAATTGTTCTGCAATATTCATCTATCATTTCTACTGTTGGTGGAATAATGTTTTCCAATCGTAAGCATACTTCTTTTTCTTTTTTCGCGCAACTTTTTTCTTTTTCTAAATTTTCGTTTGTAGGTAGGTTTGAATTTTCAAAATCACAAAAATTTTCTTCATTTTTTTTGGAAGAAATAAATTTATTTATTTCTTCTTTTTCATTTATCAAAATATCTACATTAGATTTTCTTTCTGGGGGTAATGAATATATATTATCTAATAGGGGGTATCTTTCTTTTAAATTTTCGCCTAAAACATAATAAATTTCATCTTCTTGCTTGTTTTCTTCATAAGTTTCTGTATTACAATTAGTTTCTGTATCATTTTCATTGGAATAACCTAAATAACCTAATTCATTATTTAGGTTTTGATTAGGTTTTAAATAGGTTTCATTTAGGTTTTGATTAGGTTTTTTTAGGTTATTTTTTTGTTCATTTTTTAATGGTCTTCCTCCTAATTTTCCATTATTTGCGCTTGTTTCACTACGTCTGTCATAATTATTATCAATAATTTTTTTAATCAACGTAAAAACAGTATGCGCTAACGGGCTTAAATCATCTTGTATTATTCCATTAATACCATACCCTATAACAGCGTCATAGACTTCTCCACGAATATCTTTTGGCAAATCTTTTATTGCTTCATAAAAACACTTATCAAAAACAAAACTTTCTCGCATTACTAATTTTTTTCTAAAATGTTTAACAATTCATCCAAAAGCGCAGATTCCGCAAGTTCATAGGTGTCGTAATCATCACAACTTTCAGACGGCACAATGTAATAATAATCAAAATTACCATCATAATCTTTAATACAAACAGCGTTTTGTATTTTCTTTTCATCCCGAAACCATTTCAAAGCCAACGCAACTGTCGGGGCGGAAAATACACCTTTAAATGTCCATAGTTTTGAATTAAAATTTTGTGGGTCTATTCCGTATTGATAGCATCCATAATTAACCCAAAACGGATAGGCTTCTTTTGACCTATCTGTTTTAATGTAAAAATGAGTTACATTCCAATCAAACCCCGCTTTTTTAAGCCGTATCGCTTGCCCAAATGAGCATAATTGCAATTCTTTTTTCATAATTCTTTTTTTAAAATTCTTTACTGATGTGAAGTGGAATAAACTCGTATTTGTGTCCCGCAGATACGTTTCTTAAAACAAAATCGTGGGCTTGCTGCATTGACAAGTGGCTGTTTAATGAGCCGATATTGTGTACAAATTCGCCTTGCTCACGTTTCTCATAAATCTTATCTAAAATAGTGTCCTCATCAAAATTTGCTTCAATAAAATAATGCGTATAATCTTTTGCTTCAATACCATCCAAAGTTACTGTATCAGTAGCAAAAAATACTTTATATTTATAGAAGTTAATCCTAAATCCGATTGTTTCAACATCGTGGTATAATTTGAAACTATTAATTTCAAAATTATGATAATGATAACAATGACCCACAAAACAATCAAATACATCAATATTTTTTAATCCGTCAGACTTTAAAATTTCGGCATCGTGAGCAGAGCATCCTATACGCAAAGACGGACGATTAAATTGTAGTTTTTTTATAGTTTGTTTATTGTAATGGTCTAAATGGCAATGAGTTAATAGAATTATTTGTAATGAGTCTTCATAAGGTTTTATTGTCTTGTATGGAACACCACAATCCACAGCAATACGATTGTCTAATATTACGCAGTTACCGCTACTTCCAGATGCCAAAATTTTATAGTTCAAAGTATCCATTAATTCATAAATTAACTTGTTCGCTTTCTGGGATAACAATTTCGCCTGTATCAACATTCACAGTTTTTTGTTGTGCCATAGGGTCTTTTTGTGGTGTAATATCAAGTTCTACATAGCGATTTGTTTGCTTTGCATCACTTTTGGCATCATCATAATCATTCTTAACCGTGTTTGGAGATGTTTCAATAATTCTTTTTAAAGTAGCATTGATGAGCGTTTTTTCGTACATTTCTCTATCCCATTCCCTCCAAAACCTGCTCTCTACTTTACCTACCGGCATACGATTTTCCCAAACCGTTTCTTCTTGCGATTTAGCACGCCTTTTATCAAGTTCAGCCTTTGTATAATAGTGTGCTTGCACTAAACCATTATCATAAACAACAACACAATATCCGCCTATAATTTCGCCCTGATTTTTGAAGTTTGGTTTGTGTTTATTAATAGTTAGTATTCCCTCAACAATATCCGCATCAAATTCATCGTTTTCATATACAAGTACAGGGGTTGAGCGCAATACCCCACAATCACGTTTTGCAACAAACTCTAACCCTTGATATTGGTCGCGGATAGATAAGGTTTTTCCGGTGGGAGACTTTTTAGAGTTAATAACCATCATTGCACAATGATTCTTTGTTACACAAAGTCCTTTACGGAATACTTTACGCACCATTTCATTACAAATATCTTTTGCTGTACACTTATCAATATCTGGTAAGTCAGCCATTATTTGAAAAGCAAAAAATATTTCTTCTTTATAATCCGGCGGTGCGGATATCATTTTTTCTTTTACCATAATTTCAAGGCTTGAAATTACCTGACCGCGCAAGGTTTCTATTGAAAAAACCTGTGGTGTTTGTGCGGGAGTTGCCGCAGTAGTTGTTTTTAATGTTTCGTTTGACATAATTATTTATTTTTTTTAATTATTTATTTTTATTCATTATCTTATCTGCTACCATAAGTATAATTAACATAATAATAACGCCTAATTCAAATGCTAATATGTTGTCTATTGTCATAATTAGTCTTTTTCATATTCATAAATATTCCGATATTCAATACCGTTTTCTTTCAAATATGCAGAAAGATTAAGCAACACATCCATAGTCGCCTTAACTTCAAAACAAGCCACTTTAATCGGCTGTTCTGCTTGTGGTGTATTTACAGGTGCTTGAATTAGTGTTGGTGCAGAAATTACATTTTTATTTTCATTGTTTTCTGATGCTTTAATGGCATATTCAAAATTTATAAAATTTGTATTGAAAGAATTTTCATCTAAATATTTAACATCTTTTAATGAAATAGAAATGTTTAATATAGAATAGGTTAATTCCGTTTCTTGCAAATGAAATCCTAATCCTATCAATTTTTCAATACGATATTTCATTCGTTGTAATAACATTCTTTCTTTCTCTTGTTTTTCTGCTTCCTTACGTTGCATAACCAAAGTGATGGCATTATTAGCATTTAGAGTTTTCTTATATTCAACAAGAATCTCCGCAGCGTATTCGTGGGTATTAATCATATCTACGCTTCTTGAATCTTTTTAAAAGCATTAGCAATTTCAGTTTTATACGCTTTTTCTGTGGTAGATAGATTAACGGTTATTCCCATTTGTTCCCACGTTAGCCAATCAATCTTATAGAGAGTTTTATATTCATTAAAGTATTGAATAAGAATGTTTTGTTTATCCTGTTTAATTATTAACTCATAATCAATAATTTTCTTTTTCAAAACTTCTTCCGCATTATTTAATTTAGATGCAATTTGTTGTTCAAATTGTTCGTTTATAATATTATAGGGTTCAAGAATTAATTTTTTAATCTCTTTTCTTTCGCTGTCAAAAGTAGAATACCATTTATTGAGTTCTGCTTTTGTTTTTTTAAGCGTTTGAATGGTGTCTTCTGTGGCGATTTGGTTTTCTAAATTCAGTTCCGCTAATTTGACATCAATTTGTTCCCCTATGGCTTTTAAATTCTGTTCAATGATAGGTAACTGTTTAAGAGAAAATGCAGTAATAGGCTGCAATTCATTTGAATTTGTGTTTTGATTTTCTAACATAATATTTATTTTGTATTAATTTTATTCTTTGACTATTCCTAACGTATCTGAAAAATAAACAAGAGACATAGATAGATATATTGCCAATTCTTTAAGAGATTCTAAATCATTTTCATCAAACTTATATTTCATTAAATCTGTAATTGATTCAGATAATTGAATACTCAAACTTTGCACCCACTCTAAATTTTTTGCATTAACAATTTCTTTCTGTTTATCAAGAGGCAAGTCCTCAAAACACACATTATCAAATGTACCATCTTCAAGTTTATGCCTAAAATAAATCCCGGATAAATTCCTTTTTTTCATAATTGTTTTACAATTTTAAGTTTTACTGTATAAGTACCATCATCGTTTTTCTCGGTTATCATTGCCCTGCTCTCTGCAATTTCATTTTTCAATTTCATAACCGCATCCTGTCTAATTTGTTCTTCCGTTCTCTTTTCGCTTGGCTTAAAGGTGTCGGATACTTCAATAATTGAGTTTTTAAACTCAATTTGCATTTGTTCTTTCAATACCTGCATTTGTTTTTTGTGAACTTCTTGCATACGTTTTTTTGTTAATTTTTCAGTGATTCTAATCACTATTGCCACCAACAAAAAAACAACAAGGGAGTAAAAAATAATCTGATACATAATGTTTTAAATTTAATTAATAATTGGGTTAAATGTTATAATATAAGTCTTTGTTTTCCCTGCGTTGTACTTTTCAATTGTAAATGGTATTTTCATAATTTGTATCCTATTTTGTTGGGTGTAACATTGTTTTTTATTTCTTCTTGACAATTAGATTTAAAATGATAGTTGTATATTTTAATCCCGAAAAGTCGTTTTTCAATAAGATATTCATATAGATTACCGTTTTCATTCACTCTTTTAATGCGCGTTTCTTTTAACATAATTCATCAATTAATTTTCTGTTTTAATTCCTGTTACATTATAAAAAATTTCCGCATCGAATTCGGGCAAACTCCGCAAATACTCTACCGCCTCTTTGGGCATATCCGCCCACGCCTCCTCTTTGCTGTTTGCTTTTAGTGCATACGGCGGAAAATTCTCATCACATCCGTACATCTCTTTTAACTTCTCAAAATTCGTAAACTTCGGAATATAATTATTTGAAATTCTGTTTAATTCATTTATTACTTCTCGCCATCTTTCTTTGCTTACTTCTTTTTGGAAAATATGATATTTTTCTTCTATATTAGCGGCGAAAAGATGGTTAGATATTCCATTGCATTTGAATATTCCGTAACTGTCATATACCGCCGTGCTGTCATATACCGCCGTGCTGTCATATACCGCCGTGCTGCCAGATTTTGAAAATTTATCTTCAATATTTTCTATCCACTTTTGTAATTTTTTATTCCAATCCAACAACCTTATAATTTCAATTTCAGAAGCGCAAATCTTATCACTTTCTTTGAAGTCAAAACATCCTGTCATCTTAACCTCCGCCACAACGTTAAAATGTACAATCGCATAAAATTTATTTACATCTATAATTTCCTCGCAAGCGTGAAAGCCATTTTTGCATTCAATCGCGCTGTTTTCAGTGTATTTTTTACCAACCTCAAAATAATACTTATCATTTGACGGTGAACAATAATAGCCTTTTTCATCCTTGTACATTCCCTTGTAAGCCATAAAATAGGTAAACCTTTCGGGCAGTATGATGTTTTTCGGAAACTCTTTTTGCAAGCAAATTTTGGCTATTTTGTTTTCATTAAATCCCGCTATTCCACATCCTATTTTAGTCAAATAAAACGTCAATTTAGGGCTTTCTTTGGCAAATGATATAAGCGTATCAATGCACTGTGATATGCTTTCTAATGGGAGTTTTTGCATATCCTTGTCAAGTGTCGGGATGGCATAAGACTGCCCCTGTAATCCTGTGGCTTGTCCCATAATAGCCCCAAACTTTTCAAGTGCTGTTTTTGCTGCGCCGCCGGCGTGGTTGCCGTTTAGGTTACTACCGAAAACAAAAATTTCGTTCTTTTTTAGTTCCGTTATTTCTTCTGGCGTGAATTGTGGTTTTTCTTTTTTCATTTTGTTATTTTTTTTGGTTAATTTCCTATTGTTGAATTATTGTTAAAATATCCTTCTCTATCAATAGTCAAATCTATTAATACGTTAAAGCAGTTTTCTAAATAATCTGCAATAATATAATCTGGTAACAAACAATGATTTTCAAGCGAATATTTGTTAATTAATTCTGTTAATTCTTTTTTAAATTCCGTTTTGTCTTGTAAATAATTTTTCATTTTGTTATTTTTTTTGGTTAATAATTTTCTAAAATATAGTTACTCCATTGAGTTGCCATCGCTTTTGTAACGCCACGATGGAAGCGTGAACGCTCTTTTTTATCTGCAAACGGTTTTCCAAGTTCAGGTAGTTTTGATTTTTTGCCGCTACCGCTATGATACAGATGCGTACACTTTACCGATGTTTTTTCATAAAACAAGGTATCCACTTTTGAATATTGTAATTTCGGCAGGTTTTTAAGCCACAAACACGTCCTTTTTTTGTAACTTTCGCCAAACTCTGCGCCCCAATAATACGGCTCAATAATTTGTGTACACGGCAACAAGCCGCTGTGAATATAGCCCATCGGATTTTCCAAACAAATATGTGGAATATCCGCTTTCCATAAGTCAAGAAAAAATTGATAAGCGCGGATTTTCTTTTGAAGTCTATCGGCACTGTAACGCTCTTTTCCTGTATAAGCAAATGAAAGGTAATCGCAGGGTGGGAACGCAACAAGTAAGTCCCATTTTGGAATGTCTATCATATTTCCGTTTATATCTCTAATATCCGTACTTCCACCATTTTGCAACTTAATTACCGTTAAAACATCATACTTTATATGCCATTCAGGATGTCCTCCGCTGCAATCCTGCAAATCACACGAAAACGCATTGTGTCCCAACTCGCGAAAAGCAGAACAAACAATTTGGCTTTCTTCGCATCCAATAAGCACGTTTAGTTTTCTCATTTTTATTCAATTGAAATGGGTCGCCAAAATAAAATATCTGTCTTTGCCCTTGTACTATACACCTCCCATTCTCCATTATCCCACAATTCCGCCAAAAACACCTCATCGTTGTTGTCTTTTATCAATACTTTATCTGAAAAACTGTTATCTACTTTCGGCAGTACATCGTTCACATCGTACCACTGCTGCGCAAAGGCTGCACCGGCGATAAATCCATTATAACTATTTTCAGAGAAATTGCACGCTGTACAATCCTTATCTGTATCTTTATTTATGCAAGGTTGGCAGTTAGTTTTCACTGCGTATTTCTGCGCTTTTTCGTTTATCGTTTTCATAACTTAGTTTTTTAATTTTCTTTAAAAAAACCTAAATTCAATTCATTACCGTATTGTCCATTGGTAATTTCTAACATTTCTGAAACAGTACATTTATCAGGCAATTCTCTTTGTTCACAAAAATAGCGCGTTACACTCTCGCAAGCCCCAGTTATAGCGCGATAACATTGAATTAAATCTGCTTTTGACTTTACGTCATTTAATTTCCAACTTTTGAATTTATTTGTATCCCTATCACTTAATTTGTAAATTAATGATTCTTTTGCCTCTTTAATGGTTTTTCCGTGAGAATATATACCATTTGAACACACTATATAACTTTCTATTATTTCTCCAAAGTTGACTACTTTATATATGTTTTTTTTCCTTTCAATTATTGCCGATTTTATTCCGTCAATTTCTAAAAACTCTCTAAATTGTTTCTCAAAAATTGTATAATAAACATCTTCTTTTATTCTAATCCCATCAACAAATTCTGTCTGAACGTGATAAATTTCATAATTTTCATCTGCATTTTTTCTATATTCTGAAAGTGTAATCCAAGAGCCTTTTTTTGCTTTTGCAATATCATATAATCCACACGATACGATTACACATTTTTCTACTATAGATTCAAGTTTTCCGCCGTCTCCTGAATTTGCAAGTTTTCCGTAGTATCCTGAATTTGCAAGGTGTCCGTAGTCTCCTGAATTTGCAAGGTGTCCGTAGTCTCCTGAATTTGCAAGTTTTCCGCCGTATCCTGAATTTGCAAGGTGTCCGTAGTCTCCTGAATTTGCAAGTTTTCCGTAGTCTCCTGAATTTGCAAGTTTTCCGCCGTCTCCTAAATTTGCAAGGTGTCCGCCGTATCCTGAATTTGCAAGGTGTCCGCCGTCTCCTGAATTTGCAAGTTTTCCGTAGTATCCTGAATTTGCAAGGTGTCCGTAGTCTCCTGAATTTGCAAGTTTTCCGCCGTCTCCTGAATTTGCAAGTTTTCCGTAGTCTCCTGAATTTGCAAGTTTTCCGTAGTCTCCTGAATTTGCAAGGTGTCCGTAGTCTCCTGAATTTGCAAGGTGTCCGCCGTCTCCTGAATTTTTGCTATTTTTTGTTAATTCAATAATTTCTTTTACAAAATTAACAGCATTTGTTCCTAATTCAAATACATCTTTCATAGTTTCAAATAAATTTTCCATTTTTTTTATTTTTTTATTATTTTCTTTTAAAAACCTCGTTTTGAGCCACCTATGAGGCGGAGGTGTGGATATTTATGCGCCTTTATACGTAGATTCCCCAATCATTTGTATCTCTTTCAATTTCTTTATTTTTATTTCATAAATTAAATATATTAATATTCTTATAGCGTAGTAGTTTTCAATTTCATTATACGCTTTTTTAATACTCCATAAAACAAAAGAATTCGGCTCATTCTCCTGTAAATATTCAACAACACAAAGGTCTCTGTATATATTTTTCCTTGTATTTTCCAACCTGAATAAATTATCGCCCTTTTTAATTTGAATAGACCTTTTGGACTTTTTCATTGCATTAAGTTTTGCGTTTATTAAGTCTTCAACCTTGCTGTTATATTTCATATTCAGGAATTTAATTTGTTAATAAATTCTTTAACGTGTACACATTCACTATTACAGTAATAACCATAGGTAGATGGATGCTGACAATATTTTGTTGGATTTGCACCCTCGTATTTCCTAAAACTGCATAGTCGTTTAAACGCCTCCACCGCCTTGTTAATCATTTCTTGCTCTGCAATTTCAACGGCTTCAATGGCTTTTTGTTTGTGCTGACTTACCCACAGCCAATCTCCGCTTGGCTTGTCTAAAAATTCTTTCGCTTTAACTGACTTAATCATATTTTTTAGGCTTTGGTTTGGTTAAATTGTTAATCATTATATGGAAAAATCCCCTCTTAATTCATAGAACTTTTGTAATACTTTTTCTCTATATTTCTTTCCCTTATTATGCAGATAGATTTGTCTTTCAATACTATTTTCTTTGTTTCTGTTATTTTTGATTACATACCACATTTCCTTACTCAATTCGGGAGAAAAAGCATCATCGTGAACATATTTATCATAGCCTAACAACCGATTGCATTCACGGACGTAAATATCTCTTATCTGTGCTATACCATAATCGTCATTAGCACCAATAGCCAACGGATTGTTGCCACTCTCTACATAACAAGTAGCCTGCCACAACAATTCAAAATCATCTGAAATTTCTTTGTCAAAATCGTGGGTAATAACCTGTGAAAATTCAATATCCCCTACCCTATTTTTAATCAAATTAAAACTACATAAAACGAGTAGTAATATAAAGAAAGAAAAAAATGTAAAATACTTATAATTTGTCATAAACCTTGTTTTCGTGTACAAGGTTTAGCGTAATTAATATTATGTTAAATAGAGAGAACAATTCCAAAATCAATGAAGCGACATCCTATACTTTAGTTTATGATAAAGTTAGTAGTGAATGTAAACGTTGTATGCAATCAATTATTGTAATATTGAATGCAAATATTAGTGATCGCAAAACAGTTGCACGTGTGTGCAATTCATGTCCATATTTATTAATTAATTAAAAGTTATGTTAAAAAACTTAGAAAAAATCAAAGATGTATATCGGAAATCCGATATATTGACAGTGCGCCCTTCCTTAGATGGAAAAACGGTAGTTATTAACTACAAATGTAAGGATTATTTCTTACGTACGCGAATCCCCTATGATGTTTCTTATGACAAGTATCGCCCTATTGACTGGATAGCCTTATTGGCTTATATCAGTGATGTTCACTTCTCCCCTATCATTACCACATTAATTGAAAAAACGAAAGAAAATGAGCAGACGACCAATTAATAGCAAAAAGAGTCACACAATCAGTAAAATTACGGTTGCACGTGGTGGCAATAGATTATGACATGTCTATCCCCCCTTATCCTCGAAAACCCAGGAATAACAGGGACACGCTATATTCAAGTACCTTGTGGTACATGTGCCGGGTGTTTGATAAACAAGCGCAATCAAATGACTTTCCGGGCATACCAAGAATTGAAAGATCATTTCTACCAAGCAGTATTTTTTACACTGACTTATAATAATGAGAATAACCCCGTAATTTTACTAAAATCTGATATTCAAAAATTTATTAAAAGAATACGTAAAAAACATGAAATTAGGTATCTTATATGTGGGGAATATGGCGAAATTACTGACCGTCCTCATTTTCACGGAATTATATACGGTCTTCCTAACAATGAAGAAACCGCGTTGCTTATTCAAAATAAATGGCGCAAAGGTTATACATCTATTGGAAGTGCTACAGTAGCATCAATTCACTATATTTGTAAATACGTTATGAAATCTCATATCTATGAACCAGGAGAGCATACAGGCCACCGCCAAAACTGTTATCTTATTTCTAAAAACCCAATCTTTGGAGAGAAATATATTAGAGACTATGCTCAATGGCACAAGGAAAATCCTGAGATTACTACAGCTTCTTTCCAAGGATATACTATTTGTTTGCCTTATAATTTTCGGCAAAAGTTATGTATTAAGTCAAAGAAGCAACATATTCAACGTGATGATTTAGCATTACAACATTATGCATATCAAAAAAACTTTGAACGTAGAGAAAAAACAATACAAAAACCCCCAAAAGAAATAGAAAAATTAACTTTAATTAAACAAAATGAAGATTTTTAATGAAATAGAGGTTACAAAAATACCTCGAAACAATTTTAATTTATCGCATGAAAAAAAATTATCTTGCGATATGGGATATTTAATCCCGGTTTTATGTGAGGAATGTGTACCAGGAGACACATTTAAAATTTCTGAGGAGCATCTTATACGATTTGCCCCTATGACTTTTCCAGCAATGCACCGCTTTGATTGCTTTATACACTATTTTCAGGTACCTTTACGGACTATTTGGGAAGATTATTCTCAATTTGTAACTGGTGGAGAACGCGGACAATATTTAATGGAAAAATGTCCTGTATTGCCACGCAAAAAGTTTGCAACTGCTGCGCATATCAATCTTATTCAAACAGGCACTTTAGCTGATTATTTAGGAGTCAATTTTGCTACTCTTGATAAAACGAGTATTCAGGAGTTTGAATTGTCTTTATTACCTTTTATGGCTTATCAAAAGATATATGATGAGTATTATAGAGTACAGGACTTGATATTATCTGAAATTGATCCTGACGATATTCAGGAAAAATATAAAACTATTGCTCCAAAACCCGGTTGGGTTGATCTCGATATATTTACACGTGAACGTAAATTAAAAAGTGTTATTCTTGCCCCTTTCGCGGATATGACAGATTTTCCGTTATTTAAGTTAAGAAAACGCTCTTGGCAACGTGATTATTTCACAACTGGACTACCTCGACCACAAAAAGGGCCTGAGGTATCTTTCGGCTCTGGAATTGTATATCTTGATAAGGATAAAGTTGGTGATCAACACTGGATTTTAAAAAATGGTTTGTCATTTCCTCCATCTAATACGGCAGTTTTATCTTCTCCAACTTTGGATTCTACTATTGGAGATTTACATACTGGTGGCCCTGATAATAAAATTGCTTTTGATCCGAATGGTACTCTTAAATCTGGTCTTACTACTATTACTGAGCTTCGACGAGCTAAGGCTTTACAGGTATGGCTTGAGCGCAATGCTCGTGGAGGAACTCGACTTGTTGAATATCTAAAACATCAATTTGGTGTAACTTCATCTGATAAATCATTACAACGCCCTCAATATATTGGTGGTTCTCATACTAATATTGTTATCTCTGAAGTACTTCAGACTAGTGAATCAGGCGAAACTCCATTAGGCGAAATGGCAGGTCATGGACTTAGTCAGGATGGTAATTATTGCGGCGAGTGCTTTTGTGAGGAACACGGTTTCATTATTGGTATTATGTCAATTATGCCTAAACCCGGTTATATGCAGGGATTAAGAAGAATATGGCAAAAATTTGATCCGTTTGATTATTTTGTTCATGATTTCGAGCATATAGGCGAACAAGAAATTTTTAATAAAGAGTTGTATTTCAATCCTACTGGTAATGATGCTGTAAAAATGGACAAAGTATTTGCATATCAATCTCGGTTTTGTGAGTATAAATATATTCCTGATACTGTACACGGCGATTTTAAAACTACAATGACCGATTGGCACGAAAATCGTATTTTTTCTAATCTCCCTACTCTATCTCAAGAGTTTGTGGAATGTACCCCCGAAAATCGTATCTTTGCTGTACAGGAAGGAGTTCATCATGTTTGGTGTCAACTCTACCAACACATTATTGCACGACGTCCGTTAACTGTATTCTCTAATCCTTCAACAACAATATAATATGATTGATGTAACTGGAGGTGGTGTTCAAGCTGGATGGAATTCAATGCTGATGGGCATTCAGCACCAAGTAAATCGAAACTTAGCAAAGGAAGAACGTGAATGGCAAGAAAAGATGTGGCATGAGCAAAATTTGTATAACTCACCTGCTCAACAAATGCAACGTTTTAGAGAAGCTGGTTTAAATCCTAACCTAATATTTGGTCAAGGAACCCCAGGCAATGCTACAGAATTACCACATTATCAACGTGCAAATGTACATACTTCCGGAGTTGGTCAAGCCAACTCCGTAGGTATGATGCAACTATTACAGGAAAAACCTTTAATTCAGGCTCAAACTGCTAAAACTCAATCAGAAACGGAACTCAACAAACTTTATCAGATATCTGAGCAATTACATCAAATCAATAAACAAATTGAAAATGAGCGTGATAGCACTAATCTTGAAATACTCAAACGTACAAAGGAAACTCTAATAATGCAGCAGGAGCAAACGCTTTTAAATCTTAAGGCTCAAGGCGATAATACTGCAGCACATACCGGTTTATTAAATCTTCAGCAAAAAACAGAGGAAGGTAAACCCGGTTTACAAAAATCTGAAGGAGTATTGAATTATGCCCGGGCTTCTGAATCTGTACAAAATGCTCGTCAATCTCGTGAGTATATTAAAAATTTAAGACAGGATAGAGAGTATAAGTATTTTCAAACTCAATGGCAACAGTTAGATAATACGGAAAAAATGCAAATGATTTTGTATTTTTTACCCGAAAATATAAGAGAACAAGTTGCAAATGCTGATAAGGCAACTGCAGATGCTTATTGGAAATTCGTAGGAACTGCTAAAAACCCAACTGAATTACTTTTTAATTTCTTGAATAGAGCAGTTACAGGAGAGTATAGAAGATCACCACGATCAGCATACAAATAAGTAATATTAAAGAATAAATTATAATTAATCTTGCTAATCTGTATTTTATGTAATTAAGTAATCTCATAATTAAAAAATTTAACCGCAAAAATATGAAAAACGAACAAACAACAACAAAAAAGGTATTAAATCCTTATTCTCGAAAAAACCCTACTCCCGGAGCAGTAGGACAAAAATTTACAATGAAATCTCAAACGATC